>Ga0209777_10000064_pt1 | contig 175260 bp, 186 predicted proteins | sample FrelakmetHBP12HB_FD_187147 | JGI IMG/M metagenome (GOLD analysis project Ga0209777, IMG submission 187147) | Freshwater lake sediment microbial communities from the University of Notre Dame, USA, for methane emissions studies -HBP12 HB (SPAdes)... | ecosystem: Environmental > Aquatic >...
GCCTCGGCAACGACAGCATATGAAAACCATTTAGCTCCTTTCTAAATGTGAGTAATAGCAGTGGCTCGGCTGATACATACCGTGTCCAATAACCGGTCGCTAGTTAGGTTTCCTATCACTTGCGGCCTTGAGCCGCTCCATCAACGCTTCTGCAGCCTGGTTGACGACGTCCTTCACCATGGAGGTCGGGGGACAGTAAGCGTTCTCGAACGAGGTGGCGAAATCCTCCACAGTCGCTCCTTTCAGGATAGATGCCGTGAGCCAATTGATGCGTCCGGTGACTTCTTCGCCGCCCACAAGTTGCGCTCCAAGGATCCGGTGCGTCTCCTTATCAGCGATGATCTTGGCAGTAATGCTCTTGCCGCCAGGATAATATCTCGCCCGAGTTAGCCCGGTAGCCTTGCCTTCCACCGTACTCAGCCCAAAGTACTCCGCTAGCCCTTTCGACAATCCGGTGCCTGCCGCCTGGATATCGCCCAGATAGGTGACCCAGGGGGACAATGCCGCGGGATATGTCGCATATCCACCGGCGGCGTTGATGCCGGCCACGCGCCCCTGCCTCACCGCGGTCGATCCGAGCTGGCTCATGGTAGGACCGGGAGTTGCGGCACTCTGGCACATGATCATGTCCCCGGCCACGTAGACGTCGTTCACCAAACGACCTTTCCTGTAAGGCTGCAGCGTCGTGCTGGCCCGGACCGCCCCAAGCTGACCGATCTCCAAACCCATCGAATTCGGCAGTTCCAGATTGGCCCTCACGCCGGTCGCCATTATCACAGTTTCGCAGGGATATTCCTTACCCCCCGCAATCACCGATTCCACTCGATCGTTGCCTTTGATGGCGGTGATCGGAGTGCCCATGATGAAATGGATGCCCAGCCCCTCGCAATGCTTCTGGACGATCGCAGCCATATCCTCGTCGATTATTCGCGGAATGACGTTCGGATACATTTCTACGACTGTCACTTTCTTTCCTAGGTTCCTGACAGCGACGGCCATCATCAGACCGATCACGCCCGCGCCTACGATCACCACGCAATCCGTGGCCGCAAGGGCGGCCTTGATGGCCTTGCCATCACTGACAGTCTTTATGGTGAAGATGCCAGGGAGCTTCGCTCCTTCGATGGGGGGAACGAACATCTTTCCGCCGGCCGCGAGCACCAGGGAATCGTAGGGGATATTGGCACCATCCGTCAATGTCACCGTCTTCTTGTCCACGTCGACGGCGGCCACCCTGGTCCTCGTGTGCACCGAGATGCTGCGCTTCTCCTTGTAGTACTCGGGGGTGTGCATTATGATCGAATCAAAGTCCTTGATCACGCCCTCGATGGCATATATGATGGCGCAGGGAGAATAGGCGATGTGCTCATCTTCGGTGAAGACATCGATCAGTGCTTCCGGGTTATGCTCCCTGGCCGTGGAAGCGGCGGTCAGGCCTGCGGCCCCAGAACCAATGACGATTATCTTTCTTGGCATGAAAACCTCTCGCTGCAAGCATGGTTGCCAATCGGTTAAAAAGGATTTGGTCTGGTAAGTCCCCTTGGAGTTCAGAAATCCCGAATATCGAAGCCTCCTGGGGAAAGGCCCAATAGATTTATGCATATCCACGACTTCGGTCTAATCTCGCAAGTCAAGGAGAACCGATGAGAAGGACTTCGTCCGACGATAGGGCTCAGACCCCGGAAGCGCTCTGGAAGGAAGAAGACCTTCTTGATGGCGAGAGAGTGAGAGCGATGGTGCTCATCCTCCGCACCTCCGGTTGCTGGTGGTCGAAGAAGAAGGGCTGCCTGATGTGCGGCTACAATTCCGCCAGTGATAGCTCGATTGGTCTCTCGGATATACTTGCCCAATTGAAGGCCGCAATTGGCCGCTATGAGGACGAGAAATTCGTGAAGATATACACTTCTGGCAGCTTCCTTGATCGGAACGAGATCCCACTTGAGGCTCGCACCGCAATAATGGAGGCATTCCCCTCGGCTAAGAGGATCCTCTTCGAATCAAGGCCGGAGTTCGTGACTGCCGAGGAGCTCAGCACGTTGCCGAACGAACGAGTGCAGGTCGCCCTCGGCTTGGAAAGCGCCAACAACGATATTCTCCGAAAATGCATCCAGAAAGGATTCCTGGTCGAGGATTTTGTAAGAGCCGCCTCGCTGCTGAGAGAGAAAGGGATCCCAGTTCGCACGTACCTGCTTCTGAAGCCGCCTTTCTTGACTGAGAAGCAGGCGATGCTAGACACGATCGAGTCCATCGAGTTCGCCGCCCCCTATTCTGAGAGCATATCCATCAACCCCATCAACGTGCAGAAGGACACCATGGTGGAAAGGCTGTGGCGCAGAGGCGATTATCGACCGCCTTGGCTGTTCTCACTGGTCGAGGTGCTGAAGGCCGGCAAGGCGCTCACTGAAAAGCGGGTGTTCTCCTCGCCCAGCGGAGCGGGGAGCTTACGGGGGGTGCACAACTGCGAGAAGTGCGATGCGAGCTTCATTGAGGCGGTGAAGCGGTACTCGTTTAGCCAGTATGTCAAGGAATTCGAGAACCTGGACTGCGAATGCCGCAGCCGTTGGCAGACCGAGTTGAGGCTGCAGGGATTGATGCGCACCTCGGTGGATGTTGAGCGGCATCTTGCGGACGAGCTGCTCTTCGATTGAATTTATAGCTAGGGATTATATTTCGAGTTCATCGGAAGGGATTGCATGGAATACGATATCAGAAAAGGGCATTATGCAAGCGTCGAAGGGGACAAGCTGAAAGGGATCATGTCTTCAATCTTCGGGAACGTCAAGGTCGACGGCGATAAATTCGTCTCATCCTTCGGAGCGATCACCCGTTTGGAGGCGAAGGTGCTGAGCAAGACCGCGATGGACATCTCGAGCACGACCGACAAGGCCGCATCCATAGAGATGCAGACCCAAACGGTCAAGCAATGGAACAAGTTCCTAGAGCAGGCGACAGGATTCACGTCGAAGGAGCGATCGAAGCGTCTGCAGAAGAAGGCGAAAGATGGCAAGTTATAAATTTCGCGCCTATTTAATCGAAGGCATTCCGGTGAGAGACCCAGATGAGTTGGCGATAGCATCTGGGCGCAACCGATTGACTTATATAGATAGACCAGTATCGCATTTCGCTCAACGCACTAAGGACGTTCGACCAGACCCCATGGGCAATGCGCGAGCATCCCTCTGCCGTGGTCCAACCATTCTGGACCACGAGAACGGCGTCACGGTCGAAGGTTCACGAAAGACACTCTTCGGAATCGAGCGTTAGCAACAGAGAGTGTACTCTCTCGTAGAGCTGAGAGGGGGAACCATGTCGAACATAAGACGTCCAAAGAAAGGATCGCAAGCGTATTCGCCAAGGAAGAGAGCGAAGCGACAGACACCCAGGATGGATGCCTGGCCAGAGATCAGCGAAGGCCCTAAGATTCAGGGATTTGCCGGTTACAAGGCCGGTATGACCCACGCCTTCATCGTCGATTTCCGCTCACAAAGCACCACGGCCGGTCAGGAGCTAAGGGTTCCAGTCACGGTTGTCGAGGTCCCACCCATGAGGGTGGCGGCGATTAGGATCTACGAAAACACCCGCTATGGCCTGAGAACGGCCGGCGAGGTATGGGCCATGAACGTCGATGTGACCCTATCCCGTCTGCTCCCCATCCCCAAGAAGGTGGACGCGGAGAAGAACTGGGAGAAGATGAAGGACATCGACATCGAGGACATTCGCATCCTAGCATACACCCAACCGAAATTGGTGAAGGGTGTGCCGAAGAAGAAGCCCGAGCTCATGGAGCTCCGCATCGGAGGCGGGTCCATGGACAAGCGGATGGAGTATTCCAAGTCCATCCTGGGCAAGGACATCACCATCAACGACTTCGCCAAGGATGGCTCGATGATCGACGTCGCGGCCATAACCAAGGGCAAGGGATTCCAGGGGGCAATCAAACGCTGGGGACTGAAGCTGCTGTCTCATAAGAACAGCAAGCACCGCCGCATGGTTGGTACCTTGGCGCCGAAGCGTCCCGGTTACGTCCGGCCGACCGTGCCTCAGGCAGGTCAGATGGGCTACCACCAGAGGACGGAAATGAACAAGCGCGTCCTCAAGATCGGGACGAACGGGGAGGAAATCACCCCCAAGGGCGGATTCCTGCACTACGGGCAGGTAGTCAACCCGTATGTTCTGATACACGGCTCAGTGCCAGGACCGGCCAAGCGATTGGTCCGCCTGCGCGACCCAGTGAGGAAGAACTGGACCGTTCTCAAGGAGGCCCCGAACATGGTATACATATCGTTAGAGAGCAAACAGGGGGCCTAGACATGGTCGCCAAGAAGAAATCGCAATCGCAAATCAATGTATACTCTCTCGAAGGAGAGGTCATGCACAAGGCGGATCTGCCGACCGTGTTCCACGCGTCCTACCGCCCAGACGTGATCCGCAAGGCGGTCGTGGCCGAGGAGGCCAACAAGAGACAGCCTTACGGTGCATCACCGCGGGCGGGCGTGAAACACTCCGTCTCCACCTGGGGAAAGGGTCGAGGCGTGGCCCGGGTCCAAAGACTAGCACAGGGAGCGAAGGGCGCGGAGTCGCCGAACAACGTCGGCGGTCGCCGAGCCTTCCCTCCGAAGGTCGACCGGGACTGGTCCCAGAAGGTCAACAAGAAAGAGCGCATCCTCGCACGACTGTCTGCGTTGGCCGCGATGGCCAACATGGAAATGGTCAAGGCGCGAGGACATCGGTTCAGCGACGATGTGACGCTCCCGGTGGTCTTCGAGGACGCCGTGGAGAAGCTGGACACCACCGCTGGCGTCCTGAAGGCGTTGCAGAGCCTCGGCCTCGAGGCCGATGTGGACCGAGCTAAGGATTCAAAGACCGTCCGTCCAGGAAAGGGAAAGATGCGCGGCAGGCGATACAAGAGCGCACGAAGCCTGTTGATCGTCGTCTCCGACAAGGAAGCGCCCATTGTCAAGGGCGCCCAGAACCTGGCGGGAGTGGAGATCGTGGCATGGGAGCAACTCAACACCGGTACGCTAGCTCCGGGCGGAGCGGCCGGTAGATTGGCCGTGTTCTCCGAAGCCGCCCTTAACAAAGTGAGGGAGTGGTGATCATGGTCAAGACAGAGGGCATTCTGCTTCATCCATACGTCACAGAAAAGACGATGAACCATATGACCGGGACGCCGACGCAGGACTTCAAGGACGGAAACAAGCTGGAGTTCATCGTGAAGCGCTCTGCTACCAAGGCCGAGATAAAATTGGCCTTCGAGAAGCAGTTCGACGTCAAGGTCGCGAAGGTCTGGGTAAGGATCGACAAGGAAGGAAAGCATGCGATCGTCAGGCTCAAGGAAGGATACTCGGCCGAGGACATCGGCATGAGGATCGGAGTCTTCTGAGGTGGTATGAAATGGGAAAACAACTAAGGCAACAGCGGCGCGGTAAGGGCGGGTCAGTCTACCGATCGCCGAGCCACCGGCACTTGGGCGCTGTGAAGCATCCTGAGGTCGTCAACAAAAGCGGTAAAGTGCTGGACATCATCCACGCCCCCGGCCGGTCCGGTCCGGTGGCACAGGTGGAGTTCGATGGAGCTGTAACAACCATGATCGCCGCCGAGGGAATGATGGTGGGCAAAGAGGTCTTCGTCGGAGTGAACGGAGCGTTCATCGGCGGGAACGTGCTGCCATTGGCGGGATTGCCAGAAGGGACCTTGGTCCACAACATTGAAGCTCGTCCGGGAGATGGTGGCAAGTTCGTGCGCACCTCCGGTTCCTCAGCATCAGTGGTAAGCAGGGGAGTCAAGGTCGTCCTTTTGATGCCTTCTGGTTCGTTCAAGTCATTCGACCCGCGCTGCCGGGCAAGCATCGGCACGGTCGCGGGAGGCGGGCACAAGGAGAAGCCTTTCGGCAAGGCGGGAAACAAGTTCCACGCTTACCGATCGCGCAGCAAGGCCTATTTCAAGGTGAAGGGTGTGGCCATGAACCCGGTCAACCACCCGCACGGTGGCGGATCCCACCCGCACGTGGGCAAACCATCGACCGTCGGTCGAAATGCGCCTCCAGGCCGTAAGGTCGGGCGCCTGTCGCCGCAGAAGAAGAAAAAGGAGAAGTGATCGCGATGGCAGATGAGAGACTATCCGGAACCAAGGCCTCGCGCAGGAAGCAGAGGAAGAAGAAGGGGACGCTGCAGGCGCGCCGCAAGAAGGAGTTCACCTACCGTGGATTCACCATGGGCGAGCTGCTGGAGATGCCCTTCGACGAGGTCCTCGGCATTATGCCATCGAGGGCTCGCCGCAGCTTCATCCGCGGACTGAACGAGGAGCAGAAGGTCACCTTCGACAAGATCAAAGCGGCTGAATCAGAGGTCGTGCGAACGCATCGCCGCGACATCCCCATCATCCCGCAGTTCGTCGGCAAGAAGGTAGCCATCTACAACGGGAAGGAATTCAAGGAGATCGAGATCAAGCCAGAGATGATCGGCCACTATTTGGGCGAATTCTCGCAGACGCGCAAGTCCGTGAAGCACTCCGGACCGGGCGTCGGTGCGACCAGGTCGTCCAAGTTCCTGCCGCTTAAGTGAGGTGAGATGATGCCAGGATACACACAGGACACCAACCCGGACACCACCTCCCGCGCCATCGGCAAGGAGGCACCGATCTCGCCGAAGTTCACTCGGGAGATCTGCCAGATGCTCAGAGGGAAGAACGTCGCCGTCGCCATAACCATGCTCGAGGAGATCGAGGCGCTGAAGCGCCCGGTCCCGATCCGCCGCTTCAATTTCGGAGTGGCGCACAAGCGTGGCGTCGGCCCCGGCAGGTTCCCCCAGAAGGCGGCCAAGGCCGTCCGTCAAGCATTGGAATCGGCCAAGGCGAACGCTGAGTACAAGGGACTGGACGCGGACAACATGCGCATCCGGGTCATCGCCGCCCATCTAGGACGGACCATCCCCGGGCAGATGCCGCGAGCCTACGGCCGCAGCACCCAGTGGAACCAGCAGACCGTCAACATCGAAGTCATATTGGAGGAGGTGGAGCAATAATGGCCAGCGAGAGGAAGTTCGTAACCGAGAACATACGTCGCGTTCTTCTAAAGGAATACTTGATGAAGGCGGTGGACCGCGCCGGTTTCGGAGGCGTCGAGGTCCAGAGGACGCCGATGGGTACCAGGGTCACGCTCATCACCGAGCGACCGGGCATCGTCATCGGGCGACGCGGAGCGGCAATCAAGACGCTCACCACGGCCATAGAGAAGGACTTCAAGTTCGACAACCCCCAGGTGGAGGTCCAGGAAGTGGACAACCCCAACCTGAACGCTCAGATTATGGCTGAAAAGCTGGCATTCGCTCTAGAGCGGGGCTGGCACTTCCGCCGGGCCGGCCACTCCACCGTCCGCAGGGTAATGGAGTCCGGAGCGCGCGGCTGCCACGTCGTCATCAGCGGCAAGCTGACCGGCGAGCGCCACCGCACCGAAAAGTTCAAAGAAGGTTACATCAAGTTCTGCGGCGAGCCGAAGCTGAAGTTCATCCGCCAAGGTTTCGCCGTCGCCAAGCTCAAGCCGGGCGTCATCGGCGTCAAAGTGGAGATAATGGCCCCGGACGCACGCCTGCCCGACGAGACCGACGTACTCTCAATCGAAGAGGCGCTGAAGGCTTTGCCGGAGCTGGCGGACAAGATCATGCCGAAGGAGCAGAGCGCGCTCGCGGTTGCGGTGCGTTCCGAGGAAGAGGCGGCCGCCGAGGCTGCCAGAGCCTTGCAGGAACAAAGCGCTCCGAAGGTCGAGGAGAAGAAGGAGGCATCAGGGTAAATGGCGCTTCTCAGAGTGAAGGAGATCAAAGCTTTGAACGCGGAGAACCGCACCAAGAAGCTGCGAGAGCTGCGCGACGAGCTGATGCATGAGAGGGGAACAGCAGCGATGGGCGGTGCACCCGCCAACCCCGGCCGTATCCGAGGGATCAGGACGAATATCGCTAGGATACTAACCGTCCAGAGGGAGGAAGAGAAGTAATGGCTGAGATTTGCTCCGTATGTGGACTGCCAAAAGAGCTGTGCATGTGCGAGGAGATCGCACGCGAGCAGCAGACCGTCAAGATAAGCACTGACAGCCGGCGATACGGCAAGGTCGTCACTATCGTCGATGGCTTCGACCCCAACGACATCGACATCGATGATCTTGCGCGCAAGCTGAAGACCAAGTGCGCCGCTGGGGGCACGGCCAAGGACGGCAAGATCGAGCTCCAGGGCGAACACAAAAAGAAAGTGCAGAAAGCCTTGGATGAGATGGGCTTCAAGACCGAAGTCAGATGAAGAGCATGAGGAAGAGTGATTTCATGAAACTGGAGTTCATAGGTTTGGACGTTCAAGTCGTCGAGTCAGGCCACGCCGGCTACAAGCAGATCGCCGGCAAGGTAGTGGACGAGACCAAGAACACGTTCACCATCGCCACCCCGAAAAAGGAGGTCATGGTACCCAAGACGGGCAACAGTTTCCAGTTCATATTTGAGAGTGAGAGGATCACAGTTCTGGGATCAGAGATTCAGCACCGCCCTGAAGATCGCATTAAAAAGATTAGGTGATTACAATGAAAAACGAGGTCAAGGACATTGGTATCGATGTCAAAGCTCCAGAGACCGTCTGCAACGACCAGCATTGCCCGTTCCACGGCAAGCTGCCGGTGCGCGGACAGGTCATAGACGGCGTCGTGGTATCTGACAAGATGCAGAACACCGCCGTGGTGGAGCGCAACTATCTGAACTACGACCATAAGTTCGAACGGTATGTGAAGAAGAGCAGCCGCTATTCCGCCCACTGCCCTCCCTGCCTGAACGTCAAGCCAGGGGACGCGGTGCGAATGGTCGAGTGCCGACCATTGAGCAAGACGGTCTCATTCGTCATCGTGGAGAAGAGGTGAGCCGATGAAGGGTATAGCAGGCAAGCAGATGAGAGGCGTCCAGACCGGCACCATATTGGATGTCGTCGACAACAGCGGCGCCAAGACCATCAGCCTCATCGCCGTTCCAGGCTACCACGGGGTGGTCCGCAGGCAACCGGCCGCCGCCGTCGGCGATATAATCGTCGCGAGCGTGAAGAAGGGCAACCCGGAGATGAGACGCCAGGTCGTTTACGCGATCATCGTGCGCCAGAGGCGCCCCTTCCGTCGCTCGGACGGAACGATGGTCATGTTCGAGGATAACGCTGCAGTCATTACCACCGAGGAAGGAGAGACCAAGGGTACTGACATCAAGGGACCGGTGGCACGCGAGGCGGCCGAACGCTGGCCGCGCATCGCCGCCACAGCATCCATGATCGTGTGAGGTGAGGAAAATGGTAAGCAAGCAAGCAAGGAAGCAACGCAAGGCATTGTACAACGCACCGATCCATGTGCGCCGCCGCAATGTGTCCGCCCACCTCAGCGATGAGCTGATTAAGCAGACCAACACCCGCTCCAGCCGGGTCATCGTCGGCGATACCGTGAGGGTATTGCGCGGTGACGAGGGCGTCAAGGGAGTAGAAGGCAAGGTTAGCGATGTTAACACTAAAACCGGACGGATCATCGTCGAGGGCATCACCATGCCCAAGGCAGATGGCACAATGAAAGCGCGTCCGGTCCATTCGTCGAACGTCATTATCACGAAGCTGGACCTGACCGACCCGTGGAGGAAGGAGAGGCTCCAGCACAAGCAGGAGGGCTCCGCATGAGCAAAGACATGAAAAGACTTACGGCGCCGCGCGCCTGGCCAGTGCCCCGAAAGACGAACATCTGGATCGCCAAGCCCTCACCTGGGTCCCATGGTATTCAGGAGAGCATGCCACTGGTGATCGTGCTTCGTGACGTGCTCGGTCTTGCCGACACGGCAAGAGAGGTGAAGCGCATCCTGGGAGACCGCCAAGTGCTGGTGGACGGACGGGTCGTCACCGACCTAGGGTTCCCAGTGGGGCTCATGGACGTTGTGTCCATCCCGAAGATCGAACTGAACTACCGCATGATGCTGGACCGGAACGGCAAGTTCCGCCTGGTCAAGGTGGCGGAAGGCAAGCAGGGCTGGAAGCTGTGCCGCATCGAGGGCAAGACCACCGTCACCGGTGGCAAGACCCAGCTCAATCTGCACGACGGCCGCAACCTGCTGGTGCCGAAGGACGCCTACAAGTCCGGCGACGTGCTCAAGCTCGAGCTGCCCAGCCAGAAAATATTGGAAGTCTACAAGCTGTCCAAGGGCAACACCGCGATGGTCATCGCCGGTTCCCACGTCGGAGAGATTGTGGTCATCGAGGAGAACCTCGTCAGGCGCACCACGTCCCCCAACCTGGTCAAGTTCAAGGACGGCCGGTCGACGGTGAAGCAGAATGTATTCGTGGTCGGGACGAAGAGCCCCGAGGTGGACCTGCCGGAGGCGAGCGCGCTATGAGCGATATCATGAGGCAGGCCAAAGTTCAGAAAGTGGTCGTGAACATCGGAGTTGGCGATGCAGGCGAACGATTGGTGAAGGCCCAGAAGGTATTGGAGATGCTCACCAAGCACAAGCCGAAGATCACCACCGCCAAGATCACCAACCGAGACCTAGGGGTCAGGGAAGGCATGCCCATCGGGTGCAAAGTAACCCTTAGAGGCGACGAGGCCGAGAAGTTCCTGAACCGAGCGCTAGGCACCAGGGAGCGCAGGATCGCTTCCTACTCATTCGACCGAGAGGGCAATCTGTCCTTCGGTGTGCCGGACTATACCGATTTCGAGGGCATGAGGTATGACCCCGAGATCGGTATCTTCGGCATGGACGTCAGCGTGGTCATTCAGAGACCTGGATACCGCGTCACGCAGCGCAGGGTCATGAAGCGCCGGTTGCCAAGGGAGCACCGCATGACCCGCCAGGAGGCGATTGTTTTCATGAAGCAGAAGTTCAACGCAGAGGTGGTCGAGTGAAGCCCAAGAAGCAGTTCGGCAGAACCATAGGCTGCACCCGCTGCGGCAGGAAGAGAGGCATAGTGAGGAGGTATGGCATGCATCTGTGCCGCCAGTGCTTCCGTGAGATCGCCCCGCAGATAGGATTCAAGAAGTACTCGTGAGGTGGAAAAAATGCAAAACGATCCCCTTAACGATGCGATGTCGACGATCAAGAACGCCGCCGTGGTTGGCAAGAACGAGTGTACCATCAAGCCCTCCTCCAAGCTCATCGGGCGCGTGCTCAAGGTCATGCAAGAGTCTGGTTACATCGACCAGTTCGAGTTCGTAGAAGATGGAAAGGCCGGCGTGTTCAAAGTGATGCTCGAAGGCAGGATAAACAACTGCGGCGTCATCAAGCCCCGCTACTCGGTGCAGAAGACCGAGCTAGAGAAGTGGGAGTCCCGTTACCTTCCAGCCCAGGACTTCGGCGTGCTGATCCTGACCACCACCGCTGGTGTCGTCAGCCACATGAAGGCCAAGGAGCTGGGAGTGGGCGGCAAGCTGCTGGCGTATGTTTACTGAGGTGGATAGCCATGACACTAACTGGAACAATTGAAGAGAAGGTGGAGATCCCCCAAGGCGTCAAGGTCAAGGTAGAAGGCTCCAAGGTAACTGTCTCCGGAAAAGCCGGACAGCTGAGCCGGGACTTCTCCCACCCCAAGGTGAAGATCGGGCTGATCGAGGACAACGTAACGATCAGCTGCGAGTACCCCAAGGTGAAGGAGAAGGCGGCGGTCGGGACGTTCACGTCGCACATCCAGAACATGATGGATGGAGTGACGGGCGGATTCGAGTACCACATGAAGGTGGTCTACTCCCACTTCCCCATGAAGGCCACGGTGAAGGGCGACAAGGTCGTCATCGAGAACTTCTTAGGTGAGAAGAGCCCGAGGCACGCAAACATCGTCGGCAAGACCAAAGTCACCATCAAGGGAGCTGAGGTAGTGCTGCACAACATCGATGTCGAAGCGGTCGGCCAGACAGCGGCGAACATCGAGCGCGCCTGCAAGATCAGGAACTTCGACCCGCGCGTCTTCCAAGACGGCATCTACATAGTCGAGAAAGCAAGGAAGGTGAAGGCATGAGCAAGTCCAAGAACGAGATCAAGTCCATCGCTGACCTCCCCTATTACAAGGAGGAGCACAGCGCGGTCCTGAAGGAGCTGGGCATCGAGACCCCAGAGGACCTGCTGGACGCCCTCACCGACGAGGAGCAGTTCAAAGACATCATCGGAGGCAAGAAGCTCAAGGGCGTCGGCCAGAAGTATGCCGAGCATTGGATCGAGCTTCTCGAGGAGTCGCTATCCACCGAGGAAGCGGAGGTAGTGGAAGAGGCCCCGGTGGAACAGAAGAAGGCGAAGAAGCTGCTCAAGGAGAAGAAGGCGGAGGAGGCCGCGACCGAAATCGTGGAATACCCCGCCGAGGCAGAGGTCGTCCCCGAGGGCGCGTACGTCGCCAAGATCAAGCCCGAGCTGGACGCGAAGACCCAAGACAAACTGGCCAAGCGCGCCGCCATCGACGACCGCAGGCCAGCGTTCCGGAGGCAGGAGTGGTTCCGGTTCTCCAGGCTTGGAGAGAAATGGAGGAAGCCCAGGGGCATACACTCCAAGATGCGCCGCCATTACGGCTACCGCCCCCCGATCGTGAGCATCGGCTACGGCAGCCCCAAGGAAGTCCGCGGATATCATCCATCGGGATTCCAAGAGGTGATGGTGCACAACCCGGCACAATTAGAGAAGATCAACCCCAAGATTCAGGCAGCCAGGGTCGGTGGCACGGTCGGCTTCAAGAAGCGATTGGCCATCGAGAAGCGCGCCGACGAATTGGGCATCAGAGTACTCAACAGGACGGGATGAGCAATGGATCTGAAGAACCAGAAGCGAATGGCAGCCATCATCCTCAAGTGCGGTGAGACCCGGGTATGGATCGACCCGAACCGGCTGGAGGACGTGGCGGATGCCATCACTCGCGCGGACATCCGAACCGCGATCGAGTCCGGGACCATACGCGCGCACCCCAAGGCGGGCATTTCCCGTGGCCGAACCCGCTATAGGCTGGCCCAAAAGGCTAAGGGGAGGCAGCGCGGACCGGGCAGCAGGAAGGGTACCTCAGGCGCCAGGACGCCGAAGAAGAGGAGATGGATACAGACCATACGCCCCATCAGGGCGGAGCTGAAGCAGTTGCGGGACTCAGAGAAGATCACGCGAAAGACCTACCGCGCTTTCTACCTGAAGGCGAAGGGTGGTCAATTCAAGAGCCGCAAGAACCTCATCTCCCACCTCCAGATGGGAGATTTTCTGAAGGAGGTTAAGTAATGGCTAATGGACCGCGTTACAAGGTCCCCTTCCGCCGCAGGCGTGAGGGAAGGACGGATTATCGGCAGCGCGCCCGCCTGCTCCGGGGCCGGGTGCCTCGAGCCGTTGTAAGGAACACGCTGCGACACACAAGTGTTCAGTTCATCGATTACGACGCGAAAGGTGACCGGGTGCTCGCCACCGCCCACTCCAAGGAGCTCTTGGACATGGGATGGAGCGGCTCCACCGGCAACCTGCCCGCTGCCTACCTGACCGGCTACCTGGCCGGCAAGCGAGCGGCGAAGAAGGGCGTGAACGAGGCGGTGCTGGACATCGGACTTCAAAAGCCGGTGAAGGGCGCCGCTTGCTTTGCGACCCTCAAGGGCCTTCTGGATGCAGGGCTCGAGATCCCCTATGGGGAGGAGATCCTGCCCTCCGAGGACCGCTTGAAGGGCAAGCATATCAGGGCCGAGATGGAAAAGATGATCGAAGAGGTCAAGAACCGCATGGAGGCGGATTAAAATGGATTGGACTCCGAAGACAAGGCTGGGCAAGATGGTGCTCAACGGTGAGGTCACCACGATGAGCCAGGCGCTGGCCACAAAGCTGCCGCTGAGGGAGCCGGAGATCGTGGACATCCTCCTGCCAGACCTGAAGGACGAGGTCATAGACGTCAACATCGTGCAAAGGATGACCGACTCAGGGCGAAGGGTAAGATTCCGCATCACCTGCGCGGTCGGCAACGGCGATGGATTCGTCGGCATCGGCATGTCGAAGGGAAGGGAGGTCGGTCCCTCAATCAGGAAGGCGATCGACAACGCCAAGCTCAACATGATTGAGATCAAGCGCGGCTGCGGTTCTTGGGAATGCGGCTGCGGCACGCCCCATTCGCTGCCGTTCGAGGTCGTAGGCAAGGCTGGCTCGGTGGAGGTCCACCTGAAGCCATCGCCGCGCGGCATCGGGCTGGCGACTGGCGACGTTGCGAAGAGCCTATTGCAGCTGGCGGGAGTGAAGGATTCATGGGGCTTCGTGGACGGGCACACTAAGACGACGGTGAACTACGCTATCGCCACGTTCGAAGCACTCAAGAAGACCGCTCAGATCCGAGTTACCGAGGACCAGAGGAACCGGCTGAAGATCGTTTCCGGGCCAGTGAGCATCCATGTCGCCGTCACCAACATGGACCGTTCGAAGCCGGCGGAACCGGCCGCGCCAAAGGAGCAGTGATAACATGGCTTTCGCTATCGTAAGGATCCGTGGACATGGTAGGGTCAACATAGATATCGAGGATACAATGAAAATCATGAAGCTGACCCGTCCGAACCATTGCGTGGTGCTGCCCCAGAACGATGTCGTTCAGGGCATGCTCAACAAGGTCAAGGACTATGTCACCTGGGGCGAGGTGGACGAGACCGTCCTGGCCAAGATGATCAAGTTCCGCGGTCGAATGGTGGGCGATGTGCCGATAGACGACGCGGCCATCAAGGAGATTACGAAGAAGTACACTTCGATCATCTCGCTCGCCAAGGCCATCAAGAAGGGCGATATAACCTATGCCTCGTTGGACGGGGTCAAACCGCTATTCCGTCTCAGCCCCCCCAAGAAGGGGTACGAGGGCAACAAACGCTCGTACAAAGTGGGTGGCTCGCTGGGATATCGAGGGAAGACCATCAACGAGCTCATTGAGAGAATGTTATAATAGCAATATTACATTCGGGGAATCTGACATGCCAAGCAAGACTAAGAAGTTCAGAGGAAGTCGCACTCACGGCCGAGGCAAGAAGCACGGCAGGGGAGCCGGCCTCCGTGGCGGCCACGGGAACGCCGGATTGCACAAGCACAAGGTCATGTACATGTTGAAGTACATGCCCGATCACTTCGGACGGCATGGTTTCAAGCGACCTCAGGAGATGGTCTCCGCCAAGATAACCTTGAACGTGGGGGAGATCCAAGAGATCCTTGAGAGGCTCACTAAGGACGGCTTCGCCGTCAAGAAGGGCGACAAGACGGTAGTCAATCTCACAGAGATGGGAGTGGACAAGCTGCTCGGTTTCGGGAAGGTACAACAAAAATTTGAGATAGTTGTGTCTGAGACATCGGAGACTGCAAAGCAGAAGATCGAAGCAGCGGGTGGGGCAATCGTGCAGCCACAGTGACGACCTTGTGATTGACCATGGCTGAAGAGAAGAAGAGCTTGCTTTACAGGCTTAAGCCGCTGACGGACAGGATACCGGCGGTCTCGAAGCCGGAAGGGCATGTGCACTTCCGCACCAAAATGCTATGGGTCATTGTCATTCTGGTCTTCTATTTCGTAATGACAAATGTCTTCATCTACGGTCTGGACAAGAGCCGGACCATAGACATCTTCGCTTCCTATCGTGCCATACTTGCCGGGGCTCAAGGATCGCTGATGCACCTGGGCATCGGTCCGATAGTCACGGCGTCCATCATCATGCAATTGTTCGTCGGCGCCAAGATCATAAAGCTCGACCTTTCAAATTCGGACGACAAGGCGGTCTACCAGAGCTCGCAGAAGTTCCTTGTCATAGTGATGATTCTGGTTGAAGCGGTCCCCCAGGTATTCGGCTACTTAGTGCCATCGACCGGACTGGTCGGAAACATCGGCCTGGACATGGCGCGGATCATCATCGTCGCACAGCTGTTCGTCGGGTCTTACATCGTGTTCCTGATGGACGAAGTGGTTTCCAAATGGGGGATCGGGAGCGGCATCTCTCTGTTCATTGCCGCAGGTGTGGCGCAAGCCATATTCACTGGATCGCTCAACTGGCAGCCTAGCGACCTCACCAATCCGGTTAGCTTGACTAATCCACCGGCGGGTACGATACCCAAGACCCTGTTCATCATCAGCCAGACTTCAGCGTCGGGAATGACGACCGGCGGCTACGAGCAGATACTGCTGCAAAATCCAAATCCTGTTATTGCCCTGATAGGCACGATCGCCATCTTTATGTTCGTTTCCTATGTCGAATCTGTGCGCATAGAGCTGCCTTTATCGCACGGCGACGCTCGAGGGGCGAGGGGGCGCTATCCGATCAAGCTGATCTACGCATCAAACATCCCGGTCATCCTGATGGCGGCATTGCTGGCTAACGTCAGCATGTTCGCGCTACTGCTTTATACGAACGGTGCTTTGAAAGGCCTGCCTCTGGTCGGAGGCCAGTGGTGGCTGGGTACATATACGGCTGCCAGCGGCTCTTATCCGACCGCCGGTCTGGCGTGGTACCTGGCGAATCCACGAGGTCTGGGTGATTGGCTCTTGCCATTGCTATCGCCAGATAGGTACGGTTCGCTAGTCTACAACCATAATCAATTGCAGCTCATCGTTCGCGTATTCCTGTACCTGGGCGTGATGATCGGAGGCTCAATCCTCTTCGCCAAGTTCTGGATCTCCACGACCAACATGGGGCCGGAGGCGGTGGCGAAACAGATCGAGTCGAGCGGCCTGCAGATACCCGGTTTCAGGCGAGACCCGAGGGTGCTCAAACGTGTGCTGGAGCGGTACATCCCAGTAGTGACGGTGATATCCGGTGCCACCGTAGGTGCTCTTGCTGCGAGTGCGGACCTTATCGGCACGGTGGGTAACGCATCAGGTACTGGCGTGCTACTGTCGGTGGGCATCATGATCCAATTCTACGAAGCGATCAGCCGCGAGCAGATGATGGAGATGCATCCTGTGCTCAGGCAGTTCTTCGGGGGTGAGTAGGCTTGGCAGATAAACCTGGCACCGCAGCGAGTTCTGGAGGAATGTTCGGTGGCGGGGGCGGCGGCATGTCCCGGTTCTTCACCATATTCATGTTCATCCTGGCAGTTTTCGTGATGTTCGACCCGGTGCTGAGAAAGGCATTGGGAGACATCGTGGGCCTGGGGCTGGGACCAGTCATCGGTTTCGGGGGCAACTATCCGACCCTTACACTCATCCTTGCGGGGATGTTTATGACCGGCCTTACCATCGTGGTGCGCCATTTCTTCACTGACTACGTACAGCAAGCGGAGAGCCAGAAGATAGTCGGCGCCTTCAACAAGGAGCTTCGCAAGGCCAGGCTGGAGAACAACACCTTCAAGACGAAGAAGCTCATGGAACAGCAACCGAAGATCATGGAGAAGTCCATGAAGATGACTGGCTCGCAATTGAAGCTGATGCCGGTAACGCTGTTGATCGTAATACCGATCTTCGCGTGGGTCGCGGTCTTCATGTACCAAGTCACCTCCCCCTTGATTGCGGTGCCCTGGGCCTTTGGCGTCGATCTCAACGCCCTGAACCTCTTCCCTAACTGGGTGTTGCTGTATTCGCTGATCAGCATTCCATTCGGTCAAATATTGTCGCGACTGCTGCGTTACTACGACTTTAAAAAGCGTCTTAACGTACTAGCGGCAGGGAATCCATGAGGATCACCATCTCTGGCCCTCCAGGGTCCGGCAAGACCACGGTGTGCAAGCTTCTGGCAGCGAGGCTCGGTTATCGCTACATCATCTCCGGCAACGTGTTCCGCGAGATGGCATTGAAGTTGCATCTATCATTGACCGAGTTCGGGAAGCTGGCAGAGGAAGACCCCAAATACGACAAGATGATCGATGATTCTATGATCACCGTGGCGGCGGAGGACGATAACATCGTCCTGGAAGGGCGTCTGGCCGGGCATAATCTCGCACGTCTGGACATGATAGCGTTCAAGGTATACTTAGACGCCGACCCCCAGGTGCGTGCAACGAGGATACTGGAGCGCGAGAAGGGGGACCTGAAGGTCGTGATGATGGAGATGCTGCAGCGAGAGGATTGCGAGGCCGCTCGCTATTCGCAGTGGTACGGCATCAACGTAAATGACAAGAGCGTGTACGACCTAATCGTGGATACGAGTGATGCCCCACCGGAGAAGGTGGTCGATATCATCGTCAAGAAGCTCGAGGGATTCCCACGACCCATCTGAGGACCAAGGACCGGGACCCGCTGCAGACGGGATATGGAAAGAAGCCTTCCGAGCGGAGTATGGAGGAACTTTTAGCCGCCGGCCTGATCAACCTCGACAAGCCGGTCGGGCCGACCTCGCACCAGGTAACGGCGTGGGTCAGGGAGATCCTAGGCGTGGATAAGATTGGCCACGGAGGGACCTTGGATCCAAAGGTGAGCGGCGTATTGCCCATCGCCACTGGCAAGGCTACGAAAGCCACCGACCTGGTGCTCCGTTCCGATAAAGAATACGTATGCATGATGACCCTGCACCGGGACAAGGACGAGGCGGCGGTCCGGATAGTTCTAGCGACATTCCTCGGCGACATCTATCAGCTCCCACCAGTAAGGGCGGCGGTGAAGCGGCAGATGCGCGTGCGCAACGTGCACTCCATCAAGGTCCTGGAGATTGTCGGTCGGGACGTTCTATTCCGGGTGAACTGTGATGCTGGCACGTATATTCGGACATTATGCGTCGACGTCGGGGAGGCGCTCGGCATCGGAGCTCACATGGAAGATCTAAGACGCACCCGTTCCGGCTCGATGCTGGAAGAGGATTCGGTCACTTTGCAGAACTTGAGGGACGCGGTGGTCTACTGGAAGGAAGGGAACGAAGCGCCATTGAGAAACCTGGTGAAGCCTTTCGAGCTGCTGCTGGACCCGCTTCCGAAAATCATATTAAAGGACAGCGCCATCGACGCCATCTGCCATGGGGCGGACCTGGCGGTGGTCGGCATCTCCAAGCATGAGGAGTCCATCCAGAAGGGGCAGACCATCGCCTTCATGAGCGCCAAAGGGGAGGGAGTCGGCCTGGGGATAGCTCAGATAGGCGGCGACGAGATGAAGCGGGCAAGGGAAGGCATCGCCGCGCGCACCGACCGGGTGTTCATGGAGACCGGCACCTATCCGAAGATGTGGGAGACCGGCGCCAGCCAGAAGCGTTCCTTCAGAGATGCTGAATGATCCTTCTTTTTATTATTTGGCCACCATCGATCCGATCCTAGAAATCAACCAAGGAGCGCTGCTTCCTCTTGAGCGGTATGGCCTCAATCCCCAACTTGTCCTGGATGCTGACCGCGAGCTCCTCGGAGAAACCGTGCGTCGTATAGACGCGAGAGGGGGAGCAGCCGCGCACGAACTCGATCAGCTCGGGGAAATCGGCATGGTCCGACAACGGGAAGCCCTCATCGACCCCGTAGGACCTTTTCCACCATCCATCCATCACCCAGCCGGTGACGACGGCGAAGCGCATCCCGCGCTTCTGCCAATAGGAACGGAAATCCGAGGCGCGACGCTCCATCGGGCAGATCATGAGGAGCGGGCCGTCCATCTTCTCCGCGTCGTAGCAGCGGCAACTGTACGGGTCGCCGCAGCACTCCTCCACGATCTTGGTGTTGCTCCAGACCGAGCCATGAAGGTAGGGCTCGAGGTCGCTGAAGAACCTTGCCAGCACCTGCGATTTGCCCAGGGCGTAGGTCATCAGCGCCACTGGATGCCCCTGCGCCAGGTTGTCCTCCACCCAATCGCGCATGACCTTGGCGATCTCGTCCCGGTGGGGGAAAACGTATCTCGGGCGTCCGTAGGTAGCCTCGATCAGCAGAGTGTCCGTCTTCACCGGCCTGGCGCCTATCATCCCCATCCGGTCCTGGGGGCAAAGGTCGCCGGTGTACAGCACCTTCTGCGAATCCTTGAGCAGGAACATCTGCGAGCCGATGATATGCCCGGCGTCGTGCATCTCCACTCTATCCGATCGATCGGGCTCGATGGTCCGCTTCACCCGCTCCGAGGCGCATCTTAACGTGACGGTTGAAGCGATGGCCTTGTTGCTCTCGAAGCTCTTCGGCAAGTGATCCGAATGAGCGTGGGAAATGCAATTGATAGCGTCCGCCTTGATCCTCCGAGGGTCGAAATAGCACTTCGTTTCCCCGGTGACCTCGATCCCGTTGTTCAGACGGATAAGTGGCGCATCCCCTGCCATCATTCGGAGCAATACCAGCTCTGCTATTTACCTTCACCGACCAGGTGGCTGAGGTCTTGGAAGCGCTCTATCTGGATAGCGCGTCCAGCACCTTCAGCGCATTCAGCGTGACCCATTTGCTCTCGGTCCCGTTGCGCTCGATGGTCGTGGCGAAGCGCCCATCGAAACGGTTCTCCTGCCGCCACCGGCCATTCGCCCCTTGCTTGGATCGGACAACCTCAACCGCTTCGTTCATCCTCTCGTCCCTGTAGCCCAACCTGGTCAAGATGTCCAATATCTCGAGGATGTCGGTATTCCACATGAGCGGGAAACCCAACTTGAGCCATTCCTTCCTCGCAACCGCGCGAAGTCTTGGCGGTTTCTTGAAGATATGCTGTTCCAGAAGATACTCAGCCCCTGCTTCGATCTTGACCCTCATCCCCTCTGTTCTCTTTTTCTCAGGCACTTCGGCCAGGGCTTTCAGGGTCTTAACTGCCCCTGAACGGCAGGTGTGGTCTCGCCAGCAATGATCGGAAACATATGGCCAGACCTTCGGTGCTTGGGATACTATCTCATATCTCTGGTAAGTCGTGATCCATTCCAAAGCCTTGATCACTCTGGGATCGCGAGCATGGCCAAGGCGGGAGAGGCTGAACGCCATGTTCCCTGTGAGGCAGCAGATGACCCCGGACCTTTGGCCTCCTTTCTGGCCGGTCCCCCTATATGAAAATCCTCCTGAAGACTTGTCCTGGCTCCATCTCAACACGAACTCGCAGGCCGCCTTGACCTTGGCATCTTTGGGGTTGGCGTAAAGCTCGGCCAGCACGATGAGGTTCCAGACCGTCCCTCTGTACTTGGTCTTACTGTAGAAGTCCTCGGGGGCCTCCCAAGAGCCATCGGGATTCTGCTTTGCCAAGATCTTAGGAACTGGCCCGGCTTCCATTATCCGCGCCTTCGCTTCCGACACCTCGTCCTTCCGCTCCCCCTTACCCAAAAGGTCCCTAAGGGTCAGGTAGCGGACTGAGGGGTCGTCATCCTGCAATAGCCAGTCGATCACATCCTCCCTCAAACGAGACTTCCGCTCGCCCATGTCCCTCGTACCTGCGTGAATGAGAATAATAGTAACGCATATCGAAACAAGCTTGAAGTAGGCAAATCTGATTTGGGGGGCTATGAGGAAGTCCGCCGGTTATCTGCTCCTTCTGCTAGGAGTCATATTCTTCTTGTCATCGATCAGCGGACTGGCGTCGAACTTCGTGCCCAACGTCGAAGGCTACGTCTTCCTCTATGCGGTGATGATCGTCGGCATCGTGATCGCCTTCCTCGGATTCCAGATAATCATGAGCCCAGATGTCGAGGGCAACACCTTCCCCGCCCACGTCAACGAGTACGAGGTGCTGTGCGAGAGATGCGGGAAGGTCATTCCCTTGGATGCGACGATATGCCCGTTCTGCGGCAATCCCATCGTCTGAGAGAGAAAGGATTAATGCCCCCTTGGTAGGAATATCACGTCGCAATGGAGCGGGGCGACTTGTTCGACAACGAAGAGGAATACGAAAGCGAAGAGGACGTGAAGAACGACGAATGGTTCAAGGACAACTACATCGACCTGATGGAGGGGCACCCTCGGGAATGGATCGCGGTCATGGACCAGAGGATCATCGCTACCGGCTCGACCCGGATAGAGGTCGAGGACAAGGCCAAGGCGATTGCTGGCGAGCGTGACTACTCGGTGTACTTCGTCAACCCCACCGCTACCATCACCGACACTGGTTATTCGCAACGGTGAGGAACGACTTCGACGAGCCTTTGTCGCTTTTCCGCCGGCCCCTTGGCCAGCACTATTTTTTTATAGTATTCATTCAACTCACTTTCGGGCATCTCCCCCCCGCACCGATTTATAACGTGCAACCCAAACTGAGCTAGGGGGTAGAGATGACCCACTACACCGAAGCAGGCCTGCCGCAAGCGGGGCCCAGCATCGAGATGAGCGTAGCAGACGTGCACGTAACGCTCGGCCCGGCGCCGCCAAGGAGCGTCGACACCTCCATCGCCGCGCTGGACGCCTTAATCGGCGGATTCTCATCCTCGCAGGTGACGCTGATCGACAGCTCTGATCGATTGCTGTTCGACATGGTGCACCTGCTCTGCATCAACCAGGTGACCGGCGACGGACGGGAGGTGGTATGGGTGGACGGGGGCAACTCCATCAACCCCTACGACCTGGCGGGGCTGTGCAAGCGCCAGCGCGTGAACGCGCAGGAGGCGCTAGAGAGCATTAACGTGTCTCGAGCGTTCACCGCATACCAGATGGTCACCCTCATTGACGAGATGCTCGAGCCGGAGCTGGAGAGGACCGGGGCGGGCATGCTCATCGTCTCCTGCTTTCCCGATCTGTTCCAAGATAGGGACGTGCGCTGGTCCGAGTCGCTCCAGCTGATGCAGCGCTGCCTCGCCGCCATGCAGGGCGTCACGAAGCGCCATGACGTCGTCACGCTGGTGACGAATTACGGACTATCAAAGCTGCTGTTCAAGAAGAGCCTGCGCAGCCTGATGTACTCCTCCGCGGACCGGGTGCTGCGCATCGAGAACGCCTCCCGCGCCGCCCTGCGCCTCAGCCTGGTGAACGAGGGCAGAGAGATGCTCTACCATCCCGTGCCATACTACCAGAGGACATTGGACGAATTCCAACGACGAGCTCCCTAACAGCACATAAATAGTTCGCCATACGATGCTGGACAGAGGCGTTCCCAACGGTCGATCTTATCCTGGATCCCATGACCCCGGCCGAGTTCAAGGCTTTCAAAGAGCAGGCCATAAGGAAGTACGCCGACGAGAACGTCAGAGCCGGTTACTGGCACAGCTCAGAGGCGATCAGGCGCTCCACAGAGGCGCATCAGAAGCTTTTGCCTGACGGGATCGCTACCGAAGGCCACCATATTTTCATTGCGAGGGACGCCCAGTCCGAAGAAACTGTCGGCTACATCTGGCTTAGTGTGGAAAAGGACGTGGCCATTCCGAGCGGTTTCATTTTCGCCGTGTTCATTCATGAGCAGTTCAGGGAAAGAGGATATGGAAAGCTGATGATGAAGACGATAGAGGCGAAGGCATCCGACCTTGGCCTGAAGAGGATAATGCTCCACGTATTCGCTCAAAATCCGGTCGCGATCCACCTGTATGAGAGCATCGGTTATAGCATCACCAGCCTCAACATGATGAGGGAGATTCCCCCGAAGTAATAGCGCGCTAAGATTCCTGTATGGCATCATTGCCTTGATCAACGCATATCCAACTGCCGTAAATGATCTTCCGTATTGCGACGTCTCTCCATGCCAACGACTTTCTATAGTTTCGCGCCATTGATTCCCATCATGGCCGTCATTACCTATTTTCAACTCATAAATCAGGCAATGCGCCTAGACCGCGAAGGAAGACCATCAGAGGCTTACGATTTGCTCACGGAAATCGGAAAGCGGATCGTTGGCAACCCTGCTCAGATACTCAATTTCAGGTACTGCATTGCCAGCAAGCTCGGGGACAAGGAGCTAGCCTTCAAGCTTATGCGCGAGGCCATCGTCGACCGGGGATACTGGTATGGATACGATTATCTGTTCGAGGATGACGACCTCAAGCCGTTGCGGGATTCTCCGGAGTTTAAGAGCCTGGCCGAGATATGCCGAGGACGCGAGGCGGAGGCCAAGAAGAACAGCAGGCCATCGCTGAAGATCGTGAAGAAGGAGGGGCTGGACCCGAAGCGGCCAAAGCTGCTGATGGCGCTGCACGGTAACGGTGATAGCGCTGCCCTCATCGAGGATTATTGGCTGCCATGCATGCACCAAGGCTACTCCCTGGCCTTCCCGCAGTCCTCACAGGTCACCTTTTGGGAGGGTTATACCTGGGCCGATCTGGACAAAGGGCGTTCTGAGCTCTCCCAGCACCTCAGCTCGATCCAAAGCGGCATTGCGGTCGAACCGACGGATATGGTCGTCGCCGGATTCTCCGGCGGGGCAAGGTTGGCCCTTCTTGCGGTAATGAAGGGAGATGTCATCCCTGGCGATCTCATCCTAGTGGCGCCATGGTTACCAGAGCTGGACAAGTGGGAGGAGGAGATAAGATCCATCGGAGAAAAGAAGATCAGGTTCTGGATTCTCTGCGGCGATCGTGACCATGATTGTCTGGAAGGGTCAAAGAGGCTGAGCTCTATTCTGGAGAAAGCCGGGGCCCAAGTGCATCTGGACATCGTCCAAGATCTGGACCATGATTTCCCAGTGGATTTCGAAGTACGGCTGTCTAAGGCGTTGAAAGAGCTTCACGATTAGCCTTCTCAGGAGGAGGAGAACGAAGATTGCAAGAAGGATGCTGATTCGATATGGCGAGCGATAATTCACTGGATGTCATCGAGATCCGCGATTACGACCCAGAATGGCCTACCATGTTCCGGGCAGAAAAGGGTCGAATCGGAACAGCATTAGGCGAGCTAGCAAAAGACATACAGCATGTTGGCAGCACGGCGGTTCCTGGACTTGCCGCCAAACCGGTGATAGATATCCTATTGGCAGTGGAGGATCTGGTGGAGACCGGTGTCTATCTCGCAAGATTGGAGGAGCTCGGTTACGCGAATGTTCCGCATAACGAAGATGCTGAGAGGAGGTTCTTCTTGAAGGGCATGCCACGGACGCATCACGTTCACGTGGTAAGATTTGGAGGATGGACGTATTGGAAACATCTCCTGTTCCGCGATTATCTGCTCGATCATCCCTCCACGATGAAGGAATATGAGCGTCTCAAGAGAAAACTGGCTGAACGATTCCGAGATGATCGTTCTAGGTATCTCGAGGGCAAATCCGAGTTCATCGAGTTGGTGATCGCTCGGGCCGTGAAGGAGAGGGTGCTCTTCCTCGCTTCAATTAGATGTCATTTAGCTCGATCACTTGACCCGGTTTCATTGGCTCGACCCTGATAGTCGGGACGTCCTGAAGGAGCCGGAGGAGCATGACCGGCTCGGTTCCCATGTTGTGCATAGGTACGAGCAGGCGCGGGGAGATCACTTTGGCGGCCAGTGCAGCTTCGTTGACGTCCATGGTGAACCTCCCGCCGATGGGGAGGAACGCGACATCGACCTTACCAAGGGAGGACATCTCTGGGATGAAGTCGGTGTCCCCAGCGTGGTAGATTGTCTTTCCCCCGACCGTGACTAGATATCCGACGCCTTTCCCTCGGCGGTGGTAGAATTTTCGCAGGTTGTAGGCCGGGACCGCAAGCACGCTCACCCTATCGAAAACGAGTTTCTGTCCAGCCTCGATCACCTTCACGTCGTCGCCGATTCGGTTGGCTGGTTTCCGCGGCGCCACGACAATCGTTCGCGGTCCCTTCAAAGACTGGATGGTGTCGCTGTCCCAGTGATCACCGTGCGAATGGGATATCAGAATAAGGTCTGCCTTGGAAGCCGACTCAAATCCTTCAGCGATTCCCATCTTCTTCCTATACTTTTGGGGGAGCGGATCGAAGTCCACGTTGATTCCATCGGCATTGACTCTGAACCATGAATGCCCGAGCCATTTAATCTCCATCGTCAAGCTCCCACCTCAAGGAGTATGTGTTTTGGCCGGCCTTAAATGCTCTGCAAGAGAATTTGATGACCATGAAATTCTGCCGAGATATCCATTAAAAATGAGCGTAAATCCGGGCAGGAAAGATCCGTTCTCTTAGTGTGTATATATCTGACTCCGGGAAGTTTTATCATGGAGCATAGGGTTCTTCGGCCAAGGGTCCTTGGCTATGTCCGAAATGATAATCGAGGCTGATGCCCTAGTACGACGCTTCGGCGATCTAAGCGCTGTCAACGGGGTTACATTCAGAATAGGGAAGGGGGAGCTCTTCGGTCTGTTGGGAGAGAACGGCGCGGGGAAGAGCACTCTTCTGAAGATATTGACCGGACAATTGGAGCCAACCTCGGGTCGGTGCGCCGTTCTAGGCGTGGATCCAGCCCAAGACCCTCTGAGGGTGAAGAGCCTCATCGGCATCTTGCCAGAGGTGGAGTCCCCGCCATCGTTCCTGACCGGAAGGGAATACCTGCACTTCATTGGGTTGGTGAGGCACATCGACGATATTGAGAGCCGCGCGGACAAATGGATCGACTTCCTGGATATGAACGATGTGGAGAAGGTGCCGTGCAAGGACTTGTCCAAGGGGACCCGGCAGAAGCTGATGTTCGCCGCCGCTCTCATCCACGAGCCACCATTGGTCTTCCTGGACGAGCCGTTCTCAGGCCTCGACCCACGCTACCAGAAGCTTTTCAGGGAGCACCTCTCCGGCTATCTTGAGAGGGGTGGCACGGTCTTCATGTGCACTCATATCCTGGAGATGGCAGAGAAGATGTGCTCGCGGGTGGGCATCATCTCCCAGGGCCGCCTCGTAGCCATCGGCAAGCAAGGGGACATCGTGCGGGAAGGTGAAGGCCTGGACGGGGCGTTCATGCGTCTGACCGAGAGGGAGGGCAGCAGGACTTGAATGCGTTCCGGCAGCACCTCCGCCTGGTCCGCCTGATGATTACCGAGGAGCTCAGGCTCAACGCCGGCATGATCGGGCGGGTGCAGTTCCTGCTCTTCCCGATTATAATATTGGTGTTCTCCCTCATCCTGGCGCTGGCATCGAAGCAGCTGCTGACCACCACCCCAATGGACCATTTATACGTGATCCTCCACGCCCTCCTCTTCGCATACGGCCTCGCGGTCGGCGGCTTTGCCCTGTTCGGAGAGATGATCGCCAGCCGGAGGTTCGGACAGATCAGCCTGCTACTGCAGACGCCGACATTGCTGCCAGTGCGGTTCCGGACCATCTTCCTGGCCTTCTACGTGAAGGACGTCATCTACTACATTCTGTACACCATAGCCCCGCTCGTAGCTGGCATCGCTCTCTCCATCCCAGTGACCGGTTTCCATATCACCAGTGTGCTATTCCTCCTTCTCACAGCGACCCTATCCTTCCTTCTGGGCATATCGCTCTCCTTCTCCTTGTCATCCATCTACGTTCGCTGGAGGGCGGGATTCATCGCCCTGCTTGGGACGGTTTTCGTGTTCCTATCGGTCGCATACCTCGGCAAGTGGTTCGACATCACCCAGCTGCTCCCCTCGCTCGAGTTGCAGCGGACCGCGAACCTCTGGTATCTCCTGCTCTCGGCGATATTGGTGGTCGGCCTCTCGGCCGTGGCGGTGCTGACGCTTCAGGTCCGCTTCGGCTCGTCGTCCAGGCTATTCAGCGCAGAGATGCTCAAGGCCAGCAGGTCGTTCAAGTTCGCCCGGGGGGCGGGCACGCTGATGGCCAAGGACTGGATCGACCTCAAGCGCAGCCGGACACTTGGACCCGTAATTGGCGCCTACCTGGGCCCGCTGCTTTTCCTGGCGATCATATTCTGGTTCGTTGAGGGGATAATCCAAATCCGCATCCCTATAAACTTGATTTTCTACTCCGCCATGATCGGCTTCTTCAGCGTGTCCATCTATGGATGGCTCAACATGCTGGACGCCCCCTCATTTCTGGAGGTGCTGCCGGTGAGGGTCTCGGAGATGGTGAAAACTAAGGTACTGATTCTGTCCCTGTTCGCCCTGGTCCTTTCCACCGCCTTCCTTTTGGTGCTGGGGATCGTCCAGTTAGAGCTGAACCTGCTCCCTCTGGCCCTGCTGGTGGGATATTCGTCCACCGCCTTCACGGTATGCGGCACCGCCTATCTCACCGGCCTTAGGACCAATAGCTACCTGTTCGACCCGAGGGTTCTGGCCAAGTTCACCCTGATGAACGTTCCACCGTTGTGCGCTTTGGTCCTGCTCTCTTTCAATTACGTCAGCGACGCGGCTTTCTTCGGTCCGGTCATCATCGGACTGTGCTTCCTCCTGTTAGGCGGTAGCTACCTTCTGTACAAAGGCATAGATCGGAAATGGGGTAAAGAGTCGTTCGCGTTCTGAGCCATCAACACTCACCCTTTGGATAGCAACGGAATTGGCAGTGGGCATGAAATCCAACGGCACCTTCGGTGTACGACCTATGTTCCATTCCCCGTCCTGACCTTCTCGATGTTCGTCTGCGAGAGCACGAAGATCATTGTGCCAGATCCAATCGTCACGACGATCTTGTATTGCACCATCGGGTTCAAGCCTGCGTAGGAAGTCCAAACCTGGCTATCAATAGTCTTCACATAGACGTTCACGGTCTTATTACCATAGGCGGTCGCAAGCTTCACGTCGCTCTGCGTCTTGCTCCCCAGATCCGACGGCGTAGTAAGGGCTGGGACTTGGTTCACATGTTGCGTGGTTGTCGCGATCCCCAATCCAGGGTACTCGTACCGGAAATCGCAGCTGGCGCCTGTAACGTTCAGCACCGTCAATATCATCTGCCCATTGATCGGATCGCCGTTTTGGTTAGTGCCTGTCACATCGTACGTCACATAGTCCCCGCTCTTAAGAAAGACCACTTTGGACAAAACTGTTAGAGCGAAGGCCCCCCCGATCAGTGCGATAGCTATGACAACGACCACTATCCCAATGATCACCTTCTTGTCAGTCAGTTTCATGTTTGAATCCCCCCGTTCTTCTAACAAATAGATGAAGCCTTGAAATATATAATGGCTAAGCCAGGATTCTATTTCGTGGTCATGCTTTAAAACAATTCAAGCATGAATCATCGGAATCATAGCATAATCGATGTAAGAAAAGCCTGACGCTGAATCGAGTGTGTTGATGCTCGATGGATCTTTGGCAAATATCGGCATCATCGCCCTCTCGAGACCGTGTTAACTCACCTAGCAATGAACCTGGCTTGGATGCAATGAGTCGTTACCAGTAAACTCCACGCCAAAACCCCTCCCCCAAACTTTCCTCGTGCACTTTCAGGCATCTCCCCTCCTTCGTCATTTATAGCCTCTTAGCAGAACGGTAAGGAGGGATCGAAAATGGGAAGGACAGTACCGACGTACCGCATGACGCTGGAATCGATCATCCAGAGCTGGAGCGATTATCGCAGGGCGCTGCCGAAGGACGACCGCGAGGCGTTCGACGAGATGACCAACAAGGCACGCATGCACGCCTCCGCCTCCACCTACGCCACGTTCACCGACCCGGTGGAGGGCGCGCTGCTCTCCATCCTCCTGGAGCAGGAAAAGGAGCTGCGCCGGCTGAGGAAAGGCGGCGCATGAAGGGCTGGATACTGGACTGCTACCCGGACCAGCAACGCAATTGCATGGTGATCTGGCTCAAGACGGAGCACGGCATCGAGCGGCTGGTAGACCGGCACTTCATGCCGTCGTTCTACGTGCGCTCCGCTTCGGAAGAGACCCTACGAAAAGTCGCCGCCGACCTGCGCATGATCGACGTTCCAGACACGAGCATGGAGATGCACAGCACCCTGATGCACCCCGAGCCGATGCCTTTCCTGCGCGTCACGCCGGGCGATTACTCCTCCCTGGGCCAGACAGCAAGGCTGGTGGACGCCTGGGGCCGCTACCGAGAGCACGAGCTGTACAACGTTGATTTACGTCTCGACCAGCGCTACTTCCTGAAGCACGACATATTCCCCATGGGCCTGCTGGACGTTGGAACGAAGTACCGCATGCTCGACTCCCAGGACCGGATCATCTACCCCGTTCCAGATCTGACGACGGCCGAGCTGAAGGTGAACGTGCGCGCCTCCCGGGGCATCCCGGTGCTGGACGACGTGATCGAGAGCGTGAGGGTGGACGACGTGCTGCTCGATGGAACGGAGGAGAGCATCCTGGAGGAGCTGCAGTCTCTCGTTCGCGAACGCGACCCAGACGTTATCTACACCGAGGGCGGGGACGAGTTCTACATGGAGTACCTGACCAAGAGGGCGGAGGCGCATGGCATCACGCTCGACCTCGGACGGGAGGCGGGCTTCCGCAAGGCCAAGGAGAAGAGCTACTTCACCTACGGCCGCATCATGTACAAGCCGCCGGCGCACAAGCTGCGCGGCCGGATCCATTTGGACACCGATGGCTCGATAACGTACACCAAGAGCGGCATCTACGGCCTGATCGATATCTCCCGCCTCAGCCTGATCCCCGTGCAGGATCTAGCCCGCCTGTCACCCGGGAGCACCATCAGTGCCATGCAGATCAACCAGGCGGTGCGGGACGGGCACCTGGTGCTGTGGAAGAAGAACCTGCCAGAGGGATTCAAGACCGCCGGGGCGCTGCTGCTCTCCGACCGCGGGGGATTCATCTACGAGCCGAAGGTCGGCATTCACGAACGCATCGCGGAGGTCGACTTTGCCTCTCTGTATCCGAGCATAATCGTGCGGCACAACATCTCGCCGGAGACGCTGATGTGCTCCTGCTGCCCCGCCTCCTCGCGCGTCGTTCCAGGCATCGACTACTGGACCTGCGACAAGCATGTCGGACTATTGCCGACCGTCCTTGCGCCGGTCATCAAGCGCCGGCTGGAGCTGAAGCGGCTGATCAAGGAGAACTCGCCGAACAAGGAGATGTACGACCAGCGCGCCCAGCTGCTGAAATGGCTGCTGGTCACCTGTTTCGGATACACAGGCTACCGCAACGCCCGCTTCGGCCGGATCGAGTGCCACGAGGCGATCAATGCGCACGGACGAGAGATACTTCTGCGCGCCAGCGGCATGGCCGAGGAGCGGGGCTTCAGCATCCTGCACGGCATCGTGGACTCGCTTTGGCTCGAGGGGGATGGCGACGTGGACGTGTTCTGCCGGGACGTGGAGCGGGAGGTGGGGATACCGCTGCACCTCGATGGCATCTACAAATGGATCGTCTTCCTGCCGTCGATAGCCATCGGCATCGGCGCGCTGAACCGCTACTACGGCCTGTTCGAGAGCGGGGAGCTGAAGCTGCGGGGCATCTTCCTGCGGAGGAGCGACACCATCGCGCTCGCCCGGTCGTTGCAGGACGACATGTTGGCTGTCTTCTGCAAAGCCTCCGATTCACAGAGCTTCAAGGCGCTCATCCCGGAGGCGCTCGAGGTCCTCGACCGCTACCTGGACGACCTGAATGACGGGAAGGTGCCGCTGCAGCAGCTGATAGTGCGGCGGAGAGTGTCCAAGGAGCTGGAGGAGCACACCCAGTTCAACGATTCCTACGCGGCGCTGAAGCAGATGAACGAGCGCGGCTTCGACGCCCCTCCTGGTCGGGCGGTGGAATACGTCATCTGCGACGGCGGGAGCAAGAGCGTCTGGGAACGGGTCAAGGTGGCGGCGTTCATCGGTGGCAGCGAGCGCTACGATGCCAACGAGTATTCGAACATGCTTTTCCGGGCCACCGCCGACCTGCTCCTCCCCTTCGGCTGGAGCTTCGAAACGCTCAGGAAGCGTGCCGGCCTAGCCGCCTAGCCCGATGAGCAGCTGATCGCGCCAGCCAAAGTAGAAGAGGATGAGCGGCAGCAGCATCGATCCGGTGAGGTGCACCCTGCCGATGCCGAGGAGCGGAGGGAACAGCCCGAGGGCGCTGGCGCTGACGAGAAGCAAGAGGCCAGGAATGCCGTTGAAGATCGCTACCAGAATCAATATGAAGCTGAGCACGGCGAGGTTCAGCGGCAGCAGGTTCACTCCGCCCAGCTTCCTGGCGAAGAGCGCTCCCAGCCGCAGCGTGGCGAAATAGCCGAGAACTGACCCTACAAGCGTGGCGAGCAGCAGCACCGCGAAATCGGCGGAGAGGGGCGAGGCAACGGCGCCCAAGCCTTCCAGCCCTAACACTTGCATCACCGTCAGCAGCGCCCCGGTCCTTCCTCGCTCCAACGTCGCCAGGGCGATCAGGCTGAAGACCGCCGAGGCTGTTCCGACGGCCGAGACCATCACTATGAAGCGCTTTGCGCCCTCCTCTCGGTCGGCGTCGTCCCGCTTAGAGAACAGGGAGGCGATCACCGTCCCGGTGGTGGAGGAGATCCCGGGCAGCCAGCCTGCCAAGAAGCCAGCGACGGTGCCCTTGAGCCCATCGCCGAACGAGACTGACGCCTCCCCGCCCCCTTCCTGATGCGGTACTGGCCGGGAACGCAAGGACAGCAGGAGCGGAGGGAAGCCGAACAGGCCGGTCAGCAAGGGGAACAGGACGCTCTGCTGCATGCCTGGATATACGTCCGAGAGGGGAAGCTGCACGTTCATTGCCAAGAAGCCGAGCCAGCCGGATGCCAAGAAGAGCGTCAGCGCCAATAGCGGAGCGAGGGTCGTTCTCCTCCGCACCGACCAGACGCCTTCGATGAGGTCGTTGGCCCCGATTCGCGGAGCAGGGGCGAGAACCATCCATCTCCCGAATTGGTTCTCGAGCTGGAAGCCGCGCACCGATCGCTCGATAACGCGCCCAGAGATGCGACCGGGGACGTGATCCACCGGCACCGGGGGAGCTGAGATTATCACCGCGGCTTCGACAACGGAGCCGAACCTTGCGTCCAGGACCGTTCGCAGTTTCTTCGACCGAGCTTCGGAGGCGATCAGAATGACAGCGACCAGCACCAGGAAGTAAGGACAGGCCAGCTCGATGGCCCATTCGCAACCCCAGGCGGAGAGCATGAAGAGCTGCAGGGGAATGGCGAGCAGCAGCGCGACCGTCGCCCCGATCAGGCTGCCGGTGGCGGCGCAGACCAAAGCCGGCCCGCCCTGACCGGCCAGGAGCAGACGATGCGCCGGCAGCACGGAGAGCACCTTGCTCTCGTCCGGAATCCCGAGGAAAAGCGAGGGAAGGAAGTCGACGAAGGAATGCGTGACAGAAGCTGAGATAATCAGGACCGAGAGGAGCAATGGGGCGAGCTCTGGCCCGACGCCGAACCCCGAGCATGAGAAGGCGATGCCTCCCAGCAGAGGAGAGCTCACCGCCAACAGCAGCAATGCCAGGGTGTTGACGTGCATGCCGGGGACGAGACCGCTGCCCATGCCCAGCAGTGACCCGAGCACGGCGAAGAAAAGCACCACCAGCATGGTCCCTGGATCCATGGACGCATTTCCGCCTGCATCGAAATCATCGAAGCCACTACTCTCAGCATTCGCAATAAATGTTTTAATTGCAAGCGGCTCCGATGTCGTGGGGCCAATGAAAGATGTGATCGTCGCCGAACGGCTTACGAAAAAGTTCGAGGAACTGATCGCGGTCGACGGCATCAGCTTCGCCATCCACGAAGGGGAGTGCTTCGGCTTCCTCGGACCGAACGGCGCAGGCAAGACCACCACCATCCGCATGATCCAGTGCGTGTCGCCGGTCACATCGGGCAAGTTGAGCGTGCTCGATCTAGACGTGAGCAGGGACCAGCGGCGCATCAAGGCCAGCTTGGGCGTCGCTCCCCAGGAGGACAACCTCGACCCTGATTTTACGGTGTTCAGGAATCTGGTGGTGCACGCGCGTTACTTCGGCATCGAGCGCAGTGTGGCAGAGAATAGAGCGCACGAGCTGCTGGAGTTCATGCAACTGACCGAGAAGGCGGATGTGCTCATACCCAAGATCTCCGGGGGGATGAAGCGCCGCCTCATCATGGCCAGGGCGCTGATAAACGAGCCGAGGCTGCTGATCCTCGACGAGCCGACCACCGGCCTTGACCCGCAGGCCAGGCACTTGATCTGGGACAAGGTACGGGAGCTGAAGAAGAAGAGCGTCACCGTCATCATCACCACCCATTACATGGACGAAGCGCAGCAGCTCTGCGACCGATTGGTCATCATGGAGAAGGGCAAGATACTGGTTGAAGGCAGACCGCAGGAGCTGATAGAGAACCAGGTAGGTCGATTCGTGGTCGAGATCATCAACCCCGAGCCAGGGATGGAGGAGGTCCTTCGCGGCATCGGCCTATCGCCAGAGAAGGCCAGCGATCGCATCTTCGTCTACACCAACGACCGTCGCTCGGTCAGGGAGAGGCTGCTCAATGAGCTGCCCAATGCGAATGTAGTAGCACGCGACGCCACCCTGGAGGACGTCTTCCTCCGCCTCACCGGCAGGGGGCTGAAGGAATGAGCATCATCAAGAACATCTCCTGGCGCACCATGTCTGTCTGGGCGCGTAACAAGGACGTTTTCTTCATCACCTGGAAGACCAACTTCCTGCCACCATTCCTGGAGCCGATCCTCTACCTCCTGGCCATGGGGTTCGGCTTCGGCGTTCTTGTTAATGAGCTACCTGTGCCGTACGACAAATTCAGCTACGCGCAGTTCCTCGGTCCGGGGCTGATCGCCATCTCCGCCATGTACGGCACGTTCTTCGAATGCACCTATGGCTCGTTCGTACGAATGCACTACCAGAAGACGTTCGATGCCATCGTTGCTACGCCGATCAGCTTGGAAGAGGTGATCACCGGCGAGATACTTTGGGGCGCGACCAAGAGCGTGATCAACGGCACCATCGTCACCGTGGTAATCCTTGCATTCGGATTGGCCACCCTGCCTGGGGCGCTGCTAATCCCGTTCGTGGCGCTCCTGGCGGGATTGGCATTCGGCTCCATCGCCATGATCTTTACGGCACTAGTCCCGAACATCGACTCGTTCAACTATCCTTTCTTCCTGTTCATCACGCCGATGTTCCTGTTCAGCGGCACCTTCTTCCCGTTGACGGTGCTTCCCGTCGCCGTTCAGGACGTGGCCTTGGCGTTCCCGCTGACGCACGTAGCGACGATCATGCGCGACTTCTGCTTGGGGACCTATTCCTATTCTGACCTCTGGGGATGCATCTATCTGATCGCGATTATGGCCGTCTCCTTCTACGCGGCCATCTACCTGATGAAGCGGCGGTTGGTCAACTGAGGATCGTGAGCTTGCCATCGCGCATCTTCACCTTCACTAAAGTCTTGATGCGGATGCCCAACTTCTTCTCGATCTCCTCTTTCTTATTGCCCTTCTCCACCACCACGATCACGTCCACGATCTCCGCGCCGATCTCTCGCAGCCCCTGGATCACAGCCTTGATCGTTCCGCCGGTGCTCATGACGTCGTCGATCACGACGACTCGATCTCCGCGCCTGATATCGTTGATGAACATCTCCTTCTGCGAATAGCCGGTGGATTGTCTGATCTCAAGCTCGCCAGGCAGGCCATAGCGCCTCTTCCTGACCACCGTGTAGGGGATCCCCAGCTCCAGGGAGAGTGGGACTGCCAAGGGTATCGCCATCGCCTCTGGCGCCACGATCACGTCGCAATGGAAGTCCCCGACCTCCTTGATGGCGTCCAGAGTCTCCGCGAGCACCATCGGATCCATCCTTGGAACACCATCGGTCATCGGATTAACGAAGTAATCATAATTGTTCATGCGCACGACCGACGCGGCCTCCAGGCTCTTCTTCAGTCTCTCTAGCATCAGCCAAATGATTCAGCTGACGAGGCTATTAAGATTCTGGTCCACTGACCTGAGGCAAGATATGGAAAGAAGTTTGGATCATGCCGATATCAGAGAACGCCTCTGCCTCATCAAGCAGTCCTTACCCAGAACCGACCGGTCCGCTTCACTTTATTCGTGCCTTCCAGGTCTTTGAGGGTCCCGCGCACAAGCTCCTCGCTCACCTCGATCTGGAATTGGTCCTTGAACGCCTGCCGGACCTCTTGCTCGGTCCTGCCCTCGAACAGCGTCTTGGGCAGCAGGGTTCGCATGTCCTCATGCAGATTCCAAGGGAAGATGAACCAGGTCCAGTCGTTCTCCGAGACCTTCACGGAATAGAAGTCCGGCTCGATGGTGGAATGAGCGATATGCAGCAAGGTGGTGCTCTTGATCTCCTTGGGCCTCATCTCCTTGATGTGGGCGATCGCCAACTTGAGGCTCTCTCCAGTGTCGGTGATGTCATCGACTATCAGCACTTTCTCGTTCTCGATGTCCGCGTTCAGCTCTTGCGTGAGGAGCGCTTTTCCATTCTGATTGGCGGTGACTCCCCAATGCTCGGTCTTCACCGCGTATAATTTCTTCACGTGCAGGTAGTCGCACAACAATCGCGCCGGTATCCAGCCACCGCGGGTCAGCCCAACGATGACGGTTGGCGTGCAGCGGCAATCCTGGATCTGCCTTGCCACGTCCAATGTCCATTTCGAGATCTCATCGTAGGTTACCAACTTGCATTTGAATTTCTCAACTTCCGCCATAGCTAGCCGTCCCAAGCGGTCTCATCGCATCTTGATGACATAGACTGCCTCCATTACCAGCGTAGGAGGAGAAAAAGACTTTCGCTTTGAATTATCGAATTCGTGCTCGAAGGTGCGATCGCGCACGGACGTCCCATTTTCGAAGCACCCAGGGAACCGTTAATAACCATTGAGCCGATGATAGATGCCATAAAAGATAGGATGGGGACCAATGAGCGAAGGACAGGACCATATCGGGCGCATTTTCGGGAACCGGGTCATGGAGATCAGGTTCCGCACGCCAAGCTCGGAGAGGCTCCAGGTCGGAGAGATGCTGGTGGTGGAGGACGAATCTTCGGACACCAAGTACCTCGTTCGAACGATGGACATCGAGCACGGAGCGGATATGGAAGCCCCGGACTGGATGGAGCGCGAGGCGGGATTGATGCTCCACAAGGATTCCTCCCAAGAGAAGGCGGTGATCGATGACCTGCTGGACCGGCTCTACAAGGTGGGCGTCAGCACTCCCCTCGGATACATAGAGAATAAAGTCTTCCGCAAGACCAAGTCCATTCCGACCCATTTCTCCCGGGTGCGTCGGACGTCCGCCGAGGATTATGACTTCCTGAAGCAGTATCTCGGGGACGTGGAGGTCGGTCGGTTGCGCTCTGGCGACCGCGTCCTCGACCTTCCGGTCGGTTTCTCTGGCCGGGCCATGCCCTATCATATCGGCATCTTCGCAACCACTGGGATGGGAAAGAGTAACCTGATGAAGAACCTCGCCCTCTCGTGCATGAAGCTGCGCCAGTATGGCTTCCTCATCTTCGACCCGCACGGCGAGTACTACGATGGCGGCGAAGTGGGCAAGAAAGGGCTCAGGCACGTGGCCTATAAAGACGGGTTGGAAGTCTTTTCGTCAAGGAAGCTGGATGGGCCTTACAATAGCCTGAGGATCTCCGCCATGGAGATCGAGATCGACGATCTCGCCAATCTGTACGAGTTCACCCAGCCCCAGCTCGAGTGCCTGCAGGCGGCGCAATGGAAGTACGGCAATCGTTGGCTGCTCGACCTCAACGAGAAGGACGTTTCGGCCATTAGCCAGGATTTGCAAGGTCGGTTCCACGAAGGCTCCATCAACGTTATTAAGCGGCGTCTGGACAACATCTTCCGATTCGAACTGATCACCACGGACGAGAAGTTCAGCATCACCTCCAACATCCTCAACTGCCTTCAGTCTGGAAAAGTGGTGCTGATCGATACCAGCAACATGTTCGAAGCTGAAGAGCTATTGGTCTCGACAGTATTGACCAGAGCGATATTCGAAAGGAACAAGTCGCTCTATGCTGACAAAGAAAAATTCGACAAGACGCCACCTCTGCTCATCGCGATGGAGGAGGCGCAGAGGGTGCTCTCCCAGGCGAAGGGCACGATCTTCTCGCAGATAGCCCGGGAGGGGCGCAAGTTCAAGGTCGGCCTGTGCGCGATATCGCAGCAGCCGAAGCTGATAAACGAGGAGATACTTTCGCAGTTCAACACCCTCTTCATCCTTGGCCTGGCCGACAAGCGCGACCGCGACATCCTGCGCAACAGCGCCAAGCAGGACGTCTCCATGCTCGACAACGAGATCCAGATGCTGATGCCAGGCGAGACCTTGATCGCCTCTCCGTTCACGCCGTTCGCAGTGCCGGCGAAGATCCATCTGTTCGAGGATTACGTAGAGGCGCAGAATTTATTGGCGGTGGAAGCCGATAGTGCGAAGTTGAAGAAGGCCAGCACCGACAAGAAGTTCTTCTGAACCAAGGTCAGGAGGCACTTTCGAGGCATCGTGGCAAAGCGATTTTAACGCTCTAGCGCCATGGGGACTTATCATCCGAGGTTCGACGCAATGCGGGTCATCCACGTCTCCGACAGCCATCTGGGTTTCTCGGCCTTCTCCAAGGTCGATGAAGCGAGCGGCCTGAACCTGAGGGAGATGGATTTCTACAAGGCATTCATCGAATTCGTGGACCTGGCTCTAAAAGCAAAACCGGACCTGGTGTTGCATAGCGGGGACCTGTTCGATTCCGTCCGGCCTTCGAATCGCGCCCTTTCGCTGGCGGTCGAGCAGCTGCTACGATTCTCTGAGTCTGAGATTCCAGTCGTCCTCATCGCTGGCAATCATTCCACCCCGAAGCTGCGCGAGACCGGGAGCGCGTTCCGGCTCTTCGAGCACCTGAAGGACGTTCACCCGATCTATAAAAGCGAATACGAGCGGTTGGACATCGGCGAGGCGACGATCCACGCGCTCCCGCACTGTGAGCCGGAAACGATGATCAAGGAACTGGTTAAATTCTCACCTACCAAGAAGAAGTATAACCTGGGCATGCTGCATGCCGGCGTCTCCAGCCTTCGTATGTTCCGCATGGGCGAGTTCAACGAGTCCATCGTTCCATCATCCATGCTCCGCACCGATCTCGACTACTTCGCTCTGGGGCATTACCATAACCATACCGACGTAACAAAGAACGCGTTCTATGCTGGATCGACCGAACGGCTATCGTTCGCGGAGGCGGGTGAAAGCAAGGGGTTCGTACTGATAGATCTAGCCAAGAGGAAACAGGAGTTCAAGGTGCTTCATTCCCGGCCGATGATAAACCTCCCGCCGATCAACGCTCGCACCCTGGACGCCGTCAGCTTGCACTCGGAGATCTCCTCCTTGCTGCAATCCATCGACCTGGATGGCAAGCTGGTGCGGATGCAGATCAAGTGCCTTCCATCTAGCCTCTACAAGTCCATTGACTTCAATTGGCTTCGTTCGCTCACCTCGTCCGCACTGCACTTCGAGCCGAAGCTCGACCTGCTGCCCGAGAACGCCTCCGTGCAATCCTCCGGCAGCAGCATCGATTCGTTGGAGAAGGAGTGGGTCTCCTTCCTCGAATCACATCCAGTGGAGCGGGCGAACAAGGAACGCATCCGCGAACGCGGACTTAGCTACCTGCAGGAGGCGGAAGAATCAGACTGAGATACCTGGAACTGCGCAACTACCGCAAGTTCCGCTCCTCGGCCATCGAGTTCCCGGATGGCGTCATCGGTATCCTGGGCCAGAACGGCGTAGGCAAGTCAACGCTGGTGGAGGCCGTCGCCTGGGCCCTCTACGGCAACGAGAAGATCATCGTCCGCACCAGCAAGGAGAGCATTCGCAACGCCAATGCGAGCGCGAACGAGGACACCGCCGTCAACCTAGTGTTCGAGATCTCTGGCGACGAGTACAAGCTGTATCGAGCGATGCGGGGAAGGTCGAACGCCGTCGATGCCTCGCTGACCGTCAACGGCCAGCTCAAGGCGAGCGGCGAGAAGGCGGTGACCCAAGCGATCGAGAAGCTGCTGGGCATGGACTACAAGGCCTTCTTCATCTCGGTTTTCGCGAGGCAGAAAGAGCTGAACGCCCTCTCGGTGCTCAACCCAGCGGACCGCAAGAAGCTGGTGCTGCGAATGCTGGGGGTGGACCGCCTGGACGAGGTGGTAGGCGTCATCGACCACGACCTCAACGCGGTGAAAGCGGAGCTGGAGGCGCTGCAGAGGGACCTGGTGACCCCGGAAGGCAGGGACCGCAGCGACCTGGAGAGGGAGAGCATCGGCGTCATCGAAGCGGGAGCGCTCGGCCTTAGGGGCGAAGTGGAGACCTTGCAGGCCCAGCTGGACGGGATCAACGCGCAGATCGCCCGATCCCGATCGGAGCGCGATGGCCTGGCGAAGAAGGACCTGCAGCATCTCGACCTCCAGACCCAAGCGGTGCGATCGGACGCTGAGCTAGAGGCCGTCAAGGAAGCGATCGAACGAGCCGACGGCTCATTGACCGCCCTCAGGTCCAGGCAGCCAGAGCTGGTCAGCTTGGAACCGGAAGCGCGGAGATATGATGAACTAACGAAAGAGAAGGACACCTTGGACCAGGAGCTGAAACGGGCGGAGCAGCGCAAATCCCTGCTCACCGCCGTGGAAGCGTCGAAGAAGAAGATCGCTTCCTTGGAGCTGGAACTTGCGACGAAAGGCCAGGCGGCCAAGGAATGCGCCGGCGCCCGTGGCTCGCTCGAACGAGTCGAGTCGAACATGGAACAGGTCCGCCATGAACGCGAGGACAGACGCCAGACCGTCCGCTTGGCCGAACTGGATATCAAACGCCTCTGCGAGGAACAGGCCAAGGCCGAGGAGAAGCGCCAGGAGATCGCGCGCCTCGGCCCGCATTCGAAGTGCCCGACCTGCGAGCGCGAGCTTTGCGACCAGCATGATTTCCTCTTGAAGAAGTTGGAGAGGGAATCATTGGATCGTTCGATAGAAAGGGAGAGGCTCAGGCTGGAGAAAGAGAAGCAGGCGGAGGCCGCGAAGCAGCTGAGCGAGCGCCTCGAAGTGCTGGAGAAGAGGAAGAAGGAACTGTCCAAGAAATGCGACGAGGCGGCGAAGGTGGAGGAAGCCCTGGAACGAATGCAGGGCCAGCTAGCGGCCTTGGTCATCGAATGCAGCGCCTCGGAAGCGGGCCTGTCGGCTCTTGGCGCCGTGAAATTCGATGAGCAACGCCATGAAACGGTGAGGACCGGGCTGCTGCAATTGAGGACCAAAGTAGACCGTTTCAATGAGCTGAGGACGCAGTTAGCCAGGTTGCCGGAGCTGGAGGATGAGAAGGGCAGGGCGATGCAGCAACGGGATGCCATCGAGGCGAAGCGAGTTCAGGTGGACCGGCTGCTGAAGGAACTCGGGTACCAGCTAGGATCGTTATCGCGAACGCAGCAAAAACTCGACGAGCTAACGAGTTGCAAGGACGCCCTGATGACGATATCGTCGAAATTGCAGAGCGATCTAGCCTCGATATCGAGCGAGCTCAAGGGAAGGATGGAGAGGCTGCAGGATCTGGAGCGACAGGAGAAGAACGCCGAGGATGCCATGCGCCGACTCGAGGAGCAGCAGGCCCTAAGCTCGACCATGAAGGAATTCCGGAAGAACGTCATGGCCCGGGTGGTGCCAACGCTGTCCGAGGTCTCGGCCTTGCTTTTCGCCGAACTCACCGACAATAAATACCAGGGGATGATGCTGGACGATAACTACGATATATTCATCTTCGACAAGGGGGAGAAGCACGCCCTATCCCGATTCTCGGGCGGAGAAACGGACCTCGCCAACCTGTGCCTGCGATTGGCGATCTCCCGAGTGATCGCCGACAAGGCCGGCAGTGCGGTCAACTTCCTGATACTGGACGAGATCTTTGGGTCACAAGATCAAGTGAGGAAGCGCGGCATAATGAACGCGTTCGAGCAGCTGTCGAAGCAGTTCAAGCAGATCTTCTTGATAACGCACATCGAGGACGTCAAGGACCTGATGTCCAACGCCATCACTGTGAGGGAACGGGAGGATGGGAGCAGCGAGATTGTCCTCCAAGCCTAATCTATTCCAAGTGCTGGTTCATAATTCGGTAAGCGTCCTTTGATCCTGCAACTTGATCTCCTTACTCTTGTGTTCGATCCGCAGAAGGTCCATCATCTCGAAGGCGTTGCGCACCGCCTTGCTCCTTCCATGATTGTTGAAGAACACCCTGACCTTGGAGGCATTCTTCTCCGCTTCCTTGATCCTCGGGAGCCAGCTATCCAGATGTTCGATGCTGTATATGTAGTCGTAGCGGTTGATGCGCTGATCGCCTTCGCTCTCTTCGCCGTACCAGATGTCGTAGTTCCTGCCGTGGAAACGGACATATGAATGGTCCGCTGTTTCTTTATGGATGATGGGAAAGCCAGGGCCATCGATCAGGACTATAGCGACGTTGCGTTCCTTCAGCAGCTCTACCACCTCGTTCACGATCTCCTTCTTGCTCTCGTCCAACCATGAACGGTGCCTGAACTCCACCGAGTAATCGAAATTGTCATGGTCCAATGCATCAAGAACGCTCGCTAGGGTCTTTTGCGAGCCGCCCTCGTTCTTGAAATAAGGCGAGAGCTGGAGGAGCACGGCACCCATCATCCCCTCTTTGGCTAGCGGTTTAATGCAGATGCGCTCGAAACTGACCGCTTGCTCCGTCGCCCGCTGCACCTCGCCTTTCACCATGGACTCGTGGGTAACGAGCTGCGGCATCTTCACCGAATACTCGAATCCAGGGTGTGGCTTGGCTTTCATGATCCAGGCATTCACCATGAAATCATTGGGAGGACGATAGAAAGTGGAGTTGATCTCGACCGAATTGAAATAGTCTGCGTAGTAAGAGAACCATTCGCCCTTCTTCTTCGCCAAGTCCATCGGATAGAACTTGCCGACCCAGTCATCGTAGGACCAACCGCTGCAGCCCACAGATACAGCCATCGATGCGAATAGTCTTCGGGCGCAGATAAAGCTCTTCGCAGGGCAATATCTCGCGGAGTCGAGGACTGCCGAATTCGATGATTCACCTTAAGATGATTTCTATTCTTTGCTCTTAGCGGCTTTCCAGCGAGAGTCCTCTTCCTCAATTAGCCCCCTCTTGGCTAATAGCTTGATGTTGTACGAGACGCGTTGGCGGGACATGCCTAAGCTTCCCGCAACTTCCGTATTTGAAGATGGCCCCAGCCTTTCTATCTCGCTCAATATTTTCGCTTCGGTCAAGCCCAGGTAAGTGGCCTTGGGGCTTTGAACGGAGATGCCCGTTGAATAATAGCGCCTTGTGCGTCCATCCTTTGTCGACTTGATGATTTCGATTTTTTCCAGCACTGCAAGATGGTATGATAGGGGCCCATTAATGATTCCCAAGGCTTCCCTCAATTCGCAATAACTGCACCCTGGCTTGGCCGTGATATATCCGATTATTCTCCCCCTATTGAAGTTCTCTAGTACCTTGGGCCCCTTTGCCCATATGGCGAGAATGCTCAGAATGGCGGCGCAGCCGAATGATGCTAAAGGCACGAAGACAAATGAGACTACAGCCCCAATGAACAGGATCGGAATTAGCAGCGCCAAAATCGTTGAGAGAGGGAACGCGATTGAACGGTCGTTGACTGGAAGAGCTTCCAAATGAATCCACCTAACGGAGCTATTCTGGGAATCGATCAGTATCAGAAGCCCTTGCGGCGAATCCGCCGTCGTGTTCATGACGTAGGCAAGATACTCGTAACATAGCGTGAACCCCGAGATGGGGTTGTATGTCGTGTTATTTCTGTAAGCGCCGCTTTCGAATAATGGAGCAAGCCTCAAGCCAATTATCGATTCATTTATGAAGTTAGAATAGCCAGCAATGCCCAGCGCCTTATCTTTTCCAATCAAGAGAGCTTCGGAGGGCGATAAGCTCGGAAATTGGAGGTCGTAATAGGCATAGGACTGTATCTGGCGGAGTACACCGGTCCCATTGAACCAAAAAACGGTCAAGTTGAGTCCAGTAAGGGAAGAGCCGTTCAGCCACTGTGAGAAAACCAAGGCTGTGGCATTGTCCGAACCAAGCTTCAGGTTCAATACCTTGGGCGAATCTGTCGAATTTGCTGGAATAGGTATTCCGAGCTTTTGGGCAAGATAGATCGCGGTTGCCTTCTCCGTTTGGCCGGCGGGGAGAGGCAACAGGTCATGGATGGAAATGATGAAGTTATTCAAAACCCCGGACAATTCATAATAAGCGATTATGTCCAAGGAGTCATACGTGAACTCCCTCATCTGATATCCCCAAAAGAATCCATCCGCGAAGTCATATGATGCATTGTTGGAATCCCTGAGTATGCTTGGATAATTCACGATACTGCTGCCATTCCTCCAGATGGGAGTTATTTCAAATCTGGTGAGAATCCAATCGGCGAGAGAAGACGAATTCGAATAGTCAGATAGGTCATAGGAGGGGTAGATGAGTGATACTTTGGCAGGTTCTGTGTTAGTCGACGGTGCGGCCTTTGCCGCGCCTGCCATTGGGAATAACCCTAATGAGAGAATTATAATCAGAACAAGGAGAAGACGACAATAGGCGCGCTTGGATGGCATTGATGACTGTCCGAGACTGCAATGCATTCGAATTCTCCTTCTAGCCGAATAATCCAAAGCTTCCATTTTGCCTTTGTGGTAATTATTTTTTACAGAGCTATTTCACGCATTCATGCCCCTCCGAAGCCATTTCACTTAACACGCTCCTTCCACCCGACGCTTCGGCCTGAGACAGTTGCCATCACTCTATTTGCGATGGGCACGAGTTGATCAATATGACATTCGAGCAGTACATCGGGGTGTAGATGGACGATCTAGTGATCGCGCAGTGAAATCTCTGCATTTAATCACCCATCCAGCCTGGAGCGATGGCAGAAAGGATTTAATACTTAGGCCGTCTAGGAAGCGCTGCCTCCAAAATATTCAGAGGGGACTGGTGAACCTCTAACTAAGCTGGGGGCGAACAGTGCACCGCATTATGGGTCCCTGCAGGAACTGCGATGTGACGTCGCGTCATGACTGGAGGACAACCCCGGAGCACAACAAAAAACCCCTGGCCTGGGTCAGTGTGGGGAGAATAGGGCTCCGCCCGTCCGTGAACCAATCTGTTATGGCCAGGGGACACCTGGGGTCTTCTATCCTATCATCCATGATTCTTTGGACTAACCCTTTTACGTTCACGAGCGTTTCTATCGACCTCATCGGGAATGAAGAATGTCATGCAATGGCAGAGTGCTGGTCCTAGATGACGATCCTCCAGTCCTGGAGATATTGGGCGACGTTCTGTCATATCTCGAATATGAGGCGGTCCTGACCCGAACCGGGGAAGAGACCGTCGACGCCTTCCGGATGCAGAGCCTGACCGGGAAGCCTTTCGACCTCGTGATACTCGATTTGATGGTGAAAGGAGGACTGGGCGGAAGGGAGGTGATCGGCTTATTGATGATCATCGATCCAGATGTTAGAGCATTGGTGAGCAGCGGGCTCATCAACGACCCGATCGTGGAGAACCCCAAAGCCTACGGATTCTGCGGGCTGGTTCCCAAGCCTTTCACGGTGGACGAGCTGTCTGAAGCGCTCGAGAAGGCGCTGAGAAGGGATTGAGGGCGTCTCGCCCCGGCTCATCTCAGATAAATGTGGCCCAATCTTTTATCGTACACCCACGGGTCTTCGGTCTGCGCCTTGTCCTTTGCCGCGATGTACTGCTCCAGCTTGGCATCGATGTCGTCGGCGAAATGGAGCGCCACAGCCTCGGGGAACTGCGGTTTCTTGGGGGACCCCATCTCCAGCTCGCCGTGACTGGACAATACCATATGGATGACCTTCAACCTCAGACTGTCTGGCATGCCATCGATCTGGTCGCAGGCTCGGGAGACCATCTCCGCCCCGATTGTGATGTGCCCCCGGAGCATGCCCTCCTCTGAGACGTCTATGCTGGTCCTGACATCGTACTCCAGGACTTTTCCGATATCATGCATTAGCGCACCTGCCACCAACAGGTCCCGGTCCAGACGAGGATAGCTTATTGAGAGGAATTCACAGATGCGCGTCACGTTGAGGGTGTGCTCCGCCAGCCCGCCGACCCAATTGCAGTGCAACCACATGGATGCCGGTGCCCTCACGAACTGGTCCAGGTACTCATCGGCGAATATCCGTTCCAGGAGAAAGCGCAAGTGCGTGTTCTGGACGGAGCAGATCGTCTGCATGATCTCCTGCCGCATCGCCCCCAGGTCGATGTCGCTTACGTCGACGAAGTCCGTCAGGTCGACGGAGCATAGCTCGACCTTCACTATCCTCCCCTTGTTCTCCGGGCTTATGGCGATCTCGGGGACATCCCGGTAGCTGCTAGCCAATCCATTGACGAGGACGACGTCGTCAGGTCCGATGCTCTCGTACACTTTCCGCACCGCGCCTTCGTCGTTCTGCCCCCAATACTTGGCGGTGATCTCCCCGCTTCGATCGGATAGGCGCAATTCGAACATGAAGCCCCTGGCATACTTGCGTATCGGTTTCTTGAATTTCACGGAAAAGGTAGAGTCGACCTCCTCTCCCTCCTTGAGGTCCTTCACGAACTGCCGCTTGGGGGCTACTTCGGCCATAGGCATACAATCGTTGGTTGGTGAGATATCCTTATCGCCTGCCGACAGGCGCTCGGGATCGGGCATGAAACTCACCGGGTCTCCCGGGCGATACGCTTGAGCCAATCCTCTGCCTCTTTGAAGCGCGGATGCTTTCGTTCCAAACGCCAAAATTCCACATTATGCTGTGAGCGCATCGAATCCAGACCTTTCTCGAGATGGATCATTTCGTGGTAGAGGACGTATTCCGCCACGTACTTCGGGATGTCAGGCGAGTCCAGAACGGACGATATGGCGATCACCTTCATCAGGACGCTGCAATAGCCCATCCTGAAACGGTTCGGCCGGTCAGTCCAGCTGATGAAGGCATGGTGGCCGTCCTTGACCAAGCCCTGACTTTGCAGCGATCCTAGCAGCTCGCGTAGATCGTAATGCGCTCCGAGGGGCGAGCAGAGCAGATTGCGACTGCGCCGAAGGTAGATCGGTTGGTTCCGCTCGATGAAGGATTGCGACTGCAGCCAATTGCGAATCGGTTCCGAGTACACCTCGCTCTTCCTCTGCTGTATCCGCGTGAATAGGCATTTAGCGAATTCCTCCAGTATCTCAGGACTGGCGGTCGCCAGATAGTCGGTGACCTTGAACTCGGCACTGGTCCCGCAACGTTCCCAGGTGGTCTTGAATTCCTTGAAAGGATGGAACTCGGCGTCCACCTGATCGTAGCCGAAACGCTGTCCGACCGTCAGAAAGGGCTGATTGATATCGCTTTGGGAAGACATCTTCATGACCTCGACCGGGGCGGCACGGCATGGCAGCCATTGCTCGCTCCATTCGATCGGACTCCGTTCCGGTCCCATAACCGATGAGGGTACTTGCAGGTTACGAGATTCCCCTCCAGCGTGTGCGAACCTGACGTCGATAGATATCTCGTGCATCCCGCCCTGTAATGCGTTTCCAAGGTTAATCAATCTCTCTGACCGATGCAGGGAACGATGTGAGCAAGGATGAATTGGATCATGCCAGCTGCGCATGTTTATTATAGTCTTCATGACAATGATTGGCATGGAAGGGATGGATAGCTTCTCCAGGGACGACCGGGATAGGCATCTGATAACTCGGGGGAACGTCGATGGCATAGTCTGTGCCTCCTTGTTCTTACGAATGTTCCCCCAAGCACGGGTATCGTTCGTCACCTCCCCTACCGCAGGAGCTAGGGTCCTTTCGATGGACCAGAACTCATCCATTGTGGTGCTCGCGGACCTTGCCTTGGTACCAGAGCTCGAGAAGGGCATCAGGGCGATCATACCGGAACGCGAGGTGATCACGATCGACCATCATCAGCCCCATGCGACCAGCGAGGCGCAGAGCACCCTCGTGGTAAGAGAGGGAATGTCTGCCGCCTCCGTGCTCTATCATCATCTCAGCCTTGACGACGAGATGCGCAAGCTGGTGGCCATCGCGGACCTGATGGAGTATTGCGAGACCGACCTCCTCGAGGAGGAGATCGAAATCCATGGCCTCAAAAGAGTTTTCGATGAAGCGAGGGTGCTCGACTTCTCCTGGCGCTTGGATATCGGCGACGACCTGTTCCGCGCGCAGGCCAGCGCTCGGCTTTCACGAGGCGTCTGGCCTTCCGAGGTCGGCATGATCAAGCGTCGTTACCTGCAGGTGGTGAACGAGCAACGCTGGCCCAAGGCGCTGGCCAGGGTGAGCAGCAACCTTCTGATCCGAGGTGAGACCGCGGTCCTGGAGAGCCACGACAAGAACCGCTCGCTCTACGGCTTCGGCACAAGAGCGTTGGTGGAAGTGGCGCGCAAGAAGGGCTGCAACTACGCGGTGATGGTGAACCAGAGGAAGCAGCACTCCTCAGTTTCGTTGCGCGGCTTAAGGCCGGACGGGGTGAACCTGGGCAGGTTCGTGGAGGACTTCACCGCCATCCACGGACTGGAAGGGGGAGGTCATCCCACCAGCGCAGGTGCCAGGATCCCGGTGGAAACGACCGACCGATTCCTGAACGAGTTCGTCAGCCTCACAAATCGCTGACCTTCTCCAGTTGCTTCTCTTCCTTCTCCTCTTCGATCTCCTCGCGCTCTTCCTCTTCCTTCTGCTTCTGCTCCTGGACAGGGGTGGCTGGAGTGACCACGCGCTTGTAGATCAGCACCGGGCACTTGGCGTTCTTGACTATCTTGTCCTGTATCGGGCCGAAGGCGAAGCGCTCCCAGCTCTTCGCGGCCGAGGCGCCCATGACCAATAGATCGTATTCCATCGATTCCGCCACCACGCCACCGACGATGGTCTCGGGATGTATCTCCTGCGTGATCACTGGGACGCCCTCGTTCTCCACTATCCTTGTAAGACGCTTGGCGTACTCCCTCGCCTTCTGCATGTGCTTCTCGTTGATTATCGCGTTCAGGATGGTGATGCGCGATGAGTCGGCTATGGCGATCTCCGCGGCGATCTTGGTGGCGGAGGAGACGTGCCACAGCCCTCCGGAGAGAACTAAAATCCTCTCAGGCTTCAGCTTCTCCTCTGCCCTGAGAAGGATCACGTCGCAGGGGCTCTGCCTGATGATCTCATCGATCTTGCGGCCTAACACCCGCTTCTTGGTGTGAGTATAGCCCTTCCAGCCGATGACAACCATGTTGGCCGCCTCCTCCTTGGCCGTGTCGATTATGGCAGTGACGACCTCGTGAGAGACGGAGACGACGGCGCGGGTCGGGACCCCTCTCAGCTCCGCCAGCCTCTTCAGTTTCTTCAGCATCTTCTTGCGATCCTCGACAATCTTCTTGGAGACGGCATTAATCGGAACGGCGGTCGGAACCTCAACCACAGTCATCAGCAGCAGCTCGCCACCGTTATTCTGGGCAATGATGGAGCCGAGCTCGATGAGCGCCGTGGCCTTGGGATCATCCACCGGGATGAGCACGCGATATCTCTTCAGGTGCTCAGGACTGAGGCTGACAGGCTCTGGTGCCTCGATGCGCTCGATCTCAACGCGGCCTTTAGCGAAGTAATGCAACAGCAATCCGATGAAAATGACCGTGATCGCCAGCCACCAGGCATATGGTTCGTAGGAGAACAAGGCGACGGCCAAGAACAACTTGGTGCCTATACCCGCCAATGGGATGTAGGGGAACCAGGGCGTGATGAAATGCCGCTTCACGTCCGGTCGCTTCTTGCGCAATGTGATAGCCGCCACGTTGACCAGAGTGAACAGCAGGAGGATGAGGATGTCCGCCATCGATGCCACTTGGTTCAAGGGCAGTAGGACTGCGGCCAGGATGATTATGGCCCCACTGATTAGCAAAGCTGCCGTAGGGGTCTGGTTCTTTGGATGGAGCTTCCCGAACATCAGCGGTAGGTTGCCGTCCCGCCCCATCGCGAAGGATACTCGGGACGCTGAGAAAACGACCGAATTGACGGCAGCGATGGAGCCCGCGATGATGCCGATGGATATGAGCGCTCCTCCCAAGAAGGGTATGTTGATGGTATCGGCCGCAACCACCAGCGCATCCTGTCCATGGCCAGCGTTGGACAAGGTCGCAATCTGGCCATAACCCAGGACTCCTAATGTGACCGCTGCAATCACCAAGAAGAGCCCGCAACTTATGGCGATGCAAAGGAACATGGCTCGGGGGACGGTCTTCTCTGGGTTCTTGGCCTCCTCCCCCGTTTGGGCGACGACCTCGTACCCTTCGAAGATCATGAAGCTGAACGCCATGGACGTAGCTATGCTCATGAATCCGAACGGAATGAATGGCGAGTAAGCGTCGGAAGCGACGTTGCCGCCGAATAGGTAGCCAACGGCGAAAAGGACGTAGATGACTATGATGCCGATTAGGAAGCCAGAGATGAGAATCTCCGAGCGCCCTGCACTCTTGACCCCCCGATAATTTATGTAGATGAAGATACCGGCGATGAGGGCGCTGAAGAGCTTGGCGATCATGTCGGTATCGAGGCCGAAGAATGTGATGTTATACTGGTCGAACAGCGCGACGACGCCCCATCCGAAGCCGATGGCGTAGACCGCGCAAGCGATGCAATGCCCGACCCAGGACATCCAGCCACCGAGGAAGCCCAGGGGACGGGGAAGGCCTTCGTTGACCCAGAGATAGCCTCCTCCGGTCTCGGGAAAGGCGCTGGCCAGCTCTGCATAGGCCATGGCGGTGAAAAGCGTTACGAACAGATTGAGTATGAACGCGAGAATTATCGCCGGACCAGCTATTCCGACCGCCGCGCCGATAAGGATGAAGATGCTTGAACCGATGTTCGGTCCGATGCCGATCATCAGTACCTCGAGCAGTCCGAGGTCGCGACGAAGAGTGACTTGAACCTCACCGGGCTCAGCCCCCCTCTCGTTGGACATCTCGACCTTTTCGGCCATATTCAATTCCCGCATTATCAGGTGAGTTTCAGATAATCCTTTGCATATACAAAATGAATTCTGGCCGCCGTGCTTTCACGACACTGAACAATGACGATGTGTTTTTTTCCTCTGATCATAGCAGCGGGCTTGGCTGGCGTTCGTTGTCCAGTTTCGGCAGTTTCGCCCTTTGCACCAGGAATTGGTCGGGCATGCTCAACGCCCGATTGAGCATGATGAGCTTGCCGAGACGTGTCAGAGCGAAAACCGGAATGCCGGTCCCGATCTGCATCGATGCCCTAGGGCCGATCACATCGCGCACGGCCTGCGAAGCGCACGCCCAAACGATGTCGCAGCTCTCGGCCAGGCGGGCCGCTTGCTCTTCGTCGATGCCTGTGCTGTGCACCGCGAATATCAGGACCTCGACACGCAACTTCTTGGCCTGCGCACGGATCTTTTCCGCGTCCTCTGGCCTCGAGGCCACGATGGTAACGGCCACACGACGATAGCCAGCCTTGACCGCTTTCTGGAATCCCTTCACCTGGTCGATGGTGCACTTCTTGTCAAGGATGAAGCTGCCTCGGCGCAGGAGACTTTTCCGTATCTCCGGTATCGGCGATGTCGAGATGATCCCGGTCATATGCGCTCCGACCGTCTCGACCACCTCAGGTCTGGTAATGACGATCGTCCCCACGCCTTCGCAGACTAAAACCGCCGCATCCAGCAGGCCGTCGCGCATCGCATCCATTATCATCTCCGACGCACCGAAAGAGACCGGGTCGTCGACCAGGTTGAAATTGCGGTCGGAGGTGTACATACCCAGCTCCCTGATGTGAGACTCAAGCACCTGCCTTACCGTTTCCCGGTCCTCCTCCTCGCATCCGTAGAGGTGGGAGCGCAAGGGGCATCGCTTGACGAGCGGGTCGGACAAAACCTCCACCTTGCCATCCTCGATCCGGACCCGGCTCTTAGCCACCTCGATCTCATGCCTGCCCATGGCCCTCACTCACTCCAGACTGAACTGCTTGCGCATGGTAAGGTTGTTTCGTCGCCGAGAGGCCATGCGGTAGCCCAGGTGCCGATAGAAGCCTATGGCCTGTTGGTTGGTCGATTGGACGCAAAGCTCCACCCCTTCCAGACCGGAGCGGCTCGCATGGTCCTCGACCCTTTCCATCATGCAGCGCCCCATGCCCTTCCCCTGATGCTCCTTTTCCAGCTGGATGGAAATGATGAAAACGTAATCCTCCATCTGGTCCAGAACGAAGTAGCCGACCACTCTCTTGCCCTCGAGCGCCACTTCGATGTTCAGGTTGGCGTCCATCAATGTCTCGAGAAGGGTCTCGTCCTTCCATTCGACGCCCCAGGCGGACAGTATGATCTCGGACATGTTCTCCCTGGTGATCCTGACCAGCTCAGGTATGTCCGAACGTTGGAGAGAGGCGAAATCTAGCACGCGGAACCCGTCCGCTCCTAATGCCGAGCGTCTCATTAAAGCTATCGCAGTGAATTTGCATCTGGCTAGATGGGAATATCACGAATCTGCGACCATCATTTAAAAAAGGTTTTAAATATTACATCGGGCTGTTCATTGACAAGGTGAACAAGCTCATGGTGACTATTACCCCAGAAGCTGTCAAGTACATAAACGACCTGCTGGCTAAGAATAACAAGCAGGGTTACGGTATCAGGATCTACCTCCAAGGCATGGGCTGCTCAGGCCCCCAGTTCGGAATGTCGTTCCAGGAAGCTAAGAAGGAGACGGACATGGAGCAGAAGTCAGAAGGCTTCTCGCTCTTCTACGACGATGAGACCAGCACGCTCCTCCAAGAATGCGCGGTCGATTTCATCGAGACCCCGTACGGATCGGGGCTGATCGTCAACAACCCCAACGCCGCTGGCTGCGATAGCTGCGGCGGAAGCTGCCACTAAACCACATTCAAACACCTTCCCACAATCTTCTTTTAATCAGCTTGGCATGTGAACGATGTGTTCGTCGAGCATCCGCTCATCACCAAAGGGACGGTGGAGGAACGCGAGTACCAAACCACCCTTTCCAGCATCGCCTCCAAGGAATCGACTTTAATCGTCCTTCCAACTGGTATGGGCAAGACGGTCATCGCCTTGCGGGTGATCGCGGAAGTGCTCTCTAAGAAAGGGGGGAAAGCCCTCTTCCTAGCTCCGACCAAACCGCTGGTGGAGCAGCATGCCTGCTTCCTGCGTGAACACCTCGTCGGCAAGAAAGTAGCCGTTATGACCGGGGAGGTCGCACCAGAGGAGAGGGAGCTACTTTGGCTGGAGAACGATGTCATCGCTTCCACGCCTCAGGTGGTCGCCAACGACATCAGGACCGAGAGGGCGAGCTTGCAGAAGATAAAGCTGATCATCTTCGACGAGGCGCATCGAGCAGTCGGGGATTATGCCTACGTCAGCGTGGCAGCAGAATATCGCCAATTCCCTGGGTTGGTGCTGGGAATGACCGCCTCGCCCGGATCGAGCGGCTCCCGCATCAAGGATGTCTGCAAGAACCTGGGCATCGAGCGAATCGAGATGCGTTCCGAGAGCGACCCGGACGTGGTGAAGTACGTCCACGACATCCAGATGGATTGGGTGGAGGTCGAGGTGCCGCTCGAGATGAAGCGCATCATTTTCGTGCTGAGGAGTCTGTACGACGAGTACGTCTCCAGATTGACGAAGTTCGGGGTGGTGGACAGCAAGAGGCCGATGACGCGCAAATATCTGCTGGAGATCGGCAACGCGCTCCAGGCCCGTAGCCGCGCCGGAGAGAAGCACCGCAACCTGTTCCAGGCGATGAGCCTGCAGGCCATGGCAATCAAGGTGGACCATGCGCTGGAGATTGCCGAGACGCAGGGCGCGACGATGCTGCGCAACTACCTTCGAGGATTGCAGGAGGAGGCGAATTCAGACGAAGGCAGCAAGGCCTCGCAAACTATCACGACCTCATCACAGTTCATCAGGGTCCAGGAAATGCTCCTGACGCTAAAAGTAGAACATCCGAAATTAGCCAAGGTGATGACCATCGCCTCCTGGCAGGTGCACGAGAAACCTGATTCAAGAGTGATCGTTTTCACTCATTTCCGGGACACGGCCGACCTGATGACCGCGAAGCTTGCGACGGTGGACGGGGTCAGAGTGGTGAAGCTGGTCGGCCAGTCGAAGCACAGCGGTGAGAAGGGGCTCAGGCAGAAGGAGCAAGTCGGCGTTCTGGATCGCTTCCGCAGCGGTGAGTTCAACACCCTGGTGGCGACGAGCGTGGGCGAGGAAGGACTGGACGTGGCATCGACCGATCTGGTGATATTCTATGAACCGGTGCCTTCGGAGATAAGAGCGATCCAGCGCCGCGGGCGGACCGGAAGGAAGCGAGCCGGAAGAGTGGTCGTTCTGATCACCAAGGGCACGCGCGACGAGGCCTACGTCTACGCATCGCTGAACAAGGAGAAGTCGATGAAGCGGGGCTTGGTCCAGCTGCAGCGGAGCATGGATCGGGAGAAGGGCATCGAGGCCGAGCAAGTAGAAGGATCGAAGGAAGTCCAGAAGGGGCAGCGCTCGCTGGCAGATTTCTGATGGTCGAGCGAGCGCTCGCGCATCGTAATTCTGGTTGAGGTAGGTTTATCCGCTCTTTCGCGCTTCTGAAAGCGATGCAATTCCAGGACCTGGCGCTGGTTTATGAGGAGCTCGAGAAGACCGCCAGCCGCTTAGAGATGACGAGCATCCTGGCCGCCTTCTTCAAGCAGGCGGATTGCGCGACGTTGCACCGGGTCATCTATCTCACCCAGGGGCAATTATACCCTGATTTCTACCCTCAGAAGCTGGGCATGGCCGACCGATTGCTGCTGAAGACGCTCTCCATGTCCACGGGAATGAGGGACGATGACGTCCAGGAGCTTTGGCTCAAGGAAGGGGACCCTGGCATCGTGGCGCAGAAGGTCTTCGCCGTGAAGAAGCAGCGCACTCTGTTCTCAGAGCCGCTCACCCTGGACCGGGTCTATGAGAACCTCGAGAAGATCGCTGTGTCAGAGGGCTCAGGAAGCCAGGACGTCAAGATGAAGCTGCTGGCGGAGATCCTGAACGATGCCAGCGCTGAAGAAGCCAAGTTCATCGCGCGGATGGTCACCGGTCGAATGCGTTTGGGAGTGGCAGCAATGACTGTGATCGACGCCCTGGCGTTGGCGTTCGCCAGCAAAGAGGACCGGGAGGTAATCGAACGCGCCTTCAACGTCTCCTCCGACCTGGGCAAGGTGGGCGAGACGTTGTGCCGGGAAGGCATAGAATCCATCCGCCAGATGAAGGTGGAGGTCGGTAGTCCGATGCGCGCGATGCTGGCTGAGCGGTTGCCTTCGCCTCAGGAAATACTCGACCGCATGGGCGGCAGGGCGGCCTTCGAGTACAAGTACGACGGGGTCCGAGTACAGGCGCATATCCAAGAGGGGCGGGTGCAGCTTTTCTCTCGTCGTCTGGAGGACCTTACCGAGCAGTTCCCGGACGTCGTCAAGGCCTTGAAGGCGGCGTTCAGAATGAAGAGCGCCATCGTCGAGGGCGAGTGCGTTCCTATCGACCTGAATACTGGCGAATTATTGCCGTTCCAGGAGGTCTCTCATCGGCGCGGACGCAAGCATGGGCTGGAAGATGCGATCGAGGACTACCCGGTTCGGGTGTTCCTCTTCGACTGCGTCTTCCTAGATGGAACGGACATGACGCAGATGCCCTATCCAGAGCGGCGCAGGGCGCTCGAATCTGCTTTCAAAGAAGCGGAGGAGGCACGGTTCTCCGAGATGCGGATCTATGATAACGTGGACGATGTCGAGGCGTTCTTCAAGGAAGCTCTGGAGGACGGCTGCGAAGGCCTGATGGCGAAATCGGTGGACGAGAACTCCTTCTACCGCGCCGGCTCTCGCGGGTTCCTCTGGATAAAGTACAAGAAAGAGTACCGTTCGGAGATGACCGATACCGTGGACCTGGTGGTGGTCGGTGCCTATGCTGGCAGGGGCAAACGCGCAGGTGTGTACGGCGCGCTATTGATGGCGACATACAACGACCAGGAGGACGTCTTCGAGACGGTGTGCAAGCTCGGCTCCGGCTTCGATGACGTTACGCTGGCGGCGCTTCCCCCGCAACTAGAAACGCACAAGTTGAAGGAGAAGCACCCCAAGGTCCGCTCGAAGATGGAAGCCGACTACTGGTTCGAGCCAGCAAGGGTCCTGGAGGTGCTGGGGGCGGAGATCACCGTAAGCCCGATCCACACCACCGCCTACGGCATCATCCGGGCAGATTCCGGCTTGGCCGTGAGGTTCCCTCGGTTCACCGGTCGCTTCCGGGACGACAAGGAGCCGAGGGAGGCCACGACGAGCAAGGAATTGGAGCAGATGTACTCCAAGCAATTGAAGAAGGTCGAGTCCTAGAAATCAAAAGGTTTATAATCGCGCCATTAATAGTGGCGGAATCATGGAGATTCAGCTTTTAGAGAAGGAGAAGGACTCGATCAAGATCCAGATCAAGGAAGCTGATATGACCTTGATCTCTCCACTGGTGAAGGAGCTTCTTGAGGACGAGCTAGTCACCGAGGTGAAGTACACCGCAGCGAACCGGGAGGTCGGTCCTACGCTCTATGTCAAGGTCAGCAGCGGCAAGCCTCAGACGGCCTTGAAGCGCGCCACCAAGGTCATCTCGAACACGTTCAAAGAGGCCAGGGAAAAACTGAACAAAGACCTGAAATGAAGGAACATGGTCTCCCTGGAACTCGATACTTCTGAGCGCGTCATCGGGCTGGAAGTCTTTTACACCAACACCCCAGGTACCGGTGGCAAGCTCAAGAAACAATGCGATGATTTCCTGGTCGAGGAGATCTCCCGATTCCCGCCCCAGGACGATTCCGGCAGATACGTCGTAGCAAAAGTGATGTCAGAGAACTGGGAGACCAACCGGCTCATCCGGGTGATATCTCACTCACTAGGCATCTCCCGCTATCGCATCGGCTTCGCGGGAACGAAGGACAAGCGGGCGATAACCTCGCAGCTGATGTCCTTCGAAGCGCCGCTGGAATCGGTCCAGAGGATCAGCATCCACCAGGTTTCGATTACTGACGCTTACCGAGCGAAGAAGAACATGACCATCGGGGACCTGATCGGCAACCGCTTCCGCATCAAGGTCAGGGATTGCGCGCTGGAAGGGGAGCAGCTCCTTTCCACCGTGGCGAAGACGGTCTCGTCGCTCGAAGGGCTGCGCGGATTCCCCAACTTCTTCGGGGTGCAGAGGTTCGGCTCGCTCAGGCCGATAACGCACATCGTGGGGAAGCACATCATCGATGGTGATTTCGAAAAAGCGGTGCTGGCCTACGCCGCGAACCCCGTTCCAGCAGAGAACGAGGAAGCGCGTGAGGCTCGAAAATTCATCCAGGAGACGCGTGATTTCTCCGAGGGTCTGAAACTGCTGCCTAGGCCGCTCATGTTCGAGCGCATCGTGGTCGGCCATCTCGCTCAGCACCCAGGCGACTTCCCCGGGGCGATAATGGCGATGCCTCGCAACCTGCAGATGATGTTCGTACACGCTTACCAGTCATACCTGTTCAATCGCATCCTCAGCGAGCGGATTCGGCGCGGTCTGCCGCTCAACGAGCCATTGGTCGGGGACGTGGTGCTGCCGGTCGATAAGGACGGCCTTCCCGAACACGACAAGTACATCCCGGTCACGAAAGCGAACCTGGACCTGGTCGCCACCCAAGTGCGCAATGGACGGGCATACGTCAGCGCGGTCCTTTTCGGCTCCGACAGCGAGCTGGCGAAGGGCGAACCGGGCGAGATCGAAGCAGCGGTCGTCGCGGCGGAGCGCATCGAACGGCAGGACTTCGTTGTGCCGGTCATCCCCGAATGCAGTTCGACCGGAAGCAGAAGGGAGATCGTCGCCAGGTACTCGGAGCTAGCCTACTCGGCCAAGGACCGCGATCTGGAGATCGCCCTGGCGTTGGGGAAGGGATGCTATGCCACCACATTCCTCCGGGAGATAATGAAGGTCGACGCGATCGAGAGCGACCGCGCCGTTTACCTGGAGTCGTTCCAGGACGCCGAGCTTCCTGAGCCTCCGGACTAAAGCCGAGAGAAGTCCCTCTGCTGAGCATCCTGCCTCTCTGGTTGCTCCTGCTCCTCTTCCTGATCCCCAATCTCTTCCTCTTCCTTTTTGGAGTGTCTTGCGGCCCCCAGCGAGGTCTTGCATCGCGGGCAGACGTTGGAGGATTTGCATTCGCGGCAGAGCACCGCGCTGCAGTTGGGGCATTTCATCACCGCTATGCCTCCGTGGAACAGGCAGCGCCGTCCCTTGAAGTCGTCTCCTTCGACCGCAGCGCTGCGCGCCTCCGCCTTCCTCTCGTCCTTGTAGAAGTTGGAGCTGAGGTCCGGATCGGCATACGTCGACCGGCGTTGCGTCGGCCTTTCCTCCCTGGCCTCCGCTCTCTCGGTCGCTCGGTCCACCAGGTCCTTCTCCCCTTCCTCGTCGGCATCGATCTCCACCTGGGCCACTTCTGGCTCTGCCTCCTTCACCCTGACCGGCGAGGCGCGATGCCCCTTGGTCTTGAAGGACCTTACCATGGCCATCAGTTGCCTGGCGGTCAGGATACCCACGCCGAGGTTCTCCATTATGCCGATGACCGAGCGCTTCTCCTCCGGAAGGCTCAGGGTCTTCCGGAGCAGCTTCTCTGTATCAGGGTCAACTGGCATTGAGCGGATGTCCATCTTGTTGACCTGCTCTATGTAGGCCAGCAGGTTCTTGCCCTCGATCATGTCCGGCTCTTTCATGTTGAAGACCACGTCGGCCAGCTTCAGTCCGTGCCGTGCGACCGATGGCGAGCGGTAGGCGGCAATGAGCACGCGCCGCGAGGCCTCCTCGTACTTCGAAAGCTCCGTCTCGTTGAGCGAGCCAACGCTCACCGATACCGGCTCCTCGAGGAAGGCGAACACCGCGTCCAGGTGCGAATAGGGTATGCCGCACTCACGGAACGCGTCCTCCTTGCTGATATCCGCCCCGACCCGGTTCTCGGCTTCCAGGACTTTCATGGCGAAGGTGGCGATCTCGTCCTGGTGCACCCGCTCGTCAGCGAGCTTCAATCCTTCGACGGCCGACTCCAGCGACGAATCGAGCTCCAACGCCTTGTCGAAGGCGCGCTTGGCCAGATCGTTGGATCGCAACCGCAGCAACACCAAGCCCTTCCCGCTCCACAGGAACGGGTCGGTCGGCTCCATCCCGATGGCGTTGTCGTAGCTCTTCAGCGCCTCCTCGTCCTTCCCGAGCTTTTCCATGAGCACCGCTCGATTGGTCCAGGCCTTCCGGCCCTGCGGGTCGAGCTTCAACGAATGGTCGATGGCGTCAACGGCGCGCTCTATATCCCCCGTCTTAGCGTAGATGCCGCCGAGGCGGGCCCAGAGCGAGGCGTCCTTGTCATCGTAGGTTATCGCCCTCTGATAGTCCTCCAGCGCGTCCTGGTAGCGCTCCAGTTCCTCCAGCGCTCTTGCTTTCGAGCTGTAGATGAGCAGATCCTCGACACCGTTGTCGATGGCATGGTTGTAGCAGCCGATGGCGCTCTCCTGATGGCCGAGCTTGGACAGCGCTAGCCCTTTGAACTTCCATGTGGCGCCGCTCTTGCGGTCCAGTTCCAGCGCTTTATCGAAGGCTTGCACCGCCTCCTCGTACCGCTCCATCGATGCCAGCGCCCGCCCCATGTCCGAATGGTATTGGGCGACGTCCGCGGAGACGTTGACGCATCGCTCGAATATCTCCAGCGCCTCGGTGTACGATCTCATCAGTAGAAGCGCGCGCCCCTTGTTGTCCAAGGTGCGCATGTCGTCCGGGTCGAGGCGATGGGCGGCATCGAAGGCCTCCACCGCTTCCCCGTAACGCTGCAGCCCGATGAGCGCCAATCCCCTCTTGTTGTGAATGACGCGATCGGTCTCGTCTATCGCCAGTTCGGCGTCGTACTCGACCACCGCCTCCTCCAGACGGCCAAGCTTCTCCAATGCCATCGCCTTGTCGATGTGCGCGTGCCGATTGCGTGGATCGATGGCCAGCAGGGCATCGCATACCTGCACGATCGCCGCATAATCCTCCTTCTCGACGACCGCGGCCTTCTTCGATTCCAAGGTGACGATGTTCTTCGGGTCGAGCTCCAGAGCGCGATCGAAGGACTTGATGGCCTCGTCCAGGTCCTTCAGCTGGTGCGAGGCGACCCCCCGGTCTAACCAGGCGTTGGCGTTGGTCGCGTCCAGCTTGATGATCTTGTCGGCGACGGCCACGATGTCCTCGTGTCGGCCCAGCGCCTTGAGCGACTCCTTCTTGGCCTCGAACACCCCGACCTCCTTCGGACCGGACTCGATCGCTTGGTCATAGGACTGGACCGCCTCCTCGTGCCTTCCCAGCTTGGCGAGCACCTTCCCTCTCCGAACGTGAATGAAATGGTTGCTTTGGTCGAGCGAGAGCGCCGTGTCGTAGCAGTTCAGCGCCTCGTCCTCCCGTCCCAGCGCCTCAAGCGCTACCCCTTTGGACAACCACAAGTTCTTGTCCGCCGAATCGAATTGCAGCGCTTGATCGTAGCAGACCACCGCCTCCTCGTAACGATGCAGGCTCTCCAACGCCAGACCTTTCGAGTAGAGCAGGCGCTTGTCCTCCGGCATCAGCTCCACGGCGCGGGAGAACGCTTCAACAGCCTCCTCGTTCCGGCCCAGGGCGAACAGGCTGTCCCCCTTCACTCGCCAGAAGATGAGGTTGCCTGGGAATTTCTCGACGCCGGAGAACGCCCGGTCCAGGGAGTCGTCGTACAGCTGCTTGGTGAAATACGCCACCGCCAGATCGGCCAGGATGTCCTCGTCCTCCGGATCGATTGCCAATATCTTGAGGTACACTTCGATGGCGTCGTCCTTGCGCCCCAATCGGTCCAGGGCGACGGCCTTGTCCTCCAGGGCCTCCTTGTTCCGGGGGTTGATGGCGATTATCCGCTCGCAACTGTTAAGCACGTCCTTGTCCTGCCCGAGGTGCTTGTGGCATTCCTTGATGGCCACCAAGGCGCTCTCGCGGTTGGGATCGAGCTTTAAGGCGCGTTCCAACGGTTTGAGTGCGTCCTCGTACTTGCCGGTGAAATAGAACGCCATGCCCAGATCGTAAAGGGTATTGGCGTCCTCCTCGTGATGGGAAATGGTGTCCGTGGCCACCTTGATGACCTCATCGTGATGGCCCAGCTCCTTCAGCACGTTCCGCTTCCGCTCCAATAGGTCGCGGTCCTTGGGAGCGAACTTCAGCGCCTCTTCGACGGCGTGGAGCGCGTCCTCGTTGCGGCCGAGCTTCGTCAGCGCGCCGATCATCAACGAATGGATCATCATGTCGTCCTTCTTGATGGCGAGAATCTTGGCGGCGCAGACCACCACCTCCTCGTGTTTGTCCATCCGCCGCAGCATTTTGCAGCGGCCTTCGAGTCCGTCGAGGAAATCAGGGTCGATCTCCAATGAGCGATCGTAGGCCTTGATCGCCTCGTCGAAACGCTCCAGCATCTCGAGCAGGGAGGCCACCTCGATCCAGGAGTGCTTGTCCGCCGGGTTGGAGCGCAACGCCTCCTTGTAGTGCTGGATGGCGCCCTGGAAGTCCTTGCTTTCGCGCAAGGAGCGGGCGCGGTTGAGATGAGCGATGAAATTCCTCGGGTCGATCTCCAGGACCTTCTGGTAGGTCAGGCCCGCTTCGTCATATCGATTCAGGAGCATCAGCGCCTTGCCCTTGTCGATCAGCGCCAGGGAGTCCTTTGGATCGACTGCCATCACCTGATCGAACGCCTTCACTGCCTCGTCGTAGCGCTCCTTGGCCATCAAGGCCTCTCCCTTCCTTCGGAACCAGATGCCCTTCTCCTTGGTCTTCTCAGCCAGGATGTCATAGAGAGCTGGATCGTTGGGATCTATTTCGATGACTCGCTTGAAGCATTCGATGGCTGGCATGCTGCGACCGGCCCGGTCCAGTATCCAGCCTTTCTCCATCCACAGCGTCTTGTCGGACGGGGTGCGGGCGAGCGACCAGTCGATGACGCAGATTGCATCCTCCACCGCCCCGGTCGATGCCGTAGCCCGCGCTCTGGCAATCACGGCCGAGGTGTTATTCGGCATGAACATCAAGGCTCTGTCCGCCGCAGCCGCCGCCTCAACGTGATCTCCCAATCGGAGCCATAGTTCGCTAAGTCGCGCGTTGATATCGGAATATTCTTGGCGGTGTACCACAGCGTTCGGATCTGGAGCACCTTCCTGCAGCTCATCGCGGGCCCTTATCAACGAGTCAATGGATATGCTGTAATCTGGTCCTTCAATCGTTTTCTGCGCCTTCTTGAGCGACTTCAACTCTCTGTCCGTCAATGAATCGAGAAATCCCATCCGATAACCCTCTTGGCATGTGTTAATGCGGTATTCATCTCAAATATCTTTTCTACTGAACATATATTCTCGAAGCGGAAAGCCAGCACTGATTTTATTCTGTCAGACACGCCTAAAACCCGAAAACGAGCAATCTGGATTGTTACTGGTATGATGAGTTCGGCTTGGGATGCCCGCTTCGAAATATATAAATATTGTATGACACATTAAGTTGTTTTGTCTGACGCAAGTCGGACGAAGCACTAAACGATTTAGGATGGGATGCAAAAAACGCCTTAGGGATGGGATGCGCAATGAGGACGAAGTTAGAAGACATCTATATTGAGGGATTGGAATTCGAACCAGAGGTCGTCGCCTGGATGAAATCGCACAGTGTTCACGAGATAAAGGCTCTCGCCGAAGAGGTCGAGGAACATGGCGAGGACCCAAGCGAGCTCGAGGAGTTCTATAAGGAGCTGCGCACGATCGAAAAGGATTGGGCAAAGCACAAAGTGGACGGGCATTATCATCCGGAGCATGCCACGAATTCCTAAAAGAACGATAAATTCGAGAGGGGGTTCCCACCTCAACCTCCCCCTCGTTCCCTTCAACTAACTGATTCTCTTACTTCGTTATCGCGATTCCTCGTAACCTTCTACGAAAAACGAAAATCGGCCGTGCAGTCGTGGGATTTTAGAAGTCACCGTAAGCATTTTACCTTGTAATCATGTTGCATGCCACATTCGCTGCCTGTTGATAAAAGGACAGGAAGTAGCTCACAACCAAAGGAATGTTGTTGGAGTCGCAAATCGACGATTGATAAGTATTAGAAAATGGAGAAATTGGCATGGGCGACGAGAAGAACATTAAGTCGTTATTGGAGGAGGACCGCAAGTTCCCGCCATCGGAGGAATTCCGACAGAAGGCGAGGGTTAAAAGCTTGCAGGAATACGAACGCGTTTTCAAGGAATCGATCGTTGACCCCGTGGCGTTCTGGGAGAAGGTAGCAAAAGAGGAGATGTTCTGGTTCTCACCTTGGAAGAAAGCCTACAGCTGGGACAAGAAGGAAGCCAAAATCAAGTGGTTCGAAGGCGGGAAGACCAACGCCTGCTACAACTGCGTCGACCGCCATCTGGACGGACCGCGCAAGAACAAGGCGGCAATCATCTGGCAAGGGGAACCGGAGGATGACGTTCGCACCCTGACCTACCAACAGTTGCATCATGATGTCTGCAAGTTCGCCAATGTCCTCAAGAAGCTGGGCATCAAGAAAGGCGACCGGATCTCCATCTATCTGCCAATGATCCCCGAGCTGGCCATATCCATGCTGGCCTGCGTAAGAATCGGGGCGATCCACAGCATTGTCTTCGGCGGCTTCAGTTCGGAGGCCCTCAAGGACCGGATCGAGGACAGCCAATGCAAGATACTGATAACGGCCGACGGAACGTACCGCAGCGGCAAGATCATTCAGACCAAGGCAAGCGCTGATGCAGCTCTGGACAGGGAGACCTCGATCGAGAAGGTCGTCGTGGTCAGGCGCAATGGCGCTCCTGTCACCATGAAGGAAGGCCGCGATGTCTGGTGGCACGAAGAGATGAAGACCGCGTCACCGGTGTGCGAAGCGGAGAAGATGGACGCGGAGGACCCGCTCTTCATATTATACACGTCTGGCTCTACCGGCAAGCCGAAAGGGGTGCTCCACACCACCGGTGGCTATTTGCTGTACACCCACCTGACCATGAAGTATTATTTCGACATTCGGGAGGAGGACACTTATTGGTGCACCGCCGACATCGGTTGGATCACCGGACATTCATACATCACCTACGGCCCATTGTCCAACGGCGCCACGAGCCTGATGTTCGAAGGGGTTCCGACCTATCCACAGGTGGATCGGTTCTGGCAAATCGTTGAGAAGTTCAAGGTGAGCATCTTCTACACCGCCCCGACCGCCATCCGCTCATTGATGCGAGAGGGAGAGAAGTGGCCAGCGGGCCGCGATCTGTCCTCCCTGCGCCTCCTGGGAAGCGTTGGCGAAGTGATCAACCCCGAGGCCTGGATGTGGTATCATAAGAACATCGGTCACGAGAATTGCCCAATCGTCGATACCTGGTGGCAGACCGAGACCGGTGGGCACATGATCGCGCCGATGCCTGGGGCAATTTCCACCAAGCCAGGATCGGCAACTAGGCCATTCTTCGGAATCGAGGCGGCGATCGTGGATGGCAAGGGAAAGGAGGTCGGAGCCAACGAAGGTGGCTACCTTATCATCAAGAAGCCATGGCCGGGCATAACCCGGACCGTTTGGGGCAATCACGCCCGCTACAAGGAAACCTACTGGACCAACCCCGATTTCTATTTCACGGGCGACAGCGCCAGGAAGGACGAGGACGGCTACTTCTGGCTCATGGGCCGAGTGGATGATGTCATCAAGGTCTCGGGGCACCGCATCGGTGCGGCTGAGGTCGAGAGCGCTCTGGTCTCTCACCCGAAGGTCGCAGAGGCGGCCGTCGTGCCGATCCCCCATGATATCAAGGGAGAGGCCATTTACGCGTACGTCACTTTAAAGACCGACGTCCAGGAGTCAGAAGAGCTGAAGAAGGAGCTACTCTTGCATGTGCGCAAGACGGTCGGACCGATCGCTGTGCCCGATGTGATCCAGTTCGCCGCAGGAATGCCCAAGACCCGAAGCGGAAAGATCATGCGGCGGGTATTGCGCAAGATCGCCACTAACGAGATGGACAGCATCGGCGACACCTCGACCCTTGCCGATCCAAGTGTCGTCACCACGCTGGCAGAAGGTCGCGTCAACCCGCAGAAAAAGTGAGTTGGCCGATCAAGAAATCCGGACTGGGAGGTGCTTCATCATGGCCCTCTCAGTCCCAATCCCTTTTTTCCCGCATCGATTCTGGAATCATGATCCACTCCAGGACGACCGCTTTCTATGGCCCTAAAAAATATCGGGCGTCATGATATGCTCAGGCCAGTAAATCGAAGCACCCAGACAATCGAACAACCTTTTTAATAGGGAACGCAGATAAGGTGGCCCACGCAGGTGTAATCTAGCGGTTAGGATTTTAGCCTTCCAAGCTAAACACCCGGGTTCGAATCCCGGCACCTGCACCTAATCGCACATCCATGCAACAGTCATTGACTCAATTAAAATAGATTCTTTCGATAGAAATGCTTGAAGCGGGCTAGGCACTGTCCCCTCCAAGACGATGGCGCCTGATCATTTCAGTTAAGAATACCAGCTTAGACCTCGGACTCTAAGCCATAATACCTGGCGCAGCTCGACCAGTATATTTTGAAAGCGCGAAGTCGGTTCGATAGATTATCGTCTTTGTTATCTTCGAATGGAAAGAACAATTAGATGCCCGGGGCTCGTTTCAGAACCATCTCTTCATCCCATAAAAGTCGGTGGGGGGAGTGGGGCGACTCCGCACCTCACCGAGGGATGGGTGTGTATCCTGTAGCTCTGTGCAGACTCCATAAAGGTGGTATATTTCTTCCCAACCGTAGTCCTCTGCATCGGTCTCCATGATACACCTCTTGAGTCTCACATGTCCGACATTATTTATATCCCGGACGGGGAGAGGTGAGCGAAAGTAGTGACCTTGATTATTCACTGGATAACAAATACATCGTTAAATGGACCGAAACTCAAACCCGTTTGCGCTTATGCCTGACCCGCACCGCTTCCCCTCTCTCGCTTACGGTCATCTCCGCGGCGCTCATGTTCGCTATCCCCACGCCTTCGACCTGGCCGTTACGCATGATTATCGCCTCATCGCCAATCCGTATGATTGGATCGACCTTCTTCACTCCTTTGGCGAACAGATTTCCGGTCAAATCGAAATCCTCGATCTCGACTTGGTTGAGCCCCTTGGATGCGAGCCGTTCGGCACCGTCCAGCGTGAGAGATATCATCCCGCGTTCCGGCGTAAGCAGGCCCATCTGCTTGTTGCCACTGGTTATCTTTGAATATGGATAGTTACCGCTGACGGAGCAACCTTCCAACAAGGCCTCGCCACCCTCACCGAACTGGAATCTGGCCACTGACGCCATCCCCGCGGCCCTTTCGATCGAGAAGGGCGTCCGGGACTGCTTGGAACACCCTTCGGTCAACGTCTCCTGCAGTCTCATCAAGGAATCACTAGACATCGGATTTCCTTGAGAAGTATCGATGCACTCCACCGCTTCCTTGACGAGGTCGCCTTCACCGCCAAGATGGCTGATCACTTGATCGAAGCCAAGCGACGCCATGCGAGCCACCAGCTCCTGGACCATGGCCTGCTCCTCCAGGTCCCAATGGCCAGTGACCGGGATATCGTACTGAGCTGCTGGATAGAACAGCTCAAGCTCCCGCGGTACCACGCCTAATGGGGAGGTGATGATCAGCTCCTGCACAACGGTTGAATTAGGCACCGACATCAGCACGTTCCGGAATGTTTGGTGGCTCTTCGATTGGAAATACGGTTTCTTGGCAGAGCAGGGGATGAGCAGCAAGATCTTCTTGTGGGCAGGCGGACGGTATCGTTCCATGACCCGACGACGGTGACGCGCCACGTCTGGCCGATTCAGCGACTGCTTCGCGTTAGCGTAGAAACGAGGACCGACGACCGGGGTGTACATCTCCTGATGCTCATAGAACTGCCCGTCCAGAATGCGAAGGGCGGCGACGTTCCAGGGTGTCGCGTGCGCCCTCATCTCCACCAGTTCCCTCAACCGCCCGATCTCTATCATATGCTTGATCAGCTGCAGCTCTTCCCAGGAGTTCCTCAGGTTCAGGTCCAAGATGCTCTCCCCCTGCTGCAACGCCCATTTTGCATTATCTGGAGAGAACGCCCCCTCGACCCTGCTGATGATGCCACGAGAGGATTTGTAGGCGAGGAGGGAGGTGTCAAAAAGGTCGATGCCCATGTAGGCCAATAAGGCGAGATTGGAGACGTCCATCATCCCGGGGGCGTAGAGCAGCTTGCTGTAACCGACCTGCTTTCTAAGACGAGCTACGCTGCGAACGAACGTCCTGGCATCTCTCCTCAGCTCGAAGGCGTTGGGGACGATCGCAAGGTCGCTCGTGAGCCATTGCTCGTTCGGGATGATCAGATCATCAACTTCCACTTCGACCGACCCGCAGCTGTCCTCCTTCTCTTGCCTGGACCTGGCAGAGAACGGTACGTTGATGCTTGCGGGCAGATCGATGGTCTGGAAGTCTGGGTCCGTCGGGGAGCGGATCGCGCCGCCCTCTTCGTCCAAGAGCAGCTGTGCATAGCCTGGTGCCGGTGAAGAAGCTGAACTGAGAACCAACAAGTTCGGCGTCCGGATCTTGCCGATCCCTGATGTCCATACCGTGGTCTTGGATAATCCAGAGCGGCTCAGGACCTCGATCATTCAACGAAGTAATCCCATCAACGATTAAAGGGTTTGCTCATCTCAATAGCTGGCCAAAGGTCAGAAAGGCTCGGAGCGACACTTCACTATTCGATCTTCTTGATCGACGGATGACTCCCCAACTTATCCATCTTTCCCATAGCCACGTCATCAAGCTCGGTCCAATCGACCAGGGTCTCGATGCAACCGTCCTTCAGGGTTATCACTCCCATTGCGACCAGCCCCAATCGGTCGGCGAAGACGAGGCCTTCTCTCACTTCCATGAGGCAGCCCACCCCGATGATCGCCTTTGGCCTCTCGGCTTTGACGATTCGTTTGATGAAGGTAGACCCAGGCACGATATGAACTCGATACCCTTGCTCTTCCAGATGATCGATCGATTTTCCGATCTCGCAAAGCATGCATCGTTGGCATTTCAACCCTTCAGGTGTAAGGTGGGCAGGGCATTTGGCGGAACGCAGGCACTGGGGCAAGAATATGGCCTTGTCCTTGGCTGGAATGCGGTCGAACTTTACCTGGTTCAACCGATTGTGCAGCCGGATCACGAACTCGGTCAATTCCCTGTCCTCGACCCCCAGTAGGCCACACAGCGCGCGGATTACCCCCTCCACCAATGCCATACCGGCAAGGAACAGACGGGGGAAGACCATGCGGCCGGTCCTAATGGAAAAGGCGATGAGTATGGCCAGGATCAAACCCAGGACCAAAAGGGCTACCAGGATCAATAGAGCGATCTGACCGAGCAGCAATATCACTTGATCCAGGGAGAACAGGTCGAACGCCATCTCAGTTCAAGGATAATGTGCTCCGATATAGCCCTTGGCATAATCGTTCTTGCGCCGTCCGATAATTTAGGTTCTAAACCATCGAGCACTGGACTTGGTAAGGTGTTTTGGGCGTAACTTATCTGGGTGCCACGTAGCCCGTTCGATGCGATATGGTCGATGATCAGGATGCGTTAAATGCCTTAAGATAGAAAAGGAAAGGGAGCGGGGGCACGGCGATCAGAAAGTCGTCACGAGCTCGTGGTCCGCTATCAGCTCTCGCGCCTTCTCCCAGGATATCCTCTTTACGCCGTCGATGATGGGCACATCGCCCACCCGTGCCTTGAGGTCGTCCTCAAGAACGTAGACCTCTCCCTCGAAGTCGGCTAGGTCGTTGATGGCTTCGACATTGGAAGGCATGGCGATGGCTCCGGGATTTTGGGCCGCGACGGCGTTCAACGTCCCATCCCCGACCATGAGGACGGTGGAACGGGAGATGCTCCCGCTGGCCAGCATCGCCAAGGCGAAGCGGGCGCCCGCGAAGAAGTCCTCCGTTCCGTAGGGGGCCTTCGTCGCCAATATCAGGATGCTTTGCGCCATCATCTCACCTCGCCAACGTCAGGATGCGATCCGCTTCCGACACAAACTTTGAAAGGTCGTTCGTCAAGCTGCCGACCTTCGACCCCTTGACCTCCTCACCGCGATGGATGCCCCGGGCGACGCAGCAGGTCTCGCAGACCACGATGGTTGCGCCCTTCTCGGCGATCTCGGTGAGCTCCTTGCCCACGTTCGGGAAGCGCTTGGGATCCTGCCCCTCCTTGATCGGGGTGATCCCTTCGCCGTAGCCGAATATGCGCACGTTATAGCCCTTGTCCAACGCTGCCCTGGCAAGCTTTACGGTCAGGTTGGAATCCATGTTCATCATGCTTCCGGAGCGCAGGTGTATGAGCAGTGTTCCTTTCATCTTCCTCACCTCACAGTGTTATCGTCCTATCGAACTGCATGATTAGGTCGACCGCTTGGCCGTAATCGATCACCTTGAACTTGCCGCCGATGTCACATTCGAAACCCCTTGCCGCTAGATCGTCCGAGATCACGAAGACCTCGTCCACGTGCTCTGATAGATGCTTCGACGCCTTCTTGTCCACTGCGTAATAGACCGCGTCCTCGAACAGCAGCGCCGCCTTCTTCGATTGGCCGCCGAGATCGTTTGTCAGCTCCAGGTTGGGGTTCTCATGAGGCGATTTCAATATGACGAAGAGGATGGAAACCATGCTATCATCATCCGATGAAGTACTGCATGTCCGTGTCCGCAGCGATGTTCAAGAATGCCGCCGCCCCCAGTACGATAACCCCTGGGTCCAGGTCCTCTTGCTTTACCCCCATGACTCCCATGCTGGTGCTGCAAGCGTACATCTTGACGCCTAGCTCCAGTGCCATCTTCTTCTGGGCCGGGTAGCCTTCAACGCCGACGGCGAGCATCTTCTTCTTGAACATACCGGTGAACAATCGATACATCCCTGGCGCCTTGGGGTTGGCGGTCTTGGTCACCAGCTTCAACCCGAAGAACGTATGGAAGATGTGCACTTCCATTCCCATGCTCGCAGCCGTGTTCGCGATCATCAACGACTCCATGGCCTTATCGAAAGTGCCTTCGGAGACCACGATCGCGACCTTCGTTACCTTCTTTGCTTCTGGCATTTTTTCACCTCATTTTTTTAATACGAATACCTTTTTCTTCGCTCCTATCGACTTCAACCTATTCTCGCTCCTCAAGCCTGTTTCTTTTTGATGTAAAAGTAAAAAATCTTTCCATCCTGCCTCATTTCCACCAGCTCATTCCCGGTGCGCTGGGTCCAAGCGGGGACGTCTTCCTTCGAGCCGGGGTCGTCGGCGATCAGTTCGACGACCTTTCCCACTTGCAGTTCCTTCATCTTCTTTGCCAACTTCACTATCGGCATCGGGCACATCAGGCCTCTGGAATCCAAGGTCTCGTCTTTGTCCATAACAACCCCATTTCCCAACGGTTTTGCACGGTTGTGCAACAACTATATATAACCTATATCCATATAAGTCTTTTGTAGGCTAAAGCCGCCAATGGAGACGACCCAGATGCTTCCAGAGAAGATAATCGGAGAGGTGCATACCTGCCACGACTTAGTGCAGTGCGCCTTCAGCCTGGCCGAGTTCGAGGTGGAGGTATATTACCAACTCTCGCAATCGGGTCCGCTCAGGGCTGACGAGCTTGCGGCCAAGATGCGTAAGGACCGCTCCACTGTCTATCGGTCTTTGCAGAAGCTGATGACCTGCGGGATGGTCTATCGGGAGACAAAGAGCATCGTGCGGGGAGGGTACTTCCACGTTTACAAGGCCATTGGGAAGGATCTGCTCCGGGAGAGATTGGAGCGATGCGTGAACGATTGGTACTCCCACATGCAGGAAGTGCTCAGCCGATTTGGGGAAGCACCAGGGTCCTCGAGTTGATCCATCTGTTCGTTACGAAGAAGTCAAATAGCCCAGGCGGTTATTCGTAGCCCGGTTAGCATGGAATTCAAAGGCTTGGACATCGTCTCCATCCGCGACCTGACGCGGGAGCAGATAGAGTTCGTTCTTGATCTTTCTGAGAAGATGATCCCCTATGCCCGAGGGGAGAAGTTCACGAAAATGTTGGAGGGGCGCATCCTCGCCAATCTGTTCTTCGAGCCTTCTACGCGCACCCGTATGTCCTTCGAGACGGCCATGGCGCGATTGGGCGGACGAACGCTGGAGATGTCCCATCCCTCCATGATGTCGATCGCGAAAGGGGAGACTCTCGCGGACACCATCCGCATGGTCGAATCGTATTCCGATGCAATAGTCCTAAGGCACCCGCACGAGGGGGCGGCCCGATTGGCTGCCAAGTTCTCTCGCAGCCCGGTGATCAACGCCGGCGACGGCGCGGGGCAGCATCCCACGCAAACGCTGCTCGACCTGTTCACCATCCGCAGGGACAAGAAGCACATCGAGGGCATCAAGGTGGCGTTGGTCGGCGATCTGAAATACGGCCGCACCGCGCACTCACTGGCCGAGGCATTGACCATGTTCGGCGCCGAGGTCACGTTCGTCGCACCGGCATCGTTGCAGATGCCCCGGGAGACGGTCAAGCAAGTCGAGAAGCTCGGCGGGAAGCCGAAGCTCACCTCGAAGCTGGAGGAGGTCATCAAAGACATCGATGTCCTTTACGTAACTCGCATCCAGAGGGAGAGGTTCCCCGACCCGAACGAATATCTGAAAGTCGCCGGGAGCTACCGGATCGACAACAACCTGCTGCGCGAGGCAAAGCAGAACCTCACAGTCATGCACCCGCTGCCCAGGGTGGACGAGATCGCGCCCGAGGTCGATTACACCCAGCACGCGAAGTACTTCGAACAGGCTTTCAACGGGGTGCCAGTGAGGATGGCCCTCCTCTCTCTGGTGCTCGGAGGCGAACTGTGATGAAGGAGTTCAAGGTCACGCCGATTCGAAACGGCACGGTCATCGACCACATCGATTGCGGGATGGCATTGAAGGTATTGCGCATCATCGGCGTCTCGAGCAACAACGTCAGCTCGCCGATCAGCGTGCTCATGCACGTGCCCTCCAAGAAGGCCGGTTTCAAGGACGTCGTGAAGGTGGAGGACCGAGAGCTAGACCCGAAGGAGGTCGACAAAATCTCGCTCATCTCGCCAGAGGCGACGATCAACATCATTCGCGATTTCAACGTGGCGGAGAAGTACAAGGTGACCTTGCCCCAGGTGGTGCGGGGCATCGTCCGCTGCGGCAACCCCTCCTGCATAACCAACTTGAACGAGCCAGTGGAGCCGGAGTTCAGCGTCGATTCCAAGAAGCCACCAGTGCTGCGCTGCATCTATTGCGACCGGATCCTGGACGATACAGCGGAGCATCTCATCTGAAGGAATCATCCGCGTCGCATCATGAAAACGATTAGAGCTCGCTCTAGCAAGATTGCAGCATACCAAAACCGATAGGCGAGTTCATCGCAGCCAGACAAGTTCCTGCTTTGTCCGGGTGATGACCTTGCTCATTTTCTCCAGGATCATCGATTCCTCGGTGGCGCGATCGCAGGTGACAACAATGAGAAGGCTCGAAGAGACCTCGTTGATTATCAGCTTACTGTCGTGGAATACGCCAAGAAGGTATTCGCACTTGTCCTTCATCGGATCGGTGCGTGTGGCCTCTGCAGAGGAATACATTATCGCTGCCATGGCCGAGAAAGTCTCGGGTTTCGAAGGCGAGGTCGTTCTTCCGGCAATCATCAGACCGGTCTTGGAGACAATGGAAACGCTGAGGATGTTGGTGTCTTGAGGGAACTCCTGTTGGATAATCTCCTCGAGGATGTTCTCCACGCTCTTCGTTTGTTGCACCATTGTATCACTTAAGCCCGTTAATCCCATCAATAAATACTATCTGAATCCGAAATCGAATGTTCGTCTACCCAATTAATGCTTTTGATGAATATTCTCGATAATATAGCTTATCCAACCTCATGAGAATCGCATTATCCTGTTCAAGGAAAAATAGCATTGCTGAACTTGAGACGATCAATAACCCGCGGGGCCGGTGGAAACCTGCCGTCCTCCAACCCGATCGGTGTTTCTAGGAAGAGCGACTGAACGATATTGCTCGCTCGGATTAGTTCGCGTAACTAAGCTAGTTCTTTAATCCGGCCAAAGCTTCACCTCTCTCGTATCGGTGGTAAATGGATGCAGGTCATCGTGGTCACGGGAATGCCTGGTGCAGGAAAAGAGGAGTTCGTCCAGGTCGCTCGCTCTCTCGGCTATGACGTGGTGCGCATGGGCGATGTGGTGAGGGCGGAGGCGAAGAGGCAGGGGGTCGCCGACACTGACAAGGGGGTGGGCGGGTTCGCAGACCAGGAGCGCCGGCTCCATGGTCTCGACATTTGGGCGAAGCGCTCCGTGACGCACGTTCAGTCCGAAAGGACCATCATCGACGGCAGCAGGGGATTGGACGAGCTGGAGGTCTTCCGACAGGCCTTCGGCAATGGCGTCCTGCTGGTCGCGATTCATTCAACTCCAGAGTCGCGCTATCCGCGGCTGAAAAAGCGGGGCCGACCGGATGCACCCGCCTCCTGGGCGGAGTTCGAGGAGCGCGACCGGAGGGAACTCAGTTGGGGCCTGGGCAACCTGATCGCCATGGCCGATGTCATGCTGCTGAACGACGGCGAAATGGACGAGTTCAAGAACAATGTGAGAACGTTCTTGACAGGATTGGGGTAGATGAATTTCAAGATCGTTCGAATGTGCAAGCAGGATGCTATGTCCGCCGTTCCCATGGATAACATTAAGATAGACCTTGTGAGGACCACCTCCAGGTTGAGGGAGGGCGATTATCAGGTCGACACGTCGGATGTGATGCTGATCGCGCGCGATCGATATCACGAGGTGACGATCTTCCCGAACGGCAGGCTGATGATAGGGCCAGTCAAAGGAAAAGAAGAAGCGAAACAGATCGCTGAGATAATCTATTCCCTATGCGTTGAGGAGTGAATGACGGGTCTTAGGTTCTTGCTGCCATCTGCCTCGGGCAGAACTCGAACACCCTCTTTCCACCGTCAATAAATTCCACGTCGATGCTGAGACGGTCCTGCTCGATCCGCAGGTTGATGGTGCGCAAGTTCGATTGGTAAGAGGCTATATTCGACTCCAGACCATCCATCTTCCTTAGCATTCCCCTCTTCTCCATCAGCCGCACCAAGCGATAGCATTTGGTGATTGGCATATCGAGCCGGCTCGATATGTCCTTCACGCACATCGCCGAGGGGCATGTGGCTGAAAGGATCCTCCTAACGTCGTCATCGAACGCTAGACGAGTGATCTTGAACTCCATCCCTCCTATCGTCATTGAGGTAATCGATGCAATGTAGAGTTATATACTCTATGTTGTTGGGGAATCACCTCTGATTCTTTCCAGTGATAATTCTAAATCGACATTTTTAACCGGTTGAACGCGATGGCGACGAACCGTAATAGTCGCCTGGCCATATGATGAAATGCTTGATTTCGATGCCTCCAACGAATGGCCAGATGCGACAAATGTTTATATTGTGGCATGCTGATTCAGAATGTTGCGGGATGGGAGCGATGGGAGGTTCTGGACGAGTCGGCATTATTCTCCTAGTGCTAGCTTTTCTCGCACCGATCATATTGCTATCGACGCCAATGACGGCCTCTGTCTCACTGGCAGAGAACCCTGTGCATACGCTCGTCGCAACGCAATACAATTCCTCGATCCTGTTCAAATCAGGCGTTTGCTTCAATGATTATTCATGGACGATCGGATTGGATCCTGGCGCAAGGGACTTTGCTATCGGGGACCTGAACGGGGATGGCTTGAAAGATATTGCCACAATAAGCAGCCAGACGAATTCCATCTGCATTTACAATAGGACTGCAAGCGGTCAATTCAATCCCGTTCCCTGGAGAATCTCAAGCCCAGGTGTCGTTGACATGAGAAGCATAGTCATCGGCGACCTTCTTGGCAAGGACGGCAAGAACGACATCGCTGTGAGCTACAACGATAGCTCAGGTCGAGGTATGATTTGTATTTTTAACCAAACAGATAATTTCAGTTCGAAAAATTGTTCTTTATCTGGAACGGAACCTTTTGAATTGACGATTGGTCATTTCAATGGGGGTACCGATAATTGCCTCGCAATTGTATGCCGTGGGGACCCAACAGCCAGCTTCGATGATCTGATCGAAATTTGGAAATATCCGTTTAACTCGTTTGCAACTGATCATAGATTTCACGTCATTTCAAGCACTCCAGCATTTACCAATAGTAAATTGATTACTTCTGGCGATATCAATGGTGATGGACGAGATGACATCGTGGTCGGAAATGCCAGCGGGTCGAACGTCTATATCATGCTTCAACCCAGCTTATGGGGTGGATCGTGGTCCACAAGCACCAAGTCGATCTCAGGGCAAGCTTCCGATATTGAACTGGCGGACGTCCTGGGAAACGGCCGCAATGACCTGATATTCGCAAATGCCGCAAACGTGGGCGGTTCGTCATATGTCTATGTCTATCGTAACAATGGTACTGGCTTCGATAGCTTCCCTCAGACCCCAACGAAGACTTATCTTGGCTTGGAATCAGTCGCAGTGGGAGAATTCTCAGGGGCTCCGGGCATCGATCTCCTGACATTAAGTAAGTCTAGTGCAAATGCCAGCGCCTATTTTAGGAGCTCAAACTCAGCATGGTATGGCGGTTTGGCCAATTTGACATTCCCTGTGGACGAGAACCCATTAAAGGCCATCGTCGACTCCTCTATGCCAGGCTCAGAAGGGATCATTGTACTCAGCCAGGGGCCAGCCGGCGAACAATCTAGCATCACTTTCTTCAACGCTAGCGCCTATCTGAAAGGGAATGCGGACAAGGATCTCTTCACCGGTTCGAAGACTGTTGGAGAGATGGCAACCGGTCGGATGTCCAACGGCGACATCGTGGTAGCATCCGTTCTTCCCTCCTCGAATGAGGTCATGATCTATGAGCGCAACATGAGCAAGGTCACAATCCTCAAAACGGGGAGTGGACCTGTCAGTGTTTGCATGGGCCGTTTCGATCCGGATACTTGCGACGACCTGGCCGTCCTCAATTCCGTTTCTGGGAGCGTGAGCATCTACAACGGCTCGACCTTGCTCACCTCCAGCTATCCTTCTAAGAATATCACATTGCCATTCACCAACGGGCACGCCATCTCAGCCAAGAGCATAGATGGAGATGGGTTCGATGATCTGGCCATTGCACACGATAACGGCATCTACATCCTCTATTGTCTAAAGAATTGGCAATATTTCTCGACCAGCTCGAGCGAGGACCTGGGTGTCGGGATCGGCGGCGCGCGCACCGCCCTGGTATGGGGTGATTTCACTGGGAATGGCATCTCTTCGGACATAGCTGCACTGAACTCTGGTACGAAAACAGTGGAGATCTACCTTTGCAATTCGAATGGCGTTGTTGGGAACTATTATGAAAACATGCCATCGGCCAATCTAACGGACTCTGGGAAAACCTTCTCAGCATTAGCTGTCGGGGACTTCGGGGTCACGAACGAACCGGGCAATAATGGCCGAGCCGACATCGCCGTCCTGGCCCAGGATGGTAAAATATCAATCTACCTGCAACCCAATTTCGGGTTCGAAGCATTCACCTTCTCCGTCCCTAACAAAAGGATCGACGTTGGCGGGGAGGCAAATACCATCTCTGCTGGCGATCTCAATGATGACGGCTTGGTTGACCTGACGATAGGGCGCTCCCCCCTGCCACAGCTTTCAGTCTATCTCCGAACCGGGTCGATGACGTTCGTCAACCCCTTCAACTTCACCGTCGGAACCGAAGCCTCAGATGTTTTAGCCAAAGACCTAGATGGAGATATGCGAACAGACCTTCTGGCCTCCTCTGCCGGAAGCCATTCGCTCAGCATCTGGTACCAGAAAGATCTTGCTCCCTATGCCAATGCCACCGCTTCGAAGTATGTTGAGGATGAGGGTAACGACGTCACCTATAGCGGTGCGGCATCCACCGACTCGTTCTCGGATGCGAATTCGCTAAACTACACCTGGACGTTCGATCCAGGAATTGTACGATATGGAGAGACCGTCGTGTTTCGCTATCTCAGCGACGGCAACAAGTTGGCCTCGCTAAAAGTAACAGACCGATCCGACCTTGCCTCATGGAGCAACATCACGATGCACATCCTGGACAAATCCCCGGTCGCCTGGTTCACATACTCACCGTCCAACCCGGTCGAAGGCGCTTCCGTGCAATTCAATGATACTTCGATTTCCTATCCGGACGCCATTGTCAATTGGACATGGACTTTCGGGGATGGCAATCAAAGCTACCAACAAAACGCCACCCACCAATTCGCCTTAAGAGGCTACTATCCTATCGTTCTGACCGTCAAGGACTCGGACAACTCGACCAACGTCACCTCGACTATCATCCAGGTGCTGGACATCCCACCAATCGCCTCTTTCGCTATTCCTGAAAACATAACTGAGGGCATTCCGGTCACCTTCGTTGATACCTCTACAGGATACGATGCCATAGTGAATTGGACCTGGAACTTCGGGGACGGGACGTCGATTGAGGGTGTGGCTAGCCCGACGCATAACTATACTCAAGGAGGGGAGTTCTTGGTCAGTCATACCGTCTGGGACACGGACAGCGTATCCAATACAACCGAACACTGGATCAATGTGACCAGAAGACTTCCTCGCGTCTCCTTCACCGTCCAAGGGGATAGGGTGGAGGGGCAGATACTTACCTTAACCAGCTCATCCCAAAGTTACAATAACATTACTTTCTTGAACTGGACCTTCGGCGACGGGAGCTACCAGTCCGGGGGGCCGGAGTTGGACCAGGTGCTCAAAACCTATGATTCTCAAGGCTGGTACAACATCACTTTAACGGTCAAGGAGAAAGACGGCGACAGCAATAGCTCCAGCCTTATGATATTCATCCAGGATACTGCACCGAGCATAATCTCCTTCCGGACTGAAGATGGGGGGTCACATTACATCGAGTACGACCAGGTATGGTTCCAAGTGAACGCGATCCCAGGCTATGATGCAATTTCCTCTTATAATTGGGATTTCGAAGGAAACGGTGTATTCGTACCCTCCAATCCGCTGCTCGCCAACGTCAGCTCCTATCGTTACACTCAACCTGGTGTTTTCCTGGCCCGAGCTATGATCCAGGACTCGGATGGAAGCCAGGTTTATTCGCTATCTTTACAGATCATAATCTATGACAAAGCACCCGAGGCGCACTTCACCTGGCACAATGACACTTCGGTGGTGGGCAAGGTCTGGTTCAACGCCAGTAGCTCCAATGATACGCCGAACGATATCAGCACCCTGAGGTTCAAGTGGAACTTCGGAGATGGTAACGGAACGGGATATTCCGATAATCCGTTGATCTCGCATATCTTCATGATCGATGGCGTTTTCCTCGTCACCCTGACCGTTAAGGACAACGACGGCGTCGAATCCGTTCCCCTGTCCATGAACGTGTTCATAGACCGGACCGTTCCCGCGGTGGTCATGGAACAGGATGGAATGAACGCAACGGTGGGCTCACCAATCAATATCGTTGCAAGGGTCACCGATACAGGGAGCGGAGTGAGGTCAGTCACGTTATTCTATCGAATCGGGGACGGCGCCAACTTATCCATGCCTATGACCCCAAGCCAATCGCCGAACCTTTTCTCGGCTATAATCGAGGCACAGGAGAATGTAACCAGCATCGTCTATACCATAGTTGTCCAAGACAACGCCAATAATGAGATAAGCACTCAGGAATTCACCATCCAGGTCAAGGAGCCGGACAACGGGTCTGGACTCCTGATGATCGGAATTGCTCTTGTCGCTATTCTACTTGTGATGGCATACTTGATCGGAAGGGGGTCGGTAATAGTCGAGGAGATCTTCATCATTTACGGAGATGGTAGGCTGATGGCCCACCAGACCAGGCGGATGAAGCCTGGGATGGATGATGAGATCTTGAGCTCGATGCTGGTGGCGATCCAGAGCTTTGTCAAAGACTCGTTCAAGGACGAAAGTTCGACCCATCTGCAGCGTCTTGATTTCGGTAATAAGAAAATCCTTGTGGAAAAGGGTGAAAGCTTCTACCTTGCGGTGGTATTGCATTCGAACCGGGCTGGTTCTGTCCCGCAACGCATGCAGAAGGTCATCGACGACATTCAGAAGGAATTCGGATCGGCTTTGAATGAATGGGATGGCGATTTAGAGAAGGTGCGCGGAATTAAGGACAGCACTGAAAAACTGATGCGCATCCCGTTTATACCAGGCAGGAGCAAATAGATCTTCCGATTTGATATGAACTCATGCATTACCTGGAGTTCTGGTTCCAAGTAAGCAAGGTTCAAATATCATAGCACCGCATGCCTACAAAATGACCACGTTGGAGACCCTGGCTCTGGTCCTGGCTTTATGCGCTATGCTATCAGTCATCTCCTATCGGCTTCATCTTCTCACAGCCAGTGGGAGCGTGGCCTCTTTTCTAATGGGTGTGGTCATCGGGTCCTTTAGTTCGGTCAGCTGGCTCATCATCCTCATCGCGTTCGCTTTGAGCGGTTTCATCGTGACCAAATTCAAATTCGAGCTGAAGAAGAACAAGGGGGTACAGGAAGGCAAGAGGGGCGATCGCAACTGGAAGAACGTCGTGGCCAACGGCCTTATACCCGCTTTGATAGCATTGGGGGCGTGGTCGCTAGGGCAACAGGAAAGCGCCGCGGCCAACCTGATCTACCTTACAGCGGTGAGCGTGGCCGCCTCGGACACCATCGCCAGCGAGCTGGGGGTCCTTAGCAACCGGACGTTCTTGATCACGAACATGAAGAGGGTCGCCGTCGGAACAGACGGCGGCGTCTCCGCCTATGGGACCACTTGGGCATTCATCGGGGCGGCCTTCGCCTCCATCCTCGGCTGGCTGCTGTTGTTCCCCTGGGGAATGGTAGACGCGAGATTGCTCATCCCAATCGCGATGGGCTTTCTCGGCTGCAACATCGACAGCCTGATCGGAGCTACCCTGGAAAGGGCGGGCATCGTCAGCAAGTTGGGGACGAACATCCTCTCGATGAGCTTCGGAGTGCTCGGCTCCTTGTTGATAATATCCCTTCTCCACTAATTCGATGGTAATTACCTAAATATTGGGTGATTAGTTTGATTATCTAGCAGGATTATATCTGGAGCCGATTTGAGAAGGTGTGCTTTGGCACAAATCGAGCTGAAGCCTGGTACGCTCTACATCTTTCAGGACAAGAGAGCCGACCGGGCGTTGGGACTTTACAACCTTATGAAGTCTAAAGACAGGGAGGTCCTGGTCGTGACCAGATTGCATCCGGACCGCTTGATCGAGGATTTCCAGATACCTTCCAGCAACGTCTATTGGCTCTCCAATTCCGCAGGAGCGAGGAACATCAACCCGCAGAACATCGGCATCCTGACCGACACCCTGATCCGGGCGTACGAGAGGGGCGGGGCGGCGGTGATCTTCGAAGGCATCGAATACCTCATGCTCCAGAACGATTTCTCGAAGGTGCTGAAGCTCATGAGCTACCTCTATGAATCGGTAACGGTGAACCAAGGAATGCTGGTCATCACCCTGGACCCAGAGGCTTTCAACACCAAGGAGTTCGCCCTCCTCACCAAGGACGCCGAGCTCGTCGGCGAAACGGAACCGGTCTTCATCTGACACATATGATCGGAGGTCATTGCACCGTCCGAATAGGCCGAGACGCAGGGCAGTGAATCATGATGACCTGATTCAAGAATCTATAAATAGGACATTTACTTTCGAGGATTCAAGAATGGTGTGACGGCCATAGCGGCGGGGATACACCTGGTCTCATCCGAACCCAGCAGTTAAGCCCGCCTGCGTGCCCCGTTGTACTGTGGTGCGCGAGCCCACGGGAAGCTCGGAACGCTGTCAGCCATTCTTACTTTTCCTATCACAAATGCTCAATGAGAATGCTCTTCAGCGATCATCTCGCTTCGTTATGCTGATCCCGAACGCCCTTCGCGTAATGCGACTGTCATGACAAACTTATTTATCCTGACTGAAGCTAAGTGTTGGAAGACTGGAGCGCAGGTGGTCGGGCTGGCTGAAAGCGACCTCATAATACTGGCTGTGTTGAGCATCCTTCTGGGGATAATCGTATTTTTGGAATTGAGGTACTTCCGTAGCAAGAGGAAGTCGCGCGTGGATGTGAAGATAGTGCAGGACGACGCGTACAATTCCATCCAGACCACCAAGGCGGTGGCCGAGGCCCTGAAGACCCGCGGAAGGGTCTCGAAAGAGGCGAACCTCCTGATCATCGAGGCGGAAGCGGCCTTCACAAGAGGGAACCATCTCTATGCCCTGGAATCGATCAACAAGGCCAAGGACCTGCTGAAGAACGCGAAGCAGGAGACCGATCCCGTCGCTGCGATCGTCACGAAAGTTGGGACCAAAGGCGGTGAGGAGAAATGCGAGGTGCCATTCCAGGAGGCGCGGAAATTGCCTAAGAACTACCTGGAATCAAAGTTCATGATCTGCTCGGTAAGAGACATCCTGGAGCAATCCGGCGCCAGGGAGAAGAACGCGGCCGCGGAAGAGAACCTGCGGCAGGCGGACGAGCGGTTCCAGAAGGAGGATTACACCGAGGCGCTGAAGCTCGCGCTCCGTGCCAAGCGCGCCCTGGACGGTGGCGCCGATTCCATCGGTCCGATGGAAAACAAACCGGTGACGACCGACACCCACGTAGAACGTCTGCCGCCCCAACCGAAGTCTTTGCGCGGTCCGTCCAAGAGCTGTGTGCGCTGTGGCGCCAGCCTGACCGATGAGGACGTCTACTGCCGCAAGTGCGGCCTGAAGGTGGACCGCAGCCCGAAATGCTCCGGCTGCGGCGAGAAGCTGGCCGAGGACGACATCTTCTGCCGGAAGTGCGGCAACCAGGCGAAGAACGCCTACTCTTGCCCGAAATGCGGCGAGGTGGTCTCCGAGGACGCCACCAGCTGCCCGAAATGCGGCTCCTCGCTCTCCTAGGACCGACCAAGAGTCTTTAATATCGTCTGGCATATGATGAACCGGTGCCCATGATTCTGGTCAAATTGGGCGGGAGCGTCATCACCGACAAGGGACGTTATCGCACCTTCGACCAAGCCAACGTCAAGCGGTTGGCCAGGGAGATCGTCCGTTCCAAGAAGCCGGTGATGATCGTGCACGGAGCTGGCTCCTTCGGCCACGTGCTCGCCAAGAAATACCGTTTGAACGAAGGCTATCGTGATCGAGGTCAGATGAAGAGGCTGGCCCAGGTCTCGCTGGACGTGAGGGACCTCAACCTGCGCATCATGGATGCCCTTCTATCGGCCGGACTACCATGCATCTCCATCCCGCCTGGCGCCTGCGGCCTGATGGAGGACGGGAAGCTGGTCTCCTTCGATATGGAGGTGATGCACCGCTACCTGGACCTCGGTATCGTGCCTGTTACTTTCGGCGATGTGGTCCTTGACCGAAAAAGGGGCTTCGGCATCTGCTCCGGCGACCAGCTCATGAGCTTGCTGGCTATTGAGTTCGACGCCGAGAGGGTCATCTTCTGCGCCGACGTCGACGGCATCTTCAGCTCCGACCCGCATTTGGATAACAAAGCTCGCATGATCGAGAAAGTGGACCGCTCCGTGCTATCCATATTGCCAAAGAGCGAGCGCAACGTGGACGTCACCGGCAGCATCCACGGCAAGATCGAGAGCATCCTAGACCTAGCTAAAGGACGAGAGGCGATGGTCATAAACGGCCGGGTCCGTGGCAGATTGGAGCGGGCCTTGAGGGGCGAAGCAGTCAAGGGCTCACGAGTCATAGGGGATGGTTAGGATGAGGCAGATCGAGCGCCGCAAGATCGACCATATCGAGGTCGCTTTGAAACAGGACGTTGCCAGCGCGCATAACCACTGGAACGATGTCAAGTTAATCCATTGTTCATTGCCGGAAATAGACCTGGACGAGGTGGACACCTCGTGCGTCCTGTTCGGAAGGAAGCTCTCCTTCCCACTCATTGTCACGGCTATCACCGGTGGTTATCCGAACGCGGTGAAGATCAACCGCAACCTGGCGGAGGCGTGCGCCGAGCTCCAAATCGGTCTTGGCATAGGGAGCCAGAGGGCGGGATTGCAGCACGGGGACGACGGCAGCTACGGCGTCCTCAAGGAATACGATATCCCGTTGCGCATCGGCAACCTCGGGGCGCCGCAGCTCATAAAACAGAGGACGAAGGCGAAGTTCGACGAGGACGCCATAAGAACGGCGATGGAGATGATCGACGCGCACCTGCTGGCGATCCATCTCAACTTCCTGCAGGAGATCGTTCAGCCAGAGGGAGATACCCGCGCCAAAGGATGCCTGGACGCCATGCGGGACGCGGCGAAGCAGTACCCGCTCATCGCCAAGGAGACCGGGGCTGGCATCTCTCGTGACGTCGCTATCAGAATGAAAGGCATCGGCATGCGCGGACTGGACGTCTCCGGAACCGGGGGGACCAACTTCTCCGCGATAGAGAGGCATCGGGCGCAGAAGGTGGGGGACGCGCGCTGCGCGGCCCTGGGAGGCACCTTCGACGACTGGGGCATCCCGGCGCCGGTGGCGACTGTCTGGGCGAACGTCGGCGTTCCGGTGATCGCGTCCGGTGGGATTGGTGACGGTTTGCAGGCCGCCAAGGGTATCGTTCTCGGCGCTTCCTGCGCCGGCGCGGCCATGGCCGTGCTGCCTGAGGCGTTGGAATCGGCCGAGAAGGTCAAGCAGAAGCTGCGGACCATGCAGGCGGAGTTCCGGGCGGCGATGTTCCTCATGGGGGCGAGGAAGGTATCCGAGCTGTCGATGAAGCGCTACGTCCTCGTCGGTGAAACGAAGGAATGGCTGTCGCAGTTGAGGACCGAGGGATGAACATGGACATCATGAAGGAAGTGGTGCGCATGGCGAAGGACATGGACGCGGCGCTCCTGCCATTGCTGGACGTCGGCACGCACGAGAGGCTGCGCCTGGCGGTTAGGCATCTGCCCCTCGCAGGCGGTAAAAGGCTCAGGCCATCCATGGCGATCGTCGTGGCCGAAGCGGTCGGAAAGAAGGGCAAGATCGCGGTCCCGTTCGGCTGCGCATTGGAGATTATTCACAATTTCACGCTAGTTCACGATGACATCATCGACGAGGACCTGACCCGGCGGGGGCGACCGACGGTGCATACGCAGTTCGATATACCGACAGCAATACTCGCCGGCGACGCGCTGTTCGCCATCGGCTTCCAGGCGCTGGCAAGTACCGAGGTGGATGGGGAGCGTTTGCGTCGCCTTCTGAAGGACCTCTCCGAGACGGTCTTCCTGATAGCCGAAGGGGAGCAGATGGACATGGACTTCGAGAACTCGCCCGAAGTAACCGTTGACGCTTACATGGAGATGGTGGAGAAGAAGACGGCCGTCCTGTTCGCCTGCGCGGCCGGTGGTGGCGCCATCATCGGCAAGGGAACCGAGAAACAGATCCGCGACATGAGGGAGTATGCCCGCCAGCTCGGCATCGGTTTCCAGATCTGGGACGATGTACTCGGGCTCATAGGCAACGAGAAGGTGCTGGGGAAGCCGGTCGGCAGCGACATCCGCAACGGCAAGCGCACCCTGATCGTGGTGCATGCCATGCAGACGCTCGGTCCCAAAGGACGCAAGAAGCACGCCAAGACCCTGAAGGCGCTGGGGAACGAGAAGGCGACCGACGAGGAGGTCAGGCAGGTCATCCAGCTGTTCAAGGACATCGGCAGCCTGGAGCACGCTAAGAACATGGCCTTGGAATACGCCGAGAAAGCCAAGGCCCGGCTGAAATGCCTGAAGCCCTCGAAGGAGCGGGACTTCCTGCGCGAGATAGTCGATTTCGCGGTCGGCCGCGAGCTCTGAGAAGAACGACTTCGATCGAGCGGACTACTTCTTCGCCGCCTCACAGCTGACGCCTCGCTCGACCAGGCGGAACTCGGCCGACCCGCCCTCTGCCAGATGACGGTGCTTCATGACTATAGCTCGGCGTTTTCCCATGCCCATCTTCTCCAGCTTGATAATCGTCTTGGCGTTGTGCATCAACGAATGCCCGCCCAATGGCTCGATGGTATTCTTCTCCACATCGGTGTAGACTTGGGAGGTAATGAGAACGGGGATATTGCGCTTCTTCGCTATCTCTAGCAGCTTGAGCGATTGGGAGGTGAGCGACTTCCGCTCCGACCGCTCCTGTTGCCTCGACGTCAATCGATAGTACAAGGTGATGGAATCGACCAGGATCGCTCCGACGTCCAGATTGCTCTCCGCCAGCTTGATGGCCTTGTCCACCATCTTCTCCTGCTCGTCGAAGCTGTTGGCCTCGAAGAGCAACGTGGAACGCAGCAGCGGCTCGTACTCCTCGCCGCATATCTGCTTGAAGCGCTCCAGTGAAATGCCCTCGGTGTCGAGATAGACCACCTTCTTCCCCTGGCTGGTGATGTTCCGCGTCATGACCAGGCAGAGGTTGGTCTTCCCCGAGCCAGCTTCGCCATAAAGCAACGAGACGCATGCTGGTTCGATGCCCCCGCCCAGCATCTGGTCCAGAGAGGCGCACTCGAAGGGAATCTTGTCCACGGCCCATGACAGGTGAGCGGAATGATAATCATTCCTTCTGCTCGTCCACTATCCCCTTTGCCCCGGTCGAGGGCGAACTGCTTGGAATAACAATTGACCAGTTGATTTGGATGACTATCAATCCCCATTTGATCTAGATGGATTCAGCGCACACCGACCATCTGACGTTCGTACTTCCGGAACATCATCATGAAGGCCGCAGAGACTACCTGCAGCCCGGCCATTATGTACAGGCCGATATCGTAGCTGCCGGTGGCGGCGACCGCCAGCCCAAGGATTATCGGGCCGAACACGCCCAACCCGACCGCCAGTCCGTTCATCACTCCGGTTGCGCTGCCCAGCAGATGACTCGGAGCGATCCCCTGCAGCAGCGTGAAGCAATTTGGCGGCAGGATGCTGATGCAGAAGAATATCGCCGCCAGGATAATCATGATCATGCCTTGGTCGTTCGCGCTGATCAGGAGGATGATGAAGAGCACCGCCGCCAACTGGAAGGCCGTGGTGATCAGCACCCGTTTCCCGGTCCGGTCGCTGACCCAAGATCCGAAGTAGAGGCCTGCGACCCCGCCTAAGTAGGGGAGGGATGCCACTAGGACGATCTGGTCAACCGACATTCCTTTCGCCAAGATGAGGTACGTCGGCAGCCAGAGGGAGATCCCCCACCAGATTAGGTTGCCGGCCGCATCGGCCGCCGTGAGCGCGAATATCCCCTTGATGCGAAAAACGGATCGCAGGCTTGCCTTCGCTTCTTTGATCACCTCCTTGATCGGCTTGCTCACCACCTTCGTTTCGGAGGACGGAGAATCGCGCAGGTAGAGGAACAGTGGTATCATCACCAGGGCGGTGATGAGCGCCACCGCGAAGAACGATACCTGCCAACCGACCACCAGAATGAGCGGGATGAGGAAGATCGGCACCAGCAGGTTGGAGAAATGCATCGAGCTGAGGTGCAGGGAATTGACCTTGGAGCGATTGCTAGGCTCGAACCAGGCCTGGGTAACCTTGCTGGCGCTCGGAAAGATGATGCCTTGCGATAAGCCCAGAAGCAGCCGAGCAGCGATGAACGCGAAGAATATCAGTCCCACGACGCCGGTCAGGAAGGTCAGCAACGAGAAGACCGCCACGACCACAATCAGGCTTTTTCGCGGCCCGAAGCGGTCGACCAAGGGACTAAGGATGATATTCGAAACACCATAACCAACGAGGAAAATTCCCAGCAGCAACCCACCATAGAGCCCCTTCTCGGCGGACGTCCAGCCGTAGTCGGTTGAGATGAAAGGCAAAGCCACGGACAGGTTCACCCTGGCTATGTACGCCGCCAGCGTCGTCAGGAACAAGATGACGGCGATGCCCGCCGGGCTTCTGCCCTTGCCTCCTCTCTCGTTCCCTGTCATGTCTATATGACAATCACTGGAACGTTTATCATTCTTGCGAGGCAGAGGCAGCCTGCAATTAACAGGAAGATACTGCACCGCCCGGGCCAAAGGGGTAGCATGGAAGCAACTATCCCCCAATCGGTCGACGAGACGGAAGCGATCGACCTCTTCCCATTCCACGCCATCCGGGCAGGCCAGGACCGTTTCTTGGACGATGCCCGTTCCTGCCTTCCCCAAGGCATCAACCTCATCGCCCATGCACCGACCAGCCTGGGCAAGACCGCAGTCTCCCTGGCGGCTGGCCTGGAGGCCTGCCGAAACGATGACGGCCATCTGCTTTTCACCACCGCCAGACAGTCCCAGCATTTCGTGGCCATTGAGACGCTCCGCCTGATCTGCAGGATAAGGCCGATCAGAACGGTCGATGTGATTGCCAAGGAGGATATGTGCCTGGCAAGAAGGAAGAACGGGCAGGTGCCCTGCTTGGAAGGCGGGGACTGCTACTTCCTGAACAAACGGATCGAGGAGGCGGCGCTGAGGATATTGGAGTTTCCGCTGCATGTGCAGGAAGCGACTAGGCTATGCCTGCGGCTCGGGACCTGTCCCTACGCCTCCAGCCTCAAGGCTGCGGAGAGGGCGGAGGTGGTGGTGTGCGATTACCATCCGATATTCGCCGATGGCGCGACGGCGCTTCTGAGGAGGGCCGAGAGGAGGAGGAAGTCCATCGTGATCGTGGACGAGGCTCACAACCTTCCGCAGCGGCTCATGGACGACCGCAGCGGCACGCTGAGCCTCACCGACCTGGACAGACCGATGGCGCTCCGGTCCCTGCGGGGGCATCGTGAGGACCTGACGGTACTAGGCGAGATCACGAGGAAGCTGACGGAAGGTAAGCCGCGCCTCCACATCGACCCATCGGAGCTGGATGAGGAGCTAAAGCAACGATCCGGGGTCGATTGCGCCGGGCTAGCGATGGAATTGGAGGAGGCGTCGAAAGAGGGCGACGAACGACGATTGCGACCCTTGCTTCGGTTCCTAAGGAATTGGAGCGCCTTCGGCAACAGCAGCGTGCGCTATTCGATAAGCGAGCCGAGGAAGCTGGTATGCAAGCTCATTGAGCCCTCCCTGGTATCGAAACGCAGCTTCGACGGGATCCGCGCCGCGCTCCTGATGAGCGGGACGCTGCATCCCCCCGAGATGTACGCCGATTTGCTGGGCATCTCCGAGGACAGCGTGTGCCGCGAGTACTCGAACCCCTACCCTCCAGAGAACAGGCCAGTGTTCTGCGTCCGAGGCATATCGTCGCGCTTCCGGGACCGTTGCGAATCGAGCTATTCGCGCATGGCGGCGCAGCTCGGCCAGGTGTGCCAGGCCGTCCCCGGTAACTTGGCGGTCTTCTTCCCCTCCTACGACTTCATGCAATCCACCCTGTTCCATCTGAAGGATGGCGGTGGCAAGAGGATGCTGGTGGAATCGAAAGGCCAGACGAAGCAGGAGAAGGAGGCGATGATCGCCGACATGCGCCAAGAGCGGAACGCGGCGCTGATGGCCACCATCGGCGGGAGCTTCGCGGAGGGCATCGACTTCAGCGAGAACCTCCTCGCCACGGTGGCGGTCTGCGGCTTCCCGCTCAATCCTCCCTCACCGGAAACGGAGCGCATGGAGGTCCGCCTAGCCGCCCGGTTCGGCGACCAGCGGTCGAAGCTTTACGTTCAAACTTATCCAGCGATCGCCAAGGTGCTCCAGGCCGCAGGAAGGGCAATCAGGAGCGAGAGCGACCGAGCGGCGATCGTGCTGCTCGACGAGCGCTATCTACTTCCGTCGATCGCTTCCGCCTTCCCGTTAGATTTCCATGCTAGCGAATCGGACGACCTGGGAATGTCCTTGCGAGCGTTCTTCGCCTCCGACCCTCGTAAAACCTTTTGAAAGGATTATTAAAGCCGACGCTGATGGCGCGGAGGTGCAGGTTATCAGGCAGGGCGCGGAGGCGGAGATCCGGCTCACCGAATGGAAGGGCAGGACGGTCGTGGTCAAGAGCCGCGTGCCGAAGGGGTACCGCCATCGGCAACTGGACGCTTCGCTTCGAGCCACCAGGACGAAGAACGAGGCCCGTTTGATACAGGAGGCCAGGCGCCAAGGGGTCCCGACCCCCATCATCTTCGACATTGACACCAAGAGCGCGGAGATCACCATGGAGTACATCGACGGTGAGAGAGTGAAGGACGCATTGAACCGGGCGCCGCTGGACGAGGCGGAGCGCATCTGCCGGGAGATCGGCCGGCTGGCGGCGCTGATGCACCGCGCCAAGCTTGTGCATGGCGACCTGACGACGTCCAACATGATCCTGTGCCAGGGGAGGATCTGGATAATCGATTTCTCCTTGGGCTCTCGTAACGCGGAGGCAGAGGAGATGGGGGTGGACATGCATCTATTGAAGGAGGCGTTCCAGTCCGCGCATTCCGAGCGCTTCGATCTTTTCCAGGTCGTCATGGATTCATATTCAGAGCATTTCGAGAGGAGCGAGCAGGTGGTCCACAAGATCAGGGACATCGAGGACAGGGGGCGCTATACTTGATCCGCTTGGACGTCATCACTTCGAACCCAGGCAAAATGAGGGAGTTCAGGGCCGCGCTGGAACCTCTGGGCTTCGAGCTGAGACAACGCTCCGAGGAGATCGACGAGATCCAGGCAGAGACGCTCGAAGAGGTGGTCAGGAATTGTATGGCGCAGTTGAAAGCCATGGGACTGAACAACTACCTTATCGACGATTCCGGGCTCTTCATCGATTCGCTGAGGGGATTTCCAGGCGTATATTCCGCCTACGCGCTGAAGACCATTGGCTGCCAAGGGATGATCGAGCTGTTGCGGGACAAGGACGACCGCACGGCCAGATTCCGCTGCTGCATCGGATGCGACCTCGAAGATCTGGGCGAGATGGTGGTTTCGGCAGAAGCGGTCGGCAGGATCATCGCGGAAGAGCGGGGCAGCGGAGGATTCGGCTTCGACCCGATCTTCGTTCCCTCCGGATACGAGAGAACGTTCAGCGAGCTGCCGCTTGATGAAAAGAACAGGGTCTCGCACCGTGGCAAAGCTATTAATTCATTGAGAGAGAGATTATTGAAGCGCATGGAGGAATGAAGTATGAGGCTCGAGAACAGAAAGATCCTGGTCACTGGCAACGCTGGATTCATCGGAAGCCACCTGGTCGAGGAGCTGCTCCGCAAAGGTAATCACGTCGTCGGGCTGGACAATCTTTCCGCGGGGAAGAGGTCCTTCATGGACAAGGTCAAGATGGACGAGCGGTTCCGCTTCATCGAGGGCGACCTGCTCACCGAGGACCTGGGGAAGGTGCTGCGGGAGGTCGACATGGTCTTCCACTTCGCCGCCAACCCCGATGTCCGCTTGGGCGCGTCGAACACCCACGTCCACTTCGAGCAGAACATCGAAGCAACCTATCGATTGCTGGAGGAATGCGCTCGCAACGAGGTCAATGACATCGTCTTCCCCTCGACCTCGACTGTGTACGGGGAGGCGACGATCATCCCGACGGCCGAGGACTACGGGCCGCAGATTCCCATCTCGATCTATGGCGCATCGAAGCTAGCCTGCGAGGCGCTCATCTCATCTTATTGCCACACGTTCGACATGAACGCGGTCATCTACCGCTTCGCCAACGTGGTCGGACCGCGTTCGACGCATAACGTGCTCCATGACTTCATCCGCAAGCTGCGGGAACAACCGGACTACCTGGAGATCCTGGGAAAGGACCCGGGCACTCATAAGTCGTACGTCCACGTGAGAGACTGCATCAAGGGGATGGTGGTCGGGATCGAGCGCGCCAAGGAACAGGTGGAGATCTTCAACATCGGCTCGAGGGACCGCTTGTCGGTGAGGAAGATCGCGGACATCGTCACCCAGGAGATGGGGCTGAAGGAAGTGAACTACCACTGGACCGGCGGGGTCAAGGGAGGCCGGGGCTGGATAGGCGATGTCAAGGATATGCTGCTCTCCATAGAGAAATTGGAAAGGATGGGCTGGAGCCCCAGGATGAACAGCGAGACCGCCTTGCGCCAGGCGGTAAGAGAAATCCTCAGGATGGACGACGGCTAAAGGAATGACAGCCAGCCGCCATCACTGATTCTTCCTGTTGCATCGATCGTCTGACACCAGGTGGAGCTCTGGAATGTCCAAGAATCACCCCAAGAGTGGGATGGGGACGGAACGGACAGGGAAGGCAACCCACCTGCGAATGGCACTCCTACGGAGTCGATAACAAGCCAGACGCCGCTCTCGTCCGTAAGGTAGGTGAGATGGAGATCGGTCGCGTTCACCCAGTAGTACGAGGCGATGGCAGCTCTGACATCTGGCAGGACGCTTGCATTGATTCCGACGAACACCGTCGGAAAGGCATGGTCCTCGATGATATTCACCCGGGCATTGCCTCCGAGCTCTCCGATGAGAGACGCGAGCAATATTGCCTGGTCTTCGCAATCGCCGGTCCTCATCGATAAGGTCTCGTTAGCGCTCTGCCAATAGTCCTCGACATCGGCCAGGTACTCGATATTGCGCCTTACCCATTCGTAGCCTTCGACGACCTGCATCATGCTGTATTCGCCAGGGAATCGATCCCTTACCTCTTGGGCGATCGAAGCAGTAACCGAGAAATTGATCAGGGCGTTGACGCGATCGTAGTATCGGGGGGAATTATGGTAGGTCGAGAAGTTGGTTGATGGAGACGCATCGAGTACTCGAGCCTCGCGGTAAATCGAGGTGGAGCCAGAATTGTACCACATTCCATTCGGAAGACCGACGGCAATCTTGAGCTGGATCGAATATAGGTACTGCCCTGAGGAGGAGGGCGCTCGGAAGCTCAGCAGGCCTATCTCAATCTTCTTACCGGCCTCAATCAGTGCATTGGCCGGTCGGCTGTAGCTGATATTCGAATCGGCCCACCTCATGGAGAGTTCGTAAACGAACAGGGGGCTAGTGCCAGTATTGTTCAAAGAGACCCAGGCTATCCCGCCATAAGTGGCGTAGATCTCTGACAGAAGCCATTCCAGGGACCATTGTGATGGCCGAAAGCTGCTGGTCAAGGGCCCGGGGATGGAGTTTGATGGATGCTCGAACGTGTTCGCGGATGGCTGGACAAGGTCCGATTCATTCCAACCTGCAATAATGGGACGAGTAAGGACCAAGCCGCCAACTATGCTGATGGACAGTAGGATTGCAATGACTGCAAGCACCAAGACCTTCCGCATGTTGAGCTGATTGAATGGTCATCACCTGAAAAAACTTACGCTTATCATTTCGGGGAACGGTAATATATATGGAGGCGCGATTCACGGAGAGCCTGAGACCGGTCCATGACGAACGGTGAAGGCATGGGTCTGTGGGGTAGCTTGGTCCATCCTACGAGCTTTGGGAGCTTGAGACCCCGATTCAAATTCGGGCAGACCCACCACTATCCATATCCAGGCAGTCGCTCTTTCAATTCAATAAGGGGGGTATCGTGCATTTTTATAGGATGCTCCCTCCAAGCGTCCTTGAGCTGCCGACCTGCGACACCACGCTCCATTGCGTAGTAGGAGCGCTGCGTCGTGGTCATGCTTGCATGCCTCAATTGCGCCGACATCGCGGGAAGACGACTCATGTCTCCGTTCACCGTCACCGAGGTCAGGGTGGAGCGGAAGTCCTTGAGCTTGAAGTTCACTCTAGACAATTTCTCCACCTTCGCCTTGATGAGGCGGAGGCCATTGGCGGTATAGAACCCGGTCTCGCTCTCTAAGCACGGGAAGAGGGCTACGATCTCGCTGCGTCCGTTCTTGCCTAGCCATTCTGCCCGCTCATGCTTGTATCGCTTAAGGAAGGGTAGCATGTCCTCGCGGATGATCTCAACCTCGCTCGGGCTCGCCCAGGAGCCCTCGCCCTTCGGATGACGGACGAAGAAGGTCCGCTTCTCGAGGTTGAGGTCATCCAGGCGGGCTAACCTCGCTTCAGACGGACGGATTCCCGTCGCAAAGAAGAGAGCGACAACTCCGCGAGATACCGACCCTCGCCATCCATCCATGCCCTCTGTGGTTTCAAAGATGGCTTGTAGGTCGTTCTCCGAGATTACCCGTATTGGCTTCCTTCCTATCTTTGGGAATCGGACGCCTTCTGCCTTCATCTCCTCCAACACGAAATTCTTGAACGCCTTTAGTAGGTTGTTCAAGAGCTGGAGGTATCTAGCTTGGGCAGAGGAATCCAACTCCTTCTCCCGCATCATTGCCATGAATTCCTGGACGTCTCTACGTGATAGGCTTCGTGGGTCGGTTGACTTCAACTTCCCCGCCTCCTTAAGCGCTTCGAGCATCCTCCCCAGCATGGCATACTTGCGGGTCTCCTCTTCGAAGGTGGATTTCGCCACCGTTCCATATCTTCGTTCCATATACCGCGTCGCCGCTGCGGTGAAGGGGAATCTTCCAAGCTTCAACCCCTCCACCTCTTCGATGTCGGTCTGCTTGAGGCGTCTTGCCTTGCGAGCATTGACGCCCTCGGGGCATGCATCGCCCTGCTCGATAGTAATGGTATCGTAATCGTCCGGTTCCGAAGCCCCGCGTTGGGCGCTCAAGCTGCAGGAGGCTGGACACATTCTTCTTTTCCATCCCGATTCCGTACCCTCATCCGGCGCAGTCGCTGTTTGACGGCTTGATGGCTCATCCCGACTTGCCCCGCAACCTGATGAAGGCTCATTCCTTGCGCCCGTAGCGCGATTATCTCAGCGTCCCTCTCCGGGTGAGGTGGTCTTCCAAGGCGTTTCCCTTGCGCCTTCGCCCTCGCCAATCCATCCTTCGTCCTTTCTCGTATCAGATCAAGCTCTAACTCTGCAACTGCCCCCAGGACCGTGAAAAGCAGCTTTCCAGCCGGGCTTTTCGTGTCGATCTCCTGGTCCGTGCAGATCAATGCGACCCCGAAGCGGTCCAAGTCCTCCAACATGGTCAAGAGCTGCTTCGTTGATCGAGCAAGGCGATCTAACCTCACGATCAAGATGGCGTCGTAATGCCTCGCCCGACCTTCCTTGAGGAGCTTGTCCAAGGCAGGTTTGATCGGAGCTGCTCCGCTGACGTAATCGTGGAATTCGGCATATATGTCCCATTGATGCCTGGAAGCATATTCGCGCAGCTTGAGGAGCTGATTCTCCGGGTCCTGGTCCTTATCGGCGCGTGAGACGCGAGCATAGAGAGCGACCCTCATCTCACTCCCTCTTGGCAACGAAAAGCTCACCGTTCGTTTGAGTACCCAGCCAGCCACGCTCAATTAATTCAGCGAGATGAGACTTTAGATTGGGGTAGCATTGTTCGATCTTCTCTCTTAGAGGACGTACGGTTCCAATAAGATTAAGCAAGAACCTGGTATCGTTCTCTCCTGGACCGTCATACCTGTCACTAGTGTCATTCGAAGATGACCCAGAAACTGCTTCTTGCGGAACGAAGCGACGCTTCAATGTCTCTCTTTGGGCTCCTGGCAGGGAATAAAGACGTTTTTTACCTTGGCGGTTCGGCTTGAACCCAAGCCCCATGAGGCGCTTACCTACCTTGACCGGCTTCACTTCTCCACCGTTCTCAGCAATCGCATCACTAATCTCTTTTGGGGTGAATTCGGACTTACCGTACGACTCCATGTCAAACACCGCGCGGACAATCATTCCGTCCTCACTTTCGGACGCGGCTTCGACTATGCGCTGCTGAAGTTCGAAGACCATGCCCTTGATTTCGTCGTAGAATTCCGGACTGATGCTCTGTGCTAGGGATGCTAGCGGTTGGAGTATCTGGTTCATCCTTGGAGACAGACCCTCGAATTCAAGCTTATAGTCGTTATTAAATCGCCCCAGATTCCTGAATCGGAACATAAGGAGCTTATTGCGTAGAATGAGGGCTTCGTCGTAGAATTCAGGAGGGAGGTTGAGGGGAATATCTGTTCTCGTCCGCTCGGCCATTGGCACGATTATGCATCTTGATTCGAGGGCGTTATCCCCGAATTGCTGCCTGGTTGTCATTACAGTCGGACCGAAGGCGTTGAAATATTCCCCCTTCATCGAATCGGGATTAGTCCTCCAGACCGAGCCACCCTTTTCATACCTCTCGTTTAAGAATTTGACGATCTCCGCAGTCTCGCTCGAATTTTTCAGATCGCCCTCATTTATGCATAGGGTCCCGCCCCAACGCTCTGCTGTCCTGAACATCGCAGAGAAGCTTAGGCAACCCGAAGCTCGAAGGCCACGATAGCAAACGTGCCTCATTGTTTCAAGAAGGCGTGTTTTTCCAGTGCCCGCCCCCCCTCTCGCGTTCACAATCGGCATAGCTGGGCATTTCTGATAGACCCATGTCAACATTGAATATCCAGCAAGCAGTCTTGACATCTCAGGGCTTATCTCGCACCATTTATTGATGAAATCCTGTAAGATGGCCAGTAATTCGGTCTCCTTCCCATATTCCATCGGCTCTGAGGGAAGAACCACTATACCCTTTGAGAGCACCTCGTCCTCAAGAGGGACGAACGTCGCACCCTGGAGACCCTCATTACACTCAGCTAATTTCTCGAACTTAATATTGGGCCAATCATTCTGCCATGCCCAGGATTTGCAATAATATGTGTTCTTCCCATCCCAGCATTGCTCCAATATGCCACCGTCGGTGAAGACTTTGCCGGGAGAGGGTATCTTACTAGGCTCACTTGCCTTCGTCAGCGGGCTCACCCCCTTCCTTAATCCAAAGCTTGGAAGCCGACGTTTGGCTATGGACCAAAACTACTTCGGGGTTCGCCTTCAGGAGAATCTCAAGTCCTTCAACAACGGTGCGAATCGCTAACATCTCACCACGGAGCACAATCGCATGGGTGATTTTGATTTCGTTCTTCATTATCTAACAATCACACAAAATGTTATATAAAGAATGCACATATTCCAATATAACGAAGGGGTACCAAATGAATGAAAAGGAACCAACGAAGAAGGGCCAAACATTTACAGATGAGGTTGCTGACATGCTCATGGAAGCTTTCGATACACAATCCAGTGATGAAGAATTGAGGAAATTGGTGGACCGTGGAGATTTCTCTAACAAAGATTTTGATTGGTTGGTCTATTGGACCAGAGTACCTCCGGAAGAGAGACGCGCCCTGGATGGTTCTGATCGCCAGCATAAGATGAGGGTGAAAAGAACAATAATCAAAGCTACTGCCACTCTTACTTGGGCTCACTACTTCATGGACGTATTCTCGGACGACGAATGGGATCAGATCATGCCTTCAATGGTCCTGTCCAAGATGGCCTACATCTCAGCCTTGAGAGGCGGTTATGAAAACGCCCTCGCCGTTGCAACGGGTCTCGATGCTGGTCTAAACCTTCGCCTCCAAGCGGAGACATCAGGGACCTTGAAATCTGAGGTCCGAGTATCAATCGTGCCGAGCGCGGAGAACCTCATGAAAGTGACTAGTGAGCTTGGGAAGCGACTTATCTCAAGGATTCAAGATCAAGCAAGGGTCGTTGAAGAGATTGCGGAAGATGACAAAGGTGAGAAGAAATTGTGACAGAATGACGGTTATGACAGTCAATGGGACAGGTCCTCTCATGAACCCTTGCTTTGAGCATGAGGTGAACCTGAATGGAACCGTGAATCTGCTTAATTTGAACCATATTATTACCTAGCGTAAGCCAGAAGTGAACCATGAAACCCCGACAAACAACGCGATGGAAAGCACGTATCCTAGAGGTTCTCGGCCTTAGGCGTTCTGCAACATTGCAGAAGCCTTCCGTTGCAAAGACGCCTGTCTACACGCTCGCCGTAGGGCATGCAAAGCGGCACAGGACAACTAGGACCAAGAATGGCGCTTATCGCTGTGTCGCCTGCGGCCATGTCTGCGATACCTACGACGGGATCCACTCGCATTGGCGAAGGCATCATTGATTTTTTAATGAAGAAAAGGAAATGGTTTGTTTATCCCTTATTTATTTTATGCGCAGGTAACTTGGTGTTGCAATAAGCGCATACTCGCCATTCGTATGGTACGATTTGCCCACAGCCAGGGCATTTCTTTTTTAGAAGCAATCCGCAATTTGGGCAACTCATATAATCCAGCATTACAGGAGTTTTGCATTGCGGGCAGACATATCCAATTTGCTGGGGAGGGATTGGTGAAGGTGTTTGATCTGGGGCAAGATCGGTATCTTTCAATATCAGCCCAATGACTAATATGGCTACGCCAAAGAAGACCAAAGCCACCCCAATCCAACCCAAGCTTGTTAGAATCACCACACCAAATATATTTTGGTACATTCCAGCGCTCGCTATAAAAAATCCGATAACTGCTACCAGGATACCGAGGCCTACAATCTCTGTTTTGGCCGTGATCTCACCGTTTGAAGACGCCATCTTGGGGTTTAAAAGGTTGTGGATATCATAGAATCAAGAAAAAGGAAAAGGAAAGGATTTGTCTATATCTCATATCCCGAACCTCACCGGATCCCTGTAGGTCCTGGATCTCTTGCCTGAGGTTCAAAGAAGGAAATGAAGGGAAGGTGTTTGCCTCACTTCTTCTTCCGCATGAAGAGCAAGACCGCTACTAACACCAAGGCAACCGCGACCACTGCCACCAATATCAACATCGTGCTATCGATGGCTGCGCGGTCAGGTCCCCCAGGCAGGATTTCACCCATGGTTAATCCATGCCAAACCTCCCCTGTAACAGGGAAGTTCGAGTCAGCGTATGCGTGACCCATTAGCGCCCAGTTTGTATTATCGGTCCAATTATTGCCAACAACTATTGGAGCAGTAAGTCCTAAAAATGTTATCGAAGTCAAGGATGTGCAGCCATTGAACGCATACACATCGATGGCGGTGACGCCGCTTCCGATGATCACGGAGGTCAGGGAGGTGCAGCCGGAGAAGGCACTTTCCCCGATTGTCGTGACACTGTCAGGGATGGTCACGGAGGTCAGAGCCGTGCATGTAGAGAACGCATAGTTCCCGAGGGTCATGAGGTTGTTAGATATGGTCACGGAGGTAAGGTTGGTGCAATCGAAGAAAGTCCTATCTCCAATCGAGATGACGCTGTTAGGAATGGTAATGGAAGTCAGGGCTTTGCAGTAGTTGAACGTATCGTCCCCTATTGTCGTGACGCTGTTAGGTATGGTCACGGAGGTCAGGTTGGTACAGAAGGTGAACGCTAAAATCCCAATTCTCGTGACACTGTCAGGGATGGTGATGGAGGTAAGGTTGGTGCAATAGCCGAACGCATTAGCCCCTATTGTCGTGACGCTGTTAGGTATGGTAACGGAGGTCAGGTGGGTACACACAAAGAAAGCTGAATTGTCAATGTACGTGACACTGTCAGGGATGGTCACAGAGGTAAGGGAAGAGCAGAAGGCGAACGACATTTCCCCAATGTAGGTGACGCTACTTGGTATTATGACTGACGTGACCAAAGAGCCATAATCAGATTGGAATGCATGCTGATCGATGTACACCACAGCATTCCCGCCCAAATTGGAGGGGATCGTTATCGCTCCGCCAGCGCCAGTGTATCCTGTGATAATGGCAACGCCGTCGCTCACTTTATATGTATAGTCACCTTCCTGGTCTGCGGATACCGTGCCTGTGGCTAGGATGAGGAACGCGCTCAGAAGCAATAGGAATACGAATGTCGCGCTCACGCATATTCGGAATTTATTACCCATTGAAGCCACCTAAATAATCTACCCCTTTCAGGCTATATAAGAACTCATAGTCTGAACCTCACCGCATCCCATGGCTAATTAGGGATGGTCACTCCTTGAAAAACTTATCCGCCTTATGCTGTTCCGCTTTGCAGTGCATGATAACGATCAGAAGACGCATGAATTCCTGGGCATCCTCTTCACTCATCGTCTTCTTCAGTATCCTGATCATCTGTTTCCGGGCTCTTTCTTCTTGCTCGTCATCTGATGCCAATTCATCACTTCCGAGTGATCGCAATCAATGCTAGAGATCACAAATGCGAATGCCATAGAATCAATGATATTAAACAATCGTGCATTCGATATCACAGCCCGAACCTCACCGCATTAAGGCTTGTATGTTTTAGATTAATTTTCGTTTTTATACTTTTTCGATTCCCTTTTCAGTTCTTCGCTCCATTCATGCCTTGGCAAATCCGACTCGATTTGAAGGAGCGTTCCATCTGGATCTCTTAGGAAGATTGTCCTGATGCCCCAATCTTGTTGTTCTATGATAGGAGTGATGAATTTGGCGCCATTTTTCCGCAGGTCGTTTAACGCGCTCGATATATCATCTACACCAAAGGTTATTGCGAATCGGTCCTGACTTACCGATTCAGAGGGGACATTATCGGAGCCAATCACCTTTGCCATATCATCTCTCTTGAATATCGATAACTTATTAATCCCATCTACGACAAAGGTGGCATAGCTCTCTCCTTCCGTTCCCCAGGCGACCTTAAAGCCCATAATGTCCCGATAGAATCGAAAGCACTCATCGAACCTAGCAACCAACAATATAGGTCTAAAACCAACCAGTTTCATGCTTCTTACCCTCCATGTTGAAGATATTGCGGTCCGTAAAAGAATGTTTACTAAAGAAAAAATGGAAAGGGTTTGCAGCTCATTAGACGCACGAAAGTGCTTTATTGAATTAATTTCACGACTTGCTGGATAGGTGATGTTGCCAGTCCGGGCAGACCCACCACTCGTCTTATCCAGCATTAATATTTTCACCTGGAATTAAAAATGTTTTCCTATCTGGATTGCTTACGGAAGGGGCATTCTTGGACTGCTGGATATCCCCTTCTGTCATGAACATCCTGTCCAACTCCTCGAAGACATTGGCTCGATTTCAACCCTCCCATATTTACCAGTTTGTCTTCATATGATTAGAGGATCTCGTCGTCGCTACCCACCTTCCCTGGTCCAGAGCAAGCGAGGAGGTTCAGACGCTTGGCGTTGAGGGCGAGATATAGATAAGCGAGCGAGGAGATGGCGAGGATGACTCCAGCCAGCATCCAGGCTATGGGGATGGACCAGATGTCGGCGACGAAACCGATGAGAAGTGCCCCGATGAGACCGCCGCCCTGGGCGATGAGCGATTCGAATGACATCATTGTCGCTCTCTGTTTGGATGGTATCTGATCGTTATAGAGGGCAGCATGCGGCGAACCGGCTGTCCCAATCATGAAGTACAGCAGCAGGTAGAAGAGGGCAAAGGCCAGAATGGAGCCTTGCAGCGCCAGGGCGAATAGGAGACCGCCAAGGACGACCCTCATCCCTATGAGAATCCGGGGGTAGTTGTCGCCGGTCATACGGCAGATAGGGGTTGAGACTATGCTCCCCACCGATGCCATCAGGAAATAGCCTGCGGCGAGCACGCCTAGCACCCAGGTCTCCCCCACGCCTCCGGTAATCGCCTGGACCCTCGGCTGCCAGAGGAGCTCGACGCTCGCCAGACCGAGCCCGAGGAACAGCGTGGTCACGAGCAGCGCGAACGTTACCCGATTCTTGATTCCATACGCGACGGAGCTAGAGAGTATCTCAGGCACTTTCCTGAAGCCGGCAGCGAGCCCGGAATCCGCCTCTGATTTCACGACCTCCACGACGATGAAGATGGTGAGAACGATCTGGGCAACTATCGCCAGGAGCACAATGACGATGTTCATCGAATAAGGACTCGATCCGGAGATAGGAGCCGATGACCCGAGGACCGTCGGGATGAAACCTCCGACGAGAGAGCCAACGCCGAGCCCGATCGGACTGAATACCATCGCCTTTGACATGGCGCGCTGCAAGTTGCCTGCGGGATGCTTGCGTTTGTACTCATCGACGAACCAGGCGTCCATTGTACCCGACGACAACGCCCTAGCTACGCCATAGAGCATGATCGCGACCAGGACGAGGAGGAAACCGGAGGACAACAGGAGTGTGAACGCGGCCACGAACATGACGAGCAGCGAGAGGAGGTAGACCCGCTTCCTGCCGATGCTGTCCGCCAGACCTCCGGTCGGAAGCTCGAGGAGGAGGGTCGTGCCGGAGTAAGCGGCCAGAATCGTGCCCGCCTCAAGGATGCTGAGCCCCTTCCCGAGGATGATCAGTATTAGCACCGGAAACATCAGACCGACAATGAACCAGTGCACCGTCTGGTTCACACCGTAGATGAAGAAAGGATCGGCCCTGATGGTCGATGTCCGAGGCATGGAAAGGAATGGAGCTACCATCTTAAGGTTGCTGCCGAGGTCGACGGGCGGAGACGCGGGCCATCCTTTTCCTATGCCTCCAACTCCCAAGGATAAGGGTAAAAGGTTTCCTGAAAAAAGACCAATAATCTGTTTCGATCATCTGGGAATAGGTATACTGCCATCGCAGCCCGCGACATATCTGCCCTTGGCTCTTGCTGAAGTGGAGTTCAAGTTCTTCATCAAGAAGTAGATAATAATTGTTAAATGTCATAGACGCCAATAAACGAATCTCCAAGCATCAGGCGAAGAAAATATGGCTCCCGAAGAAAATGATCTGAAAAGCAACGAGACCGCCACCCTGGAGGAGATTACAGGGGCCAAGAAGATCCCATTCGAATCCAGTGAGTCAAACATCTTGATATTATGTGCAATGCTCAGCTTCTTGATCTTCTTCTTCGACATATCGATGAAGATCGGGTTTGCCATTAGTATCCTATATCTCATTCCCGCAGTGATCTGCATCTGGTCCCCGAAGCGGCGGACGATATTCCTGGTGGCAGGGGTATCGTCGGTACTTACTTTGGTCGCAATACCTCTGAAGCCACCTGGAGATCTCCTCATCCCCTTATTCAACCGGCCGGCGTCCCTGCTAGCCCTTTGGACCATGGTGCTCTTGACGGACCGGTTAGTCACCGGGCTGAGGAAGGTCGACCAGGCGAATCGGGCCTCGAGTAGGATGCTTGCAGACATCATTGACTTCCTTCCAGATGCTACCTTCGTCGTCGACCTGAAAGGAAGGGTTGTGGCCTGGAACCAGGCCATCGAGAAGATCAGCGGAGTGAGCAAGGAAGAAATGGTCGGCCAGGGAGACCACTCCTTCTCGGTCCCCTTCTACGGTATTAGACGTAGCATGCTGCTGGACCTTCTGACGATGGATGATGCGGAGATCAAGAAGAGATATGATTATGTAACCCAGAAGGGGACCACGTTCTATGCTGAAGCGTTCTGCAACGCCCTAAATGGTGGAACGGGCGCATATGTTTGGGCCACTGCCATATCAATCTTCGACGATCAGGGCAATCGTGTCGGGGCCATAGAATCGATAAGAGATATCACAGAGCGTAAGAAAACAGAGGATGAGTTAAGACGCTCGAACGTCGAGTTGCAGCAATTCGCCTACGTCGCATCGCATGACCTGCAGGAACCTTTGCGCATGGTCATCAACTATCTGTCCCTATTGGAACTAAGGTACAAGGACCGGCTCGATCCGAAGGCTGAAGAATACATCAACTTTGCAATGGAGGGCGGCACCAGAATGCGCGAGCTGATCGAAGACCTTTTAGAATATTCTAGAATCGATACCATGGGCAAGGATTTCGCTTCGGTGAACATGAATGATGTGGTTTCCAAAACGCTCAGCCTTCTGAAGGTGCCCGTCGGAGAAAGTGAAGCGGAAATCGTGGTCGATGACCTCCCCAAAATCACCGCAGACGAATCACAAATGATGCAGGTGATGCAGAATCTAATCGGTAATGCCATCAAGTTCCGCGGTCCGGAACGACCGAAGATACATATTTCATCTAAGCGAGGAGAGAGGGAATGGACCTTCGCAGTCGAGGATAATGGCATTGGCCTGAACATGAAATATGCGAACAGAATATTCCAGGTGTTCCAGCGCTTGCACAGCAAGGAGGAATATCCCGGCACTGGGATCGGTCTGGCCATAGCAAAGAAGATCGTCGAGCGTCATGGAGGTAGGATCTGGGTCTCCTCGGAGGAGGGGAAGGGAGCCACATTCCTCTTCACTCTCCCGATCCGTTAGGATGGAAAATCGAGGAGGTTCGCGCTAGCTTGGTGCCGTAGCTGGAAACCTGGGGCGAGAGCCTCCTCTCCAACTTGGGCATAGGGTTGATCTTCTTTGCGTTGGCGTTGCTCGACATCCTGCCATTGATTCTGGCTGTCCTAATCGGCAACCTTTGGTTGATCGTAGCCAGTGGGATCAGAGTCGTGGTGTACTGGGTGCTGCTGGGGGTCCTCGCCTCCACCGCATCGGTCGTCTTGTTGACCGCGCTCTACCACTACGCCACCACCGGCAAGGTGTCCGAGGAGTTCCCGGAGAATACCATTAAAAATCCCTGGAAAGTCGGACAATATGGCAGGGAATAGCTCAATTTGAAAGTGCTCAAACGACGATCAATCAGAGTACCACAATTTCTTTCCTTTGAGGAATTTCTCCGTGCCGTTCTTCCCTATCGCTTTCAGATTCACGATGTTAGCATTGCCATGCACGCCTTTGAGGAAGTCCATCTTTTCGCACTCCTCGAACCCTTCGCATTCCCAGCAGCCTTCGAAGCCCTTCTTCCTTGCACAGATCCTCACCTTGCTGGAGGGATTCCCACCGCCCGTCTTGCAGACTTTGTTGCACCGCATCTTGACCATTTGGTCCAGCACCTCGTAGCACTCGGGGTAGTGCTCCAGAGATTTGAAGAAAGAGATCTTAGACAGCTGCTCGGCCGCCTTGTCGTACCTCACGACCCTGAGCTCCCTCTTCAGGTCATGTGCCAGGTCAGCAATCTTTCCTATGTGGCTCGGGCATTCGGCGCAGTAAAGACCGCAGTATCCGATATCCTTCGCGTCGTCCTTCGCTGTCATGGTTGAATCAACCTGTCACTATCGATTTTCGCTTTCCCCGTCTCGGCTTGCCTTCTCCTAAAGGTTCCAGAACGAGCAACTGACCGATTCGCTCCCATCGCAATAATGGTATATGGTGTAAGTGAAAGTATTCGTCTCGTATGGCGCCAAAGTCACGGTCTGGAACTGAGATTCAAACGTATTCGAATTTCCATTCATATAGTTCAGAGTGAGCTTCAGCGTCTTGGTCACCTCACTGCCGATGGTGTTCTCGATCGTGACGACGAATTCGATGTGGTCAGTATAGGAGTACGCGTCAGAGTTAGCAATCCTGAGCCCTCCGCTCTCCTGCGATTCGAAGCCACCATTCATCATTATGGCGAAGAAGCCGGAGATGGAGATCAAGATGATGACAGCGATGGCGATGAAGAGCTTTGTGCTCGTGGGCATGCCGTTTCTTCTAACCTTTGAGATAGGCAACCCAGGGGCTTGGGGTTCAGAGGAGGTATGCCAGTCACTCGCACCTACCTTGATGCCCAAGAAGTCGTGGATCTCCTGGGTGAACATGAGAGCTTGTTCTTCGCTCAACCCGCGGGCGATGGATACGTACTTGCCCCTTTTTGTCAGTGCGTCCAAACGATTGTTGGTCGCATGAGACCAATTGCCAGGCATGCTTGCGACGAACTCCTGGACGTCCTCGGTGTTCATCTTCTTCGTTCGAGCGAAAGGTAGGGGACGCTCCTTAGCTACTAGAGTCCCCTGATCGACCACAATGCTGCATCTGTTCCTAATGCGGCCAATGGAGTAGTAAAAGAAGAAAATGCCGATTGCAGCGAATGGAAGCATCACTGGTAGAATGATAAGATCCACTGGACCCGTTAAAAAAGCTGCAAGGAAGAATATCAGGACGAATCCGGACCAAAGCAGTGCGAATAGTAGCATTCCCATGTTGGAGGATGTGGAGTTCTCTTTAGCGCGATACTCGATGATCAATCTTCCTGGCTCCTTTGTGATCGTCCCTAGGTCGAGAGGAAATGGCTCATCTGTAAGTCTCAGGTGTTTGCTTATCTCAGTTGCGAAGAGCTGTGCGTTCGCCTCGCTTATTCCCGTATCGACGATCCTGTCATGCCCATCACTGGTCATCACCCTGACCACAGGAATTTTGTAGGAGCCATGCTTGGTGTTCTTCACGATATAGCTGGCATAGACCCGCTTAATGTTTGAGGTCGTCACTTTCTTCGACAGGTTCTGGGGCAGCGGACGATCCGAAGAGATTAATGTCATACTGTCAACGGTGATTGTACCGTAATTAAGGAGTGTCGCTAACCCACGGTATACGAAGTAACCGACAAAACCGAAGAAGGGAGTGAGGAAGACCAGAACAAACGGATCGCCTCCATCCCCCAGAATGACATTGGACAAATACGCAATCGGAATGAGGAACGTGCAACCCGTGATTATATTGAAGAGCCCAGCCATCCGGGCTGCCTTGGAATCGGCCCATTTGTACCTGATCTCCAATTTGTCCAGACTCCGTTCCACGGTTGGAACCACATCAGCTTTGTTAAGTCTGCCAAGCGATTCAATGAAACTTGGAGCCATCCGCTAGCCCTCCACAATCCCCACCTGAATGGACTACGAAATTATTGACTATTTTAATCTTGTTAAGAAGATTTGAATGCCGATTTAAGGAGCGCCGATTCCGAGGAATATTGGGTTTATTTTTAAATCCAATTATCGAACTTTTTTATATGAGTATATAAATAAGCCTTATAGGGTGTTCCTATTTCGAAATACAAGATCGAGAATGTAGTGGCCTCCACTTCTTTGGGCACTGAGCTTGACCTTCCGAATATAGCGATATCTCTAGACGGGTCGGAATACGAACCGGAGCAGTTCCCCGGTCTGATCTACCGTTTGAAAGAGCCGAAGACCGCCACCCTCCTGTTCCGCAGCGGAAAGGTGGTGTGTACCGGTGCAAAGAGCCTTGAGCAGGTTAAGATGGCCATCGAGAAGGTCACCAAGCAGATCGAGAAAGCAGGCATTCACATCAAGACCGAACCGAAGATCGAAGTACAGAACATCGTCGCCTCGTCCGATCTAGGGCAGAGCATCAATCTCAACGCTATCGCTATAACGTTGGGATTGGAGAGAGTGGAGTACGAACCGGAGCAGTTCCCCGGTCTCGTGTACCGCCTGGACGTGCCGAAAGTTGTACTATTACTCTTCGGGTCGGGCAAGCTGGTCTGCACCGGAGCCAGAAAGCCGCAGGACGTCGAGGACGCGGTCGACAAGATCACCGTGGAATTGCGCGCGGCCGGTCAGTTGCGTTGAACCTAGGAAAGAGCAGAAGGCATAATATCCCCCATTCGAAAGAAGAACATCATTGCCTTCTGGCGAACTCCTTCCTCTCTTTATTTTCGATCCTGATCGGTTCAGAGCAGAAGCTTGCCGTCCTTCATTACCTGCTTCCCATCGATCCACATCGACGGGTTCTTCACCAAGCAATCCTGGTGTATGAGAGCGTTAGCATCGTTGTCGTAGTTCATGCCGATCGCGAAGTGGACCGTGCCTCCGACCTTCTCGTCCTCCAGCATGTTCGCCGTCATCCTGGCGCTGTAGTTGATGCCTATTCCCAGCTCACCCAGATGGCGGGCGTTCCTCTCCTCGGCCTTCAGTCCTCGCTCGCGCGCCATCTGCTCGCCCTTCTCGATCACCTTGAGGAGGTCCTTGGCCTCCTTTCCCCCGCTCACCTTGCTCACATACCCATCGGTGTAGACCACCTTGACCGGCGTCCGGGGGATCGCAGCCTTCGGCACCAGGTCGACCGTGCCGTCGAAGGCGATGGTGCCTTGCGCGCTCCCCACCGCTGGCGAGATGTAAGCCTCTCCGCAGGGCAGGTTGCCCCCCTTCCCCGCTGTGCGGAAATCGCCGTCGTCAGCCTTGGCCTTGCGCCCCTCAATCGAGAAGACGATGTCCGTGCCGGCCGGGGCCTTTACCTTCACTTCCTTCCGACCGTCGAACGCGGAGATCAGCTTCGCAGCTTTGATGCGCATCTCTTTGTAATCGATTGGCACGCAGCGCTCGAACATGTCAACCGTTACGCTAGGCGACCAGAAGCCGCGCATGCTCTTGTTGCCGTCCATGAGCAGCCGATAGATGTGGTCGTGCTTCTTGCCGTCCTTGCCCACGTACCCGATGTTCTGGCCATAGGGGTCCTTCCCCTGTTTCCCCGCCGTCAGGGCGAGGCAGATGTCCGGTTCCGATTTCATCGCGGCCAGCTGCGCCCTCTCCGCGAAATCGTAGATGGTCTTCATGGGCTGGACCACCATCACTGGCTTCCCTCCCAGCGCCCTGGTTACGTCGTAAAGTTCCTTCGCGATCTGGAAGACGTCCCCCTCGAAGTTCGTGACTATCAGGACTTCTTCACCCTTCTTGAGGTCCAACACCTCTGTCATAGCTACTTTAGCCGCCTGGTTCAATTTGGACATGTTCTCATCCTCGAGCAAAGCCTCGCGACCATGGCCCTGAACAATATATGCGCTTTCCGATGCTTGCAGAGGAATGCATTTTACCTTGCAGATGTGTTAAGCGGATGCAATGGACAGATCGAGCACGCTCATAGTGGGCTCTCAAGCCCCGGATTTCGAGCTACCCCAGGAGAACGAGGCGCCTCTCTCGCTACGTAAATTGTTGCAATCAGGGCCGGTCGTCCTGCTGTACATCCCCTCGGCCTGGGGCTTCGTCTGCTCGGTCGAGATGACGACCTTCCGGGACAGGCATGCCGAGTTCGTCTCAGCAGGCGGCAGACTGGTGACCATAAACACCCAATCCTCGAGGACCAATGCCGTTTGGGGGGAGCATCTTCACCTGCCATTCCATATCTTGAGCGACTTCGATGGGAAGGTGAGCGAGCGCTATGGAATCCTCCTAGGTGAGGAAAGCTACTACCCTAATGCCAGCAACCGGGCGATCTTCATCATCTCCAAGGACGGGAGGATCACCCACATCTGGGTGGCCGAGGACCCAGCGATGGAGCCGAACTACGATGAGGCGCTACAGAAGCTTCGCGACACGGCAGAAGGGCGGCTATAGCCGGACCAGCTCGAACTGATAGAACGAATCGAAGGACCATTTCCCCTCCACCTTCATGCTCGGGAAGAACCCAGGGATGTCCGACTCCTCAATCCTCTCTTCCACCGGCGGGCCAAAGCCGGTCGGCTTCTTCTGGAAATCCACCAGGCTGAGCTTGCCCCCTCCTATCAACGTCCGCTCCACCTCAGACGCCAGCTTCTCCCTGTCCTCCATCTCGTGGAAGACATTCACCAGCAGAACCCGGTCCAGGCATGCTCCCGAGAACGGCAGGTCGGGGAGCTCCGATTGCACCGGGAATATCTTCATCCGGGTCAGCTCGGACGCGCTGGAAAGCAGCGTCTCCAGCATCTCCTTCTGCGAATCGACGGCGATCAGGGCGCGGCAACGCAGCGCGAACGGGATCGACAGATAGCCAGTACCGCAACCCAGGTCTGCGCACACCTCGTCCATGGTAGGCGCCGCCCGTGCGAGAATGCCCTCCGCTGGCTGTCTCTTCTTTCGCTCCTCGTCCTTCAGCAGGTGCTTGTTCTCGACCTCGAACCGATGCGGTGTCATTCCTCCTCCCCCTGCAACCGGGCACTCTTGACCGAAAGCCGGCCACCGTCCCGGGTGATCTCCCTCTCGACCTCAACTATCTCCAAACAGGAATCGTGCATCGGCGAATCGATCACCAGCGTCTCGTACTCGCCGCCCTCACCGGAAGGGTTCACTCCCTTGCTCGCATAGAGCAGTTCGAGCCGTTCTATCGCCTCAAGGTCCAGCATCCTTCCCAGCCATTCGTTGCCCAGTCCCTCTGCTGACACTGTCACCACCATCGCCTCGATGCCCGCCTCGACCATGTCGCGCAGCAGCATGCCCTGATCCTTGCGCCACAGCGGAGAGAACAGCCTCAGACCAAGCTGCTCGCAGACGCCGTTGATGCGGTCCCATTGATAGTCGGAGGCGATCGCGCCGGTGACCACGCCGTCCACGTCCAGGCCGGAGAGGGCTTGATGCAGAGCCTGAATATCCCCTTCCTCCGAGCCTTGGCTGGGCACACGCAACAGCCGCTTCTGCATGGCCATGGCGTGCAGCGGCAGCAAATTCAGGTTTGGAGTATGGAACAACCAGGAGTCCTTCTCCGATGGGATCACGCTCACAAGCGTATCGACCTGGTGCCCCTGCTGCTCCATGAGGTAAATGGCGTAGGTGGAGTCCTTGCCGCCAGAGAATAGAACGGAAAGACGCATCGATACCGAATGAAAACAACCACTATTTTCATCTTGCTAGTGAGCAGGATTTTGTATGCGCATCCCGATGCTGAGCACCGACATGTACTGCCCCAAGTGCGACAAGTCGATCAAGCGCGAGCGCATCGCCGAAGTGAATCTCACGCTGAAGGAGAGGTTCAAGAGCGACAGCCTGGAGAGGGGGCTCTGCCCGGTCTGTGGCACCAGGTTGTTCGACCTTTCCAAGAAGGAGGGGAAGAAAGATGCGGATTGAGGAGTTAACGACGAAAGAATTCGCCCAGCTGGTGAAGAACGAGCCAATAGTCTTCCTGCCCATCGGAGCAACGGAGGCGCACGGGATCCATCTGCCCCTGGGCACGGACAGCTATCAACCGCAGGCGCTATGCGATGCCCTGGCCAAAGAGTTCGGCGGCCTGGTAGCGCCGCTGGTGCCATACGGGCAGCATAGCTCCACCCGAAACATGCCTGGAACTATCGGCCTTAGGTCAGAGACGCTTCGCGCGGTCGTCAGCGACATCATCGATTCCTTGGTAAGGCAAGGGGTGGGCAAGCTGGTCATCGTCTCCGGGCACGCGGGCTCGGTGCACCTGGCCGCTATCCGGGAGGCGGCGGAATCGGCGAGCGTTCGTTACAAAGGACTGAAGCTGATGTTCCTGACCGACTACGACATCGCGTACAAGTATCCCTTGCCGGACTCGGAGTACCGGGACGGCCACGCAGGCCTGATCGAGACCTCGCGCATCCTGGCTTTGAGGCCGGAGCTGGTCGGGAAGAAACGGCCCCGAGGACGGTTCGAGGACAAGCGCTTCATGATCGTCCCGAACCCGGAGGTCTGCTACCCCGAGGGGATGGTCGGCGATGCCACCAAGGCGACCGCCAAGCTCGGCACCAAGATCAACGAATTCATTTTCGAGGAGATGGTGCGCCTCATCAGGATCAATTTCGAGGTGTGAACGTGGACAAGAAGAAGGCGGCGGCCGAGAGGGCGGTGGAGTTCGTTCAGAGCGGTATGGTGGTCGGGCTGGGGACTGGTTCTACGGCGTACTTCGCGATCGAAGCCCTGGGGAATAGGATCAAGGAGGGACTTGAGATAGTGGGCGTGGCCACGTCCAGCAGTACCGAGCAACTGGCTAAGAGGTTCGGCGTGCCATTAGTCCCGCTCGACGAGGTGAAGCGGATAGACGTCACCATCGACGGCGCGGACGAGGTGGACCCGAACTTCAACCTGATCAAGGGCATGGGGGGCGCTCTGCTCCGCGAGAAGGTGGTCGCCTACGCCTCGTTGGAGGATATCATCATCATCGACGATTCCAAGCTCGTCGACGTATTGGGGATCCGCTCGCCCTTGCCGATCGAGGTCACTCCCTTCGGCCATAAGCTGACCAAGAATGCGCTCGAAGGCCTGGGATGCCAAGCTCGGCTCAAGGGCGGTGAGAAGCCGTTCAGAACGGACAATGGCAACCTGATATACGAATGCAAGTTCGAGCGCATCGAGGACCCTGAGTTCCTCGAGTTGGAGATCCACCTGATACCTGGCGTGGTCGAAAGCGGGCTGTTCATCGACCTAGCGACGAAAGTGGTGATCGGCCAGGAAAGCGGAACGCAGTTGCGGGAGAAGAATTAGCTCAGCACTGCCTGCTTGAGGAGCGCGATGTTCGCCTCGATCCGTTCCATGCGCTTGCGCTCTTCCTTTTCCAGGGCTTCGATGATCTTGTCGAACGGAATGGAAAGCTTGTAGGCATGCACCGGGCGGCCTTTTCCCTCTTTCTTGATGTCCCGCTTCATGACCCACTTCCTGCGCCTTAGCTCCTGCATCGCGATAGATACCTCCGGTTGCCTGAGGGCCGTGGAGATCTCGATCTCAACAGAGGTGGTCTCTTCCTTCTTCTGGAGGAACACCAAGGTTTTTGCGACGTTCTTCGGCATCCCGGTGTTCATGAGCAGCTCGACTAGGGCCTCATCCTTCTTACTGAAGCCTCTCTCACCCATATTTTTCACCTTTCCGAATATTATTCTTTCCATATTTACCCTTTTCTATATAAACCTTTTTTTCTATATCTGGCTCTTGTCTGGACAATCCCCGATTCCCCTCTGGAAAATGCAATCATTTTATAACGGAAAGGCAGCCACTTGCTCGCGAGAAAAACCGCCCGAACGTATGTTATCCCCTCTCGGTCGAACCGTATCGCGATATACCGTTGGTCCGCTCCTCATCGATATATTGATTCCATGAGGCGCTCGAGAATGATAGCAAGCGGTAAATCCTGGTGTTCCTTCCCTGTGATAAAAATAGAAGCGGACATTCGATCGTGCTGCACTATCCAGGACCGATGCACCCAGATGCGTTCTGGGGTCTGCCGCTTTCCTAAGTCTTTATATATCGAATGCGTATTAGCCCACCTTGCTTCCGAAGGTGTTAAAATGAAGTTGCCCAGGAGCATCAGTACCTATTGCCCCTATTGCAAGAAGCACTCCGACCACGAGGTCGAAAGGGTCAAGAAGAAGAAGGCTAGCGAAATGAAGTGGGGGCAGAGGCGATTCAGGCGTGCCACGTCAGGTTATGGCGGTTTCCCTAGGCCCAAACCAGAGGGTCGGGAGAAGCCAACCAGGCGTGTCGCTCTCAGATACCGCTGCAAGAAATGCAAGAAGGCCCACCAGAAGCAGTGCTTCAAGGCCAAGAAGTTCGAGATAATGGAGTGATGAAAATGGTCCACACTGGCAATTTTATCAAGATCAAATGCCCGGATTGTGGCAACGAGCAGATCGCTTTCAAGAGGCCGGCGACCAACGTTGCCTGCCACGTTTGCGGCTCCACCCTCATCAAACCAACCGGTGGTTTGGGCTGGATGAAGGGTCAGCTGCTAGAGGTGGTCGATTAATGCCTAGGGTCAGCGAGTTTCCTGAGGAAGGAGAACTCGTTGTCTGCACCGTTCAGAGCGTCAAGAATTTTGGTGCCTTCGTCACGCTTGACGAATATGGCAGCAAGGAGGGCTTCGTCCACGTTCGCGACGTCGCCACTGGCTGGGTAAAGTACATAAGAGACTATATCCGCGAAGGCCAGAAAGTGGTCTGCAAGGTCCTCGGCGTCGACAAGAGCAAAGGGCATATCGACCTTTCGCTGAAATCAGTCAACGAGCACCAGCGCCGCGAGAAGATCCAACAATGGAAGAACGAGACCAAGGCGGAGAAATTGCTGGAGATCGTGGCCGGAAGGATCGGCATCACCGTCGACGATAGCTACACCCGCTTCGGGGACGAGCTGATCGATAAGTTCGGCTCGCTGTACGCGGCCTTCGAACAATGCGCGGCCACGACCGACGCCTTGGAAGAGAATGGTTTTAAGGATGACTGGACCACGGTGTTCACGGAGGTGGCGCGCGAGAACGTCACACCACCGTACGTGCAGATCTCCGGCATCATCGAGCTGAAATGCCCCAAGCCGGACGGGGTCGACATGATCAGAAGCGCGCTCCTCTTGGGCCTCGAGCCTGCCAAAGACCGGGCCAAGATCCAATATGTCGGGGCGCCGCGTTATCGCATCGTGGTCTCTGCGCCAGATTACAAGACGGCAGAAGAGGACATCAAGGATATCACGACCCAGATCGTCGAGGCGATCGTGGCCACTGGCGGAGAAGGCGAGTTCCACCGGGATGCAAAGGGACAGTAGCCCGAAAATAAGAAGCATCTATTTTATCTACCTCTGGGATTTGGGAAAGGTTAAGAATGAAAACCTCTCTAAGAAAGTGCCCAAGCTGTCAAGAATACACGTTGGGCGAGCGTTGCCCGAAGTGCGGGTCGAAGACGGACGTTCCCATTCCTCCACGTTATTCACCGGAGGATAAGTACGGGGAATACAGACGCAGAATGAAGAAAGAACAAGGTGATCCAAATGGACAACATTAAGATAGTATTCCTAGAGGAGCCAGAACTGCAGTCGCCCATCATGGTGGAGGGGCTGCCGGGCGTCGGCAACGTGGGCAAGCTGGCGGCAGAACATCTGCTTGAGCAGGTGAAGGCCACGAAGTTCGCGGACATCTACTCCAAGTTCTTCCCTCCCCAGGTGCTGCTGGACGATGATGGCGTCATCCGTTTGGTCAACAATCAGCTGTACTATTCCAAAGGCGACGGCAAGCGGCCGGACATAATCTTCTTGACTGGAGACTATCAAGGCTTGACGCCAGAGGGGCAGTATGAGCTCTCGGATTACATCCTGCAGCTGTCGAAGAAATGGAACGTCAAGCTGATATTCACCTTGGGCGGGTACGGCATCGGCAAGATGGTGGAGAAGCCGCGCGTGCTCGGCGCTGCGACGGACCTTGGGCTCGTGGAGGAGATGAAGCAGAAGGGAGTGATCTTCTCCAAGGGTGAGCCGGGCAGCGGAATCGTTGGCGCCTCTGGCCTCCTTCTGGGATTAGGGAAGATCGAGGGGATCAAGGCAGTCTGCCTGATGGGAGAGACCTCAGGCTATTTTGTCGACCCGAAAGGTGCCGAGGCGGTCCTTCGAGTGCTGGCGAGCATCCTCAACGTGGAGATCGATTTCAGCGAGCTGGAAAGCAAAGCTGAGCAAATCGATATAATCACCTCCAAGCTGAAGGAGATCGAGCAGCCACCTGAACCGAGACGCGAAGATCTTGGCTACATCGGTTGAGACGTCTTCCGCCGGGAATGCGAAAAACCTCTTCCTTTATTCTAACATTTAACAACTATCTGGCAGGTGATCGAATCGTGCCGGGGTCATCTCGTTTCAAGAAATGGCTTTGCCCCAAACAAAGAAAAAAAAAGGGGGGAGGTAATCGTGAACCTCGGATCCTCTGAATAAGAGAAAGTGCATCCCATCCCTTCCTCTCAGACTACTTCCTAAGATACTGCTGCTCGAATGCCTCCATCTCGGCGAGGGTCTTTTCCGCTTCTTCCATCTTCTTGACCTTGTCCATGACAATGTCGACCCTATTGTAGATGAAGTCGCGGATAGCTGCCCGGATCGCTTCCGACCGAGAGGGGAAGTCATCACACTTCACTAGGAAGTCCAACGCCCTAACGTACCTCTCAGGCAGGCGAAGGGTTACCTTCTCCAGCTCGGTTTGCTCCATCCTCGCACCAGGAGACACTAAGAGGTCGCTTCGACCCCTCTTGTCAGACAAATGATATAATGTGAACTGTATATAATAATTTCGATAGCGGGTCAATTCGAGAGCAGTTTAACGAAGCGCAGGAACGCATTCGATGCGATCGCTTCCAGTCATAGATCGGAGTTTAAGAATCTCCCTAAGAACAAATCTTCAAATACGGTTCCTGTATTTTGGTTGATACCCGACTTAGCTCAGTCTGGTTAGAGCGGCTGACTGTAGTAGGTTGCCGGCATGCCGGTTTCCAGCCGTTATCAGCAGGCGCCCGGTTCAAATCCGGGAGTCGGGACTCATCTCATCATATTCTGACACGACCGATGAAACACATTCGATGAATTGGAAGTAATATCCCTATTACCTGGATATTGCTTTTGGCACCTCATTCCGGCAATCCCATGAGGCCTCTTGCCGTTCCCTTCATCAAACGATTCTCGACAATCCACAGAAAAAGGAATTTTTAACATTGCGTTTTTCCCGAGTGAAAAAAAATGGTTCAAATACTATTATAATTGAGAGCCATACCACTCCGTACAACGAGTTGAAAACTAATCATGAAACAGAGCGATCTAAGAATCTTGGTGGCGATCGGGAAAGCAGAGCGGCAAAGCGCGCTTGCTAGCCTGATAAAGAAATCGGTCCATCCAAGATTGCATGCAATCTATGTGGACTCACTGGCTTCAGCTAAGTGCCAATTGGAAAAGAGCCCTTTCGATGCGATATTGTTGGAATTGAATCTGCCCGATAGCAAGGGAATGGAAACGCTGGTAAAGATTCAAGAGAAGGCGCCTCGTATGGCCATGATCATGCTTGCTGACAACATCGATGATACCACGATGGAAGCAGCCAGCAACATCGGCGCCCAGAACTTCCTGGTCCTGGGCCATTATGACGATTTTTCCCTCTCAAAAATCGTTATGTGCAGCATCGAGAAGAAGAACATGGAAGAGATGAACAAGACCCTGAAAGTGGTCAACAGCATACTGCGCCATGACATCCTCAACAACTTCACTGTGATCAGTGGATCGCTCGAGATCTACAAGATGAAGAAGGACGAGAAGTTCCTCAACAGCGCTATGAATGGCGTGGAACGCTCGATCGAACTGATCAAGAAGATGAAGGAGGTCGAGAAGGTCATCTCGCCCAATGAGATGAAAAAGGTCAACATCCGGTCCTTTATCGACGATGTGATCAACAAGTATCCACATGACAAGATCCATTTCACGGTCGAGGGAGGGGCCATGGCATTCGCCGATGATGCCCTGATCTCCGTCTTCGAGAACATCATTAACAACGCGATCATACACTCCGGAACTGATGTCGTTAACGTCACCATTCGGCCTTTGCCCACTGACCCTGAATTGGCAGAGATACGCATCGCAGACCAAGGGGTTGGCATACCGAACGAGATAAGGTCGAAGATATTCCAGGAGGGCTTCAGGTACGGCAAGAGCGGCCAATCCGGTCTCGGCCTTTACATCGTAAAAAAGGTCCTGGAACGATATAGCGCTTCGATCTCGGTGGAGGACAATAAGCCGAAGGGGAGCGTCTTCGTGATCGTCATCAAATCGAGCTAGAACGCCACCATCAATCGAGCAGCTCTGAAGCTGCCTTTTTTGATCCTTCCAGCACGGCCTCTTCGTCGAGGGACAGCACCTCACGATCGAGCATCAGCGGCCTGCCGGAGCAAAGGACGCTCCTCACGTTGCCAGCATTGGCGCAATAGACTATGCCTGCCACCAGGCTTTCGGTCCTAATCGGCCAGAGGTTGGCGCTCTTTCCTTTGATGATGACCAGATCCGCTCGCTTTCCAATTTCGATGGAGCCGATCTCCTTCTCCAGACCGAGGGCGCGAGCCCCTCCCAACGTCGCGAAGTCGAGGACCTGCTGAGCCGAGACCACCGTCGGGTCCCAGCGATTCGACTTCTGAAGCAGTGCCAGGGTCTTCATCTCCGCCAGCATGTCCAGGCTATTATTGGTGGTCGAACCATCGGTGCCGATGGAAACGTTCACCCCCGCCTTCTGCATCTCCGGGATCGGGGCGACGCCCCCAGTGGCCAATTTCATGTTGGACACAGGGCAGGTGGCGACCGAACAACCTGACTTAGCCAGATCGTTGATCTCGTTGATGGTCAGCCATGCTGCATGGGCGGCCAGGCAGTTCTTTCCGAGGAAGCCGATCTCCTGAAGCCAATCAGCTGGCCTGCGCCGATGCCTCTTCTTATGATCGTAAACCTCCTTCCTCGTCTCCGAAAGATGGAAATGCATCAACATGCCAGTCCGGTCGGCGAGCTCCTTTGCCCCCAGGAAGGTCTCCTTCGAGCAGACGTAAACCCCCTGCAATCCGATGCCAGGGATGATCAACTCGTTCCCCCGATGACTTGAATTGAACTTCTGGCAGTTCTCGAGGGGGACGCCTTTTTGAGTGGTATACTCCTGATCGAGGACCGCCCAGCACAATACCCCTCGCAACCCAGCCTCGTTGGTCGCTCTAGCGATGACGTCCTCGCCGTAGTACATGTCGACGAAGGTGGTGGTGCCACCGCGGATCATCTCCAGGCAGCCCAAGCGAGCCCCAGCGTAAACGTCCTTGTCAGTGCGCTTGGCATCGGTGGCGAAGCTCTTCTCAAGGAAATCGTTGAATGGCAGGTCGTCGGCCATCCCCTTCAACACGCTCATGGCGACGTGAGTGTGAGCATTCACCAGGCCAGGGATGACGATATCTCCCCGGGCATCGATGACCTCATCCGCCGAGTCCTTTACTTTGCCAATGGCGGCGATCCTCCCCTCTTCGACAAGGATGTCGCCCTTGAGGACCTGCCTTGTGTCGTTCTGGGTGACGATGTATGCCCCTTGGACCAGAATGCTTTTCATAAGAACGGCTACACATTCAACTGGAGCATTATCAATCTTTCCAGCTGGGCGCAAGGCAAGGATGATGCAGAGGGTAGCGGTACCACCGGGGTGCCAAGTTTTGCCAGTGAGCTGATTGTAATAAACGAACTCGGAATTACGGATCAGCGGCAGTCAAATCGTCCATCTTAACGATATATCATGATTCATATGAAGCAGGTATCAGTTATGGGTGCTACCACAAAATCATGATGACTGTTTAATAATGTTGAGAAGTTTTGTGCCAGCATTTCACGAGAACCATGTTTCCGTGGATAGTCTATCATCTATCATTTATTCGTGAAAGAAATTTTGCAAATCATTTAATACTAGTTCTTGGGTGAGAGAATCTAGGTGTCTGAGGTCGGTGGCTTAATTTTCCTCCTAAGCATTAGTTTTTGAATCCCCACCACACCGGCCTTAGACACCTATTCCCCTATATGCGTTTGATTAAAAAACGATTCCATAAGTATTATTTCATAACGATTGAATGGGGAAGACGTGGCATTGAAGGAAAAGGTCCTGAGCAAAGTCTCTCCCCTTCCAAGGGAGAAAGAGCACGTCCGCGAGGTCACTGATAAGGTAGTTAGACTGGTGACCGAGCAAGCAAAAAATGTCCATTCTGGATTGACCGTAATGGTCGTTGGGTCAGTTGCTAAGGATACCTATGTCTATCCACCCGATGTCGATGTTTTCATTCTATTCCCAAAGGAGACGCGACGAGAAGAGCTAGAGAAGGAAGGGCTGCAGATTGGAAGGGGCGTGGTGAACGACGCTGAGGAAAGATACGCGGAGCACCCATACATCCATGGGCATATCGATGGACTGGAGGTCGACATCGTTCCATGCTTCAAAGTGGATAGCCCTGCCGGGCTGAAATCGGCGGTGGACCGGACCCCTTTCCATACAAGGTATGTATTGCAGCACCTCAGTGAGAGGCAGAGGAACGAAGTCCGGATGCTGAAGCAATTCCTGACAGGCGTTGGCATCTACGGGGCTGAAGCCAAGGTCCAAGGCTTCTCCGGTTACCTCGTGGAACTGCTGATTTTGAAGTATGGTTCGTTCGATGAAGTCATGCAAGCTGCCCAGGATTGGAAACGAGGCACCACATTATCGCTGGAGGAGAAAAAGGGCAGGATGACGTTCGATACCCCATTGGTATTCTACGACCCAGTAGATGAGACCAGGAATGTCTCTTCTGCGTTGTCCGAGGACTCCTTCGCCACATTCCTGAGGGCGAGCGATGACTATCTCACCTCGCCACAAGAGAGCTACTTCTTCCCTGATCCGCGTAAGACCTGGAGCGTGAAAGCGATCCGGGCTGAGCTTAAGGAGAGAGGTTCGCGCCTTTTGGTCTTTAGTTTGGACCGACCGGATATGACGGAGGACAACCTGTACCCTCAACTCCGCCGCACGCTGGACGGTGTTCGCAGATTGTTGGAGAGCTGGGGATTCGTCGTTGTAGACGGAGCATATTCGGTCAAAGACAAGAAGGTCATCTTCGCTTTCGAGCTACTTCACGATGAGTTGCCCCAGATGCGCCTCCATAAAGGCCCACCGGTTTGGACCGAGAACGCCCAACGATTTCTTGAGAAATGGAAAGACCGGAGCTATGGAGAACCGTATATTGAGAATGGATGCTGGGTAGCAAAGGTGCCTCGTACCTACCGGACGGCCGCAGAGGTGATCGAGAAGGAGATAAAAGGGGCAGCTTTGGGAAGCAGTCTTCGTTCACTTTCCGGGATGAAGATAATGAGCCATCGCAATGCGCTGCGAGCGGAGCTCAAAGCTGACCTTACTGGTCTACTCGATAAAATCCCGCCCTGGAAGCGTTAAGCTGAAGGGTTTATCGTGAAGGAGCCGGATAGGGTGGTCAAATGGCCAGCCTTATCTGTTACATTGATAGTGTAGATATACGCTGAATTGCTGGCCCCGGTAGTGTATATCGAGATTCGATTATACACTCCTTTCACGGTGGTCGTATTCATCGGAACGAAGTTATCCGGATTACCAGATAGATGCACGCTGATGCTGACGCTATTCACCGCGTCATTGTCTCGGACGGTGACGGTGATGTTCACTTGGTTACCAGAATAGATCGGCGTGGCACCATCATTCACATATTTCGTCCATCCAGACCCCGAATTGAAGTAGATCATCTTGCTAGTAATCTCCGGAGGGATCTGGTCGCTAAAGGGTGGGTTGAGCATCACGACCCATATCCCTAGACTTAGAAGGAGGATGATGAGGATATTCCCTATCAGGGTCTTCTTTTCGACCCCTTCCGTCTCTATTTTAAAGATAGGGATGAGAAACTTCAGCCCCACCGCTGAAGCGATTATGACAATGCCACCGAGTAAGATGGAGATATCGGTCAGAGCAAATGCCAGCACACCGCCCAATATTCCAAGGAAGGTTGCCAATATCAGGGTCTTGGTTCCCCGAATATCCTTTTCGAGAAAGGCTTTCTCGTCGAAGTCAGGAGGAACGAACTCGTACTTCGGTTCCTCAACTTCATCCTTTCTCTTCTTACGGGCCATATTCACCCGTTAAGTGAGGGGTGCATTTAAACCTTTTTCACGAATCTTAAAGGGCGTTGCATGACTGGACTTTCTTCTCGATCGACTTCGTTAGACTGCTTGCAGGGCGATGATTGATTGCCATCGATGTAGATGCACATTTCATCAGCGGGGTACTTTCGTCCATCTCTATGGCACGTTTATAAGCCCCGTATCGATAGAGAAAGGTAGGTGCATCAATGGCAGAGAAGGATATAGAAGAGTTGCCTGGAGTAGGACCCGCAACTGCAGAGAAGCTACGTGATGCCGGTTACACTGATCTGATGTCGATTGCGGTGGAATCCCCGAAGAACCTAGCGGAAACATGTGAGATCGGGGAAGCAGCCGCGGCTAAGATTATTGCGGCGGCAAAGGAAGCCGCAGATGTCGGTGGCTTCGAACCTGGTGACGTAATCCTGGAAAGACGGCAGAACATGAAGAAGCTGACATCCAGCTCAAAGGCTTTCGATGAACTGATGGGAGGCGGCTTTGAAACGCAGGCCATCACCGAGTTCTTCGGCGAATTCGGAAGTGGAAAAACCCAAATCTGCTTCCAATTGGCAGTTAATGCCGGTCTGCCCTTTGAACGAGGGGGGTTGGAAGGAGAGGTAATCGTCATCGACACCGAGAACACGTTCAGACCAGAGCGTATCTGTCAGATCGCCAGGGCGATGGATGTGGACCCGATCGAGGCCCTGCACAAGATCCATGTCGCTCGCGCTTTCAACTCATCCCACCAGATGCTATTGGTGGAGAAGGCCATGGAGATGTCCCATACCATCCCGGTCAAGCTCCTAATAGTGGACTCCTTGACCGCCCATTTCCGTGCCGAGTATATCGGCAGGGGCGCCTTGGCCGAAAGACAGCAATTGCTGAACAAGCATCTGCATGATCTCCTGAGATTCGGGGATCTGACCAATTCGGTCGTGGCTGTGACCAACCAAGTTTCCGCAAAGCCAGATGCGTTCTTTGGTGACCCGACCCGTCCGATCGGAGGGCATATCGTCGGGCATGCCGCCACGTATCGTCTGTATCTGCGCAAGAGCAAGGGCGGAAAGCGCATCGCTCGGCTGATCGACTCTCCCAACCTGCCTGAGGCGGAAGCGGTGTTCACGGTGTCAGAAGAAGGCATAAGGGACTGAGTGCTATCGCAGAACGTTCAAGATGGACCGACGACCCTACCTGTTCGAGCTGAGCGGTGAGCACCAGAGCCTTCCGGAAGCGGAAGTGCTAGCCACCATAGAGGCGGAGGTTCGAAAACCCTCGCCTCTAACCAAAGGGCCAGGGCACGTTATCTCTCGGCTGAGTGAAAGGGAGATGAAGCGCGTAGCTGAGCGCCTGGCCCTAACCCACAGGGTCGGTTCATATCTTGGCAATTGCGGCCTCAGCGAGGTAGCGGCGTTCGCATCGTCCCTTGAGTTGCCTGAGGGCAGCGTCTGCGTTCGGGTCAAGCGTTTCCAGGGACGAGGTGAGCCAGATATCGCCAATAGCATCATTGGAAAGGTGGGAGAGGTTCTGTCTAAGCAACGAAGGATCGACCTGAGGACGCCTGACATCAGACTGCGGATATTGCTCAGCGACAGGTTGCATTTCTTCATCGAAGAGAAGGAAATCGATAAAGACCAATACGAGAGGAGGCACGTGAGGAGCCGGCCCTATTTCTCGCCAGTCTCGCTCCATCCCCGTTACGCTCGCGCGCTGGTCAATTTGACGCGCGTGCGGAGAGGACAGATGCTCCTGGACCCATTCTGCGGCACTGGTGGCATCCTGCTCGAGGCGTCGCTGGTCGGAGCGAAAGCCCTTGGGTCGGATATCTCTCCGGAGATGATTGAGGGATGTGCCGAGAACATGCGACACTTCGATGTTAGGTTCGAACGTCTGGAGATCGCAGACATCGGGGAGATAGCTGAGGTCTTCGGCACCGTGGACGCGGTCGCGACCGACCCTCCATATGGAAGAAGTGCCTCCACCAAAAAGGAGCCGGTCAGCGCCCTTCACGAGAGGGCGCTCGGCGAGATAGCCGGAGTATTGTCGCCAGGGGCTTGGGCCGGAGTGGTCTTGCCTAAGACGGTGAATCACCCATCCTCGCTTTCATTGGAGGAGAGGCATTCGCAAAGGGTGCATCGTTCCCTGACGAGGGAGTATTGCCTCTTCAAGCGACGTTGATGGTGAATTGCTTGCTCGCATCAGTGTCGAACGATGATCCCTGCAGCACGATGACCTTGGTGCTGGGAGATTCGCCGGCCGGCACAGCGACCCGCATTGCCAGCGCCGCATGATCGCCGTAGGGGATGCTGAGGATTAGGGTGCTGGTCGCGTCGCTGGAATTCTGGTCCGCCTCGAAGAGCACCGCGCTCCAATTGGCTGGCATCTGATGAACATCCAACTGGACTGTGATGTTGACGCTGCCGGTGTTTGTGACGTTGAAATAGAAGAGGGCCATGGAGCCTGCGGTCACGGTGGTGCTGTTGTCGCTCACCAGATTGATCTCGAACGTGTCCGTCACCGGCACCTCGGACAGAGGGACGAGGACGAAGCAACCTACCAATAGCATGAGCGCCACGAACCCGACGCCGGTACGCTTGACATCCAGACGAGATACGTCGTTGAGCGGAGCCGGATGGCGCACCCCCAGGAACACGATCAAAATGGCAAAGAGGAACCAGCCAGAGTAGAAGATCCCCAATACGAAGAGTACCATGATGGTGCCTATGCTCAGATACATCGCCTTATCACCGAGCAGGCCGCGTGCGATGTGGCCTCCATCCAATTGCCCGGCCGGCAACAGGTTGATGGCGGTCACGAAGAAACCGACCCAGGCCGCGAAGGCAGTGGGGTGTATGAACACGCCTTCCGGCGACGGTATGATATACGCCATCAGCTCGTAGAACAGCGGGTTGCTGATGGCGGTCTCCCCTCCGGGCGGTATGCCAGGATGCGGGATGCCCTGGGCGTTGAGGATGAGCCCGATTATGGCCACGGGGATGGTCACCAAAAGACCGCCCAACGGGCCGGCGAAGCCGATGTCTACCAATGCTTTCTTGTTCGGCATCGGGTCGCGCATGGAGATGAACGCCCCGAAGGTCCCCAGTGGTGGAATGGATGGAATAAAGTACGGCAGCGAGGCATCGACGCCGTAGCGCTTGGACATCATATAGTGGGAAAGCTCGTGCACTCCCAGGATGGTGAGGAGCGGCAGGGCGAAGAATAGCGAGCCGTAGAGGAAGTTGTCCACGGTCATCAACGAATCACTGAAGTTGTATCCGGCCCATAGGAAGGCGCCGGCGAAGATAGTCGTCCCCGCCGTTATCACCAATAGCATCAGGTTGATCCAGGGGCGTCGCGTCACCGCTGGCGGCTTCCTGACCACCGATATCTGGTATTCTCCACCTTGATATTCCAGAATCGGGATGAACCCCTTCGCGGCCATCTCCTTCCGCAGTTCTTCGAATCTCGCCTCCAGAACGCTCTTGTCAGGCGTGATGAACATTGAGACCGAATCGTAGCTTGCTCGCACATCATAGACGATGAAGTGCTTCGCCACCGTTGACCGGATCGATTCAACCTCAGCCGCTTGGTCCATAGGGTATCGCCCCTATCAAGGACGCTACTATATAATCTTGCCCAAAATAGACTCATTTCGCGTACGCTGGATAGGATGATATTCGCATTACCAAAAGTCTAAGAACGCCCAATAGAATGTGCCGCCGTGAACCAGTACGTCCAGTTGTTCAGACTGGGTAACTGCATCATGGGCGTCGTGGGCCTGATACTGGGAGCGCTCATCGCCTCGGGATCGGCATTGCTGGATTCCTGGTTGATGCTGATCGTCGGCTCGGCGGTGGTCTTCGCCTTCGTAGCCGGCGGCAACTCGTTGAACGATTACTACGACCGCGAGGTGGACAAGGTGGCCCACCCCGAGAGGCCGATACCCTCTGGCCGAATGAGGCCGGGAACGGCGCTGCGCATCTCGATCTCCTCTTTCGTGATCTCCGTCTTCCTATCCATCTTCCTGAACTTGATCTCGATGCTGATCGTTGTCTCGGCGGTCCTGGTGATGCTGCTATACGAGAAGTACACGAAGAAGGCGGGCCTCACCGGTAACTTCTCGATCGCTTGGCTGACCGGGGCGCTGTTCCTCCTTGGTGGAGCGGTGGTCGGCCTTGTCGAGCATGTGGTGGTCATCGCAGCCATGGCGTTCCTCGCCACGCTCGGCAGGGAGATAGTGAAGGACGTCCAGGACATGATGGGGGATTTCGACCGCCTCACCCTTCCGAAGCGCATCGGCAAACGCAAGGCGGGCGTTATCGGGAGCATCGCTTTCCTGAGCGCGGTGGCCTTGAGCCCGATACCCTATCTGGCGGGATTCCTGGGCTGGCCATACCTGGCAGCGGTAATTATCGCCGATGCAATCTTTATATACTCTGCCATTGTTCATTTTCGAAGCCCCAAACAGGGGCAATACTGGGCAAAGATCGGTATGCTTGTCGCGCTTATCGCTTTCCTCGTTGGAGGAATCTTATGAAGGTCAAGGATTACATAATGGAACGGGTTCAAGCCAAACAGACCATGCATATGACCCTGATCGACCCGGCGAAGCAGAGCTATGAGAAGGCGGCGGAGATCGCCTCCTGCGCAGAGAGATTGGGCACGGACGCCATCATGGTTGGTGGGTCAACGGACGTCACCCAGGAGAACCTTGACAACACGGTTCAAGCGATTAAGAAGGTGGTGAAGGTCCCGGTCATCTACTTCCCTTCCGGCGCCCATGCCATCGCACGCGCCACCGATGCCATTTATTTCATGAGCATGCTCAACTCCCGCAATCGCAAGAACATCATCGGGGAGCAGGTCATGGGCGCCCCGATCATAGCCAAGCTGGGCATGGAGGCCATATCCATGGGCTACATGATCGTCGAGCCAGGTATGAAGGTTGGCGAAGTCGGAGAGGCCGACCTCATCAGGCGCGACGATGCCGTGTCGGCAGTAGCGTACGGGCTGGCGGCGCAGTTCCTGGGCATGGACATTATCTATTACGAAGCGGGCAGTGGAGCCCCTGAACCGGTGCCGATGGAGATGATCGCCTCGGTCAAGAGCAAGGTGAGGATCCCAGTCATCATCGGAGGCGGGATCAGGACGGCCGAGCAAGCCTCCATGGTCAAGAAGGCCGGGGCGGACGTCATCGTCACCGGGACGATTGTCGAAAATGGCAGTTACAGGGCTAGCCTGGAGAGCTTGATAAAAGCCGTAAAAAGCTGAGAAGGATCAGCGGACCATTTTTATCAGCATTTCGTGGATTCTTGTGTCCGATGACAGCTCTGGGTGGAAGGATAGGGCTATCAGATTCTCTTGCCGGGCCATGACGATGCAGCTCTCGTAACGTGCCATCTCCTGGCACTTGCCCCAGACCCTGGTTATCAATGGAGCGCGTATGAATATGGCCGGGAACGGCTTTTCGAGCCCTTGGACCTTCAGCTCCGCCTCGAACGATTCCCGCTGCCTGCCGAAGGCGTTGCGGTCGACCGCCATGTCCATCAGGCCCAGCAGCTTGGTGTCGGTCTTCTCTACCTGCCCGTCACCTTCCTTAGCTAATAACACCAGCCCAGCGCAGGTCCCAAGGATGGGGACGCCATCGCCTGCCAGCTGCACGATGCGCTCGTGCAGGCCGAAACGGACCAGCAGCCGGGAGATGGTGGTCGACTCTCCTCCGGGGATGATGAACGCGTCCACCTGGTCCAGCTGCGCCGCCCGTCGGATGGATAGCACCGTTCCTTCGATGCCGCAGTTCACAAGAGCTCGCTCTGTCGCCTTGATGTGCTCTGGGAACGCCCCCTGGACCGATATAACGCCTATCTTCATCTGGGCCACTACAATTTGAGCGCGCAACTAATACTTTTCGGAGGATCGATCAGCGCGCTCGGGAAGAGCTCGAACCAATTCCAATCTCGAGGAGCGGGGCGAAAAATCGAATCGAAAGCGCCTTTCAATCATACTGGCTTCGGTTATCGATGATGGCCCGGGTCTTTGGGATCCAGCCTTTCTGATCGGGCAGGACGACCTCGACCTCTGGTGGATCCAGTAGGTCGTTCTCCAGCCCCGATTTGATCTCGGCCAGGGCCAGGATCGCCTTCAACAATGCCTCCTTCCCTTGCACCGGGTCCCCGGCGAACTCGACCTTGAAATGCAACCGATCCTTGTAGGCTGGCCTATCGATGGTAAGCTGATATCCCAGCGAATCCTTCACGCCCAATATGGCCTCGTCGAACAGCAAAGGATAGACCTTCTCCCCGAAGCCGATCTTAGTCTGCATGTCCGACCTGCCCCGTATCCTAGCGATCTTGCCGACCGCGCTGAGACCACAGCCGCATGGCGGTTCGATGGTGGCGGAGATGTCGTAAGAGCGGTAGCGTAGCAAAGGCGAGCCCTCGAAGCTCAGGCTGGTCCAGATCAGTTCCCCTTCCTCCCGGTCGGCACAATGCTTGCCTGTATCAGGATCAATCACCTCTGGAAGGAAATCGGCCTCGTTGACGTGCATCCCATCCTGCGCGGTGCATTCGATGGTGGTGGCCAGCCCCATCTCGGTCATGCCGTATTGGCTCAATGCCTTACACCCCCAGGCCGACTCGATCTCTCGACGCATTGCCTCGGGCAACGGCTCTGCCGACAGAATGATCGCCTTGATGCCGAAGCTGCGCAGGTCGAGCTTCTCCCTAGCAAGTACGGTGATGCGATAGATGAACGATGTCAGTCCGATCATCATGCTGGTCCGATTCTGACGCATGATGTTCAACTGCTCCTCGATGTCCGTGGTCGAAGCATTAATGGCCTTCAGACCAGCCACCTTGCAAGCCCCTTCGAGCATCAGCCCCGGGTCCCAGGCAGCTACCGTAGGGAACATGATCTGCAACGTGTCGTTCTCGTTCATGCCGGCGTTCTTAAGCGCCACGGCGATCGAGTCCACAATGTTCAAGATGTCGTCGCGAGTGTAGAAAAGCCTCTTCCTCGTGCCACTGGTGCCGGATGTCGTGAAAGCCCTCATCACCTTGGTCTGCGAGACGCAAAGAAACTCCAGGGGCACGTCGGCCAGTTCCTTCGGCTCGGTGAGCGGTATCTTGCACAGGTCGTCATAGGTCCTTATATCCGATGCCTTGATCCCGAATTCCTTCCAGCGGGCCTTGTAGAAATAGCTGTTCTCCCCGGTATATTCGATCATTCTTCTGACTTTGTGCAACTGATACTGGCGCAGCATCGCCCGGTCCACCTGCTCCGGTCTCGGCCGCCCTATGGCATGCTTCAGCTCTGGGCTCTTGCGTGCCTCGGCTGCCACCTTGGCAAGTATCCAACTTTCCAGGGGATGTTCCGTTCCAGACGCCAGCTTGGTCGAGGTTAGTCTGGTCCGGGCAATGGCGATCTTCAGTCGGTCGAATGGGTTCAACGGCAGGCGATGCCCTCGTCAGGATTTATCTTTTTCAGCGGAGCGGGTGAATAAGAAGATTTTCGCTCGCCCGAGGCGAAAGGAACAGAAGGATAATTAGACCTCGGCTACATCGCTTACCACATGGACTGGAAGAAGGCTTCCGCAACGATAAGGCGTCATCTCAACCTCGCCACCACACCAGTGGCTGTGAAGATGTTGGAAAGTACGCTTATGATGAGGGATATCAAAGGGCTCAGACAGCTCAGGGACACCGCGCCATGCCATATGGCTACATGGGCGAGATACTATCGCGAGGAGGGTATCGTGGGAGCCTCGTCCGAAGGCATAAAATGCGTCTGGGGAGCGGCCTGCTGTGGCATTATCAAATCACCGGAGCGATTGAAGGAGGGCTATCTGGCCTCGCGCTTCGCCAAGGACTCCGAGGCTGGTAAGCGCATCGTGAGCTCGATGGGCGTGCTCGGTGATGAGAAGAAGCTCTTCGATGCGCTGGTGATGGCACCTCTGGACCTGACTCCGTTGGAGCCGGACGTAATCGTGATCTACCTGACCCCGGCCCAGGCCCTTCGCTTGGTAATCGCTTTTTCATACCTACGGGGCGAGGAGGTGCGAAGCACTATCACCGGGCAATCATCGCTCTGCTCGAGCATCGCTTACGCATTCCGAGAGAGGGGCATGGTCATCGATATTCCTTGTGTAGGAGATCGGAGGTTCGGACTAGTCCAAGAACAGGAGATGCTCGTCGCCTTCCACGCCTCACGAACGGAACAGATAATGGAGGGCCTGCAGGCCACCGAAGGTTTCTCGTCCCATCCCTTCAAACCGTTCGTCCAATGGCAGGTCATATTCCCCCCAGACACTGAGCCAAGGCGAACGGAATTGGGATGAAGTAAGGCGGATGCCAGACCCTCATATGTGAGTGGTTTCAGCTAGGATTTAAGTAGGGGGATGATGTTCAAAGTGAAGGTTACCATGCACATCACGGAGCACGAGAGACAGTCAGGCATCACGCCGAGATTGAAGACGGCGACCAAGCAGATCAAGTGCCCCCGGTGCGGTCACTCATTCAATCTGTTCCAGTCGCGTGCCATAGCATGCAAGGGATGCCGCCATGCCGCCCTGGGATGCGAGAAAGCACGCTGCCTTCATTGCGATTTCGAGTTCCCTCTGAACGGGCCATTTGTTCCATCGGACCAGGGCCAGCGGAACCTATCGACCTACATGAACGCGATCATAGATAATTATTATAAGAGCGTCGGCAAGAAGCCGTCCCGTTGAAGTATCGTCCTATTTCCCGCCCTTTCCATATTTCGACCAGATTTCGTGCCGATAGAGCGTCTTGCCGTTCTTCGAGTTGATGTTGAACAGGCAGAACGGGATCAGCTTGCCGTCAGGCGTTACGGTATGGATGCAGCAGTTGCATAGCCGTTCGGTCTCGACCGTCCAAGCGTCCTGGAAGGCCATCGTGCTTATGGTGAGATAATTCGTCTTGGCGCGTTGAATGAACTCGGCCCAGGAGTTGTCTTCCGCCGGCTGGTCCTCGAATGCCTCGTCTATGAAGCGCCATAGATCGGATATCTCCTTCCGGGTCTTGGTCGCGACTTCCTTGGTGTCCCGGGGCGGCCCCATGGCGCGGTGGGTCATCGGGAACAGCGATCCATCCTCCATCAGGACGGACATCGACTTCGCGTCGCAGTGGACGTTGGCGCACGAGGTCGGGATGAAGTTGTCTGCGCGCAGCTCTCCCTTCGTCTGGATCTCTATCTCCCGGAGAAGGTCTGGGATGGTGATGCGGTCCTTGTCGTCCGGATCGATGGGATATCGCCCGAAATAGCTCAGCGGCTGGAAATGGATGCCTTTGACCGTCGGGATCTTGCTCTTGGCGAACTGAATTATCTCCCCGATCCTGTCCTGGTTGATGTTCGGCGATACCACGACCACCAATGTGATGCCCATGCCCACCTTCGAACAGTTCTCGATGGTCTTGAGCTTCGATTCAAGCAGGTCCTTGCCGCATGTCTTTAGGTATATGTCGGAATGGATCCCGTCGAACGAGAAATAGAGGGAGTCCACGCCCGATTCCTTGACCGCTCTGAGATAATCGATATCGTCGGCGAAGCGCACGCCGTTGGTGTTCACCTCGATGTAATCGATTCCCATCTTCTTGCCCAGGCGCACGATATCCGGCAGATCGTCGCGGATGGTCGGCTCACCCCCGCTGATCTGGATGCAGATGGGGTGCGGGGCGTATTCAACGATCGTCTGGTACATGCTGCGGATCTCGTCCATGCTGGGATGGAAGCGGTAGTGCTCGTTGGCGCTGGCGAAGCAGATGGGACATTTCAGATTGCAGGAGTTGGTGACTTCCAGTACGACCAGGCAGGTATGCTGCTTGTGGTCCGGGCAAAGGCCGCAGATCTGGGGGCAGTCGTCCTTCTCCTTCACTGCGTACTTCGCAGGACCAGATGGAACGGACTTATATCTCATCAGGTCCTTGTAATCCTCCACCCCGGTCCAGATCAAAGTGCGGAACTTGCCGTGCTCCGGACAGACTTTGTCCAGATAGATCTTGTTGTTCTCGGCGACCTTGATAGCTGGAATGGTCTTAAGGCATTCTGGGCAAAGGCTGTTGGTCTCCCCAATCTTCTCGCTCATTTGGACCACCTGAACTCTTCCATATCAACGGCCGCATCGTTATTCAATCTTTCGAATCGTTTACAATCCAGTCTAAATGAAGATAGCTCTAATCGGAATAAAAAAAGAAAATAATGAGGCCTTAAAAAGGCCTTAGAGTTTGCTTATGCCTTCTTCTTCTCGAAGAGACCTTCTGCGACGGCGATGGTCTTGGTGGCGAGGTATTCCTCGGTCCAGGCGTCACCGCACTTCGGGCAAACGATCGCCGGGCCATTTCTGGAGACCCCGATATAGGACATCTCCACTGTGCCCTGCTTGGCTGGCTCGTTGCAACTAGCGCAGGTCCAGTCGGAATCTCCTGTCGCATTAACAACCTTACCGAGCGCCATCCGGTGTGAAAAGGCGCTGTTAAGATTGGCGTGCGACTTGAGGATTCCCCTCTCGATGTTGTAGTCGGCATAGATGGTCACTTTGTTGATGACCTTCTTAGCGAGGATCCTTCCGTTCTTGTTAACGGCCTTCTTCTTGGTGGACTCTGCGTTGCTGATGACTTCCTGCACGTCCGCGTCCTTCAGTCCCCTCTTTCCGACCGTCTCCTTGACCGCATCTGACATCTTTACATCCATCTTGCTCACCTCACCATGTCCCGTAGGTACCGAAGTCCCTCGCCGCCTTTACCATTGAGCGCATGCACGCTGGTATCGTGTACGGCGGGCATTCACATGAGTTGCCCAAGATGTAGCCTTTCGGAGAGTCGCGGCCGCCGAGCAGTTGCTCCTTAGATTGGTTGTAGACTGCCATCGGGTTCGGGTTGATCATGAGCTTTGTGTCTACAGAACCCATGCATGTCGCCATCGATCCGAACTCCTTAGTCAGGAGGCTGGATGGGAAGACCTTCTTGCCATGGTAACCGACATGGAACACCGTGAACGGGGACCAGATCAGGGTGTCCTTGAACACCTTCCAGTCGGTCTCGTGGTTACCGCATAGGTGATAGAACACCTGCGGACCAGCTCCCCTTCTGAAGCACTGGTCAACATAGTATCTCATCGACCCTGCGCCGTATTCCTTGACCGCGTCATCTGAGAAGATATCATTGTTCGCCAACACAGACCCGACGATCAACATGGCAAATCCGTATTTGTCAGCGAGACCCTCGGCACCGTTTATGGAGGTGTCCGTGTATTTCATGACTAGCTTCTTCGCAGCCTCTGGCTCGGTAAAGGTCCACATGATGAAGTTCTCGACTCCGCAGAGTTCTGCCGCGGCTCCGACCAAGTCGAAGCCGTATGAGATCGGCACCAATGTCTGGCCGATGTTCTTCTGAACGTACTCATAGAGCCGGAAGAATTCCTGCTGAGTGAAGTTCCTCTTTAACTCCTCTTTGTCCATTACTCTGAGCTTGTCGACCTCGGACGGGTCCTTGATGACCGGCCCGACCGGAATTGGCGGCAGCGTGTCCTTGTACTGCAGCTTCATCCCCAACTCCCTTACCCATGGTAAGGAGTAGAACCAGTGCGTCACTGGCAACAGGTCATATGTTTCATTCATATACGACACACAGTGTATGCCGAGCTCAGGCTTTTCATAGAAGTCCCTTATAGTGTAACCGCACGATACTGCCGCATGCGACAGCATGATTGCATCGACGTCAATTCTGTCGTGTGGGTTACTCACGAAGGGGCTTGCAAAGCGCTTCGCGGAATTCGTGTGCCACTTTGTATCTATTGCTGGAAACAGCTCTTCGTAGCCCATATGGATTCCCCTTTTTACTAGGAGCGCCCCAAGAATATTTAATGGTTCTCTCCCTCATCTTATATTCAAATTGCTTTATTCGTCATGAATCATTGTTAAGATGGATGTCATAAGTATAATTTTTGTAATATTAACAAGAATATGTCTGTAATTCAGGAACCGACGATAGATGGCAATTGATTTTTGATAGGCAATCATTGGATTCCTTAGGATCTTCGAGTAATAATGCTTATAATCGAAACACCTCCAGAACCAAGCATCGGGCATGATATCGTCTCATTCCTTATCGACGCCCAAGGGCTCGATGTTATGCGTACAGATGGTCTCCGGCGCTTCCTGGGGTCCTTTTGCCCAGACCAGCACCTTCTTCGCCGCAATGCTTCCGACGAATATGCAAAGGCTCACCATGACTATCGTCCCGCCGCTCGGCAGAGCGTAGGTGAACGAGAACAGCAGCCCGAAAGTGACCGCGAGGATGCCCAATACGAAAGCAGAATAGGTCGTGCCCCGGAAGGACCGCGAGAACTGGATCGCCGAAGCGGCGGGTGCGATGAGCAGTGCGGTGACCAACAAGGAACCGACGATCTTTATCGAAACCACGACGGTCATCGCCATAAGCAGATTAAACAGGAAATCGAGCCATCTGACCGGTATCCCAGCCAGGCGCGCCCCCTGCTCGTCGAAGGTAAGCGCCATAAGCTCCTTATATAACAGGAAAAGGAATGCTCCGGCGACGATCGTTAACACAAGAATGAGATCGAGGTCGGTCTGCGATATCGTGAGGATTGAACCGAACAGATAGCCGAACAGGTCGACGTTGAACCCTCCGGACAGACTCGCTAGAATCGCTCCCAATGCCAGCCCGAAAGAGATCAGAAGGCCGATGGCGGTCTCGGTGTACACCAGCTTCTTGCGGCTGAGGTACGATATCACGATCGTGCCCAGCAAGGAAAGAAAGAGCGCGGTGTAGAGCGGGTATATCGACATGAAGAGACCAAGCGCGATGCCACCGAAGGACAGGTGCGCGATGCCTTCCCCGATCAACGATGCCCTCCTGAGCACGATGAATACCCCCATCACTGAGCAGAGCATAGCCGCGCAGACGCCACCGATGAACGCCCTTTGGAAGAAAGCGTATTCGAACAGGGAGGTGAAATCGATCATGATTGATCATGTCCCCTTTTCGCTCTGGAGTTCGATCAGCGGGCTGGTGCAGACATCGTGGTCGTGGTGGAAGATGAAAGTGAAATGCTCGCCATAGGCTTGCCGAAGCATTTTCGTCGGGTCCGTTCCGGGGAGGATCGGAGTCATCATCAATCTTCGGTTGACCACTGCAAGTTTATTGGCCTGGCACATGACCCCTGATAGATCGTGGGAGACGGTGATCACTGTGAAATCGGACTCCTTACGGAGCATCCGGAGAACGTTCACGAAGTGGTCCTGCATGCAAACGTCGAGTCCCGCCGTGGCTTCGTCCAGGATGAGTAGCTTCGGCTTGCGGGCAAGTGCCTTCGCGATGAAGATCCTCTGTTTCTGGCCCCCGGAGAGCTCGCTTATCTTTCTGTCTGAGACGTTACCTAGGCCCATGAGGTCGATTGCCTCGTCGACCGCTTCCTTGTCTTCCACCTTCAGCCGCCTACCTATCTTCTTGCGGCTCAATCGGCCCAAGGATACTATCTCCTTCACCGTGGCGGGAAAGAGCGGATCGAACTGGATGGCGTTCTGCGCAACGTAGCCTACCAGTTCGAAGTCGTTGAAGGTCTCTATCTTCTTTCCAAAAAGAAGGATTTCCCCCGAGGCCAATGGCAGATTCCCCAGCACCGCGTTAAGGAGAGTGGTCTTGCCACCCCCGTTCGGCCCGACGATACCGATGACGTCCCCTTTCTCAACTTCCATATTCACGTTCTGAAGGATGGTCAGATGGCCCAATTTCACCGTGACGTCCCTGACACTGAGCACCGCATCTGACATTGGCTAGACCTCCCCTATCCCGATCATATTGTTACCTCCAGACCCGTTATCAAATTCTCAAGGTTGGCCCGCATAATCTCGAAGTAATCCATTCCCGCGTGAACGCCGGAACGACCATGAATCCCATCCAGAACGAGCAGTTGGGTACCGGTCTCTTCAGCAATCGTCTTGATCACTGCGTCGGAGAACACTGGCTCAGAGAAAACATAATGCAATTGCAGCTGCCCAACCAGATTCGTCAGCCTTATCAGGTCTTGCGGGGTAGGTTGCTGATCCCCTGAGATGCCGATGGCACCATAGGCCTCGAAATGGTATCTTGCGGCCATGTAGTTGAATCCCTCGTGCGTGGTGATTATGGCATTCTTGGTTCGATTGGCCAATCCTGTTACAAAATCGTTGTTGAGCACGTCGAGCCTGGAGTTCAGGTTGGCAGCGTTTTCCTGGTAGTATGTTGCGTTCAATGGATCTGCGGCTATGAATGCAGCAAGGATATTGTTAACCTGTGACTTTGCAGCAATCGGATCGATCCAAAAATGAGGATCGGCGACACCATGGACATGCTCAGCTCCCTGGTCGAGAGGAGCCTGGACTGCCACGAACTTCACCTCATTGATGGCTGAGGGCGAAAAGGACACTGTATAGGTGGCTCCCGCCCCCAACTCGAAGAACTTTGAGGCTGCGAATTCAGGATACCAGGTCAAAGGCCCGAAGACTAGCTCTGGAGTGACCAGAGTCCCGTTCGAATAGTGGACGGAGAAGGATGTGTTCTGGGTGACAAAGAACCGATAGTCTGCCGACTCTGAGACGCTGATGTTGAAATAACCACCCCAACCTCCTGACATTTCTGCAAGTGTGACATTGAGGACTGTGCTGCTAAAGGGAATAGTGGTTGCAGACGTTGCGAGAATGGTTGCTGTCAGGTTCGCGCTCGGACCGATGGTCAACATCTTGGTCGCAGCTTCGAAAGGCACCTTGACGGTGTCAGAAGGCAGCAGGTCGATGTTCTTGCTAGTATCGACCTGAATCAATGAGGGGTTATCCACTGTAGAGATGAAGCTGCTAATCCAGGGTTCGAAGCCTTCACCGTTATAAATGAGAATCTTGGCTTTACTGACCATGATAAGGTCGACGGGGGTTGGCTCGAACGAATGCGGCTCGACGTTATCAGGAATCAGGGTATGAACATCGACCCGGTCTCCTCCAATCTGGCTTGAGAAATAATATAAAGGGTAGAAGCTCGCCACCACTTGCATCTTGTTCGAATTCGAGCCAGCAATCCCCAATAAAAAGAATCCAAAGATCGTTCCGCCAAGTATCAGGACGACCAGTATGATCGCTGCGATGGCTTTCCTCGTTCCTGGGTCGAATGCTTTCATTTTGTCTCTAGTAAAGAGAAGATTATTAACATTTATATCATTTATTATTAACAATGTCTAGTTCTAGCAGGCATTCTTATTAATAATTGAGTGGCCAGTGCTTTAATTCCCTTTTGAGACGGGGTAGCCGGCCAACATCCAAGCCGATACGCCTCCCAAAATATTTACGACCTTCTCGTATCCATTCCTTTGGAGGATGGCTGCCGCCATGCTTCCTCTGTTACCAACGCTGCACATCGATGCGATCAACTGGTCCTTCGGGACCTGTGCAAGATTCGCTTCCAGCTCACCGACGAAAATATGTTTTGCGTCTGGCAGATGCCCCTTTACCCATTCATGAAATGGTCTAGGGTCGAGCACCGTGACCCTTTCTTTGGCATCGAGCATAGCCTTTAATTCCATCACCGTTGCCGTCCTTATTTTCTCGATCGGCATGTTATCGTGGTACCATTGGCTCAATCCTCCTCGGAGATACCCAGTAACATTATCATAACCCATCCTAACAAGGGTTCGAACCACCATCTCTATGTGAACCAGATCATCCACTACTAAAAGCAATGGAACATCGTAAGGCAGAAGCCATCCCGCATAGGCTGCGAGCCCCTCCATCCAGATGCTCTCAGATCCCTCGATATGCGCGCCTGCAAAGTTCTCCGGCGCTCTCGTATCGACAATGACCGCGCCCTTTGACATGGCCGCTGCAAACGCTTTTGGAGGCAGCGGCCTTGGTTCCGGCAAGCCGGTCATGGTCGGTCGCTTGGATGTGTTCATTGTTTCCATTCTACGGAAGTAGGGAGGGCGGTCTATACGCTCGATTGTCTTATGCTCGACGAAATCCCGCCTATTGAGCTTGAGCAATTGGTTGCTCTGCCTCTCAATCCCGACCGTTGTGAATTCCCGTTCGCTTATGTCGCTCCCGCAGACCGACCCTGCCCCGTGCGCCGGAAAGAGCAAGGTGCCATCCCCCAAGGGCAGGATCTTATTGTGGATGCTATCGTACAATAATCCAGCCAATCTGGCGGTCTGATCGCGACCCATCAGGTCGGTCCGACCCACCTCGCCGGCGAAGAGCGCGTCACCAGTGAAAACAGCCGCCGCGGTCGACCGAGATGGATCGTCATAGAGCACGTATGACATGCTTTCCTCCGTGTGGCCAGGTGTTTGCATGGCGTTGAGTTCAATACCTCCTATAGGGAATTTCTGGCCGTTATTTAGGGTCGTTCCATAACCCCAGTCCAGACCAGGGCCGTGAAAGATCTCAGCTCCGGTGCGTTCGAAGAGCTCCAGCGACCCGACCACGAAATCCTCGTTCCGATGAGTCTCGAAGATGCGAGTGATCTGCACCCCTACCTTTCTAGCCAGATCGAGATAGACGTCGCAATCGCGCCTCGGGTCGATCACGGAAGCTGTGCCCTCGTTCGCGATGAAATAAGAGAAATGCGCCAAACCCTCAGATACGACCCTTGTGATGGACATCTTGTTCCTCCGTTGACCGACTGATAATACTGACCTGCGATGAATCTATTTCAATGCCTACCTCAAAAAGATACCGCCCTGCGGTCTCTGACATTAATAGTTTCGATTCGTTGAAAGGCGACTGGTAAGGATTGAAACCCAAAAAGAACCTTGAGAAAGAGTTAAGGTCACGACCTTCTATTATTTTGGAATGATAGTGGGATGGGGATATCATCAAGATTCTATTGTCCACGCCGCCAGGAAAGACCCTTGAGAAATGGCCACCGCTTGGCTTGCTCTACATAGCTTCGAACATCCGAGAGAATAGGAGTGATAAGGTCGTCGTCTTAGACGCATTCTGCGAAGGACTATCAAGGCAGCAGCTGGTCGAGCGAATGGTCAAGGAGGAACCGGACGTCATCGGTCTGAACTGCTCGACACACACCTTCTTGGAGGCGATCCAAGCTCTCCAAGAAGCGAAGAAAGCTCTGCCAGAGAGCAAGATCGTTCTCGGTGGGTATCACGCCACCTTCGCCTCCGAAAAAATACTGACAGAATACAATTTCGTAGATTACATCATCAAAGGCGAGGCCGAGCATGCGATGGTGCAACTGCTCGAACGCCTGGAGAACGGTAACAACCTGGAAGATGTCACTGGCATCAGCTATCGCCATGCTGGCAAGACGATCAACAATCCATTGAGCTTGGTTTCGGAACTGGATGCGTTGCCCTTTCCAGATCGAGAATTGCTGTCCAGCATCGATTATGGCTACTCCTTCCAAGGAATCCCGCTGACATTCGGCAAATTCACGACGCTGTCAACGTCCCGTGGCTGCCCGTTCCGCTGCACCTATTGCTCGTGCGCCGCCTTCTCCTTGAGGAAATGGAGGCCCAGATTGGCCGAGAACGTGATAGAGGAGCTGGAGACAGTCCAAGAACGAGGGTACAAGAACTGCGTGATCGTGGACGACAATTTCACTCATAATCCCAAACGAACAGAGGACATCTGCGACCTCATCCTCGAACGCAAAATCGACATGCAATTCTACTGCGAGGGCAGGGTCGATGGGGCAAGCTACGAACTGATGAGGAAGATGAAGCGGGCGGGCATCAACGTCATCTACTTCGGGGCGGAGAGCGCCGACGAAAGGGTTTTGGATTACTACAAGAAGCACATCAACCCCGAGAAGACGAGGATAGCAATTGCCAACGCCAAGCGCGCTGGAATGCTAGTGGTGACCTCTTTCATCATAGGAGCTCCGGTGGAAACGAAGGACGCGATCCAGCGCACCTTCGATTTCATCCGATCGACCCGGCCACATGCGGTGCAGGTGAACGTGCTGGACTGCTTGATCGGTACCAGCATCTATGAGGAGCTGGAGAAGAACGGCGTGGTGGGAAAGGACGACTGGAAGCGAAACCATCGGATCTATGAGTACTACAAGGATGGCTTCGGAAATGACGAGCTGGAGGCGTTCGTGAGCGAGGCCTACGCCAATTGGCTCAAGGGATGGTGGAGCAAGGAGGGGATAGCCGACATATTGCGCATCCTCGGCAAGAACAAGACAGCGCGGCGGATCGTTTTCTCGAACCTGCTGAACCCGACAGTGAGAGGGCTGATATTCAAGGGAGAAAAGGTGTTCGATCCGCCCAAGGAGCAGGGGAAAATGGAGACGAATCCAAGTCCTTGAAGAGGGTATTGGGGCTCTTCAACCAGGAGCCAGTGAAAACCAGGACAGTCTTCTCCCCCTTAACGATGTCCCACAATGGCAGCGACCGTTTCGGTACCTGAAATACGCATATTCCATCCCGCACCTTATGCAACGCAGCATTCGCTGGTGAAGGTCAGACCCAGCTAGAAAAAGACGGTGTTGGCCTGACGGATGCGATAGCCTTTACTATCGGTGATCGGCTTTTCCCTTTGAGACGCAGCATGAACACCATCGAAGCCATTCGCACGAGAAGGAGCATTCGCCAGTATACCGAGAAGGAAATTTCGCCAGATATAATCAAGGAGCTGCTTCAGGCGGCGATGAGCGCTCCCTCGGCGGGGAACGGGCAGCCATGGCAGTTCATCGTGGTGGATGATCGGAGCCTGCTGGACCAGATCCCGAGCGTCAGCCCATATGCCGCGATGTGCAAGCAGTCGAAGCTGGCCATCCTGGTCTGCGGCGATACCACCAAGGAGAAATATCCTGGCTTCTGGGTGCAGGACTGCTCGGCAGCCATCATGTGCCTGCTACTGGCAGCACACGAGAAAGGCCTGGGAGCGGTATGGACCGGCGCCCATCCGATGCCGGACCGGGTGACCGGACTGAAGAAGCTGTTCGGCCTACCGGAGAACGTGATCCCGCTCGGGCTGGTGGTCATCGGCCATCCAGCAAAGTCGGTTCCACCGCAGGACCGTTATCAGGAAGAGAGGGTGCACCACAACAAATGGTGAGCGACGATCATTTTTGCTTGGCTTGCGCATCGATCTCGCGGAGGTGTCGGCGTAACGATGCGCCCTTCTTCTTTTTCTCCTCCGCGGTCAAGGATTCGCCAGCCGGGCAGATCACGTCCACGATCAGTGTATCATCTGGACCGAGGTTCACCGGGTAGATATAGCATCCCAGCGGCCTTAGAGAATATACCATGCATGCCTTGCTCTTTGGCTCCAGAAAGACGCAATGCCCTTCGGCATTTCGCAGCCTCCAGATGCCGTCATCGCCTCTCTCAGCGAACTCCGACCTGGGATGGCTGGCCCGCTCCAAGCGCTGCAGGTCCTTGCTCGAAAGCTCCATGAGCGTCCCCTCACAGCATTTGCCGCACTTTTGACATCTCATAGACGCTCACTTCGACAGTACGTCCACCAGTGGCTCGATGCGCTGGATGGACGCCTTCAAGAAATCGCTCTCCTCGATGTGCAGACCGATCGCCTGCTGGGGACAGAACTCCACGCATCTGCCACAACCCCTGCATCCCTCGCCTATACTGGCCTTGTCATCCTTCAACCAGATAGCATTCAGGTAGCAGATTCCTTTCTTCACGCAAGCCCCGCAGCCATTGCATTGCTCCGCTTCGACTGTGACGCTCACTCCGGGCATTCTGGTCACCGTCGCGCTGATTGATGACGAGAGATCCGGAAGCATCTTCCAGAGGCAGCAGCAGGGACAGCAGCTGCAGATGGAAAGCAGGTTCTCTTTGCCACCGGTGCCGAGCCAGACGCTGTCTATCTTATCCCTGCCGATCAAATGGACCAGCCCGGCTTCGCGACATCTCCGCAGATGCTCCAGCGCCTCCTCCTTCGAGACCATCCGCCCCATGTTCTCGGGTATTTTGAGCGTCCCCCTCCCTAAGAAAATGCATCCCAAATCGGCCGGGTAATCCTTGCATTCGTTGGAATTACGGCACATGCAGTGGTCCATCAGGAATATGTAACGCGAGATGGAAATGAAATGCTCGATCACCTGTGACGGCAGCATGATGTTGCTCGGCTCGACCTCCTTGTCCATCTGGATGATGCGGACCTTCCGCAACGATGCCTTCACCACCTCGTCCTTCGGAAGAATGATGATATCATCGTCCTCGAAAAAGGCATACTCCATGGCTCGGCCGAGCAAAGGGACCCGTGTCAGCTTGGCCATAGTAAATCGCTTATCGAAGGATCGCTTGAACAACGCGCTGTAGAGCGGGGTCAGGCGGCCCATGTTAGCCGAACAGGAGATGACAGGACTTATCCTTTTCTCTATTCAGCATTCTACACCAATATCTTGAAAAAGTTGCTAAGACAGGACATAGACTGCGAGCTCATCTGTCACTGGTCACCAGGAAGCCGATTCACCCGCTTGACTTCCCGTCCTGGGACCCGTTTCAGCTTCCCATTCTCCAAGGCCCATCGATAAATCTCGATCTCTGCTGGCGCGATCGTGACCCGGTCGCCTTCTCTATACTTCCTCCTCGTGGTCCATTCGGTGAAGCCGGAAACCACACGGTAGACGTTCGCATCCGAGAAGGTGGTTTTATGGGCGATCTGGCCTTTCAATTGAGAATAGGTGCCGTTGAAGACGCTGAGCTTGCCCTCCCTCAGCTCCCCGACCTTATTGCAGACCGCGTCCAAGAGATAGCGGTCGTGGGTGACCAGGATCATGGCCCCTTTGTATTCGCGAAGCGCTTCCTCGACCGCCTCCCTTGACAATATGTCAAGGTAATTGGTCGGTTCGTCAAGTAGCAGGAGGTTCCTTTTTTCGCTGATAAGAAGAGCCAAAGAGACCCTAGCTCGCTCACCGCCGGACAATTTTCCTATCGGGGTCACCACGTGTTCGGCGCATAACTGGAATCTAGACAGAAGACTCCGAGCTTTTGCCTTCTCTTCCTCCCCCAGGGCTAGGAGCATTTGCTCCTCGGGGGTGAGCTTCTCATCCAGGTTATCATGTCCTTGAGCGAAGTAGCCGACCTTCGCACCAGGTGCGACCCAGAATTCGCCTTTATATGGTATCTCCTTGACCAATGCTTTCAATAGGGTCGTCTTCCCCGAGCCGTTTGGTCCGAAGATGCCCAGTTTATCTCCCACCGTTAGGTCGAGATCGACGCCGTTTAGCACCTTCTTATTTCCGCGTTGGACCACCAGTTGCTTCAATGTCACGAAGTTCTTGCCGGATTTGGCGACCGTCGGGACGCTGATCGACATCCTCTTCTGCTCTGGAGGAGCCTGGATGTCCTCCATCCTATCGACCATTTTCAAACGGGTCTTGTGCGTGGAGGCGAACCTCAACCGCAGATGCTGTTCTTCAGCGATCTTCAACATCCGCTCTCGCTCTGTCTGATTCTTCTGGCTGGCAATCCTCTTCCTTTCGATCTCCAGCATTTTCTTTCCGACGAATTCGGTGTAATTGCCGCGATAGCTGCTGACCTTCCCCTCATCCAGGTCCCAGACGTGATTGACCACCTGGTCCATGAAGTACCGATCGTGGGAGACCACTAGGACCGCTCCGTCGAAACCACACAGGTACTCCTCGAGAGATTCCACTGCTTCAATGTCCAAATGACTTGTTGGTTCGTCCAGTATGATGAGGTCCGCTTCATCCGCTTGCATCAGGACTCTTGCCAGCATGACCCGGGTCCTCTCTCCTCCGCTGAGCTCCGAGATCTTGTCGTCCCCAGAGCGGTCCAACATCCCGACCCGTTCCAGTGCCGTCCTCCTCTTCTCTTCGACCTCGTGGGTCCTTCGCGATGTCAGCTCATCATGCAATTGGCCGTATTCTGAAGCGATGTTGGACAGGTCGAGCTGGGGGAGGTCGGCTGAGCTTGCCATGAGCGATTCCAGTTTCTCCAATCTCGCTTGAGTGGCAGATGCCCAAGGATCGATGCAAGCGTCCTCCACCGTTGCCTCGCCCAGGTCCTGGAACTGCGGCAAGTATTGGATCTTGTCTGTCTGAGCTGTGATCTCCCCAAGGTCAGGTTTGAGCTCACCGATCAGTATCTTAAGAAGTGTGGACTTGCCAGCTCCGTTAAGCCCGACAAGCCCTACCCTATCACCCTTATTGATCTCGACGTCAACCGATCGAAGGACCTCCTTCGGCCCGAACGATTTGGAAACGCCTCGAGCTTTGATGAGCACTAGAGGCCATAGTCGCATCGCTTTAAAGGGTTTCTTTCTTTGAAATGAACGTGTGGCTAATTTGATGGATGAAACAGAAATGGAGAAATGGAAGGCAATTGAAAGAAAAATAAGAAAATGAAGAAATTAAGGAATTAGGCCGTTAGGCCGGTTTAGAATCGGTCCTTCGGCTTGTGCTTCTGGAAGCAGTCCCTGCAATATACAGGCCTGCCCTCTGTCGGCTTGAAAGGTACCTGAGTTTGAGCTCCGCAGTCGGAGCAGGTTACGTCATGCATCTCGCGTGGTCCATCGTTTCTTGGGCGCCCGTAGCCGCCCTGCCTCTTGTTTCCGTACATATTACTAATCTACCTATTTTGTTTGAACCCCAAAAACCTTTTCAGATCCTTGCGATTGGGGACAGCTTATATCATCCTAGTAAATAAAGGCAGCTGTTGCAAGAGCGTTCTTTGTGTAAAATGCAACTTGTAAGAAAATTAGCAATATCGTCATCAGATCAATAAGGGGGCGTTGAAGGCTGGCCCATGCTGTATGGGTCATTCCTGCTAGAATCACCTGAACTTGAGAGATGACAGTATCATCGCAAGAAACGAATCGGTCCAAATTCCGCATTCTTGAATAGCGATGTCCATGAATCCTTGGTGAAATTTTCTGCTGATAGTAAGTTCAATAATCGCTGATAATGATGCGCAAATATCGTTTATTGTATGATAAATTAACAGAAATTACATATTAATTGTTGTGTTAAAGTGTGTGATTATAATAATATTCTCAAAATCAGTAGAAATGTATATAAATCGTTGAACCCATCCATTACCGAGGTGGCTCGATGAGCAGGGACATGAACTCGATGCAAAGATTTGAGGCCGCTTTGAACCATCAGACACCTGACTACGTACCCATATCGCTTTTCGGAGGTATCTTCGAAACGCATTTTGTGCCCGGTATGGACGTCGTCAAATACGGTTCTAGCGGATTGAACATGGCCAAGGCGCATATCGCCTTCCATGAAGCGATTGGAACGGATACGATCTATTGCCTGTCGGATATGGGCCTGATCGTGCAGGGATATGGCGTCCGAATGAAGATATCCAGTGAGCCAAACATTCACATGGCATTGGGGACCTTTGCGGTAAAATCCCCAGAGGACTGGGAAAAGCTGGATGTCCTAGACCCAAGGATCGACGGACGCATGAGATTGTACCTGGATGCTTGCAGCATATGCAGGGACAAATATGGTGACTCAGTGCCCATCGGGGTCTCATTGCCGAGCCCGATGAGCAGTGCCACGCACGTCTGTTCGATGGAAGAGACGCTGGTGCACATGATAACCGAACCAGAGGCGTTGAAGAAGGGATTGACCGCACTGACTGGAACAATCTCAGCTTTCATCAACGAATGCGTGAACAGCGGGGCATACTTCGCTGGTTACCTTGTGACCCGCGCGACCAAGGAAATCACCACGGTGGATCAGTACAAGGAGTTCGGGGCACCGTCCGATGAGGAGGTCTACAGGAAGACCCCAAGCATGGTGCACATCCCGCACATCTGCGGTGTTGAGCCGATGTTCGACCTCGTTGAGGAGTGGCGTCAGAAGTATAAGAACGTCAAGGGGATTTCCTGGTGGTCAAATGGGGCACGGCCGAACCTTCTGGAGGCCAAGAAAGGGTGGGGCAAGTTGTGCCTAATGTCAGGCATAGACCACACCAACACATTGGCCACTGGTACCCCTGCGGATATAGACAAGGAGATTGCTCAGTCCTGCCAAGAAGCGATGCATGGCAGCGGCCTGATATTGGCCCCTGGTTGCGAGATTGCGCCAAATACACCATGGGACAACATGAGGGCAGCTGTCAAGTCGGCTCGCAAGCACGGCAAGTATTGATGCTTTAGGAGCAAACAAACCACAACAAAATCATTTGCGTCCGTGGCTTGCCCCCCGGGGTACACCGCCTCACGCTCGCCACGGACGCCATACCATGATTGATATCAAACGAACGGAGCGATCATTCAGGAAGGACTAACATGACAAAACAGGTTTGCCTGGATAAGGCAGTTATCAACGCGAACGTGATCACGGTCGACAAGAAGAACACGAAGGCGGAGGCCATAGGGATCATTGGAGATAGAATCGCTGCTATTGGAACGACGAAGGAAATCAAGGCAATGACCTCGGACCGGACTGAGATCATCGACGCGAATGGCAAGACTGTCCTTCCTGGCTTCCATGATTCGCATATGCACCCATTGTTGGTTGGCCACTTTGCCAATGGAGTGGTGCTCAATGAGGCAAAGGACATCCCGGAATTTCTTCAGCGAATCAAGGACAAGGTTGCGAAGACGCCCAAAGGACAGATCATCCTCGGCTCTGGCTGGAACCAGGAAAGGATGGAAGAGAAGCGCTATCCCACGAGATGGGAGGTCGACTCCGTCGCTCCCGACAACCCGGTATTCCTGATTCATTGGAACGCCCACATCTATCTCATCAACACCATGATGTTGAAGCAGAAAGGGATAACGGGGAAGACGCAAGCCCCCGATGGCGGCTCCATCGAAAAGAACGAGAAGGGAGAACCGACTGGGATACTTCTGGAAAACGCATTGAACCTTGTGGCGCCCGGTTTCCTCGAGACAGGAGCTGGGTTATTCAGCTACGAGCAGAGCAAAGCCGCTCTAGAATTCGCCGTGAAGCGAGGCGCCTCTTACGGCCTGACATCGATGGTGGACATCCTCGCCGGCGATGCCCAGGTCAAAGCTTATCAAGAGCTGGAGAAAGAGGGAAAGCTCCCGGTCAGGATAAATTTCTACCTGGCCTATCCGTACCTTAACAGCCTTGTCGAGATTGGAATGATGAGCGGCTTCGGTAGTAATAAGGTCCGCTTCGCCGGAGTGAAAATGATCACCGATGGGTCGCTCAGTAGCCATACCGCCGCTTTGAAAGCGCCTTATGTAGACATGCCAAACAACAGCGGCATCATGCGCAATCCCAAGAAGGAGATCAAGGACGTCGTCCTCAAGGCCACCAAGAACGGCATCAGGGTCGACATCCACGCGCTGGGCGACAGGGCGATCGCCGAGGTCCTCGATGTCTTCGAGGACGTTCAAAACGAGTGCAAGGTGAAGGACCCGCGTTTCAAGATCAGCCACGCCTTCATATTGGACAAAGACATTGTCAAGAAGTTCAAGGACCTCAACGTGATCGCGAACGTCCAACCGGTCTTCCTAATGAAGGGGCAGAACTGGATCCCGAAATTGGTCGGCCCGGAGAGGGAGAAGACCGCCCACGTCTACCGATCACTGATGGACGCCGGAGTGCACATGGCGACCGGCACCGATTCGCCGATCGAGCCGGAGAACCCGATGATGAACCTTTATGCTGCTACGGTGAGGAAGGACCCCAATGGCATTCCAGAAGGGGGATGGCATCCTGAGCAGAAGATCCCGATGGAGCAGGCGATCAGGATGGGTACGATTGAAGGGGCATATGCAACAGGCGAAGAGGACAAGAAGGGTTCGATCGAGGTAGGAAAGCTCGCCGATTTGACCATGCTGACGGAGGACCCATTCAAGGTTCCCGGAGATGAGGTTAAGAACATCAAAGCGCTTATGACCATAGTGGGAGGAGAGATCGTTTGGTCAGCAAAGCCCAAATGATCAATGACTGTAATCTTTTTCAGAGGAGAAGAGAGGATAATTTAAGCAAAGAGGGGTGAAAAATGGCATTAGGACCTGGAGAACTAACACTAGGACTACCGGCACTTTATATTGCTGGCGTGCTAGTTGTGAATCTATTAGTGATGATGGGTAAAGGGGACCCGAAGGATGCGGCCATATTCAATTATTTGGTCGGATTCTTGGCGACGATGACTGCGCTGTATGACTGGTTCATCGTAGGAATGCCGATGTACGCTGCACAAGCGCTGTTGTTCGCCTTCACCTATTGGTGGCTCGGATATAACTGGCACACAGGGCGCACGGATGCGAGAGCATTCGGTTGGTATTGCTTGTTCGTTGCGATCAACACCATACCATTCGGTTATTACACGTTCGTCGCGCAAATGCCGATCCTTGGTTTCAACTGGATATGGTGGGGACTGGCATGGTTTATGTTCTGGGTAATCCTAGGAATTGGGAAGGCCAAGTACTTCAAGGTCATGCTGGCCGTTACCTGGATTGCGACACTTGTGCTATGGGTCAGCGCCCTCGGCTGGTTGATCGGCTGGTTCGACTTCGCCGGCTTCAACGGATTCCCGTGAGCCGATGATTGACGGTTAGCCAAACATCAAACCCTTTCCTTTTCCATTCTTTTTGCGAAACCTGAATTGAACTCACTCAAACAACCGGTCTTCGCAAGGTTAAAATAAGGCCGGAAGCAGATTGGATTCAAATTGCGCATCATTTAACTATTCATTACTCGGAAGTGCTTTGTGGTGTGGTGAGATAGATGGAAAAACTCAAGTTGTGTGAGATCTGCGGGAAAGAGGTAGTCCGCGGACGAGACAAGCATCTGAACATTCTCAATAGATACTATCATGAAGAGTGCCTTGGCAAAGAGAAGGTCGTCAAAAAAGACATAGCACCAGACTTTACGCAGGATCAGGTTGCGAAGATGACGTTCGAAGAAAAGCTTGTATATCTCGACGAACGGATCAGGAACCTGACCTCAAAATACAACGTCCCGGAAGAGGAGACCAAAGAGACAAGGATGATCTTGCGGCAGATTTCCGAAGAGTATGACGCAGCGGCGAAGAGCCTGGAAAAAATTAAGAAAACGTCATCGAACTGACGTCATGATCATTGAGCAGCCAAGCCATATCCATTGAATCAAATCGTTGGCCGGACACCGATGCCATAAAGCAAGGTTTTTCGTGACGTTCGCCATCTAGTTTTTCCTCACGTTCCTCGATCGAAGAATCCATTCCACTTTTCCAATGACAATTCAAAGCCATTATATCGGTCCGATAAGGTCGGCATAATGTGAGCTCGCAATCATGAATCACTATGAGGGGGAGCATGGATGGTTCTCGATGGACGGTAAGAGGTTCGCCCATGACGTCATCGTCCACAGCGATGGAACGTTAGAGAAACGGCGCGTGGAGCTTTCTCTCCCTTATCGAGGTGAATACTTTCATACCCCATTATCTGAGAAAGAGCTGGATTTCTTGGACGAGGATAGGCCAGCGGTCTTGATAATTGGAGCTGGGTTCAAGGGAATGATGCAACTCACCCCCCTTGCCAGGGAGAGATTGAGCGAATATCCGGTCTTCTCGCTCACCACCGACAAGGCCATCGAAATGATGAACCGGGAAAGCAAGCGATTCGTAGCCATCTTGCATCTCACTTGCTGAAGAGAATTTTGCGAATTTCTATTTTATTTTTGGTCCGGTTGATGTTGGCGTGGTTGCCGCTCATTTCCTTGCCGGGTCCTTCGGGCATTCGTAGGGTGAGCACGCCTCCGTCCGAGAGCCTGCCTCCATCGCAATCCGGATAGGTTTCTGGGGCGGGCACTCGAACGGGTCGCACTTCTCCTTCAGCTTGGTCGGGAACATGATTCCGAACACATAGGCGGCGCTGAGCGCGCCCACGACCTCGGCGATCACGAACAGTGTGGCCCAAAAGGGAGCGACCCCGCAGATCGCGTATGTAAACACTCGTGCCAGTGAGACCATTGGGTTCGCGTACATGGTGCTCGCCGTTGTGATCAGCATGCCACCGACAACGAACGCCACCGATAGCCCGGTATGCTTGGAGCCCCCTCTTACGCATCCGATGATGACGCCGAGCAGGATGAACGTGCCAATGAACTCGGCGAACACCTGACCATAGTTCTTGACGTTACCGGAGATGGTGAGGATGGTCGAGTTGTAATCGTAGAACATGAACCCCACAATCAGAAGTCCGATGAGGCCGCCTGCTGTCTGAGCGACTATATAGTAGCCAGCCTTCTTCGGGGCAATTTGCTTGGCGGAGAGCAACGCCAGCGTCACCGCGGGGTTGAAATGAGCTCCCGAGATGGAGCCAAGCGCCTCAATCAAAGCGAAAAGGACCATGGCCACGGCGACCGCATTGATGAACACTGCGAGCGCAACCGTAATTCCAGATAAGGTCATGGGAAGGATTGTGGAACCAATGGCCACCACGACCAAGAACATTGAACCGATGAATTCAGCCATCAGATTCTGTTTGAGCGTCGGCAGATTATCTCCTCCTCAGCAGGTCTCAGATCCTACCAAGTAATGCATAAAGTTGCAGTATAAATATTTGATATTGAACTCAAATAATGAAGCGTTCGAACAACGAATTAGAGATCGCAAGCAACCCCGCCGTCTATCGAATATTTGAGAATGAAGTAGAATATTAATAGATACACTCAAATCGATGGGTGAGATGAGTCTCATGAAGACGAGGATCGCGATAATCGGTGGGTTCCTGGGAGCCGGCAAGACGACCTTGATCACTCGGATGGCTAAATCCTTGATCAAAGAAGGCAAGAAAGTAGGCATCATCATGAACGACCAAGGGACCGACCTGGTCGATAGCCAGTACTCGTGCCAACAGGATTTGGCCACCTGCGACGTCCAGGGAGGCTGCTTCTGCTGCCGATTCCCGGACTTCATGAACGAAGCTGAGGGCTTGATCCGGAAGTCCAAACCAGATATCATCATCGCGGAGCCAGTGGGCAGCTGCACCGACCTCCTGGCCACGGTCATCGGGCCATTGAAGGTGGTCTACGTCGAGGCCTTCTCGGTCGCGCCATTGGTCATTGTCATGGACGCCTCGAGGGCGATAACCGAAGGCCTCACCAGAGAGACGCTCCGCGGATACCTGCGCCACCACCAGATCGAGGAGGCTGAATATGTCGTCCTTTCCAAAGTGGACCTTGTGAAAAATTCCCAGATCAAGGAGATAACCCAGGTCATCGGCGAGATCAATCTCGCGGCGAAAGTGATCCCCTACTCCTCTATTAACGGGAAAGGTTTCGATAAAGTCCAGGCAGTCATCGACTCCAAGAAGACGAGCAACCGCGCTCCCAAGGACATCGACTATGACACCTATGCAAAGGCGGAAGCGGAATTGGGCTGGTACAACGGCAAGGTCGAGTTCGTGGCAGAGAGCAAGGTGGACGCATACGACCTGAACACGAAGGTCCTGCGCCGGATCGCCTCCGACTATGCCCCTTCGGACATAGCCCATGCCAAGGTGATGATCGTCTCCGAGAGCAATGCCGTCAAGATGAGCATGGTGGGGTCGGACCTCAGTGTCGATGGCGTAAGGGGTTCAAGGAACGCTAAGGGCAAGACCGAGATGCTGGTCAATGCCCGGATAGCTTCCGCTCCCGAGAAGCTAAGGGGATCGGTGCGAAAGGCGGTGAACTCCACGCTGAAGGAGAGCGGCCTTGTGGCAATGGAGTTCAAGGACGACTGCTTCTCCCCCTCCCCACCCCGGCCATTCTACCGCATCACCAAGAAGGAAGGAAGCTGAGACCAAGGTCAAGGATATTTCGGGCATGGCGAGGTTCAAGCGATTTCCGGGGCTCGGGATGGCGATTCGCAGGGACGCCCCATCATCTCGCACCATGTCTTCCGATCCACGCGCTTGATATTGCCTTCTTTGTCGTAGCAGAACACCTGATAATAGAACAGCCACCAATTGTTGAACTCCAGCATTTGCTAGAAGGTCTTGGTCGCCATCTCCTTAGGCACTATGAGAACTAGGCGGGCTTTTCCCTGCAGTACGCGGCGATACTCAGGTATGCAATGAGGAGAACGGAGGCTCTCCTCGGTCTCCACGAACTCCTTGCTCAGGGTGAATCGGTCTTGAAAAGCGGTGACCACGCCTCTGCCGTTCTTGATCTCGGTCTCCGCCGTAACGCTTGGATGATGCCTCCTTACCCCTCTGAACACGTCCTCTGCCCGGCGTCTAACCACTTTTTCTATCAGTAGATCCTGATGGTCTATTGAGTCCATTGATTCACCGTAACGCCAATCATGCCACGCGTCATGCTTATCGGATAGATTGATAGAATAGAGGCGGATTGGATTCCCTTTGGAGTATCTCCATTCTATGAAATTAAGGGGAAAAGGTTTGGTTCATTTCCCATTTATCGAACTCAATGGCTATTCCAGTTTTAATCAAGGATCAAGATACAGCGTCGAGGTCAAGTCACTATTTCCTCTTCTTCTTTAGATCGATTTTATTTTGCTTCACGACCCTTTCTTCCCACTTGAACAGCTTGAATGAAATCAATGTCTCTGTTCTCAGCACATATGGCAGCAGTCTAATCTCCAGGATGCTGCTATCAATTTCATCCATAGGTCCATTGAATGTGATGATGAAATCAAAGGAGCCGTGGACAAAGTCAATCTTATCAACTGCAGGATCTCGTATCAATCCCAGTTTCGCGATCTCGTCTGCAAAATCCTGCTCCTTGCCTGGCTTTATCGCCACCAGCACGTACATGCGGTTGTTTTCGTTGGTCATATTTTTCACAACGTATCCTAGTCATCAACCGGTTAATATTATTTTCGATAAAGCTTGAGCGAAAGAGCATTTATTTTTTGAACTATGTTCGTTTCCGCTATTAAATTGAAATAAAACTAGCTGTTTGTCTAAAGAATCCTGTCATTTCTATCGTAACTCTCGGAAACGAATTTGCTTGCATTCCTGACGATAAACTAGCAGTTAGAGCCAGAAGCAGAATGCTGTATAAGAGATTATTTTAAAAATTATAGATATTTGTCTGGATGCGCTTGATAGTGCGGGGGAAGGGTTAGAAATCCCTTCGAGCAAGACATTCATTTTCCAGATTCAATTAATCAGGATTACATCGAATCTATTCTTTACTCTTTCTTTTCCTTCAATTCTCTGTTTTGTTCGTATAACCGAGAGAAATCGTAAGACGGGTATCCAAATCTGAACATTGCTATGGCTCGGATGATCACCAGGCAAATGAGACTGACAATGAGTATGCCTAATGCCCAGGAGGGGACGCTTCCGCTGACCAGGCTGATTATCACCACTATGAGAGAGAATATGACTATGGCGGTCACCAAGATCGATATCCATGACACGAGCGCTCTTGGCGGAGTGCGGCTCATACTCATGCTTTGGGAACAAGTGCTAGATAAAGCTGATTCGCGCCTCCTCCAAGAAGAACCGTTGATTAATTCAGGTTGGTGCGGGGGATGGTCCTCGAACCATCGTCTATCCAGACATTAATTTTTTGATTTCAATTAAAGAGCTTTTGCACAAACCTCTTTCTTTTCCCTTTTTCGAGGGATTAGAAAAGAGAGTTTGGGGGCGAGAGCCTGTTAGAAGATAGGCATACTGTTCCCACGGATTCGTCGTCTGTTACTTCACTCGTTCCGGTCATAGTAACATCTCGGCATTCAGGAGAAATGGCTAGTGTGTTGTGTTCTGAATGTGGGGATGTGCTCTCGTTTCAGAAATCATGTTCTGACAAATTCTGTGACATTTGTAATGAAAGAAGACGTAAACGATTGATGCGAGACTATCAGAAAGAAATCGAGAAGATGGAACATCCTAAATTTCTTACTTTAACGCTAAAATCACAAGAATTGTCAAGGGATTTGCTGAGGCGAATTAGGTTGGCATTTACTAGAATGACGCACCGCAAGAAGTGGCTTGCAAAGGGTGGATTCTACGTTATCGAGCTAGGATCGCTAAAGGACAACGGTCTCTGGAATATTCATATTCATGCTGTAATGGACTCTGAATATATGCCCCAAGGCTGGATATCTAAAGTATGGCTAGAATCGACCGGGGATTCAATGGTTGTTGATATTCGGCAGGTGCGGAGCTATCGCTATGCGATATGGTACTTGACCAAATATGTTGGAAAACCAATTGAAATGAACAGAGAAATGACTGAACCAGAACGAAATTATGTTAATGCGGTTCTAAAGGGTTCGCGACTTATTCAGCGATTTGGTAATTGCATTCATGTGCGGATAGAGAAGCATAAGACAATCTGTCGTAAGTGCGGTGCCATCAATTCTTACATTTCAGTAGAAATTGAGCTCCTTCCTTCGATTCGTGCATTTGATAAGACCAGAGGGTTCAAGGATTGTCGTTGTCCTCGAGCGGAGGCTATCGAAAGTTATGATTGGTGGACTTTTGAATCTGATTGATGGTGAATCGGAACGGGGTTGTGACGGAAAGTGTCTAGAATTACCCCAGTTCAGGTTCAATTGTTCTAAATAGTAAATCAGTGTGATTCAAAGAGATCAAAGAATATTGGTTCATGTTGTACTCCTCGCATCACTGTCAAGGGGTAGTATATAGAATCGAAAAATGATACCCTGGCAGTTCTTGTCACGGTCACCGAATCAATTAGGATATGGTGAGGTTCGGGCTCTGAAAACGTACTAAGACTTAGTCCTAGAAACGAATGGTTTCGAGATGATTGAGGGTAGGCCGGACGACCAAGAAAAATGATCGAACCAAGGTTCAGCTCTGTCTCCAGGGAGTGTGAACGACTAAGGTTTCAGGCCCATTACATTATTGTGCATTCATTATATAAATAAACCCCGTTAACATCAGTTAAGGTTTTACATCTGTGAGCTGCAGTGAGGTTCGGGCTGAGAGATTCCCACATCAAAAAATACTTAGTAATTCCTAGAGTTGATTAGTTAGAGGTTATTGGATGCTTGGGGAATTGATATTCGAGGGCGAAGGCAGGTTCGTCTATTATAAGATTCTAAGAAATGGCAAAATGGAGGACACTGAGGAGTACAAAGGTAATTTCTTGGGGGAGAAGTCCATTCTAACTATTACTGCTGAAGGTGAAATTGAGCCCGATGGAACGGGATGTTTTGAGTTCTGCGGTTCATGGAGCACTGATGGAGGCTCTCGCACCCTGCTTACTGGCGTTGGGAATATAACCATTGATCCGAACGGACCTAACTCATGGAGAGGAGCCTTTTGCATCAATAAGCAGACTGGCAAGTTTGCCAAGCTCAGTGGAGTGGCGATTGTATTCGAAGGGGAATGGGACGAGAACTTCCTCAGGATCAAGGCCTGGGAATGGAAATAGATCGACAGCTCATTTCGAGGATTCCAGAAAGATAAGCAAACCCTTTCCCTTTTCTTCGCGCCCTTGTAAGATATAAACCAAGGCTAGACAATCCATTTCCTAGGTGCTCGTATGGATTTTGCATCGATAGTACCAATACTAGCAGCGTTTGGTGTGATGATCGGCCTCGTTCTGACCATCTTAGAGCTTCGTCAGCTGATAGCTCAAAGGAAGATGGAGATGATGATGAGCATAGTCCCATGGTTCAAGATGGATAATAAGGAGATCTCGGATTCTGTATCGCTGGTCATGACCACCGAGTATAAAGATTACGATGATTTTGTAATAAAGTTCGGGGATCCGTTTTCAGCTTCAGGACCAGTTCCAAGGGCTTTCCAAAATGTGTCTGGCTTCTGGGAAGGTTTGGGCCTTCTCTACAGAAAGCGCATAGTTGACAGGACATTGGTCAAGGAATTCTATAATTTTGCAGTTCCTTTCGAATGGGAGAAGATGAAACCTATCGTTCTTGGCATGAGAGAAAGGTATCACGAACCCGGGCTATATGACGAATTCGAATACCTCGCTGGCGAATTGATTAAAAAGGGAGGAACCTAGGATCAAATGGGGAAATAATATCAGAATGTCCTATCAGGGATTCGGTAAGTTTCGGGCTATGAGGGCTGAGATGTAACGCCTTAATTTGCTCTCAATGATTAGAGCCCTTCTTACAATTCTTCGGCCTCCTATTATGAAATCCGTCGATGCCATCAAGTTCATATCAGTGAATTTGGTTCTCCAGCAATGTCCCGGGGGATATGAGGATTTGACTGGATGAGGGTCTTCGTAGTTGGAAATCCGAATGTGGGGAAATCCCTGATCTTCAATCGTATCACCGGGATGAGGGTCATAGCTTCCAATTATCCAGGCACGAGCGTGGAATTCACCGAAGGAACTCGCATGGTCAATGGTCAAGAGCTCATGTTCTATGACCTTCCTGGCACCTATTCTTTGACGGGCGCCAGCGAGGACGAGCGCATCGCCCTTGACATGCTGACCAAAGACCGGCCGGACCGAGTGATCGTCGTGGCCAACGCCACCTTGCCGGTCCAGAGCGTAGTGCTGACCCTACAGCTACTAGAGCTTGGGTACTCTGTGGTGGTAGCGCTCAACTTCATGGACCTCGCCACGAAGCGGTACAAGATTGACCTTGATAGCCTCAGGAAGGCATTGGGAACCCCGGTCGTACCAGTAATCGCCAAAACTGGAGAGGGTATTGAGGCATTGGTGGAGGCGATCGCCTCAGGAGAGCTCATTTCACCACCCATGGAAACGGCCTATGATTCAGAGCTCACCGCCGCCATTGCGAAGGTCGAAAGCGAGATAGGGGTACTGGCACCCGGGCTAAAACGTCGTGGACTAGCTGTCAAGGCACTAGAAGGCAATCCTTTCTTTCTTGAGCAGCTCCCGGCTGGAGTCCGAAAGAAGATTGATACCATTCGCTCGGATGTCGAGAGAAAGGAACCGGTGGAGCTGCGCATCAGCAGGGAGCGGTTCGAGGCCACTGCGAAGATCGTTTTCACCAACTTCCAGCCGATAACGAGAAGAGAGAGTCGATCGGAGCGCCTTTCCAGACTTACCCTACAGCCCATTAGCGGCTCCTTGATTCTGGCTTTGGTCCTGATTTCTCTGTTCCTGATCATCGTTTTCGTGGGAGGGGCTATCGAGACAGCCCTCCTGGGCGCATACAATTCCGCCTTCAATCAAGCTTTCAAAGACCTCGCAACGCTCATTAGCGGAAACGCGGGGCAAGCGGTATCGAGTGCCATCAACCTCAGCATACTGGCGATCTTGGCGATAGTAGTGCCGTTCGTCATCCCCTTTTTTGTACTGCTGGGCATCATGGAGGATTCGGGGTACATGCCACGGGTGGCGGTGCTGGTGGACGGAGCCATGAGCAAGCTGGGCATCAACGGGAAAGCGATCATCCCGATGATTGTCGGAATGGGCTGCAGCGTCCCATCCATCATGGGCACGAGGATAATGGAGTCGAAGGCGGAACGCCTAGCGCTCGCAATCCTTATCGTTGTGGCTATTCCCTGCTCCGCTCAGACCATAATCATCATTGGGACCGTGGGGCTATACAGCGGGATCTGGTACGCGCTCCTGATCTATGCGGTCCTGTTTCTGCTTCTCATCACAGTGGCCCTGTTGATGAAGCGGTTTATGAAGGTGAGAGCGACGGCCATGGCGATGGAGATGCCGGAGATGACCGTGCCCAGCGCCCGGAACGTGCTGCTGAAGACTTACCTCCGCTCCAAGGATTTCGTGGTGATTGCGTTCCCTATTTTGCTAGTCGGCAGCCTCATACTCGAGTTCCTGATGGTTTACGGGGTGCTGAGCTCATTGGTGGAACCTCTAGCTCCGTTCACGGTGGGATTCCTCGGGCTACCGGCGGTCACAATCGTCGCCTTCATATTCGGGTTCGTACGCAAGGAGATGACAATCCAGATGCTTTTCGTCCTATTCGGCACCACGAACCTGGCGCTCTTCATGACCTCCGGCCAGTTCCTGGTCTTCGCTATGATAATGGCCACTTACGTTCCTTGTCTTGCAGTGACCGCCGCGATTCGGAAGGAGTTCGGGGGCAAATACGCCGCACTGATATTCACTGGTTCGATGCTGTTTGCCTTCTTATTAGGTGGACTGGTTCATTTCCTACTTTTCTATCATTGACCAATCGGGATGCGGTGAGGTTCTGTCTCCGAGAGATGAGCTAAAACTATCTTAGATGGCTCGAATCGAATAAGATATTTAATGCTAGAGAGGCTTTTCAGGAAGGCCGGAGGGCAAGTATGCCATTCTTCTTCTATGTGGGGGGGAGGAAACATACCCATCGACTCGATCGAGTCAAGTCCACCAGCCCCCTCCGGCACTATATATCTGTATCCTGATGATTAGTAATAGACGCCACTAATTTTAATTCTGATTCGTCATCCGGCATCAAAATCAAACCGGGTTTAGAGCGGGGTTTTGAGTATTTAAATGAAATTTAGATGGTAAAGTTAATATTAAATAAAAATCGCAATATACCATAAAATAATAAATAAATAGCTAATAAATTCAAGTTTATAAACAAAATCTGTTTATAAATATAAAATTCAAATACTCGGGTGCTTCCTTTGTTTAGACGGGCTTTGAACAATGGAGTCTGGCAAACTATCATCGGGTGCAGGTGTGAAAGTTAGTAACACCTTTACAAAGGATGTATCAATGGTAATAAGCCAGAATCGCTATTCTCTCTTTGAGGGTTTAAATGCCAAGCGAAAGCCTGGCGACGATGAATCCTCTGTGGTCAAACATAAGGCTGGCAGGAAAAGAAGGGGGTGGAGCATGGGTCGATACCCCTTCTTGACCTGGGCTAGGAAATATCTCGATAGCGTCGGAAATGGCTACGCACCAACCACCGTTGCCGAAATGGGAAGAAGGTATCGAAGGATGGACCAGGATCTCAGAGCATTATTCGATTCAAGAAAGCTGAGCACAACCAATCCTGAGAAGATTACTGCTGATGATATCCTGGCTTATGTCACTGACCTTAAAAGGAAAGGAATGAGAGAGAGTGGCATACTTCATAACCTTGGTCCATTAAATGGATTACTGGCTTATGCGGGTAATCCTGCGGTGACTGTGTTTAAGCAGAAATATCGTTCTTTTATGCCAAAGAAGAGAACCATGAGGTATCCTCCATTGGAGGAGAATGCCCTCAAAATGATTCTCGCTAAAGCCGAGCAGGTGAAGGAGAGCGATTGGAAGAGACTGAAGGCATATGCTTTGGTACTCCTGGCCTTGAGCACTGGTTTGCGGAACAAAGAGATTCGTGCCTGTAAGGTTACGGACCTTGATCTGTCTAAACGGGAAATCGTTGCCGAGCACGTCAAGGGCGAGGCAACGTATGGACAGGCAAGGACCATAGCCATCAGGCCAGAAGCTATCGGGACCATGAACAAGTATCTCAAAGTGCGGAGCGTGAAAGTAGCGGAGAAGTGCCCTAACAATCTGGCCCTCTTTCCAGCCTTGAGGGATAGTGAAGATGGGTACTACTCTTCCAATGGCATCCGCATGATGAAATCGCTTGTCGAGACGGAGATTGGGATTAAGTTCGATCTGAGAGCCTGTAGAAGGACATACGGACAGATGGCTGTTGATGAAGGATTGGACCTTGATTCTGTCTCAGTTCTAATGGGACATAATACCACTAAGACCACAGAGACCTACTATTGTCGTAAGAGGCCAGAGACTGCAATAAGGGAAGCTCAGAACATCTGGATGCAAGGAAAGAGCTTGCCAGGTGCAAAAACCCCCATAATTGATTTCAAAAATGAGGTGACTGGCTATGCATGATGGTGCGGGGGATGGGATTTGAACCCACGGACCCCTTCGGGACAGAATCTTAAGTCCTGCGCCGTTGGCCAGACTTGGCTACCCCCGCCTAGAGACGCTCATGGCCTAAACGATATTTGCATTTTGCCATGAGTTGCTAGGTAAAAAGAACGCAGCCTCAATTCTCCCTTTCCCGGATCATCTTGCCCAGCCGCTGCTCGATTATCTCTTCCAATGTCGGCCGTCCGATCTCATCCAGTTCGTAATACACGCGGGCGATCGGCACCTTCACCTTAATCACCCGACGCAGGTCGACCGGGGTGCCGGACACGACCACTTCGCAACCTGAACGCTCGATGGTCTTCTCCAGCTCGCTGACCTGCTCCTTGCTATAGCCCATTGCCGGCAGCAGCTTACCGATGTGCTTGTACTTGGCGAAGGTCTCGGCGATCGAGCCGACCGCGTGCGGGCGAGGGTCGATTATCTCCGCTGCGCCGTAGTCCTCCGCCGCTATCGTTCCAGCGCCATAAGCCATCCCACCGTGAGTGACGGTCGGGCCGTCCTCCACCACCAGCACCCGCTTGCCCTTGATCATCTTCGGGTCGTCGACCATGATCGGCGAGGCAGCCTCGATTACCAGGGCTCGCGGATTCAGCAGGGCGACGTTCTCCTTGACGGTCAGGATGTCCTGCCGGTTCGCGGTCTGCACCTTATTGATTATTATCACGTCAGCCATGCGCACGTTCGTCTCCCCCGGGTGATAGGAGAGTTCGTGCCCCGGCCGATGCGGGTCCGCGACCGTGATGTATAAGTCCGATCGATAGAACGACGTGTCGTTGTTGCCGCCGTCCCAAACGATGACATCGGCCTCCTTCTCCGCCTCTCGAAGGATGCGCTCGTAATCCACGCCAGCGTACACCACGATGCCCTTGTCGATTAGCGGCTCGTACTCCTCCCTTTCCTCGATGGTACACTCATAGCGGTCCATGTCAGCGTAGGTAGCGAAGCGCTGCACCATCTGCTTGACCAAATCGCCGTAAGGCATGGGATGCCGCACCGCCACCACGTCCAGCCCTTTGGTGCGCAGGATCTTGCATATCTTCCTGGTGGTCTGGCTTTTACCGGAACCGGTGCGCACGGCGCACACCGAGATCACCGGGACCTTGGAACGAAGAACGATGCGCTGGTTGCCCATCAGCCTGAAGTCCGCCCCGTTCGCCAGGACCATGGAGGCCTTGTGCATCAGCTCCATGTGCGAGATGTCGCTGTAAGCGAACACCACCTGCTCCAACCCGTGCTCGCGGATCAGCTCCGGCAGCTTCTCCTCGGAAACGATCTGGATGCCATTGGGATAGAGCTTGCCGGCCAGCTCTGGAGGGTATCTCCTCCCCTCGATGTTCGGTATCTGGGTGGCTGTGAACGCGACCACCTCGTGATGCTCGTCGTCCCGGAAATAGGTGTTGAAATTATGGAAATCTCGACCTGCCGCACCCATGATCACGACCTTACAACGTTTCATACGGACACCTGACGAACCATTGCCACTGGCTCTATATTTCAGTTCTGTGCCAATGGTTATCAATCGACAATATCGGCCAGGAAGTCATTAGAAAATTATCTATGCTAATATATCATTCATCTGTCGATGGCCTACAAGATCCCCAAGGCCGAAGTGCTAGCGGAAGCGGTTCAAGCGGCCTTGAAGGAGCAGTCCACGGTCGTCTCGCAGAATCGTTTTGCCAAGCTCGTCAACGACCAGCTGAGGATGGTCGATCCGGAGTACACCGCCTCGGAGGAGCGCATCCGCCGGGTGGCGCTCTACCGCAAGTTGGCGAAGGTCGAGATCCAGACGCGCGAGGCAGAAGAGAAGAGCCGGAACGTCCGTTGTCCGGTGTGCGACTCGAAGACTAAGCGCATCCTGAACGAGACGGTCTACGGCGGCAAAGTGACGCTGGGCTACAAATGCCGCGCCTGCGGCTATTGGACCGGCATGAAACGCCGCGTCCCGATCCGATATATTTTCTATGGCGACGGAGCGAAATTCCCGGTGCCGGACGAGTCCGTTCGTCCGTTGGACCAGACGCCGAGCCAACCGTAACGATGGAAACGTTCCGGCCAGTGTTTATATACCTTCGAAAAGCTCGCATTTCGTATGTGCGAATCGACGGTGTTCCTGGAGGATAAGGACGGAGCTCACGAGGCCATGAAGGAGGTGGCGCGCATCATCATGGACGGTAAGGACGCCGTCTGCACCGACGTCTTGGGCGAGCGCATCGTCCTCAAGAACGTCAGGCTCAAAGAGGCCAATTTGCTCAGCCATGGCATCGTCTTCGTGAGGAATTGAGATGCCGCTGAAGATTGCCATCTCCGGTAAGGGCGGGGTAGGGAAGACCACCATCGCCGCCCTGCTGGCCCGGATGTATGCCAGAGATGGGATGAAAGTGCTGGCGGTCGATGCGGACCCGTCGCCATCGCTCATGGCCGCGGTAGGCATCCCCGAAAAGACCAGGGAGAAGGCCAAGCCGCTCGCGTTGATGTACGACCTGATCGAGGAGCGGACCGGCGTCCGTCCCGGGCAATCAACCGGAGGAATGTTCCGGATGAACCCGCAGGTCGGGGACCTGATGGAGAACTATTCCGTCGAAGGACCGGACAAGGTCGAGGTGCTGCTGCTCGGAACCATCAAGAAGGCGGGAGAGGGCTGCTTCTGCGCCGAGTCGACGCTGCTGAAACGGGTCATGGACCACCTGCTGTTGGAAGAGGACGAGATCGTCATCATGGACATGGAGGCAGGCTTGGAACACTTGGGGAGGGGCACGGCGCGCTCGGTCGACGTAATGCTCATCATAGTGGAGCCTGGAACTCGCTCACTTGACACGGCGGAGAACATCCAGCGCATGGCGAAGGAACTGGGCATCGGCAAGATATTCGCTGTGGCGAACAAAGTTTCCAGCGATGAAGAGAAGAAGAAGATCAAGGAGCGATTGGACGCCATGGGGCTACCGCTATTGACCACCATCCCGAAGAACGATGGCCTGGTGACGGCCGACCTAAACGGGACTCCAGTCATAGATGCCGCTGATATCCAGTCGGTGATCTCTGCGGTCACGAAGCTAAAAGCTGATCTTCGTTGATTAGAACCACCCTCTCTGGCCGCCAGCGGCCAGATCTCGTTGAAAAATAAAATATAATGGGGGCGTCCCCGCCCCTTTGGTGTTTACTTCTCTTTCAACGCCCGCATCGCCACCACGATCCCGATGATGACTAACACCACCGAGAACGCCAGCAGGCCCAGGATGTCCACCCACAGCGGATAGATCCCGACCGAGCCAGAGAATAGCAGTTGCCTCATGCCATCCACTGCCAGTGTCAATGGGTTCACCTTCGCCACCGCCTGCAGCCAATCTGGCATGCTGTTTATCGGGAACAGCGCCGCTGATGCGAACATCAGGGGCAGGTTCAGCAGGTTGATCACGGCGAACAGCGTCTCCTGGGTCTTGATCGTCAACGCTATCGCCACGAATATCGCGGCGAACGCCGTCGCCAGCAGCACTAGTATCAGGAGCATTCCGAGCGCTGATAGGATATCGAAGTTCGACGTGACCGTCAGACCGGCAAGTCCTGGTATGTGCGTGAAGATCAAAGCTATCAGCAGCACCATTAGTGCTGATATGACCGCTCTGATCATAGCGGCCAAGATCCTCGACACCGGGATAGAACCTCTTGGTATCGGCGCGGCCCTCAGCTTGTTCAGGAATCCGAACCGGCGGTCCCAGACAACCGACATCCCAGCGAACATGCAGGTGAACAACGCGGTCACGGCCAGCATACCGACTGACATGTATGACATATAGTCCGGCGCACCATTGAGCGCGGCCGGGGGCAATTTGAGGGGCAACGCCTGCCCGAACAGCCCCAGCCACACGATTGGCTGGATCAGCAGCATGAATATCTGGACCTTGGCGCGGTACCAATGCTTCAGCTCGCGCACCATCAGCGCCGTCGTTTCACGGATCATGAGCCCGACCTCCTCATCTGTCTGGCGGCGGCCATCCTGTCGAAGCTCCCCGACTGCTCGGCGTCCCTCAGCGAACGTCCGGTATATTCCAGGAACACCTGGTCCATGTTCGGCCGCTCAAGGCTCACGTAGGTGACGGAACCTCCCTTCTTCGATATCTCGTGTAGCAGAGGGGCTGTGACCGTCTCGCCGTTGAGCACCTTCACGCGATACGATCCATCCTCCTTCTTCACGCTTAATACGCCATCCACCGACTTTATCGACTCGGTGAAGTCCATTTCGCCACTGATCTTGAGCGAGATGACATCGCCTCCAAGCGACTCCTTGAGCTTGCTCGGAGTATCCAGCGCCATAATCTTCCCCTTGTCGATGATCCCGATCCGGTCGCACAGGGAGTCGGCCTCCTCGAGATAGTGGGTGGTCATGAACACCGTCATATTCGAGTTCTTCCGCAGTTCCCTGATGTGCTCCCACATCGTCGTTCGGGTCTGTATGTCCAGCCCCAGAGTGGGCTCATCCAGGAACAGTACCCTCGGCCGGTGGATAAGGCCCTCGGAAAGCTCCAGCCGCTTCCTCATTCCCCCGGAGTAGGTCTTGACCATGCGGTCCGCCGCTTCCTCCAGTTTGACAAGTGCTAGCAGCTCGTCGATCCTTTCCTTGGCGACTTTCACATCCACGCCGTAGAGTGTGGCCTGCAGCATCATGTTCTCCCTGCCGGTCAGGTCGTCATCCACGGTCATCTCCTGTGGCACCAGTCCGATGGATCGGCGCACCTCGGTGGGGTGCTTGGATACATCAATGCCACATACTTTGCACGCGCCGCTGGTCTTCTGCAGCAAGGTCGTCAGTACCGCGATGGTGGTGGTCTTGCCCGCTCCGTTCGGTCCTAGGAAGCCGAAGACCTCGCCCTCGGCAACGTCGAACGTGATCCCATCGACGGCCCTGATGGAGCCGTTATAGACCTTGACCAGGTCCTTTACCTCAATGATGACTGTCATTTTCTCTCACCTATCAGCCTATTTCTGTTCAATCTTCTTCTCATGTAACTTCCTCTCAATCTCTTCAACTTCATTCTGCATGAAAGCCAGTTTGGTGAGATGCTTCTCCCTTGCCTTCTTCAGCATGCTCAACTTCTCATGTGGGGTCATTCGGTCCATCTCGAACATGCTCGAGAACCCCGGTCCCTCGACGACGAAAGGTACGATTCCCGCCAACGGGCTCGAACCGGCAATCTCTTTCGCCGCATTGTCCAGTATCTGGAAATAGCGGATCATGAACCCCAGGTCGCTCGGCGTATGCTTCACGAATTCCTGCAGTTCGTTTTCGCCCTTTTCTGTTAACGAATAATAGTCGGTCCCGTCTCGCTTCTCGACTAGCACCAAGCCGCGCTCTTCCAGGCGCTTCACTGCTGGATAGATCGTTCCAGTTTGAGGGGACCATACGCCTTCGAACTCCTCCCGCAGGGCTTTGAGGAGCTCGTAACCGTACATTGGCTTCTGGCGAAGCAGGATCAGCATGACTGACTGTAGTGGGCTGACGCGCCCGGCCTTTTGTTGCTGTCCTTTCTTTTCCATTCGATTGCCTTCTTGGGTTATAGTAGATGCCTACTGAGTTAGTCTCCACTCATTATCAATCCACTATATCAAGATTGCCAATTCCTTTAGCGGAAAGAGCGAAGAAGAGGAGGGGTCGGGTCCAGAACCTCGACCGGCAGGCATGACAAGGTTTATCAAGGCATAACGTTTTTAGCGCCCCGGTCTGAAAATGCGCTATTATGATTTCGGAAAGCTGGAAGGCTCGAAGATCAAGATAAACGAGAGACTCAGCAAGCCTTTGGGTCTGGTCGATGGCAGCCAGGTCTTCTCCACCATGTTCATGTACGAGCATGAGGGAAAGAGCAGCTATGAGTTCGTCCTTTCCACTTTGGGTCCGGAGAACTACCGGCAGATATGCACTATCACCTTCAACATGACCGACACACCTGGAGCCTGCGCGCAGGTCGCGAAATTCCTCGGTGAAAGGAACATCGACATCCTTAACTCATCCTCCCTCAGCATGATCTCCAACATCTGCATGGTCTGGAGGATGATGGTGGACCTGAGCTATTACGGGGATTCGGCAGCGCTCAGGGAGGAGTTCGACGACCTGAAACGCCAGCGAGCCACCTCGTTATCCAAGGTCGACGCGATCGAGATCGAGGCCTCCAACATCAGCGACCGCTACACGAAGGGCGTGGCGGCGTCCGGCTCGACCGTCAAGGTCCGTTCGATAAAGCAGTATCGGAAGACGAACAGCACCATCAAGAACGGCACCTTCCAGGTACCGGAGGACTATCTGCGTGCGATCGACAACCTGGCCGAGGGACAGCCGGTCATGATGGTGGCGGACCAGGACTCCTGGATACTTTCGATCACGCCGATGGACCCCAAGTCCAAGCTTGTGGAGCTCGACTTCATCATCCCCGATAAGCCTGGGGCGATCTTCGAGATCACCAAGGTGCTGGCCGATCAGAACATCAACCTGCTTTCGGTGAGCACCAAGGTGCTGGTTTACTACGAGACCATGTCGATGAACATCGTAGCGGACGTGTCCAATTACGATAAGGATATAGAGACGCTGCGCAAAACGACCGAGACCCACCTCGCAAAATTGAAGGGCAAATTCTCGCTCGCGAGGTTGGGGGGCATCGACCTCTAGGATGACAATGACGATCGGACGCCGGATCATCCATCTGGATGAGGTCACGTCGACCAACGATGTGGCGAAGCGCCATGCCAAGGACGGTGAGGCCGAAGGGTTGGTGGTCGTGGCGAAGCGCCAGACCCAGGGCAGGGGACGCCAGGGCAGGGAATGGGTCTCGCCAGAAGGTGGATTGTACCTGTCGGTCCTGCTCAGGCCGAGCCTCAAGCCGAAGGAGCTGACGAGCCTGACGGTATATTCGGCGGTGCCGGTGGCAAAGGCGATAGAGACGATCACTGGATTGAGGACCGAGCTGAAATGGCCCAACGATATCCAAATCGATGGCCGCAAAATCGCCGGCCTGTTGGTGGAGGGGTCGAGCCAACAGGGCAAGATAGCCTATGTGGTGCTGGGGATAGGTATCAACGTCAACTCCGTGGCGAAGGATCTGAGAGTGGAAGGCGCCTCGTCTCTGAGCGAGAAAACGGGCCAGACGATCGATCAGAAGCAGCTTCTGGACGAGGTCCTGCGCGAGCTGCGGAGCCATTACGAGCAATTCCTGAAGTCCGAGTACCCCGAGGACGAGTACGTCCGCAGGTCATCGATCCTGGGGCATCAGATCGAGGTGGTGGTCGGCCGGGAGGTACTGAGAGGAAAAGCGCTCTATCTGGCTCCCGACGGCGCTCTGGTGATCAAGAGCGAAGAGGGGTTGGTGCTGCGGCTGTCTTGGGTGAACGACACGAGCATCCGAGCGACCGATACCGTAAAAAGAATCGATGATCCGACGAAGGATTAATAAGCGATAGACGATTCATTTCGAAAGGCTGGGGGCAAGGCGTAAATGGGTGCCGAAGAGAACAACCGGGAAAGGCGGGAGATCAAGGAGCTCAAGGACCTGAAGCGCAGGAGCCGGGTCGGAGGAGGGAGCGAGAGGATCGAACGCCAGCACAAGCAAGGTAAGATGACCGCCCGCGAACGCATCGAAGCGATAATGGACCCTAGCAGCTTCGTGGAGACGGATGCTTTCCTTACGCATCAGTGCAGCAACTTCGGCATGGAGAGGAACAAGGTCCCAGGCGACGGCGTCGTCACCGGTCATGGTACCATCGAGGGCAAGCAGGTCTACATCTTCGCCCAGGACTTCACCGTCTTCGGCGGGTCGGTCGGAAAAATGCACGCCGCCAAGATCTGCAAAGTCATGGACATGGCGCTGAAGAACGGCTGCCCGATCATCGGTGTTTACGATTCAGGCGGGGCGCGCATCCAAGAGGGAATAGACTCCCTAGCCGGCTACTCGGAGATATTCTTCCGCAACACTCTTGCATCGGGCGTCGTCCCACAGATAGCGGTAGTGATGGGGCCATGCGCCGCTACCGCGGTCTTCTCCCCCACGCTGATGGATTTCACTTTCATGGTTGAAGGGACGAGCCAGATGTTCGTGGTCGCGCCGGACGTGCTCAAGTCGGTGCAGAGCATTGAGATTAGCTACGAGGAGCTCGGAGGCTCGGCCGTCCACACCACCAAGAGCGGTGTAGCGCACTTCTCCGCCGAGGACGAGGTGCAATGCATCAAGAAGCTAAAGAAGCTGATGAGCTACCTGCCTTCCAACAATCTGGAAGGAAGCCCGAGGATACATCCGAAGGATGCGCCGGACCGGGTCGAGGAGGGCTTGAACCTGATCGTGCCAGAGGACCAGATGAAGCCGCTGAGCATGCACGAGATAATCAAGCAGGTTGTCGACGACGGCGAATTCCTGGAGGTCCACGAGGATTACGCCAAAAACCTGCTGGCCGGGTTCGCCCGCTTGGACGGCATCTCGGTCGGCATCGTGGCCAACAACCCGCCTGTCCTGGCCGGAACGCTGGACAGCCCATCGTCCATCAAGGCAGCAAGATTCGTACGCTTCTGCGATGCCTTCAACATCCCAATAATCACGCTCGTCGACGTGCCAGGTTACCTGCCGTCGGTCGAGCAGGAAGCGAGCGGCATGATACGCAACTCCACCAAGCTGATGTACGCTTACTGCGAAGCCACGGTCCCGAAGATCACCGTGGTGGTGCGGAAGGCCATCGGCGGCAGCTATTGCGTCATGGCATCCAAGCACATCCGCAGCGACGTCAACCTGGCCTGGCCGACGGCGGAGATCTCCATCATGGCGCCGGAGTCGGCGATAGATGTGGTCTTCAAGAAGGAGCTGATCATGGCCGACGACCCGCAGGAGAAGCGCAAGGAGCTGGCCGCTGAGTATCGCAAGAATCACGCAAGCCCGTTCGTCGCCGCTGAGAAAGGCTACATCGACGACGTCATAGAGCCGAAGGAGACCCGGCTGAGGCTCATCGACGCGCTGCGGGCGCTCGACAACAAGCGCGAGTCCAGGCCGGCGAAGAAGCATGGGAACATCCCGCTCTGAGGTGTCAAGATGGTCAAGATCACCGATACGATGTTGAGGGACGCGCACCAGTCGCTGCTGGCGACGCGGATGCGTACCGAGGACATGCTCCCCATCGCTCCATTGATCGACGAGATCGGATACTGGTCGGTGGAGATGTGGGGCGGGGCCACCTTCGATACCTGCCTGAGGTTCCTCAAGGAGGACCCGTGGGAGAGGATAACCAAGCTGCGCAAGGCCATGCCGAACACCCACTTCCAGATGCTGCTCCGCGGCCAGAACATCGTTGGCTACCGACATTACTCCGACGACATCGTTGAGAAGTTCGTGGAGAAGGCGCACGCCCGAGGCATCGATATCTTCCGCATCTTCGACGCGCTGAACGACGTCAGGAACATGCGCACTTGCATGAAGGCGGCGAGCAAAGTAGGGGCGGTCGTGGAAGCATCCATATCGTATACCACCTCCCCGGTCCACTCCATCAAGGGGTTCGTGGAGATGGGCAAGAAGCTGGAGGAGATGGGTGCGAACACCATCTGCATCAAGGACATGGCCGGCCTGCTCACGCCACACGCCACCTACGACCTGGTGAAGGAGCTGAAGCAAGAGGTCTCATTGCCGGTGCACGTGCACTCGCACATGACCTCTGGTATGGCGCTGACCTCCTACCTGAAAGCGATCGAGGCCGGGGCGGACATCGTTGATACCGCTATCTCCTCTATGAGTATGGGCACGTCACAACCCCCCACGGAGTCGCTGGTGGCTATGTTAAAAGGCACAGAGTACGACACCGGGCTGGACCTGAAGAAGCTGGCCGAGATCTCCGACTACTTCAAAGAGGTAAGGAAGAAGTACGGGGACTTCGAGAGCGAGCACACCGCCATCGACGTCGACATGCTGATCTACCAGATCCCCGGCGGGATGATTTCCAACCTCGCCACCCAACTGCGCGAGGCGAAGAAGATGGACAAGATCCACGAGGTGTACGAGGAAGTGCCGAGGGTCCGCGCCGACCTGGGCTACGTTCCCTTGGTCACGCCGACCAGCCAGATAGTGGGAACGCAGGCGACGTACAACATAATCACCGGCCAGAGGTACAAGACCTGCACCAATGAGACGAAGAACCTAGTGAGGGGTATGTACGGCAAGACGCCCGCTCCCATCTCGGCGGAGATCCGCAAGAAGATCATTGGCGATGAGAAGCCTATCACCGTCCGACCGGCGGATTTGCTTCCGCCGGAGTTTGATCGAATGGCGAACGAGGCCAAGGAATACGCTCGCTCGGACGAGGATGTCCTATCCTATGCGCTTTTCCCAGCTGTCGCCTTAGAATATTTCAAGGAAAGGATGATGATCGAGAAAGGGGCGAACGTGCGCGATCTGGCCGCTATCGCAACGATGTTCGTTTACCAAGCGGAGATGCGGACCAAGGCGAAGCATTCCGCTGTCGGCGAAGAGGCGAACCAATGGAAGATTGCCGCCAGGCGCGAGTCCGTCAACGGTGGAGGCTGGATCCTTTGAAGATCAAGGTCCACATGAACGGCCAGTCGTATGAAGTGCTGGTGGAGAAGAACGGCGGCGACTATCGCGTCACGGTCGGAGAGACCACGTTCAAAGTGATCCACAAGGAAGGCGGCCTCATCATAAACGGCGAGTTCGTGCCGCTGAAGCTCGAAGGCTCGTTGGAGGACGGGACGACGCTCCAGATCGACAATCGCATCGTTCAGACCAAGGTGGAACCGATCATAGAGCTGGAGAGGGCCGGGGAAGGCTATTCGGAGGAAGAGGAGAGCGGATCTGCACACAAGGATTCGCAGAACGTTATCACCGCCCCTATGCCAGGGAAAGTGGTCTCGATCAAGGTGAAGGTGGGGGAAGAGGTCAATCCGAATACGCTAGTGCTCGTGCTCGAAGCGATGAAGATGGAGAACGAGATCCTGGCCGGCATTTCCGGAAAGATCAAGGAGATCAAGGTGAAGCCGGGTGAGGCCATCGAAGGCGGCAAGATAATGGCGGTCATCGAATAGGCATTAATCGCGATGAAAGCAGGCCGCAGAGAAGACGAGTTGCTATCGATCAAGGCAATGCCTTGGAGAACGTTTTAAATTGAGTAACCCATTTAGCCTCTGGATGATTCTGCCAAGCATTGGAAGAGACCAGAAGGCAAGGTTCTTCTTCTACAGCTTTGGCTTTGGTTCTTGATGGCCGGCCCTGATTGATTTTGGCTGCCATCCCGCATTGGATCATCCCTGGAGAAGAGGTGAATAAAAGATGAGCTACACGGGCAAGGCCGTTCGTTTGGAACGGATCATGGACAGGAAACGAAAAGAACCATCATCGTGCCGATGGACCATGGTATGAGCGTCGGCCCTATCAAGGGCATCGAGGACATGGCGCATACGGTCGACCTGGTCGCCGAGGGCGGAGCGAATGCTGTGCTGGGGCATATCGGCCTTCCTTTGTTCGGCCATCGCCGACACGGCAAGGACATTGGAATGATATTGCATCTTTCGGCGAGCATGTCTCTCTCCCCCGACCCGAACAATAAGGTGCTGATCACGCCAGTCGAGGACGCCATTAGGATGGGGGCGGACGCGGTGTCCGTTCATATCAACATTGGCGCGGAGACAGAGTGCAATATGCTCCAGTCCCTGGGAATGACTGCCAGTCGATGCAGGGAATGGGGCATGCCTCTGTTGGCGATGATGTACCCGAGGGGGAAGAATATTAACGCAGAGAATTCGGCCCAATACGTCAAGATAGCGGCACGCGCCGCGGCTGAGACCGGAGTAGACCTGGTGAAGACCAACTATACTGGTGACATAGACTCCTTCCGAGATGTTACCAAGGGGTGCCCGGTCCCGGTCCTGATGGCTGGCGGGCCAAGGATGGAGACGACCGAACAGATCCTGGAGATGGTGTATGATTCGATCGAAGGGGGCGGTTCAGGAGTGGCGATCGGTCGCAACGTCTTTCAGGCCGAAGACCCAACCAAGATTGTGAGGGCGATCGCCGCTATCGTGCACGAAAGGTGTACTGTGAAGGAGGCGCTCAGGGTGCTGGAGTAGGCGATTGCTTGTAGTGCTACGACGAGGCTTTCATTAAAACGAATAATGCACTCTTTGAGTTTTCCGGCTAAACCTTTTCTGCTTCTTTTCGATAAATGCCTATATGACATTGGCGTATTCCGACAACCTTATCATGTCTCGAGACTACTCCTCGCCCGGTGGCCCAACGAGATCTTTAGTCACCTTGTTTGTCATTTGTGCATTTCTGGCCTCAACGCTATTGATTGGCGAGCAGGTCGAAGCAACCACCCCTCAAACGATAGATATTGCTCCAAACGGATACCTGGCGCTCCAAATCTCTGGCAGTTCCGCCATCCACTCCTTCTATGATGTCCTTGTGGTCAGCGGCCCCAATATCGACGTGATCCTAACTGACGAAGCTGGCTATGTTGAATATAAAAATGGCGGATTGGAATCGGTCCCCTATTCTGTTCTTGGGACTTACCTCGATACCAGACACGCCGCCTATTATGGCAATATGACCAATGGCACTCATTATTTGATAATCGACAACACACTTCAGGGAACGGCCCAGCCGAACGGTCAAATCGTTCAGATCACCTTTTCTTCGGGAACTTTTAATGCCGGGATTCAAACCGGTTCGGACCGCTCTATTTCGATTACCGGTATTTTGCTTATTGGCGGACTTATCCTTCTGCTTGCGATCGCAGTGATCATCACCCTAGTGGTAATTAGTAGAAGCTTGAAAATGAAGCAATTTCCACTGCTATTCAATAATCGGCATGAACACGATCTTGCGGATCGAGCACCATCGATTCGAGCCTTTTCTGATAGTCAAAAGCCTTATCGCATTTATCTTCAAACAAAACCTGCAGTTCGACCCATCCTCGTCCATGCTATCGGACGATGTCCTACGTGTAATGGAATAATTGCTAATGATTGGATGCAATGCTCGAAATGCGGTTGGATTGTTGACCGATCGAAACTGCGTCCATTCAAGTAGGTGTTCTCAGCGAATGGGCTCTTTCTTCTTTGGCTTTGCAAGAACGAATAGAGTTGCTTGAGGTTCCGCATCAACTCTTTTTTGTTCGCTCCCCTCGAGGTTTGAGTTCGACTTATCCAGATTATTATTCTATTACTCTAATCAAAACTAATAATGCGCTCATTGACTTCAAACGGGGTAACTTTTTCCGCTTTCTTTTTCTTATCGATGTCGAAAAGGTCCGAATGAATGGCAGGTTGTTCGTGACAATTATCCCATTTGGGCAGAAAGCCAATCCTTATCGCTCTGAACCGAGTAGTCACTGCTCGTAAAGAGGGAGTGCGATGGGAGAGACGTTCCAATATAACCACAAGTTCAAGGCAAGCAAGGAGGAGGTGTTCCAGCAAGTCATCTCCTGGCTGAAGAAAGAAGGAGCACAAATCACTATGGAGAAAGTACCAGATAAGGTGGAGGCCATCCAAGGATCGATGAAGGCTCTGAAGGTCTGGAATAAAACCGCGGAGAAGAGAATGTCATTCGCGCTAAGCGAAGATAGTGAGGGTGTGAATGTCGTGCTCGTCATGGAGCCTGCATCAAAGATGTTCGAAGACGATGTCTATGCTTGGAGGAGTAAAATCCAGATGGCCTGGGGGCAACTGGCTGACGACATTTGGGTCAGTGTGGAACGGTCGAAAGCGGAGTGATCCAAGATGAGCCTGAACCTCACCGCATCCCGATAAAAAGAAAAGTTGTGAAAGCGTTACGCCGGAAAAAGTCAAAATGCAAAATCAAATTTCCATTCTGATTAACGACGTTTAGCCTGATGTTCTCGGCCCATGACGCGCGTCTCTTTGCCGCGAAGGATGGAAAGAACCAAAGCGACCATCAGCAGCAGGATGGACACCAGCAACGCCGATCGCATGCCGTCGATGAATGCGCTTGCCAATGGTCCACTTATCCCCTCGCCGACCCCAAGGAAGATCTTGAAAGCGAGATCACGTGGAATGGCGATGGAAGCGAAGAAGATGGCCACCGCGAAGCTACAGACCATGCCCAAGTTAGACATGGTCCTCAACAACCCGGCGCTAATCCCATAGGAATGGGGAGGGGCATTGGCCATGACCGCGCTGGTATTGGCCGGGAAGAAGGTGCTCGTTCCCGCCCCACTGAGGACTGAGCCGAGGACAACCACGAATACGGAAGTATCCAACGCCAGGGTCGAGTAGACGAGAATGCCACATATCTGCAGAGCAAGTCCGAGCGAAGCTATCACCCGTGCTCCTTTATGATCAGATAACCTGCCTGAGAAGGGGGCGATCAGACCGCCAAGCACGTAGCCCGGTATGAGAAGGAGCGACGCGTCCCACGGGGTCATCCCTCGAGGTCCCTGTAGATACATTATCACCAGGAAGATCACCGCATAGCTTGCCAAGGCCTGGAAGAATGCCGCCAGGGATGAAGACCGGAAGATCCTGTCTTTGAACAGCGAGAAATCCAGGAACGGATTGGAGGCATGCCTTTCCCACAGGATGAAGCCGATTAGGGCAATGGCACCAACCGCGAGTTCGAGGCCGTAGGCTATCGCCCAACCCGAACCGGTGATGTCGGTTATCGCCACCAGGATGAGCAACAGGCTCGTACCGAGAAGGACTATCCCCCCCAGGTCGATGGCCTGCCTCTTCCTGGGAGAGCGCTCCTCCAGGAGATAGTATCCGGCGATCGTCGCGAAGATGCCAATGGGAATGTTGATGAAGAAGATGTATCGCCAGGTTAGGAAGGTGACAAAGAACCCGCCTACCAGGATGCCTAGGACCGCGCCGATGGACCATCCCATTCCGGTGATGCCGAATGCCTTTCCTCGTTCTCTCTGATGGAACGTGTCGGCGATTATCGCCCCGCTGTTGGAAGAGATGAATGCGCCCCCGACCCCTTGGATCACTCGGAAGGCGATGAGCTGAGTACCATCCTGCGACAAGCCACAAAGTAAGGATCCGAATGTGAAGAGGGCAAAGCCCAGATTGTACATGCGGACCCGCCCGAGCATATCGCCCAGCTTGCCAACCTGAGTCCCGAGAATGGTTATTACCAAGAGATAAGCGAGGAGGACCCAGATCATACTCAGGATGTCAGTGTTGAGGTCCTGCTTCATGACCGGGAGGCCGAGGACCACTGCGGTGGTGTCGACCGCGCTCATCGTGACGCCAAGCATGATTATCACGATGGCAATTGTGCGGTACTTTTTCTCCTTTGGAGAATATGAGGCCTCAGGCATTAAATGGCCGGGACGCCGCCTTCTCCTATATTCTTTGCGATGGAATGCGTTGTCAAACCGGAATAACTAGTTTGCAATCCTGATTGGCAGGGAATAAGCGGGCTATACCTTGTTCCCGCAGCTTCCGCAGAATTTCTGGCCTACCGGCATCGTCGCTCCACACTTCGGGCAAACCAGTTCAGCTGCTTTACCAGCGCCAGGGGCCTGAGTTCCTGTTACAAACCCGTAGCCGCTTTGGAGCCTTGTCAGGTTCTGTCTTATGATGCCATAAGCCTTCTCGGCCTCTTCGTTGGGCAGGTCTTCTAGGACCAGAGGCTCACCACCGAAGCGCAGGATAAACTTGATCGTCGACCGCAAGAATCCTTTATCCAGAATGACGTTGGCGATGTCCAGATAGCTATAGTCGACAAAGTCCTTCAGCAGGCCAAGTGCATGTGGTTGGCGAAGAATCACACGCATGTTGGTGATGACCACGGAGTCAATGTTGAACTTTGGATGGTAGATCTTCTGCTGGATATAGAGCTCAACTTCCTCGTTAGGACCGAGTATCTTTTTGACGTCTTCGGGCACATCCACATTAATCACTCGATCAGATACAGCCTAACTGGATAAAAACTCTTGGAGGACGAATTGCGGGAGCCCGTTTCCCGGATTTGGTCAGCTGACCCTTAATTAATAGGGGGTCATCAATTCAAATTATCTTTCAATTCAATGTAATAAAATAAGAAAAAAGGTTTCGCCGAAGAAAGTAAAAGAGCGCATTTCTAGTTTTGATTAGAGCAAATGAATGTCTGGATCATACGAGTGTATTCCCGGATGTGAGCGCACCCTTAATGAGGTGATGGTCTAAATTCTCGCAGCACTCCATCATTGTGATAGGATGCAGGAGAGTCCCGTCTCATCCACCAATAATTGCCCGTTCGGGACGAGCCGCCTTGCCAACAAGCGCCAGTTCTCGTTCCTTCGGAAGACGTCCTTGAACAATGGAAGCGATTCCTCCAAGAATCCATTACTGGCCAACGTGACCGCGTGCCAAAAGCGCATCTCCTCATTCTCCGGGAACAGGCATTCCGCAGAAGAATAAAGCTCTCTCGCCAGAGTCATATTCCCCGTTTCAAGAGCAGTATCGCCCTGGTTCATTTTCTCGTAGGCCCGATGGACGTCTAGCAGCCGTCGCAATTCGATCAGCGGTTCCTTATTGTCATCAACTCGCAGATCGACCAAACGGTCCTCCCAGGGATTGCCTGTCGGCATTCCCCTTACCACTAGCAGAGCGGCTGATTGCCGTCCTCGAATATCCCCTCCTGCCGCATCTCCGGCTTCCAAGGCGCGCATCATCCTTTCTGCTAGCGAGCCTTCTGACGAGCCAAAGGCGCGGTCCATCGCCGGCCAGACCTTATCGTTGATCATGAGGTTCGCTTGGACGGAATGATCGACCCTGATGATGTGACCCGCCGCAGGGATGCATTTCTTGCCGGTGTGCGTCGCCACCTCACCATGGGCATCGACGATGGCCAGTTGTCTCATCTCTCTCGCCTCGTCCGAAGATATCAAGACATCCACGGCCTGCTTCGCGCCCATTCCTTGCTGGAGCAAATGCAGCGCCCGAGGTCCGAAGGAAACGTTGGCGAACGCTTGCGTGGCAACCACGCCCACTCCAGCTTCGCCCCAGGTGACGACCGTTCCGACCGAGAACCAATGGCTTTGGACCGCTACTCCCATATCCCCATTATTCGGATCCCTGGCAACGATAGAGTAGGTGTGCGCCAAAGGCGCCCTTTCCTTTCCGATGGCATTCCTACAGACACGGTAACTTGGCATACGCATCAACCCTTGAGTAGACAAAGCACTAAAGTGGACATAAAGAGCGCTCCTTTTGAGTTCGCTGCGATGCCAAATCATGACCGAAGCCAAGGGTTTTATAATGGTACGCTGTACGAAATCTGCCCTCGGTCCAGAGAGCATTTCACAATTCAAACGGAGCCCAATCAGATGCCTTCCGAAGAATCTGAAAATCATATTACCGCAGGCCCCGGAGCCAAGTTTCGCGATAAGCCGAAGGCAGAATCACATACAGAAGAGGATAGGCATGACGTCTGGATGATTCAACCTCATTATGCTGCCTGCGAGCTCGGGGAACGCTCCAACGATAATCCAGAAAATTCGATGTGGAGCGCTCAGTTGAAATCTCGTTATGCCAAGGAGGAATACAGTGCTAACGAGAACATCGCAGGGGCTCGGACCTTGGCACGCTCGATCGCGAACGAAACTGCAGCGCACTCAAAGCAAAGTCGCCGTATTGCTGAAGCATTGATAGAGGGTTCGAAGCGACAGACTGGCGCATGCAGTAACATCGACCTGGACAAGCTCCATCATGCCGCCATCAGGTTCGGGATCGACCCGAAGAGCGTGGACTCCGAAGAATTGGGACGTCGGATCACGAACGAGGCGCTTCGAGATCATTCCCACACCGGGAAGGAACCGCTCAAATTTACTTCGACCACTATCACGAAGCAACGGCTCGCCGCCATTCTAGGCAGTGGTTTGATGCCCGACAGCATCGATCATGCGGTCGAGGACGTCGTGAATCGCACGTCCATCGACGACGATGCCGACCCGATGTCGATCGTATTCGGCGCTATCGCCTGCTCCATCGCGAACTACGACAGCATGCACATCTCCACCGATCTGTCGGATGTTATTCGGGGCACGCCGCGACTTGTCCGAACGGGCGATCAAGCTCCACTGAAGGCCGATGTGGTGAACATCGCAGTTATCGACCTCGGTCTCTCTTTGAGAGAGAGGGTCGTTCAGGCAGCAGGGCGCATGAGAGACGAGGCCAGAGCGGCGGGTTCATCAGGCATCAACGTCGTTCAAATCGGCCTCGTTGGAGACC
>Ga0209777_10000065_pt1 | contig 174649 bp, 200 predicted proteins | sample FrelakmetHBP12HB_FD_187147 | JGI IMG/M metagenome (GOLD analysis project Ga0209777, IMG submission 187147) | Freshwater lake sediment microbial communities from the University of Notre Dame, USA, for methane emissions studies -HBP12 HB (SPAdes)... | ecosystem: Environmental > Aquatic >...
AATTACCATTGTATTGTATAGGAAAATAAAATCTACAAGAACTTATAAAACGTTTTCCAATTTGCATACTTTCAGGAAACAATCCTGATCTTTCAATTACAGGATCTTGAGGAATTTCTGTTGCTGAACATCGTTGAATTCGACCGCAAAACTCCTCTATTCTGAAAGAAGTAATTCTCTTCATTCCACCAACAAATTCTATAAAATCATTTGCGTTCCTCCTATATCTCATTTAAGTTCTCCTTTCATGAATCATTTCGTTTGAAAATTTCACTTTTCATTTTTTCCTTAATAGCTCAACTTAAATTAAAAAGGCCGGTTGAGTGCCGGCCTCTATATCCCCTTCCTGATTCATTATTTTACCTTTAAACTTTTTTCCAGACGCCGTATTTATAAATATGCGTCTGTTTGTTTTCAAACGAGATCATCGGAAGTCCTGAAACAATAGACGCCACCTTGAACGCTCCGTTCGGCAATGGTAGCAGATATTTTGTGTTGTTAACGCTCACGAAGGCGGTATCCAGATCAACGAAATAATCGGAGACTTGTTTTGTTACAACCTTCGATTCGGATTCGTATTGAACAGTGAATCCGTAAACGCGATACTTCTTGGCATTGTCAGCCTCCGATTCTGACGAGCCCTGTTTGATCTGAAAGCCTTCTTTGCCAGCATCCCCATCCATAGAACTCTTTAAATTGGATGCTGACTTACTGCTTACCACTCCACCTTCTCTTTCGGAGTCGAGAAGGGCGTTCTGGACTGTACCGGGATTAAAATCGCTTTCACGGTGTCCTATATCGATTTGACCGTTGCCGCCCATCTTTCCTTCCTTCACATCTTCGAATACAGGAACAGCTCCGTCGCCTACGGCCCTGCGAACGCCGCCTTCCTTATCGAAATCATCAAGGGCATTCTGGCTGGTCGCTGGATTAAACTCAGGCTCAACGTGCTCTGTGGGCACTGGATCCTCAACGACCTTTTTTACATCGATTGGTGCGGCCGCGGGTTGTTCTACAGGCTGTTCTGTGGCCATGGTGGTCTGCGCCTCCTGAACGATCGTCTGTTCCTCTTCCGGCGCCGACTCGACAGCATCTTCAATGCCGGCCACTTTCTCTTCCTCTTTCGCCGGATTTAATTCATCCGCAATAGCTTCGAGGATATCCTGTGGCTTTTCTTTTCCAGGATTGAATTCAACAGCATCTTCAGGCTTCGGAGGAAGGTGTATTTCTTCTCCTTTTTCTTTTGTGTCGATCTTTACTTCCCCTTGGCCTTCCAACTCTACGGGGCCTACCTGGCCCACGCCTTGCTTTTTTTCCTGCATGATGTCTCCTTTTGTATTTACGTTTACGTGGTTCCGGTTTATTAAGATACTTTTGAAGCGCGGACAACTGCAAGTCCCCCATGTCGAGTAACTCCACAGTCGCCGAGAACTTAAGAATTTTATCTTCGTTTTTTGTTATTCCATACGGTATCCTTATGAATCGTCCTTCACTTACACGGACCAACCTTTCAACCATCGCATTAAGAGTCGCGGCCTCAATAAGGATTGTGTGCATGTACCTCCCTATTGATTAAATATTCTTTGTTCTATTATTGTTATTACAATAAATCACCTTATATAACTATCGCAAATCTACCAGTAATTGCATCGCCAATTCGAATGCTTTTGGTTCATACCGCCTGTCTATATGATTGATAAAAATGATCCTGTTTTCAAGTTTGTCGGTAATCAGGTTTCTTACTTTCCCCATTAACTGTTTACCCCAAAATCCCATAGATTCTATTCTTAAATCAGGGCCGGGAAGGATTAAACCTGATTTTTTATCCCGATGCCATTGAAGATGACAGTTACGGCAAAGGGTAATCAGATCTTCAAGCGGTTCATAATACAATCTTACATAAGTCAAATGATGAACATTAAGAAACCCACATTTTCCCCTGGAGTTCGGTTCATACTGATGCATGCATTTTTGACATGTATATTTATCTTTTTGAACACGATTTCGCGATGTTGTTTTCCAGAATTTAGTGTATTGATATATTTCTTTCATTGTTTTATTCGGAAACTGCCTAACATCAATATAAGGAATCAGGTCGAAAAACGATTTTATAACAACACCACTCGCATACAAATCATTTAATAATTTATTAAGCTTGTCAGGATAACTGTTTTTTCCAGAAAAAACGAACGGATCTTTTACAGCAAAATCATTAATATTAAATGAAGACTCTTTCTCTTTTTTGTTTTTTTCCTGTATCTGCTTCACAACATCTGTTGACAGCCTTAACTGACTTAAAAAAAGCTCTTCTTCTTCTTTTAATTGGCGCTGCCTGTCCATTTCAATTGCCTCATTAACCTCTTGTACGGCACGATCTATATTTTTTTGCCCATCTGCCTTAACCACTTCATTAACTCTTGTCTCAGCCTGTTCTATCTCTGCTGTTGATGGATAAGACGCTTCATCAGGATTGAACCCGCATATCTGTTCAGTGGTTATGCCGAGCGCGGAAGCCACTTCATCCATAGTTTTACAATGTTTTTCAACAGTCATTGTTTCCACCTTACTTGGGATAATACCCCATGTACCAATTAACGAATCTCCTGACCCCAACATCTATATTCGTTTCAGGCTTGTATCCAAGCCTCATTATCTTACTGATATCAGCTTCAGTCACTTCAACATCACCAGGCTGCATCGGTTGATAATCAATAATCGCTCTCATGTTCAAAACAAGCTCTATCTGCTTTATAAAATCCATCAATGTTTCGGTCTTATTGTTTCCAATATTATAGACCTCACATGAAGCACAGTTATTAAGCGTTAGAATAATTCCATTCACCACATCATCAATGTAAGTGAAATTACGTTTCATATTCCCATCATTGAACACCTGAATCGGCTTTTTATTCATTATTCCATCGGTAAATAACGACAACGCCATGTCCGGACGTCCCCATGGTCCGTAAACGGTAAAAAAACGAAGCCCTGAGCAGGGGATTCCATAAAGATGATTGTAACAATAAGCGGTCACTTCATTCGCTATCTTCGTCGCCGCATAGAATGAAACAGGTTTGTCGACCTTATCGTTCTCAGAGAACGGCAACTTTTCATTATTACCATAGACGGATGATGATGACGCATAAACAAAGTTCTCAACATGGGCTTTATTAGCAAGCTCAATTACATTCAAAAAACCCTCATTATTCGATCGCTGATACAGGAACGGATCTTCTATAGACACTCTAACGCCTGCCTGACCAGCCAAATGGCATATTTTATTTATTCTAAATCGTTCAGCAAGCGACATCATTACCTTTCGGTTACAGATGTCCATTTTAATAAAACGAAATGTTTTATATTCCCTCAGTAATCTTAATCTGTCAAGCTTAAGTTCATATCCATAATAATGATTTAAATTATCGATTCCAAGGACTTCAACACCATCACTGCACAACTTCTTGGCCGTATGGAACCCTATAAATCCAGCAACACCAGTAATAAGAACCATCATTTCCTCCTATTAATCTTCTCCATCTATTACAAATACCTTTTGCGGTTTTTCTTTACCATATTGTAAAGTCATTACTATAGCGCTTTCTACTTCTGGATATTCAAACCCACCATCGTACGATGTTCGAACAGTTAAATCATCATCAACTTTTTCCAATATCTTTTTCAAATCCTTAACCTTCATTATCTTCCTCCTGCGGATATACATCCGCCATATTCAGGGCGTCTCCACCCCCATACATGGCAATGAGGACAATTTCTCCAATCACCTGTCGTTTGAGTCATTTTAGTTCCACATCTGGGGCAGAAGTCGGTTTCAAAAACCATATTATTGAATATAACGGTCGTTTCAGCCTTTTCATCTTCAATCCAGAGTGTCTTCCCATTTTCCATATCGAGAAGAGCCCAGAAAACATGATTTCCCCTATCATCACAATGCTCAACCAAAACCGGCTTTTTCATTTTATTTTACATCCTTTCCGCCTGCTTGGGATGTAATCAGTCCACCATCCTGTCAAAGGAATAATAGGAAACAGGATACCCCATCGGCTTCGAACATTATTTTCATAACAAATACATATACGAATAAAGAACCATTGAATAATAAAAAAATTAACAGCACCAAGGACTCTCAACACCTTCTTCTCTTTCATCACTTCCTCCTTAAAAATATCCGTGTTACTTGGGACTTAATCTAACGACGCTGACCGAGTTCCACTACGGTTAATAAGCCACGGTCATTATATGTCCACGCGCCATGAAATTATTTAGCGGTCACTTCTCTGATCGCCTTTTTGACCGCTTTTACCGCATTGGCCAACGTAAGATTGACACGGACCCTGGTGAGCTCAACAGCGTAGTTAAGAATCTGAATTTCTTTCGCTGTCAATCTCTTCGACGACTTTGCCATAAACCCTCCTTTAATAATTATGAATGATCAATAAGCAGTTGTATCAGAAAAAAAATAATCCCACAGCCTTTTAGTCCATTTTTCTTTACGCGGTTTCTCTTGCGCCATAAGCTTTTTCCACACTTCAGCGCACTCTTTACTATCACTTCCTGGACGCCAACAGGTGAAAATAGGACACGAAAGACAACTTGACGGCATTTTAGGATCAGTTATTTTGAGTAAAGAAAATTTTAATTCTATCCATTCCCAAAATTCTTTTGTTGGGCCGGCCACATGAGCATATTCAATCCACGGATTTTCCCCTGTTTCTTTTCTATACAATTCATCTATTTTCATTTATTTCTCCTTGCTGCTGATCTGGTCCGCAACCCCTCTGTATAATTTTAAATCGTTCTTTAGCGCCCTCCCTGAAGATATAATACTTCTCTTTTTGACAATCAATTTTCCTTCCACATACAACGCATTCATGAATACCGATCTTCCCAAGTGTTAATGATTCGGTTTCAGCGGTTCTTGCTGCACAACTTTTACAGAAAAACTCCACCATTCATTCCCCGCATTCCCCTTTTTGACGCGAATCAATTGACGCTTTCCCATCCCTGTTGTTCGAAATGATATTATCAAGCCTTTCCATCGTAGGCATCATGGTTGAAATCTGCAGGAAGTCGGTCGTCTTGAGATAGATCTGGAACTCGAGGCGCAATTCATTCTCAGGATCGATAACACCAACCTCGCACGTCTTCAGGTATTCCTTAAAGAATAGAATGGCATTTATGAGCTTCTGCTTCGTGCATGCCGGGATCCTTACATGGTATTCACCATTCGGTTCCCCATTGACGTACACTTCCCTCACGTCGAAGTTATGAAAACGAGCGTTTCCATACGAAACCCTGTCCACCTTCTTGGCCGGCGACACTCCTATTCCTTCAGGATCAGACGCCATCATGTTTTCCGAGAAGTGTTTCAACCTCTCGTCCGTCAGAAAAGCCTTCGCGGCTGCTTCGAGGTCGTTTTGAGGAACGAACTCGTACGACCTCATCCTGGGTTCATTCATGAACAACCATCTCCTTTTTAACGATGAATTGATCGGGATTTCTGACGTATAATTCGACGAAGGCGCAGAGGACATTCTGCATTGTTGATTTTTTCTTGTGGGTAAGGACTTTAAACTGGTCACGGATTTGCTTCTTTAACTTAAAACAGAAAGGCACCATATTGTTCTTCAAAAGTTCAAGAGTCAACTCTGTAGGCGGCTCAGGAGCTTTCGTAGTTGAATCCGGCATATTCTTCCTCACTGTTTGAGATGTGGTTTTTAAGTTTCCCCTAGAAATATAATATAAAATATACTAAAGTGTCAAACTTTCTTTTTAAAGCACCCTTTTTATGTTCATTTTCATTTAATTGACAAGATGCTACAATATGGTGTTTTTAAACGATTAATTAAATTACACTAATGATAGGTTTCACGGCTTTTCCATTTTTATCCTGAAGCCTATATAGCGCTTAACTTGAAGAACGCTCTTGAAAAAACTATCATTTCCGTACCATTTTTATGATCAAAAATCAAATTACAAAAATGATAGTTTTTGAAAGTGCGTTTTTCGGTTTAATCGATTAAGAAGCACTTTCTGAAAAATGTAAAAGCGATGAAACCTAACATACTCGTAATTTATAAAAATTCTTTGTAAGTCTATGATGTTTATAGTCTTATCCTATGGTACGATTTTTGCTACGTATATAACATGAAAACCCTATGTAATTCCCGGTAAAATCAAAGAGTTATTATATATATATATTCTCATGTTATAGGGTTTTACTCTTTTGAATCTGGGATGTATTTTAAAAATAAATTTTTCAAAAGTTTTTTTTAAAAGTATGTATTCCGTGTGCACGAAAATCTTTTAGTTTTTTCCAGACCAACTCGAAAAGAGGAAAGCTGGCATCCCTATATATAATAGGTCTTGGAATTAAGTTAAAAAATAGACAAAAATATTTTTTACACCTGTCCCAAAAACACATTATATTATTTATGTTGTATTTTATAATATTCTAACTTATATTAATAGGGACGCGCGCACATGAATACTTTCAGAACAACCCAAGAAAGGAGAAGATATGGATCAAGCACCGCCCAGTTCAAATGAGAGGAAGCCTGCGCCGGCCGCTGGTATATTCCCGAAGAAAGAGGCGATCAATATGTCGCCACAGACGAGACCTGCGCCACAGAAGCCTGAGAAGCTTGCCGAGGCGCCGCCGAAGGAAACGTTCCCGGATCCGTTCAAAGTCCAGGAGCAGATGATGGCGAACCTGAGGAAGGACGCGCCGAAAAAGGACGCGGGGGAAGACGATGTTGAAAGAATCAATGATATGATAAACAACCCGATGGCAACTCCGGAGGACGATGATTCAAACATAACGCCGGAGGACATGAAGCTGGCCGAGGAGCTCATCTTCAAGGGATATGCCGAGTATTCTGCGGAGATGCCGCGGTTCCCGGGAAAGAAATTCGTAATTACTTCCACGAATGCGGAAGAGATGGGAATAATCGATGATATCATATTTGAAAAGATCAGGTCGGAAAAACAGAATGCGGATGGAACGGTTGAAATGCCGGAGAACGCGGTGAAGGTGTTGAGGAGCGCGCTGTTCGTTGCTCTTTCATATCGAGGGCCTGATGGAAGGGATTTTGCCGCAGAACCTATCTGTCAATTAAAGACGTTGAAGATGGGGATATTGAAACTGGGCGACCTGATGAGCGAGGGGAATATAAAAAACGCAGAAGAACTAAAAGACAGTATTAAAAAAGCCCTGATGAAAAGGGCGATAATGGTAAAGAGATTCCCAACAACGCTGATCGACTTTCTTGCCGACGCCAAATACAAATTCGACCTCAAAATGCTTCGAATCATGAATGATAAAAATATAATCCCAAAATCCTAAGGACCACTACCGGGGTGGCCCGCGCGCATTTCCTGATAACAGGGATGAAGCATGATTATGGGTCACTCAACGAGGCTATCGCAATACACACCTTCACTCGTCAAAGAAACATAGATTTCATGGCGGCTGTCTTTGCGGTAGTGGATCCTACATCAACCAGGAAGGCTGTAAACCTGTTCAGAGGCGCGATGTTCCCCGAGGAACGAAATAACGATCTGGAATATATCAAGAAGGCGCAGGAACTGATGGTAAAGGCAAGGGAATTGACAATTATAATCAGACCAAAAAAACTGGGCAGATACGGTGATTAAAATGCATTACCTTGTCTGGGTTTTGATATCAGCTGTATTTGTATCTATCGCTGATTACTTCTCGAAGAAATACGCCATATCGAGAAGTTTGCTTTTTCTTGCTTTATTTATCGGAATGGACATGATTGGAGTTGTTGCCTGGCTGCCGGCTATTGTACAGAAGAACTCACTGTCAATAGCCGGTTCTATTTGGGCGATAATGAACTTTATGGGTTGTGTCCTGATAGGGGTCTTTATTTTTAATGAGAAATTAAATATATTAGAAATGATCGGTATGGTAACCGCCATAGCATCAATTGTATTATTAAGCCTGTAGGAGGGATTATGTTCAGAGGGTTCATTATTGAAAGTAAAGAATACATGGATTATCCGGCGTGTGGAAGGTGGTATTTCTGGAGCAGGTTTCCAATCGCGCTGGTGAAATATTATTTTTTTGGATTGTGCGATATAATAAGGCTTAAAATCATTTTTTCAAAAACATTCAAGAGAAATAAAAATGGATGAACAGGCTGGAAAACCTCTTTTAGGCCCATGGAGATGTGATGGGTGCGGAGGGATATTTGAAAGCCTGGATGTACCAGGGCAGGCTTCCGCAGGATGGGAAAACGGTAAATATGTGGAGAAAACATTCTGCGTCGAATGTGTAAGAAAAAGCCTGCCTATACAGGGGTTGGAAGGGGATAGAAATGAAAAGCCCTAAGAATATTGACCAAAGAGTAAATCAAAAGAAATACGGCGATGAGTTTGACAGGATCTTTGGAAAGCGCGACACGATGGAAAGCGCGACCGGAAGATATCAATGGGATAGTGAAAAAAGACGGCTTGTAAAGGTTGGTCCTGAGTTTTGCGCATGGCATATGCGTGAGACCTATTCTATTCCGCAACTTCTCAGTGATGGTGTGAGGAAAATGGAACCGATTCATTTAAAAACGAAAGAGGTGATGCATGCTTCTTGAATTACCGGTACGGTGGAGTAAAAAACAAGATATCCCTGAAATGCCAGGGGAATCGGTAACGGATGATGTTGTTTCAAATATAACAGTCAGAATCGATGAAATAATGAGCGTCGGTCACACTGATAAAGACTGCTGTAGTGTGGAGATGCTGAACGGAACATGCTACGAAGTGATGCTCGCTTACGATAAAATGATCGAAATATGGCAGGACAGCCTCGAAACGATTGGCGGCATTTTCATTGCGCGTCAGCCTAAAATGGCGGCAAAATTTGTAAGCAAATCCGAACCAGGAAGAGCTGGAAGCGGAATAAATTAGACAGAACACATTCAAGCAATATATAATTAAGGGCAGCAGCCATTGGCTGTTGTCCTTGTTTTGTTTTATATTATACATTATAGCACCTCTTTTTTTTACCTCTGAAGGATCATCATGGCGCCTCCAGGTTATGATAATGTTCCTCTAGGCTCCGACCAACCTATTACGCCCGGCAGTCAGGACGCAAATCAGATAAGCTATGCTGATATGATGCGGTATCAGATGATATCGCAATACCAGCAGAGGTATGCCGACCAGCAGCGTTTTATTCCAACAGCCCCTCGATTCCGCTATGGAGTTAATGATATTCCGGAACGCAGTTTCTTTCAACGCCAGAACGAAGTAAACAGGATGTCTTTGAGTTCTGGTCTTACAAAAGGCATGGCTGATATGGCCGCGTGGGGAGCGGCTTCTCTTGGATTAACGGCGCTTGGGGTGGGAGGAATGTCTGTCGCAGGAATAGCCGTTCCAATGATCGCGCCCTTAATTCCAATGCATTTCTTTACAAAAGGCGTCGACATGACTTTCCAGCGGCAGAGAGCCATGCAGGGAATGGCGGCCGATATCCAGCAATACAGGGAACAGATTGGAATGCCTGGAATGTCTTATTTTCAGGCAACGCAATTTGGTTCGAATATGGCGGGAGGAATGTTTGCACAAAGACAGTTCTTCAATCCTCAGCAGCAACAGGAGATTCTTAAGATCGGATTGGCGAACAATCTGATAAGCGCCAAGGGTGTTGGAATGAATACCGGTGATATAAAAACCCTTGAAACGAATGTAAAAAAATTCACCGAGGTAGTGCAGACTGCAGTTAAGACTTTAAACACGACGATTGTCGGCGGGGCGTCGGTCATAAAAGAAATGCAGATGCAGGGATTCGGAACGATGAACCAGATACAAACCGGATTACTTACTGCAAAAGCATATGGGAACATGACTGGATTGGGCGCGCAGAATTTATTACAGATAGGCGCAGCGGGAGCAGCAGCGACTCAGGGAACTCCATGGCAGGCAGCGGCTGGGGCGACGATGTATCAGTCTGGGGCTGCGCAGGCCGCTTATATGGCTAAGGGATGGAATCCGCAATATCAACAATCAGTAATGATGGCTGGCGGAGTTGCTCGTGCCGGCGCTCTTATTGCTCAGACACAAATGAATTTCATGCAGTCCGGAATGGGTGCTAGGGCCGCGGCTTTTCTGATGGATGCAAAAGGAAATCTTGATGCAAGACAATTAAACAGGTTGATGACTGGAGAAGTAACAGGACACGAAATGATGATGAGGGGTTCTGAAATTGCGCATCAGATGGGCCCAGGCGGAAGAGTAATGTTCCAGAGGAGAAGGTCGGAACTTTGGAACGAATTGGCGAAAAATAATCCTGAAGTCATTTCTAAAACAATGATGGAAACATTTGCGGCCTGGGGAACGAGCAGGAGAGGGACAGCCGAACAACAAGCTCAGGCTTTTGCAAGAATGTATTCTGGTGGGGATGAGAGGGCGGAAAATGCGCTTGCTGACTGGCTGATGGCTCCGAAGGGTTTTTCTGCAATGGGGGCTGAACGCCAGGTATCTGCAATGTTGGGCCAAAAGGTTGGTCCAGCACAATCCGCCATGCGAACTTTATATAATAGTTTGCTTACTGCGCCTCCAGACCAGACTCTTGGTTGGAATTTTGGAGATTTTACCAGGGCTGGAATATCCGCTTTTAATACAGTTGATGCTGCGATGTATTCAACAGGCGGGGCTAAAGGATATCTTGGAAGGCGTATCGGGCAGAAACTTGAAGATGTGGTGAACCGTGTTACTGGAAGTAAATACGGAGTATTCAACAGGTATGATATCGGAAATACCGAAAGGGCTTATAGAAAATTATACGGACTGGCCCCGACGACGCTGACTGAAGAGGATATTGCTCAATATCAAAAATACTCCACTCGGAATAAACCTCCATACGCAAAATCAAATATATACGCAGGAGATATCGGTGAAATTGATTTAAGGAAAGAATACGGGATTAATGTCGAAGCTAATTTCAGGAACATGACGAGAGAAGACCTTTTAAGAGTTGCACAGACGACGATGACAGGACTTGGTGAAGGAACAATGGTTTCTGTGTTGAAGAACCGCGATTTCTTAAAGTCCGCTAATATCCCGAAAGAAATCGCGAACCGGATGATTTACAATAAAGACCATATGGCCCCGGAAAAGATCGGGTTGTCATATATAAATCAACTAGCTGACTTTGTATCGAAAACAAATAAACAGGCCGATGCATTAACCGCTGAGACTGTTAATTTTAAAAAGACGATAGATCAGGAAGGTGGAGTTTCGCATACTGAGTACGCTACAGCACAAAGGCATGTTAACTGGCTTCCTGCAGAGGACCAGGATAGACTTGCCATCGCAGACACAAGAGGAATGACCAAACAGCAAAAGATGGAAGTGATGGCGGCAAAAGAAAATCTGGCGTACAGATTAACGGCGAAAACTCAAGGACTTGACATAGATAAATTAATGGGATTTTCTGATGTAACTGGATTACGAAGAAAACAAGTGCAGGATTTTAAAGAAACATTAGGATTAGCCGCAGTAAGAAGGCCCGTTGCTGGAGGTGTGGCTGGCGCTGTATTAAGTCAACTTCCCGGCCCATTTGGATATGCAGGGGCAGTTGTAGGGGCAGTTGTTGGCCAAGGAGCAATTTTTACTCGTTTTAGTCAGGCTCGTTTGGAAAGAATTGCCGGACTTAAGGGTGGAATGAACACTGATCCAGCAACAACAATGGCCGCGCTTCTTGATAAAATTCAGGCCGGCGGCGTAATGCAAGGAAAGGTTTCTCAAGCGGATTGGGATTGGCTTGGTAGGCGTGGTCTTTACAAAAGAACAGATATGGGAGGTGCTAAAAGAAATCTGACTGCTGAGGCTGATGAGATTATAGCTAAGTATGGAAAAATGGTTGAAGAAGCTCAAGTAACAATGAAATACGCAAAAACAAAAGAGGCGTTGTCCGGAATCAAGACACAAAAACTGGCTAACATTAAAGGTTACGACGCTGCTTCTCTGGAAGCAAAAAGATTTATTGAAAGCACCGGAGTTGGAGCCCAAGGGCTATCAGAAGGTGCTATAAAAGTCCTGGCTGAATCCGAGGGAATGTCCGCAGCAAACGTAAGAGAATTGGCTAAACAGGGAGGCAACGTTCTTGCCAACAGGATTTTTATTCCGTCAATAACGAAAAGTGAACAGAAGAAAACACAGGCTTGGGGAGATATATTAAAAACATTAATGGCGCCGACTACTGATAAAAGTCAATTCATGACTTTCTTCAATCCTGATACTCAAAAATTTGAAACTGAAACAAGAGAAAAAATATATAAAAAATACCAGAAACAACTGACCGATGCGCAAAGAACCGATCTGACGCCTGAAGAGGCCGCGAAAGGGAAATCACTCTCTTCCTATGTCGCGGCGCCCATTCTGAATTACTGGTCGAACAGATGGATAATGTAAGGAGTTAATTATGGCACAATCAACGTTCCAGTCTCCGATCGACACCGACGATTCAACGAGCAGACTGCGTCCTTATCTTTCAGGAATTACCAACCACGCAGACCCGATTGCGACCATAATTCTTTTTAAGGAAGGGGAGTCTCCCAAGATAGACAGCTCTGAATACAAACACGATTATCTCGCTAATTTCGAATTGGTAGTCGAACCTCTCTTTCCTGATTCTTTCAGGACCGGAGTAATCGGGTATCCGGAACTTCCTGCGGGAAAAGTCCCGATCCTTACTCTTGACAATAAGAACGATTATTACGGGGTATTCAATAATTTCTCCGTTACCGGCATAAGCGAATCGCATGACCAGATCTCGAAAGTGCATATGAATTTCAGCGCCAAATGGAATGTCTTTTTCTTCGGCAACACTCCAAATGTCTATCAGTTCAGAGGGTATTTTCTTGACACAATGGAATATCCGTATTACCAGGAATTCCTTATAGCGTTTGAAAAATACCTTTCCGGAAGGAAAGCGGTGGAACAGAAGATACATACGAAACTCATGGTGTCCGGGCAGATCATTGACGGGTATCTTTTAAGCCTTGGGGTCACCCATAACGCGCAGTTGCCGGCAATGAAAGAGTTTCAGTTTTCCATGCTTGTGAAGGGTGTTTCCTGGGTGAGATACAATTATGTCGGGATGGGAAAACTAGGCAACACGAAGGATGTTCACAAAACAGTAATCGATATGAATGCGCTGTCGAATATAGACAGGCTCTCAAACCCGAAATATCTTGGATTGATCGATCATAACATAAGCGAGGATACATCCGGGAAATCGGCTCCATTAAGCCCGTTGCCGACACAAACTATTCCAGCAGCAAAGAAAACGAAAAAGGCTAATACAGCTAAAAACAATTCTACTGCGGTTAAAGCCGCTGAATTTAATGCTAAACTTGTGGCATCTTCTACTTCGAATTATTATGACGGAAAAGGATTTAGTGGACCAAAATCAAAACCTGATTCAGATTATATAAAATTTACAACCGCTGTTGCTGATAAAACATCGGTTTTTAAATAAGGGATAAGGATGCCAAGAGGATATAATCTGTCCTTTAAAATGCACATGGAAGGAATTGAGGTTCCTTTCAAGAGTGCGAATATTATCTGTACGCCGAACGGAGTGGAAGCCAACATTAACATCTATCACAACAAATATGTTTACGACATAAAACCTAAAACGATGGTGCAGATATTTTTTAAGGACTGGGCGCCGAACGGAGGAAAACCTGGATGGAGACTGATGTTCGATGGGTTCTTCTCAAGTTACTACAAGGAGGACGAATCCACTCAGGGAAGAATGATAGGAATCGTCTGCAGAGATTTCAGGATGGACCTTCGTAAAGCTCCGGCAGCGCTTGCATATACCGGGGACTCCGAACGTACATCACGGCATTTATTCAACATGCATGGCCTTTATACACGCACGGTTGTTCCTGGAATGAGCACTCCGAAGCATCCTAAGAGCGTGGCGACGAGGGAATACGAAAATCAATTAAGCCCTTTGTCAAGCGAACTCAGGTACATTGCAGGAACAGCTTACGGGGCAGGGGCAAAACAAGACCCGAAGACAGGGGAATGGTTTTATTCAAAAAAGTACGCTGACACTCCAGTTGATAAATGGGGAAAAGCGGATTGTAGATTTTTCCTCGACGCCCTTATTCGTGGGATATGGACTGAGGCTGTCGGCGGCACATCTGTCGGAGCGTTTCTTAACAAGAGAACGAAATGCGATAAAAGGTTCCTAATCCCTTCAAATAAAGCAGGTTACAACTTCTGGTCAAGACAGTCGGCCGGCCTTCAGATGGGTTCATATGTCATGATGGATTCGAGATTTGTGAGCCTCGAAGTTGCTATTATGAGAATAGCCGCCTTGTTTTCGGTACGGGTTTATTCATGCAACACGCCGGCATTGATACCGATAAGTGAAACAGTCAATGGACAACCCAATCCTACAATCGATTACATAATGGATCAGAAGGTAAGAAAATTTCTTGTTGACAGGGCGAGTGCTGAGTTCGGCGCTCCATACATACTCAACGAAGGCATGCTTCTTCCTCCACTTGAATTCACGGCTCCACCAAACTGCAACCTGTTCCTTCCTCCCATATGCAACCGCGTTTCCTGGCAATATGATATGGACGCCGATATCACTCGCGGGTATTATTCAGTCGTCAATAGTCTTTCAGGATATGATTCGACGCAGGGACTCAACATGCTTGGTATCCAGGTTCCGAATCTTTTGTTCGACCTGAATGACCAGGAGGGAAGCAAGAAAGACAAGTATGGAAGACGGAAACCACCGATAACACTTGAAGAGAGATACAAAGGGGTTTCACTGACATATGGTCAAGTGAACCTTGATCTTGCAATGAATGAGGCGAACACGGAACAACTCGATTCTATTCTAAGAAAAAAACAAGCAAAGATACGGGAGACCAAGACAGAAGAAATTACAAGAGGGGGTTCTGTTACTTCTCCTGCGGTGTTAAACCACCTTGCCCCAGAATTAAGGGAACAGGCTGAAAAAAATATAAATGACAAATTGGAAAAAATGAAGATAAGCACGCAGGTTCCCGTACAGACCGCTACCACAAATGCAATGCGGCGCCATGCTATTCTTAAATACTTAAATGAGAAATATGCTGGCAGGGTCATAACGATCGACATGATGTTCAACCCATATCCCATGTGCGGATTTCCCGGAATGTTTGTTGACGATGACGAGGCTGGTGGAGAACAGTCTTCCAAATCGGTACTTGGAATGGTCCAGCAAGTCAAACACATCATTCATATTTCTTCCGAAGGGGCTGAGGCAAGCACCACGGTAATCATGAACGACGCAAGGTTTATCGATGAGCCGACCGATTTAAGCCCTGATGGAAATGCGTATTATTTAAAACCGACAGATCCGATTGCCGCTGAGATAGATCCCAAAACTCTTAAATTCGTAAGCGAAATGAAAGCCAACCCGGTGCATCATTATGTCCCGGAACCGAAACAGGCAACAGAAAGAGTGGTCAACCCGAGGGCTTACGACCTTAATCAAAACAAGGAAATAAAAGACTATATATACGTGAAGGACTTTCTTTCGATAACGCAGAGGTGGTCTGAAGGAGGAAAGTCGAATAAACTGTATGTTGATTCGGATTATGAGCCTCAGCGCATATGTAAATTCTACAAGGATGTTCTTCAGCATTCAAAACCGCACTTCATGATAGGGACAAGATTTGTAGAAAACAGGAACGTTTTCTTCGTATATGACTCGATGCATGAGGCCCTTGTTGAACTTAAAAACACGAAGAAGGAACTGCTTACCGAATACGACAGGGCTATGGAATTCATTTCAAGAGGAATATGTTCCGCCGATGCTTTTTATCAGGGGATACTCGGGGCGTCGGTACAGGGGGAAATACTTGAACCTGATCCTGCGCATCCTGGAAATTATATATCCAAAGGTTTCGGTTACATATGCAATACAAATAATTTCGACGACACTAGGATTGAGGACGAATATTTTGGAGTGACAACGGCATTGTGGAACAGCGGAAAAATAGAAGAACTTAAGGCCGCGCCTCAAGCCGCGCTGGCTAAGGGCTGGACACAATCAAAAGGGTTAATGACGCATGAAGGGCAATGCAGCAGCATCCTTGAGACAATGCCTATTACTGCTTTCATAGAGGAGCGAAAACAGTCTGTCAAAAAGTATATTACAAGTACAAGCCAGACTGCTCAAGGGATGCGGTTCAAATGAATATACTTGAACAAATTAAAGAATCTGCATTGATTGATGAGCTTGAAAAAATAGCCCTCAATGCGCTTGAAAAAAGGGAATTGGCTAAAAAGTTCGGACTTATTTTCGAGGGGACGGGAAGAAACTGGGCGTTGAGAAATTTACGGAAAGGGAAAAACTGGGAACAACTTGGATCGGTGAGCCAAAAACATCTTAATGCCGCAATGCCTTTAATAAAAGAAACAACTCCCAAAGGAGTTGAAATTGGATTTTCTACATATGGAACTAGAAGGTCTCCGATATTACGCGGAGGAATCGGAATGACTCCGATAGGTACTATTTCAAATAAAATTACGAGGACATTTCACACTCATCCGTATATTGGACTCGCAAAAACATCGCCTGATAAACTTTTGAAAGATATATTTCTTTCAACATTAAAGATCACCGGAAAAGGGAATATGGGTAAAAAAGAAATTAGAGAAGCGACTAAAGCATATGTAAAATCTTCAGTTTTTAAAAAGATGGTTAAACACATGAATAAAGATTCGAAAAGAATGCTGGAAATGAGACCTCATTTGATGGCGCATCCTAATCCTGAAAATATCAAAGGCCTTACTGATTTAGCATCAATGCAATTAACTCCTCAAGCATATCATAATATATTAAATTCAGATGCTATGATCCTTGGTATTCATAAAATAAGACCTAAAGGATTGCGAGAAGTTTACAGACAATTATAAGGAGAACACAATGAAAAACTTTATCATATTAACAGTATTGGTTATGGCTATCAGTTTTTTATCTTATTCCGATATAGATTCCACAAAAGCGGCCAATCTTGTAAAAGTCACCGAACGCACCAGCAATACTTCGTTTGGAACACGTTGGGCGTTTTCTCCAGTGGCGGATTATCCTGTAGAGATGATGAAGAAAGTAAAGACTCCGGACCTTTCAAAAGGGAAAGTGTACTGTTGCAAGGAAGGCGTAGGCGGGGTGATCTGGGTCTATGAGGATACGGCGTGTATTCTGATAAAAACATGGAATTCGAAATCCGACACGACGTATAAGTTTTTGTGGTTTATGTATAATAAAAATAAATTTACATATTTAAAGTGAGGGGATTATGGGTTTTTTTAATCAAATAAAAGAAGCCGCCTTTATCGATGAAATTGAAAAAATCTCTATGTCATTAAATAAGATCACTTCCGCACTCGCCGTAAGAAGGGTCGGAAAGGTCAGGGGATGGAGTCCGCAACGTTCAAGAAGGTTTGTCGAAACCCATCCATTATCTCCTGGACAGGAACGTGTTTCGTCGTCAATTCAGGTTGGGCCAGGGTCTCCATGGAGATCGCAAATGAAACGTGAAGTTGCCGGAGAACAAGGAAGAAAGGGCCTTTCCGGAAAAACTTATTTAAGATCTTTTGAAGAATAACGGAGGGAATATGAATATTTTTGAAGAAATCAAACAGGCGGCATTTGTAGACGAATTGGAAAAAATAGCCTCAATCACATCGAATGTTAATGCGTATATTTTAAAAGCAAAAGGCGGATTGAAGCCTTTAAAAACATTCAAGAACAGAACAATGAGGGGAAAACAACTTCCTGATCCAGGACAGGTTAAATATTCAGGTGCGGTTGAAGACATGCAACTCCGAATGTATTTGGCAAAAAAATCAGAAGAAAAAGCCGCCGCGGCCGCTGCAACCGCCGCCGCTGCAAAACCCGTTACGCAAAGTATACAATCCGTAGCAAAACCGGTCGTAAAGCGCCCAAGCATATTATCAGGAATTGCGGCTAGAGTAAGAGGGGTTGGAAAAGCACTCAGGCCATTGCGGGCAATAAGGGTTTAAACATTGTACTCTATTTCGAGCAAATGCTCTCAGAGGTTATTTTCTTAAAAATGAATACATTAAAAAAACTATCATCTTTAATCGATAATCTTTCCGTCATCCAGAAATTTGCCGACGACCTTGGCGGGGGCGTTCATAAGGAGAAGGAGTTCCGTTTCCATCTTTCAGAACTCCCCCCTGAATGTGACATCGTTAAGCCTATTATCATCAAGCAGGGGATTTTGAAAGAGATAAAAGATGGCGATAACGTCGTCGCATATTGTAGAATTAGAATGAAGCAGGAACCTGGTAAAGTGCCGAAGTACAGTTTGGGAGTGAAGAACTTTCAAAAGAACGAGGAGTCTGAAACTGAAATCTCTAAGGATACTTTTGACGCTTTTTATCCGGACAATCTGGAAAAACCGCAGGAGAAAAAGCGTTACGAAATCAACAACTGGGAGATTGATGAGATTGATGACGGCACAATCATCGCTGAACAGGAATATAAAAACAAACAGAATTTAAACGATATACCAGGACACTGGAAAGTTATATAAATAAAGGAGATTGTATGGAATCAATTCTTGAAAAATTAGCAAAGAAAACTCATCCCGTTTCTGAAGCGCAGAGGCGTTGGGCTTTTGCGGCTGAAGAACGTGGCCAGCTTCCAAAAGGGAAGGCGCATACATGGTCAAAAAGAGTGGAGGGTGAAAGCCTCCCTGAAAAAACTGCAAGCCTTTTTGATCAAATTAAAGAAGCGGCGTTTGTTGATGAACTGCAAAAAATTGCTATGCGAATGACGGGCGCAAGAGCCGCTGAGAATGAATTATTCCATCGTGTTTCTGCGGCTGGAACTCGTGCTGGAAGAGAAGCGTCGCATATATCGTCTAATGAAAGATGGATTGCCCATAGAACAAGACAGGCTGAAGAAGCTGAAAGGACCAGAATGCCAGGATGGGCCGGACAAACAAGCAGTTATGATCGGTATGGACAATAAATAAAAAAACTTGAATTATAAATTTAAATATTGGAGGGTCGTATGAATATGTTTGATCAAATCAAAGAAGAGGCGATGATTGATGAGTTGCAGAAAATTGCAGACGGAGACGAGTTGGCTGCCGATGTGGGCCGTGGAACAATGTTGGGTGGTGGATTGGGAGTTGCCGGCGGAGCCGCCCTTGGAGGAATCGCAGTGCATAATGTAAATAAAAGTCTTGCTGAAAGTTCAAAACTGCTCAGACAAATGGGTCTTGGGCGCATGCCGAAAATAAAAGGAAGTGTCGGCAAAGGGGCTCTTGTCGCAGGTTTGATTGGTGGATTGGTAGGATCCGGATTAGGCGCAGGGGCAGGCGCGGGGATAGGCGGATTGCGTCAATTGAGCAAGGAGAAATAAATGGAAACAATTTTTGATCAAATAAAAGAAGCGGCTATTGTTGACGAACTTCAAAAAATAGCCGATGGGGATCTCGGCGAAATGACCGGAGCAGGCGCCGGAATAGGTTCTCTTGCCGGGGCGATCGGGGGAGGAATATACGGACGCCATAGGGTGGTCAAGGAAATGAAAGGGTTAAAAAATCTTCTCAGGTCAGCCAGGAAAGGCCTTGGGCCGATGAAAGGAAGACTTCCAACGATACGTGGAAAAGGTCCTCTTGGAGAAGGCATGCTTATTGGATCACTGGTCGGCGCGAGCCTTGGCGCGGGCATCGGTGCGGGTGGAGGAGCCACCGTAGGAACGCTCAGGCAGGCCCTGACAAAAACTGGAGGAGACATCTCCGAAGGTTCCGGAACGGGCGTTATGCTGGGCGCAGGACTTGGAGGAGTGGGCGGAGCGGCTTATGGCGTGCATGCGGTACATTCAAATGTTAAAGGGTTAAAAGGTGCCGCCAGCACTCTTAACAAACAACTGAATGCTTTGAAAAGAGTTAAGGGAATGGGAATACCAAGAAAATTAAAAATCCCGACCATCAGAGGGAGGGGCCCATTGGTAGGAGGAGCTATCGCCGGCGCAGCGCTCGGAACAGCCCTTGGAGCTGGATTGGGAGCGGGTATAGGGGCTGGCGCAGGAGCCGCCAGACGGTTTTATCAACCAGAATATATGTATGAGAAATATGAAAGCAAGGACGCTATAGCCGATGACAATCGGTTTGAAAAGGTTTATTAATGAATTTTTTTGAGACAGTAAAACAAGGATCATTCATCGACGAGCTTCAGAAGATCGCCTTCAAGGAATCTTTTGGGCCTAACGGCGAACTGATCACCGATTACATTAAAGGTGATTATGCGGTCAGCAGAGCAAGACAAAAAGAACCTATACCATTCAATGCCGCAAGAGTAGTTGGAACAGTCGGTGGTGGTTTAGGCGGAGCTGTTATAGGTGGCCTGGCAAACCTTCCAATGCTTGCAATCGGAAGGAAGAAGAAATGGAGTGATAAACAAGTATGGGCGGCCATGAAGAGCGCCCAGAGAATAGGAAGCATTGCAGGCGGCGCGCTCGGTCTTGCAACCGCTTTGGAATTTGTCGAATCGCCTTTACTGAAATCTCGAGGGATTAAAAGAAAAGGTCTCATACATCCGACTTATAAAATCAGCAGGGAAGCGCAGCAGAAATATAGAATTCATCCTGACTAAGCGGTGCTATGAATGATACCGAACAAATTCTCAAGTGGCAGAAAACGAAAGACCCGAATCTTTTCGCTAATATGGTCATTCGTTATCAACCAGTTATTAATTCAGTGGTCAATAAATTCCGGACAGTCGGGCTTCCGCCGGCAACACTGCGCGCCCATGCTACCACGCAACTGATAAAATCCTTCGAGTCGTTTGACCCTTCACGGGGAACGCAACCCACGACGCACATATGGAATAATCTCCAGAAGGTCCAACGCGTCGCCTCGGAAAGCCTAATGTCCGGACACATTCCTGAGAACAGAAATCTTAAGAGATCTACATACAATATTGTTCAGGATAATTTGACCGAACAACTTGGAAGAGAACCTAACGTTGAGGAAATGAGTGACGAACTTGGTTGGGATAAAAGAGAAACAGCCAGGATGCAGTCGGAGATGAAGGGCGAAACAACTGCGAGTAATGCCGAATTCGATTTTTACGGGAATAGTACAACATCCAGGTCGAAGGACAGACAACTTGTAGATTATCTGTATCATGAACTTTCCGGCCCCCAGAAAGTGATATTCGAACACACATTCGGCTACGGCGGAAAGGACATACTTAACAATAAAGAAATAGCTAAGAAACTCAACATGAACGAGATGATGGTGCATCGAATGAAAAAGGACATGTCGAGAAGGGTTCAGGAGATGAGATGAAGAAAAAAGAATTCGCACCAGGTCTTCCCTCTAAAGAGAAGACGCATAAAATAAGTCAGAAGGGCCAAACTCGTTTGGTCATTCAGGAACATAATGCGTCTCATCATCATTATGACATGCGCCTGCAGTCGGGAGATAAAGCGCATAGTTGGGTCATTAGAAGTCTCCCAGGAGAGAAACCTAAAACACTTGCAATAAGGCAACCGACTCATACTGCGAAATATATGAACTTCGAGGGAACGATTAAATCTGGATATGGCGCGGGAACAGTCAAGAAGGTTTATGACGAGAAAGTTCATGTCCTTTCTGCGACGAATGATAAGATAAAAATGCAGACGCCGCAGGGGAATTTTACGATGGTAAAAATTAAAGATCCAAAAGATAGGAATTGGCTTATGATAAAAACATCAGTATTGGAGAAAGGTATGTTCGACCAAATTAAAGAAGCGGCGCTCATCGATGAATTAGAAAAAATTTCTGCAGGTCAATATACGAAAGTTTTTCAACAATTAAAAGGAACTCCTAAATTTGATATATCAGAGTTATATCCAGCTGTGACGAAAATAAGGCAAAGAATTGGAAAGTTAAGATCATTTCTTCCTTCCGAGCATATAGGAAGAAAAGCAAAGTTATCTAATTTAGAACGTGATTTGACTACATCTTTACAAGAATATAAAAGTAAAAGACAAAACTTAATGTATTGATAAAATTTAACTATGCTTAAGAATCCTATAACAATGAAATTGGAGAAAGATATGTTCAATCAAATTAAAGAAGCGGCATTTATTAATGAGTTAGAAAAGATATCAGTTAGAGGTGATTATAATAAAATGTTAAATTTAAAAGGCCGCCTTGCAAAAAGGCTGTATAAAATTTATCATTCACCCGAAAAATTTAATCCTAATACTGCGAATGTTGTTTCTGAACATTATGGTAAAAAATAGCTCCTTTAGAAAAAAAGTTATTTAATAGAATGGATATATTAAGAAATCGTTTATTTCAAAGGGGAATAACAGATGTTGGTATGAAAACAAATGATTGGAATAAATTAGAAAGACTTGGCCAAATGCGACAGAACATTGATTTAAGTGTATGGCATTAAAATTGATTGATTTAAAAATATGCTTAAGAATCCTATAACAACAAAACCTGATTACAAAGAACTTGAAGAGCCTACTGCCTATACGGATGACAGTATCGTTCTTCAGCCAAAAGTGGATGGTTCTCATTCATTAATTGCATTGCATTCAAACCGCGATAACGATATCTATTCATATCGGATAAGTAAAAGGACTGGTAAATCGATTGACCATTCAGCACAGATTCCAAAGATAAGAGATCTTGAAGTTCCGAAGTTTCTTGACAATACAGTTATTCGTGGCGACCTGTTCGGCAAAACGAAACATGGCGTGATGCCTGCGGAACAGATAGGCGGAATACTGAATGCCAGCCTTGAAAAGAGTTTTGCGAAACAACGGGAATCTGGATGGTTAAGGCCCTATGTATACAATATAGAAAAGTTTCACGGAAAAGATGTTTCCAACGAACCTTATGCTGTCAAATTCCAATTGCTGAAAAAAATAGAATCGGCATTGCCGCAATTGGAAGTGGCTGAAACCGCATTTACTCCTGAAGAGAAAAAGAAACTTGTTGAAAAAGTCAAGAAAGGTAAACATCCTGACACTGTCGAGGGAGTGGTGGAATGGAACCTGAACAAACCTGGCGGCGATCCAGCAAAGGTAAAATTCAGAGATAATTTCGAAGTGTACATCCGGAACATATTTCCTGCGGTAAATCAGAAGACGGGAAGGGAAAAGAAAGAAGCCGGCGGTTTCGAATACAGCCTTACCCCGAAAGGGGAGATCGTAGGAAACGTCGGAACAGGTTTTGATCGTTCTGAAAGAATCGATATGCTGAAGCATCCCGAGAAATGGGTGGGAGAGGTGGCGAGGGTGAAATCACAGCAGCAATACGGATCGGGGGCATTGAGGGCCCCATCGTTCTATACACTCCATGTGGAGAAGAACCTGCAGAAAGCGGCATATGATGATTTTTTCAGATATGGATTCGTAGATGAATTGGAAAAAATAGCGGCAACTCTGAAAGAATTGAACAAGGCCAGCGTCAAGGTTTATGATAAAAGAGTGGGGCCTCCTCCCGTCCAGCGTCATCATGAAGAGGTCGGTCCGACTCAGATTAAACACAGGGAAGATGCCGGAGAACAGGGCGGTTCAATATCCACCGGAGGCGGGTCTATAGAAATTTCAGGTATATAAGGACGCATATGCCACCGACAAAAGAAGCATGCCAGATCTATGTCGACGCACAAACGGCGAAAGCCAAGATATTAAAACAGTGGTTTAATATCCGTGACGCCATTCAAAAACTTCTGTCTACTAAAATCAAACTGCAATTCGGAATTCTTAACATAGCCGACGTGATAGGCGCCGAAGTCCTCTCTGCTGTCGAGACTCTTGCGGCATCCATAGCGCAGGCGGCGCTTGGGGCGTTATCCCAGGCGGCCACGGCTGTCGTTGAAACTGTGCTGAAGGAATTGCTGAAGATACTGCTCGCGTTCCCAACTGCTGTATTTTCTCTCGTGGCTATTCCATTAAATCAAGCAAGAGTATCCTGCAACAATGAAAGATTATATCTGATAAAGGCGAGCAACAACATAAGGGCTGTTCTCGGGCTTATCATAAAATGGACCGGCGGCCAGGCAGGAGACCAATATTATCAGAAGATGGTAGAAGCGATGCCGTATATTACAAAAGCCCTTTCCTTGATTAAAGACATGATTGTCCAACTTCAGGGGGAAACATCTGATGAGGCGACACCAAGAAACGCCGTATTTAATGAAGAGAAATTTTTCGAACTGCAGCACAACCTGCGCGCCGCTATAAACATAACCATGCCGACATCGGTGATAGAAGATAATCTTCAGATTACCGCAACAGTCGAACAGAACAGGTTGGATATATATAAGGAACTGTCTGAAAATATAAAAAAGGAATATGCCAGGAAAAGGAGCGATATCTCCACTAAGTTTTCGAAGGACATGGACGGCGCGGAAGGGTTTAACGGGTTGGCAAGGGCCATCAGAAAAGAACAGGTAAAAAGCGATTATTCTACGCAACTGAACATGTTGTCAATGTGGAAGAAAGAACAACTGGCAAACGCGCAAATGAAAGCGACAATCCAGTCGGCTTCCAATGGAAGCAATTACGTTCAGGCTCTTTCAGGATTCGCCGACGCGTTCATGTACGATATGAAATTTCTCATGAGCAATCTCAACGATTTTCATCAGAACATGGTTATGGCGTACACTAATTATAAAATGAGTCAGTTGATGTGCAACAGCATTTACAACATAAGAGAGTTGATACGCGGACTGATTAATGAGATAATTAACTTAATAAGGGAAAGTTCCAATGTAGCGGGAACCGCTGTTATACAGTCGCTTGCGGTGTCTCAGGCTATGATGGAAATCGTGTATGAAACATTTTCAAAGGATATAGAACGGTTTAATTCGTCTGATAGCAACATCTCGTCGATTGAATTGTCTCAGGCGCTTTTTCTGGACAATCAGTTATTGGCTGCCGCAGACGCGAACATTAACGCGACGATAACCGACAGCCTTATAAAACTGATAAACAGTGATGATCTTCTTAAAGATGAGGCTGGGCAATTTGATGCTTTTCTTAACAGAATTAAGAATATTCCTGACTGGGACGGTACTCTCGGAGTCTGGGCTGTTGATATGCTTCATATTTCTGTCTCTCCTTACGTGCAGGTAATAGCAGACTCCGTCAATCTTCTTACAAGCGTTCCGACTTTATCAATATCAAAAAGGGGATCAGACCAGCAGACGATAAGGAAACTTTTAGTAAGAGTTGAAAATTCGTTTGCCGCTATAAAGAAACATAATACACTGGTTTATAATGTCCTTTATTCTTATGAACCATATGTCGGGTCTGAGGCCGGCAACCTGATGAAGATGCTGGCTGGAACCGGGCTCCTGCAGAATTTCGCTCTCGGAATGAGCATCGCGGGGCTTGTGACAACGATAGGGGCGAATGTCGCGACACGAGGATTCGGATCGGTTTTTCCAAGCAATTCGGCGTGCAGAAAATTATATCCGGAATTATTCACTGACGCCGACTTGAATCTTGCCGCGGCAAAAGAGGCGCTGAATGTTCAATCGGCTGAATTAAGTAATGATTTTAATGCCTGGTTGGAGAAGAATAAATTCAATATAAACAAACAAAGACTGGATGTGTCAACATTTGAATTATATCCGTCTGATCTTCCTTGGGACGCATATAATAATGCCGATGCCGAGCCGGTAACTTAATGTGGCTAAAATGGTCAGAAATAAGTATTTTCTTTAAAGGCGCATAAATGGACATTGATTTCATAACAGATTTAAGAGAAGGATTCGCAATATCTCTCGGAGACAATCCTCAGGCTGTTTCAGGAAACAGGGCTCTTGTCAATAGATTCGAGCTTACGTTCCTTACGAAACGAAGACAATTCATACTTGGGAACAAGTATGTTGCCGATACTTATGGCGGGGATGCCAGTAAATTCATAAACAGGCCCCAGGTATTGAATGACATGCAAAGCATCTCTGCGTCTATAACAACCGCTATAGACCAGACCGTACAATCAATATTAGACGATCAGCCGGCCGAAATACCGGAGACCGAAAAACTGGAATCGGCTGAATTGATAAGTCTCGACATTACTGACGATGTAGTAGTGGCAGTGATTCAAGTGAATCCGGTTGAAGTGGAATCATATGATGATTTAAGATTTAATCTTCCGATTACAAGGAGTTAGTTATGGAATTGTTTGAACAGATTAAAGAAGCGGCTTTTATTGATGAGTTGGAAAAGATTTCCACACCAAGTTTAAAAAGAATTTCTAAAGCACTTAAAGTAAGGGGATTGTTAGGAAACGCTTCTATATACGAAGGAAAGGAAAATCAATATTTAAGAGAATTAATTTCGGGAAAACATTCAACAAAAGAAATTAGAAATGCAGCTTTTTCTCCTGAATCAGTATTGGCTGATAAATTAATATCAAAAGGTATAGAGCCATCCAGAGGAATAAAAAAAACTCTTTTAAGAAGTTTTCCTATTAGAAGAATTACAGAGGCGTCGCCAGAAACTAGAAAATTAGTAAGTCAACTTGATTGGGAACCTGCAAATATATGGCACAAAGGACAAAGAATATATTAAGGAGAAATATGCTAAACACATTCGAACAAATCAAAGAAGCAGCTTTTATTGATGAATTGGAAAAAATTGCGGCCAAAGTGCGATTCCCTATGCCTAAAAGAGGAAAACTTCCAAGAGTAGCCACACCTTCAATGAGAAGGGGCGCTCCGATTACTCGTGGAGAAGCGTGGCAGCCGCCGGCGCGCGCACAATCGTACGCAACACCAAAAGGTAATCCGATGTCATATGGCGAAGCATGGTAAAGGAAGAATAATCTATGTTTAATTTTACAGCATTCATCAGGCGCAGGTGGTCCGAATATTCCAATTCGTCCGGCCAGAAAGGCACGGTTATTGATGAACTTGCTGTAAAACCCACCGGGCTCGTGCTCGCCGATTTTTATAACACGCTTGTAAGTGAGAAGAGAGTTAATGACGCTTCACAGTGGAAGAATATGAGCGAACCGGAACTTGATATTTTCGGAAACAAATTCTTCACTCCGCGCATCTACGGTGATTATGCTTTTGGATACGCAAGAATCTGGTTTGACGAAAAGAAAAATATAGAGATAACTGTTGATGCAAGATTCGTTTCCGATGGCGGGCTTCAGTATCGTCCAGTTCAGGCGGGATACGTGAACAGCGGGTCTTTCGTGCGGTCAACGGACCGGTTTGGCTTGTATTACATAGACGTCCAAATCATCGCTGTCACGAAAGGTAATGAATACAATATAGACAAGGGAGTGATATCCCAACTCACCGGAATTGATTTTACCTACAAGACAATCACCAATCCTGAACCAATCGCAAACGGTTCAAAATTCGAGAATAATGAAACCTATTTCAAACGTCTGAATTACGCGGTAAACGACAGAAGTATGATGAATAAACGAAGCATCTTTGCCAAACTGCCTGAATTTTTTCCTGTAGTCCGGTCGATGTATATCTCAAGTCCGGGCGACCGATACATGATGCGCGACCTGGTTGAGGCCGTTGACCTGTCTGTTCCCATAAAAAGATCGGATTATCTTGGGAAGACACAAGGCGAAAACATGGTTAAGAGCATCGCCTTCAAGCAGATTTTTCCTTATGAGGCGGGAAACCAAAATGGTTCGAAATGGAATCCGTTTTCAATTCCAACCGATTATAATTATCCTCTGACGATAGAGCCCGTCGATATATTAAGTTCGGAACCAGCGAAACACGGATACGCACTTAATCAGGAGTTTGACGATGCCGACTATAAAGGTTTGTTTTTTGACGATTATAAGACTTTTATTGAAATTGCTACACATGATCTTTATAATATTTCTAATGACGCTCTGGGTTATTCTCCTGTTGCTATTCCTAGTATAAACTGGGTTTATGGAGCGCACGGAATGCAGAGCGGAAATTTCGGACAGCTTGCGGACGGAGTGACTGGGATAGACGTAATTAATTTCAAAACGAACATGCTGTCTCTTGCCGGCGGGGCTTCAAATCCCGTATCGGTTGGACTCGATATAAAGAAAAGAATCGGGATCAAAGTGGCAGGATCATTCATATGGCCTGCGGTCTCCGGAGAAAATCCTGCAACAGCAAAAAGCAATCTTCAAATAATGGTCGGTGGCATTAACGGGAACCAGATAGACGGATTTACGGGAATAGGCTTCGGTGTCCGTGTTACAAAAGAATTCGTACCTGGCAGTGCCGATCTTAACGCCATACTTTATTTTGCTCATTCCGAAAGATATCAGTCCGTTCAGGTTTACGGAGATGAAGGAGACATGTCTTCGGTGACTGATACCGGCGCCCTTGCTGAAACGCAATTCAGGATAGAACCCGGTGTGGAATACGAATTTGAATTTATTGTTTATGACGATTTAAGGTTGACTCTCTATCTTGACAAATTGACAAACAAGGTCATCAGCGATCCTGATGAAATAGAAAATCAGAAACACTGGATGCTTCCGTCAACAGCCCTGAACATCTTCGGCCAGCAGATATTCTCCAGTACGACCAATCGTTATGGCACGACAATGAAGGCGACACTTGAAACCTTATCATTAAGCAAGGACGATATATGGACAATCAACAATTTGCGCGCATTCGACATTTCGGAAAAAAAGGCCACCGCGTTATTCGCACTTAACATTGAAAACCTGGAGGAACCGATATCGATATTTGCGCGTGCGTCCGGTTCCAGTTGCGTAGACGGGTTGCAGGGAGACGGATACATAGCGTATATCTGGGACAAAGAACAACCGAATATTGCTGGAGCATCTTCCGAACTCACTACGGGAGGATGGGTTGAATTGTTTGCGTTGTCGAATCCGGACGGTTCGAGGAATGCGCTTGAGGCTTTGTTTAAGGCCGACATAGATAATCTTGACAGGTATAAAATACAGAACAGGTTCGGAAAGAACATTTTCATCATGTTTGCCACCACAGGTAATTCAAAGATGAAAAGCCTGTATTCAAATCAGACCGAACAGGATATTCATTCAATTTTACACGTTGATTACGTCAAGGCGGAAAGCGGCAATTTCTCATCTTATCATGCGAACAACAAGGCTGACCTATATCTTGCAACCATCAGTAATGCCGAAGAACTGGACGTTCAAACAATTACGCTTACAAAAGAATCGACCGAAAGCTTTTTCGAAATGAGCGAAGATAGCGGATGCATAATGCCGGTGGTCGATATTATTTCAGTCATTATCGGGGAGGCCTCGGCAACGGCGCAGAACCTTGGGCAGAGCGACTATACCGCGGTCAGGGAAGACCCTCTTTATACTGGATCGGCAAAGGAAAAAATTCGAATCATACTTACAGGATATGACGCCTCCTCGATAACTGTTCAGTATACTTCGTTCCCTCAAATAAGGAGTATACAGAACTTCTTCGACAGTTCCGATTATGGTAAAGTATTCGGAGACATTCTCGCCAGACACAAGTATCCGATCAACCTTACCTTCACCATCTATTTCACCGGATCGTCTACGGAGACGCAGGTAATCAACACGATCAAACAATATTTCGATGAACATAACGATGGGGTGTTTGTAATCAAGGATCTGATCAGTTATCTTTACAACCAGCAGATTGTCAATAATGTCCAGGAACCGATAACAATCTCTTATTCAAGATACAACAACCAGAACCAAATAGAAAACGGAGATTTCACTGATCAGATAGAAGCGAGGGATATCGATTTCTTCAGAGTTAAATCCATATCCGCCAGCAAACTTTAAAGGAGGAACAAATGGGTTCTTTTTTTCAGAAACTCGGAACAGTTGTCGTTAACTCGGTGATCAAACAGGTTCCAAACCTGGTAGTAGGCATTTTCAAGGCTATTATGAAAAAGAAAACAGACCCAACTCAACCTACGGTCGTTGACAAGCAAAAACCGAAATAAGGAGACATCATGGGCTTTTTAGACGAAATCAAACAGGCGGCGTTTGAAGACGAATTACTCAAAATCGCCGGAAAAGGGAAAATCATAAAAGATACGGCCATAGCCTTGCTTAAAAAAAGAAAGCCCATAAAGGCCCTTCATATGTTTGCCCAGCAACATCCTGCAGGATTAACCGCTGGAACCATTGTCGGAGGGTTCGGCGCTGATGTCGCCGGAGGATATCTTGGAAGCCATAGTGGGGTCAAACACGGCTTGAAGCAAAGCGCAGAAAAATAAAGCGTGGTATAAATGAGAAACCTATGGGCCAATTATTCAAGTCTTGTTTCAGGAACGGGGTTGTCCAAAGATGACCCTTTAAGTTATCAACAAGTGCGTAACTATTTTAATCCGCTCATAGGGGATTCATGTCTTATAACGCCGGCTGCAGACGACGTATTGAATTCAACAGGAACAATAGATTTAATAAACGATCCTACAGTATTTAGCATCAACAGGCCGCCAATTGATGGGAAAATAATAATCAAGGCCGAATCTGATACGGCCGATCCTTGGAGAATCGAAACTCTTGGGAACGAATCTCTCATAATAAATCTTTTAAAAAATGAAGTAGGAAAATATATAAGCGAAATCGAATTGCGTGATTTTGCTATTTTTCAAAACAATCCAGGAAATGTTGTCACAATATTGTCTAACATGCTTCTTGGAGAAGAAGAGTTCATGAGCATTACATTCAGGGATTTTTTAGTCATCGCAAAAAATAATCTTGATGTTGCGGCGCGGCCAAACAGTGAAGTAAAATGTTACGGATATTCGTGGTCGGCAAACAAGATATATCTGGTTCCTTCAAACTAACGAGACAACAATGTTGTTCATTTATTCAAAAAGGGGTGGCAATGAACAAAAAGCCGGAGCAGATAAGACCTTCCGAAAAAAATCAAATCAATGAACCACTTAAAATCGTAGAAGAACTTGGAATATTTTCTGAACGCGCAAAGACGAAGATAAATTTTCAGAATGTCAATATCTTTGTATGGGACAACGAACCGAATAAATCGTCAACCAAGATCGAGATGGACCATTTTCATGATGGCGCGAAATGCTGCAAGGTAGTGTGCGGAGAGTGCGAATGGTCCGGTTGGGGAATAAGCGTCAAGGATATTGGATTGATAGCCGGCCTGGGCGCAGACTTATCGAAGTTTAAAGGCGGGAAACTTCATCTTTATATCAAAGGAAACGTCCCCAGCCTTGGCATTTCGATAGGATGGTATAATATAGAAAAGGCGGGCGCACACGTATGAAAAATGTGACGCTCACCTGCATAATTGGAGTAGACCCATTAAAATACGATCTTAATCTGATTGCTCATTTTATTAAACATTACAGGGATATGGGAATTGAAAAATTCCTTATCGCTGCCAATGCGGAAAGTGAAGAAAGAACAACCGAAGGCGTCAGAATATTGCGGGAATTAGGCATAGAGCCTGTTTTGTGGATCGGGGAGTTTTTTGAGTTTACAAAATGCAATATTCTTCATCAATTGCAAAAGAAAGTAAAAACCAAATGGACGTTCGTTGTTGATAGTGATGAGTTTGTCCAAATAAGCAATCTCAAGGCTTTACTTCATACATGCGAGAAAGAGGGTTACATAGCGGTAAGGGGAAACTTCGTAGACAGGATAGCCGCATCGAATAAACTTGAACCTGTGAAATCAGATGTCTCGATATGGGAACAGTTCCCGAAGGAAATGGATGTTATAAAACTCTTGGGAGGGGTGACTGAAAAAGCATTCCTGTTCAAGACCGGACAACACCTGTCTTCTCATGGAGCTCATGGAATATATGATAAAAGATCGACTAAGTTCTGGGGAAAAAAATGGCTTCTCGAAGACAAGTATTATCATCCTATCTGGTTCAGGGTCGCTCACTTCAAATGGACATTTACCTGTCAAGTAAGATTATCGGCGCGAGTAACGTCGTTTTTAAAGGATTCCAGGCATTCATGGGTCGGGGAAATAAAAGCGATATGTAAAGCCATAACCGGGGGCAATCTTAATTTTGAGCAACTGGATCAAAGTAAGAAGCCAATAAAACTTGATCTTACAAAATACGGATACGTTCCTGGAGACGATAAATGGCACAAAATAGAAATACCGCTTGCTGATTTTGGGAACGTTGATTTTGAGCATATATCTTATTTTATTTCATTCGGGTCTCCTGCGAAAAATAACAATCCCGAGGATTATGTTCCCGGGTCTTCATACATGATAAGAGACGTGACGTGGGTGACAGAAGATGAGTAAACTTGTATGGAACGATGAGTTCAATTACAATGGATCCCTTGACCCCAAGAAATGGAGTTATGAAATAGGGCTTAATCCTTATAATGCCGAAAAACAATACTATACAAATAGAAAAGAGAACATAAGAGTTGAAGATGGTGTAATGATTATTGAAGCCCTGAAACACATTAATGACTACACGTCTGCGCGCGTGCATACCAAAAACAAAGGAGATTGGAAATATTGCCGCGTTGAAGTGCGCGCAAAACTTCCAAGCGGAAAAGGAACATGGCCGGCGATATGGATGCTTCCTACTGATGAAATTTATGGAAAATGGCCAAACAGCGGCGAGATAGACATCGTTGAACACGTTGGATCAGATCAGGGGAATATATTCTGTTCAAATCATACTGTTCATTCTTCAAGTAAGACGGCAAACATATTGGTAGACGATTGTTCAAAAGCATTCCATAATTATAGTATAGAGTGGGGTCACGACTGCATCAAAACATATATTGATGAACAGTTGTACGGATCTTTTACCAATCCGGGGAAAGGATGGACTTACTGGCCATTTGACCAAAGGTTCCATCTTGTAATCAACCTGGCCTTGGGCGGAACTCTCGGAGGAGAAATTGACAATGCAATATTTCCGCAAAAATTCGAAATAAAACATGTAAGAATATATTCATTAGATTAAGGAGCTTCCAATGGAAGAAGTATATCGTAATAACGGAGAAGCGACACGCGTTGCTGTGAATCTGGTGGATGCCAATGATTCACCTAATTATATGGACAATCCTGTTTTCAATCCTGGATCCGTTATTCTCATGAAGCACAACGGGTCTATATGGGAATACGAGGATATATCCTCAAGTATTGAGTTTGCCGGAATACACAGAAAACAGGTAATTGTTCCTCTCAGCGCGGGACAGTTACAGACCGACCATCCTGAATATCCGATCATTATTCAGTTTCAGGATACTGAAGCATCTATAACAACAACTCCGGCACCAACAACAACCCCCGCACCAACAACTACTGGAACAACAACACCTGCACCAACGACAACCCCGGCACCAACAACTGGAGGGCCAACCACACAAGCTCCGACGACAACTGGAGCCCCTTATGTGAAATTGTGGTACGATCATACCGTAAAAATATGGGTCAATGATATCCCAGCGAACCTGATGCGCATCAATAAAGTTCCGAACGCATCGGCTGAACTTACTCTTAAGAACCTGCATATCCAGGCCACTGACGGAGACGCTTTTACTCTTTATTCGAAAGAGGGAAGTTGTTTTGTGCTAAATGGTTTCAGATCGGCAATGACAATCAGGTCTCCAAGCAATGCGATTGATATTGATGCTGGAGACTGCGGTATCAGTATCATCAGCGGATCAGACGGAATTCGTTCTAAGGAATTTAAATTCATTGAGGCTATGATAAAAAACCGTATAAGGAGAAATTTCCCTGAAGATGGTGATGTGACTGTTTATGACCGCAATAGTATTGACGTCTTGTACAGGATGCACGTTACTGAAGAAGAAAGAACAAGAATTCTCGGATAAAAAAAATATGCCGTATAGTATAAGTTTTGATAATAACAGCGGATGGTATTTGCCTAATCCAAGAACTCCATCGGATTACGCTTCTATGGCGGCTATACCTTATTCAGGGAATGGCTTTTATACTTTAGATGGTTCTGATGTTGCTAATGGGGATTTAACAGCTCTTAAAGGGGGGCCTCCTGCTAAAGGCGACGTATGGTTTCCATCAAATTGGCCGGCATTTTTTGCCGGCATTGACGCTGGAGAGTTTGCAACAGTTCAAGAAGCTCTCGATTCTATATTTTTTGGTCCTAGCCATTCTTGGTATGTTTATTATGGAGTCGCTCTTAATACTTCCAATGATACAGTGGATAATGGATTTGCAACTATAAAAGGATCCCCATTATCAGCTGGAGATGTTTTCCAGATCAGTTCATATACTCCAGAAGCGCCATGGGATATGGATGCAATGGAGTATTCCGGAAAATCCTTTTATCATGGCATGCAGGGTTTCGGATTGTATATCAGTCCTGACGGACTGCATATGTATGTTTTCAACAATAGCGGACCTCAACTTCGTCAATATTCTTTAGGCACAGCTTTTGATTTATCTACTGTAACTTATACTGGAAAAACGCTTTCCTGGACGCATGGATCCGGACCAAGAAATATTTTCTTTTCGACTGACGGAACAAAGATGTACGCGTCTGAGGGAAGCGCGGGCGGTCCGGTTTATCAATATAGTCTCAGCACTCCTTGGGACATAACCACGGCAACAGATTCATGTTCGTATTCTCCTGCACAAATTTTAGTGTGGTTATATGGATTGACTTTTTCAAATGATGGAACAAAAATGTATTGTTGCGATACTGATTATGGAACCAGTACGCCAATTGTTTATGAATATTCGCTTTCAGTTGCCTGGGATTTATCTTCAACAGTAACTTATTTGGGAAAAAGCCTTAATCTTAGCGGACAATGCGCGCAAGTATACGGGATCTGTATTTCTACCGACGGAACAAAGTTTTATGCAGGCGGTAATGATAATACGATTTTCGAATACGTTCTTGGAACACCATTTGATTTAAGTACCGGAGCTTATACCGGAAAATCATGTAGTCTTGGCGCTTCAGGAAGCGTAAAATCGTTTGGCGTGGTCATGTCAAATGATGGCGTTCGTATGTATTCGAACTGTGCTGATAGCAAGAATGTTTTTGAATATTCAGTAGAAGAAACGACTACAACAACTACTGCCGGCCCGACTACAACGTCTGGACCAACAACGACTCCTGGGCCAACAACGACTCCTGGGCCAACATCAACCACAACTCCCGGACCTACGCCACCGGTGGAACTTCCAGTAATGGAAACATTAGCTTTATATGGATATAAAAGTCCTATAGAAATGCTTGCACTTGCTACTTATGGATGGATGCAGGAAGCCGAACCTGAACCTCCTACCGGAGCTGCATTTCTGTATATTTATGACGGGGTGATTAAGACAAATCAACTTATAGATTTGATATTGGCATAATAAGGAATTATATGAAAATTTTTATCCCATATTCCAAGGACAGGCCGATCAAACCGGAAGTTCTGTCTTCTATACCATCTCCTTACGATGTAGTAAAAATTAACTGCACTTTTGACAAAAGCATTATAAAACCTCAACGGATAATAATGGCGGAGAAAAAGTTTAAAGAAATCGCTTTAAGAGAAGAATATGATTTTTATATATACTTGCAAAGCGATATTGTTTTTTTAAGAAAAGAAAGTCTTTTAATGATGGAGTTATTTTTAAAAACTCATACCGATTTTGGGGCTGTGGCATTATCTAGAGTAAACATAATAAAAGGCGACATAATTTATGATAATGATAAAAAAAATTACATTGTTAGCGGGTGTACGATGTTTACAAGGCATGGACTTGAAAAAGTTAAATTTGAATATCCTGATAATAAGAAAAGACCGTCGGCAGCAGCTATTTCAATTTCTCTTTTTGAGGCTGGGTTAAAATACGGATACGTGGGAAGAGCAGCCGTAATAAGACATATTAGAGGATAAAATGGCAACTGATATTTTTTATGACATATCGCTTGATGGTCATGGCGACGGAAGTGAAGAAGATCCTTTCACTTGGGACGATGCCATGGATAATGAGAACGAATACGGATGGATAAATCCGTGGGGTGATACTAATTTTTATATTCGTGGAATCAGACATCTTTCTTCAGGTGATATTCATATTTGTGAGTCATGCGCGGCTTCCTGCCGTTTGTTGCCATGGGACCTTGAACAATACGGACCATGGAGAATCGGGATAGACTCAGGATCAATAACAATATTTGGTTATGAAACGCCAGGTTATGAATTGAATGGAGCTGTTCTAAAAGCAACGACAGTAACTATTGACAGTCCATATTATAGTCTTCCTGTTTATCGTACTATTGTAATGGCAGACACCATATATCTGAACATTAATTATTACAGTCCAGATTCGTATGTCAATTATATATCCGGATCTTCTTTTATAGCCTCTAATCATATTGGTTTTGATGGCGCCCCTGATCCTTATACAAGCCGTTTTATGGATTGTATTTTTGAATTTTCTACCGCCTCTATATCATCTTCAAGTTATGTTGACTTTTTTTCATGTGTAATGCCTGCCGGCTTGGGCGGCGGTCATCCATCGTTTTCAAATTGTCAAACAGACTGGACTTCGACTGAATGGCCTGAATGGAACGATACGAATTTAGCTCATTGGGCACAGAGTCTTCTGTCTGTTGGCATTTCAACTCCTCCTCAACCGGGAACTCCTCCATATTCCAATTATGCAACTGGAATGGCTGGAGAAGCCAGGACCGGAATCGGATTTCTGTATTTTGACACTCCGACAACAACAACACCAGCTCCGGAATTATATCATATAGAAATACATCATTCTGAGACAAACAGGCCGTCATCCGACCTTGTGGCGTCCAATGTTTTTGATACCACGTTTGAATCTGAGGCTGTCAATCAACTTCCAAGCGAAATGCTGGCTAAAGATTTTAATATCAGTGAGTTTATTTACAGCAATTATCAAATCAATAATGAGGGGTCGGGGGAAACATTCTGGCTTGATAATAGCGTTGTTTATGGAATGAAAGGTTTGAGAAGGTATGGAATCGGTTATTTCTATTTCTATATTGCTGTTCCCAATCCTGATGTGGTAGAGCCTGTTGAAAGCCAGGATTATACTGAAGAACTCCCAACCGAGATTAAGTTCTGGGATTGGCTTACGACATTCTGGGATTTTCTTACCGATAAAGATCGCGAGATGTTCGAGAATTACTGGCTGGGAATGAAACTGTGCGGAGATTCTCTGCTGAAAAAAGCCAACAGGATGATGAGCGCGTCAGGCCCCGAGAGTTCAACTGAGCATTTATACGAGGATTATTATGAACTTCTCGTGAGCCCGCTTGTTTCCAAACCGATAAATCTCGATCCTACGAATCAAGGAGAGAACTTCATCATTCGTCCGATATCAAAACTGCTTATTGAGCCGGAATACGGTGAGGACATGAAGCCTGTATATCATGACATGATAGAAATATCAGCCACGGATTATTACAAAATCAGGTCAATTGGACTTGGCTGTTATGTCGTTCTTCGGGTCAATAACCAGGACGTTCCTGACCAGTTCTTTAAAATATACAACCTCATGTCGTCCGAAGAATCGCAATCAAGCGGAAGATATTATCCTCCGGCCGGAAATATATGGCAGATAGACCATTATGTTCCCGACAAAACAAAGTTTAAATACATGATAGTTATTGAAGGAGACCTGTCATATATCGATGATAATTCTTTTATATTTTATCTCACTACAGGGCGCGCGTACGATGTTGATGCGTGGGTTGTTTCCCTTCCTGTTCTTCATACCCATATTTCAACAGGTTTCCCCATTGAGTTCAAGAACGGCAGGGATTACGACCTGAAAGAACACATAGTAGAGTTTAATCACAACATTTTTGAATCCAAAGAAGTAAGCGTCGCTGACATTCTGTATTGCGCCAAAACCCCGATTATAGAACATTACCTTTACGATATGTTCGGGAAAATAGTAGGCATACCGGATTGGCTGGCCTATAACCACAACAACATCTCAGGTAAAGCTGCGATTAATGCCGCGCTTCTTTCTCTTCAGAACATCAGCACCGTGACTGATTACTGCAGGGCGTTGAATGTGTTTTACGGGCTTCCGGTGGCGCCAAGGAACAGCAAGGTGATCGGGCTTTACGAATCATACGCTTATGAGATTACTGATATTTCTGAAGACCATAACACGATAACCATTTCACTGCCGGCCGGGTCAAGCCTTCATCCATTCGTTCAGCCGGGCGGACGGTTCATGTGTGAGGGAAAGAAGGATGTCATCATAGACGGGGTTTTGGATCGTGATCTTGGAACAGTGAAATTGCGGGACGGGTCTGAACTATCCGTTGGTGATTCGCTGTTTATAAAATTGAGAAATAAATTTATATTGAAAGACGCTGTTGCAGAGACTCTTGAAGACGCGTCCTATGTTATAATTTACAGTCCAGAGGGGCACGAAGCCATTCAGCATCTTGTAGACTACATAAACACCACATCTGGAGGAAAGAGATATCCGGAGATGCTCATTTACGGAACCGAGAAATTGGCACACAATATAAACGGCATTTATCATATAACTAAATCGGAACCGTTGCCGGGTTCAGCTCAAATAGTAAAATTGACATTGTATAAAAAGGCTGTATCAGAAGAGCCGTTGTATAATGATTTTATCGGTTACAATCTTTTTGAAGACACGGCTGGAAACAAACATGGTGTTGTGCATATTCCCTGGCCGACCCACAAGTTCTTGTATCTGCTCATGGAGGGGAATGAATATTTCAAGGCGTATTTGGACTCTCCTATTGACACCGTTTTTGATGAAGAAGACTCCGTAATCAAGTATCAGGTTCTTGCCAGAAACGTGTCTGTTTTCACAAAAAACATGTTTCCAAACTGGGATCAGTTCGATCATTTCAAGAGATATAATGGCCTGAGTCTTGAGTCTGATGTGCTTGAGGTTACGAAGTCGCTTCCAGGGGCTTTATACGGAAATTATTTCCCAAGTGGTTATATCGAGACAAAATAACTATATTTATAGTATAATAATCGTGAAAGGCCGTTCATGAAAACAAAACCAGAGATACGCAAAAAAATGCTGGAAGTTCTTAAAGACGCTATAACGGTCGGTCATGACATTTATGTTCCCGAAAAAATAATAAGGTTTTACGATAATGAGCATCACTGTCTTTGCGAACTTGGTTATAATTCATTGGAACAGAGGGTTGAGGGTGAAAAAGTATCATACTTATTTTTGGCTTCGGATAACGGATACGTCCTTCGTGGAACCACAATAGCGGCCGGCCGAGTATTAACTTTAGAAATTCAAGGAGCAGTTGCTGGAATAAACGAACTTGATGACTCTTTAATAATAGGCACTGTTGGCAATATCATTTCGAAATCTTCCGATCTTAAATTCAATATGACCGATTGGCCTAATGAGGCCAATATTACAGTCACAAGAATGGCTATTGTTCTGCCGCAAGGCACCTAAAAACGGAGTAGTTTATGCAAACCTCGGTATGGCGTGAAATCCTCGATGATTCTATTTCTGGAGATAAAATACACGGTGGCGTTATTGATTATCTTGACAGCCTCGATACTGAGATTCTTCATGTTCCATCTCAGACAAATCATCAGCGAACAGGCACCGGAACAATAGATGGAGCTGGTTTTTCAATTGGATTTTTACAAAAAATAGGATTTATAGGAGCGCATGATTTCGTTGCTCAAGGTAATCCCGGTCCGTCTGCAAATTTTATTGTAAATAATACTTCAGGTCTTCCTGTAGCAAAACTTTCAAGCATAGGCAACGCAAGTATTCTTGAGCTTTTTGATGAAAGTGGTTCTGTTTCAAAAGCAAAATTAACCGGCGCTTCTAATGGAATAAATTATTTAATAAATAGATTGGTTATAGGACAAACTACTCCTTTATATCCTGCTGTGTATGGTGCAACCCTTCTTGACGTGGCTGTTGGGATTTATTCTCCAGCTCTTTTATCTGAAGATACAAAATTTCGTCATCCATCCTCGTCGGCAGTTGTAAGTTGTCGCGCGTGGTATGCTCAATATTTAGGTTATAAAATTTATTTGGATACTATTGCTGCTCTTGGAATACAAGATGTTCCGGCAGAAGCGTTTGATTCTCTTTCCAATATGGGAACTGATATTTCGATATCTCATGAGCAATGGGAATTGCTCGGTTTGCTTGATCAAGATGTAAGTAATGGAGCAGACGTTGCTTTTGGAAGAATAGATTGTAATGAAATGCATGCCACAAGCATATGCTCTGCATATCAGTTTGGAGTTTCCGGAACTGGATGCTGGATACATTCTAATGAGGATATAACTGCTGACGGTGACATATCGGCAGTTGGCGATGTTAATGGTGATACAGTACATGGTAATTTATTGACAACAGTTAATGGAATGAAAGAGCACGGACGAAGCGTCGCGGCCGGTTATTGGGAAGAAACTTATGACATTACTCAACTTAACACTAGCGATTTTTGTTTTAATTTTTATACCAATAATACACCATTGGCATTTGAGGATGCAAGCAGAGTCAGTGGAGGATATGCAAAATATACAATAATTGGAAATACTGTTCATCTTTCATTAATGGTTGATTGTAACAGGGCTGCCGGAGCATGGAACAGGGTTGTAATAAATTTTGGAAGTTCAGCTGCAGGGGTAAAATTAAAACCACTTGAAATTGCATTTGCTCTTAGTTTTTTTGAAGGATCTGTTCGTTGGAGAAACCCGACTGCATACCTATACGGTGACGGAGTAGCCAGCGTGCCTTGTGAGGTGTGGATCAGAGATCAATCAATATGGATTCGTAGATGCGATAATGGTAATTTTACTATAGGCCTTCCTGGAGGCGGATTCAATAATTCATTTAGTCTTTCGTTGACATATCAAAAAAATCCTTAACTTAATAAGGTGAACTATGAAAACACCGCAAGTGATTAATCTGAATGAGGACAAAGTTCTTTGTTTTGACGGCGATAACGTCATCGATGACACCGATCAGTTGCCGCTTGGCAAGTCGCATCAAAAGACATCGATTTCGGTTCAGCTCGATGCATGGGACTTGATGTCCAATTCACACGTTGGCCCAATAACCGAAGCAATGCTGGAATATCATAGTGAAATAGACTGCTGGACAATGGATGTCAGCACTATATTTGGATTCGCGACTGATCGCCATAAATATGTCATGATGATCTCCGCAACCGACGACTCCAACATGAGAGATTTTAAAGTTAATGAATTCTGCATAGACAACGACTCTTTCGAGGCGACACTGATGCGTCTGCCTTATCAAATAGAAATCGGTGGTGGAGAAGCGTGGATGAGATGGTATGCCACTACTGGTGATTTTGGCAATCCGTCACTTGCGCTCTATGAAGCTAAAGCATTTGAAGGCGGAGTTGGAATAACCTACGCGACAGACGTGTCAAGAGTTACTCATAGAGGACCGATTGTCTCAACGAATCAGCCTCAATAATTTAAGGAAATCATGCCGGCAATAAGAGCAAACAGTTTCGCCAATCCAATAGGCGATATGGCGGCCTTTGATCATGGGATAAAGGCCGTTGCTTCATCTATTACGTTTTCTGTCGGAACGCAGGCAGGGACGGAAGAGGGATATTTAAGAAAAAACGTCGCTGGAGATTCCGTTGCCGCTATTGTTACAAACGGCATTCTTGAATTCAGTTTTCCTCAGACTCATCCATTAATCGGAATAGGAGACCAGGTTCAAACATCGGAAGGCAATTATTATCTGAACAGAAAAATATCTCCGTCAGTATGGGAAGTACGGGTTCCAACTGGTGTTCCTGATAGCGCGCCTGTTGAAGCGCTGGTCACTACAATAGATAAAATGTATCCAAGTCTTGCCGCGGCAATGGACCCTGGCACCGGAATACTCAATCTTCTTGGAACGTCTGATTTAAAAGCGCTTCGAATGGCTTTACGCATTGCTCTTTATGAAATGACAGAAACAATTTCTTCTCCTATAGAAGTGAGTTCCGACTGGGTCACTGATGAAGAACACAATGTCAATATTTTCACTCCTTATGATATAAGAACAGAATGCAATTCCAGACAACGCCATTGGGGAGTGAAAGGGTCTGGATACAAACTCATTGTTACCAATCCCAGCATGGGAATGATTATAGCGGAACCGTACTGCAGGATCGAGGGCCTTCATATTGATGGCGGAAACGGCCATGATAATGTTCTTATTTATCACGGATCGGATGGCCTGTTTAAAACAAAAATTCTTAATAATATCCTGAGTTATGGCAAGACCGGGGTTTTTGCAGATGAAGAACCGGCGGGAAATCAGGTTGTTGCCGGAAACATTATATATGGAATGTATCAGGCAGGAATTGAAGCTACGCATCGTCGTTTTAATATTTATAATAATACGATTGTAAAATGCAATTACGGAATTACCATATCTGGAAACGGCACGCCTTATGTTAAAAACAACCTGGTTCAAGAATGCTCTGTGGATATAAATGTTTCTGACGAATCAAGTCCTTCATCAAGTGAGAGTCCGTCATCGAGCGAAAGTCCATCGGCAAGCGAGAGTCCGTCTGAGAGCGAAAGTCCATCATCTAGTGAGAGTCCGTCATCGAGTGAGTCGGAGAGCCCAAGTCCGTCAGCAAGCGAATCATCAACCCCAAGTGCGACTACAACACCGGCACCAACCACACCAGCACCAACTACACCGGCACCATAATGAAATATTTAGACTATAATATCACAGACGACGCCACCGCTACCGGAGACAATAGTTATCCGAATACCACGATTATATTCAAGGATGCGGATAATGACGACTATAGGCTCGATCCGCGCGCTGATGATGAGGCGGTAAAAAGTGGTGTCGATTTGTCTGCGGATTCCTATTACAATTTTGATCACGATGTCGCCGGAAACAAGATAGATGATACATGGCAGATCGGCGCTTATCATTTCACTCGTGAAATAAGGGTCGCTGTCGGAAGCCCTGTGTCAACTGATTTAAAGACGGCTACAAGTCCCCTGACCGCTTCTGTTGACGAAGGGATAATGACATTCAGCGAAGACCAGGTGGATGAAAGGCTTTGTGCAGGATGTGTTGTGGCTCTCAGTCCGATAGGTACGACGACAACCGCTGCGCCATTAATCGATGAATTTCTTCTTTATGAAAAGATAGATACAAAGAACTGGATAGTCCTGAAAAAATATCAGACCGGGAGTGGAGAATATGAGGACATAGGAAAAGCAAATTTCACTCAAGGCGACATGACTGTTGACAGCATAAAGCCGCATGATGAATCGTTGTTTTCCGCACTTTACGATAACCTAAGCGGAGAGGCGGGAATCGTTACTGAAAATGGCGACAGAATCAATTTTAAAACGTCCGATATTAAAGCAAGCGTTTATTGTTTGTTTGGCAAGGATACGGTTGGCGCAAAAGTAAATGATGAAATGACATTTGACGAAACAAGAAACCTTACCGTTAAAACCCCTATCGACATCTTAAAAGAGTGCAATTCGAACCTTCGTCATAACGGTGTATTCGACGAATCAAAATGGTGGGTGGAATCTGCCGGCGCCTGTCTTGATGGTATTCAAATGCCTGTTGATTACATGACTGTGGAAGGCCTTCAACTGAATGCTGTCAATTACGGTATAATAATCACCGGGAAAGAGTTTAAAGCATCCAGCAATATCGTTCGAAACGCCGGTCTCGACGGCATACAGGTTGACTCGTCAAATCCCAGTTCATGCGCAGCAGTCGTTAACAACATGATTTATGACCATGTAGATAATGCTATTAAAATAAAACATAACGACTATGTTGGAAACAATTCATATATAAACGTTTACAACAACACCATGGTTGGTGGCAAACACGGCATCAATGTTGAAAGAAGGCCGGACAAGACCTATACGAACGTTGTTCGAATGCGGAATAACCTTGTTCAGGACACTTCAGGCCGCGCTTACATCATAAACGTCTACGACCCCCATACAACCCCTCTGGAATCGTGCTGGGGCGGGGATACATCGCTGTCGAGGTATGAGGGCCGGCTGAACAAACACTCGGTTACAGTCAACTTCAGGGACCGCTATTCCAAGGACTATCATCTGGCGTTTGCGGACTCGATAGCCATGAAGGACGCTCCATCCTTGAGCGCAGATCCAGATTATGCGTTTAACCTGGATTATGAGGGAGATGACAGGGCTTGGAGAAAATGGGACATTGGAGCGGATAATTTCCTTATTGGCGCAGACAAGAAAGTGAATTTTTCACTCGGAATGTATGAAGGAAATTTGGATGAAACTCCGCAGGATCGCCTAGTTTCTATTTCAGGATCGGTTTTGACTTTCAAAGGCGGCGCGATCGGCTCGAGAATCGGTGTCGGAGACAAGGTGCTTTATACTGTTCAGACCACGAGCACAACAACAGGGACTGCGTCTCCTGTTTTGTCTGCTTGTTATCTTTCAGAAAAAGGCAATTCTGATACGTGGATTGTAAGGACATATGATGGCGGTCTCGTTGACGATACAAATGGTGATGCGCCGGTGACAAGTATTAAAAGAGTTACTCACAATATTAATGATGCGCTTGATGTTAACGGATTGGAAGAGATAGCTTGTGAATACAGCGGAAAAACAACTACCACTACCACGTTTTTAACATCGAAAGATCTGGTCTCTGCAAAAGCAAGCATTTTTGTTTGGTGTTATAATGACGGTGGCGTTGATTCTACTACTGCTGATATAAAAGGATGGACATGTTCTGATGATTATAGGCTTAATATTCTTACTCCATTCAGCACTATAACTCAATGTGGAAAAAAGCAGCGGGCTTCAGCGAAATGGGATACAGAAAAATATACAATAAGCATTGTTTCCGGAAGTCCGACTGATGTGATATTGATTGAAGATAAATTTGTAAATGTAATAGGTATTCAATGTTTGGTTTATTTGAATACTATTTACGGAATAAGAATGAATAATACTGCTGGATCTAATATTATTTTGAATAATTTTATAAGAAATACTTTGGTTGGCATTGAAGTAGAATCCACTATAACTGATTGTGTCGTGGCGAATAATGTGATAATTGGCGGGCAGATAGGAATAAGGGCGTATTCGGGCGTTGCCTATAATAATACAATTGCAGAGTTTACTCAATGCGGTATAAAATCAAATGATCCGACTACTTTAAAATTAAGAAATAATATATCTGTTTCGCATTTGAGCCCAACAGAAGGGTGTTATTATCTTGGTAGTGGAGCAGATATAGAATATTGTCTAAGCAGTGATGCTTCAGCAACAGTAAACGAAGGCTGTGTAATAAACGTATGGATTAAATTTGAAGATCCTACAAATTATGATTATCATTTAAAAAGGGATGATTGGTATGCGATAAACTTCGGTACTGATCTTTCTTCTGATGCGGATTTTCCGTTTAATTACGATATTGATATGGATATGCTTGATGCGGATTCATGGTCATTAGGCGCTGACAGCATTCCTGATCTTGAAACATTGCATTTGTATTTTGCGATTGGAAAAAATACAGATAATTTTTATACAGGGTCTGCAACTTTTTCAATAATTGGGGGAGTTGCTGTATTTAAAGAAAAACAAGATAATGAGAATTTTGGCATAGGTCAAGTTATTACCTATGATATTAATAAAACCTGTTATCTTGGACATAAAATTTCAGAGGATGAGTGGGAGGTAATGGATCGAAATGGATTGCCTCCTGATGATATACTTAATGCTACTGTAATTTCAGTAAAAAATGTTTTTAATGAGATTGCGACTGCTATTGGAATAGGAACTGGAAGTATAAGTGAGTTGATTGGTGACTCGAGTACGCCTTTTATGTCGTTAAAAAAGGCAAAATATCAGATAAATTTTCCAGTTTATAAAAATTCGACACCTCATTCTGAACAAATTGTAGTAGAACTTTATGAAACTGATGAAGAGAATTTTATCAGAGTTTACGCGCCATCTGATATAGCGACAGAATGCGTTACGAGACAAAGACATACCGGATGGTGCCCAAGCAGCATTGCTTCCGCGACTCGGATATTGGCAACTCAGTTTATGATAAATGGAGTGGTATTAATAAACATTCCATATACAGTATTTGAAGGATTGGTAATTGACGGCGGCGGAGATCATGGCGGAAATCATAATAATGCAATCGGATGTATTGGCAATCCTGAAAAAGTAAAAATAATCGGATGTATAATTAAAAACTGTGCTGATGGTATTTATAATCTAACAACCTCTTCCGTAATTATGGCAAACAATGTTATTTATGAATGTACAAATAATGCAATTGTTACTGGCGGATTCGATATCGTTTATAACAATACAATGACAAAAATTGACCTAACATGCCTGATGAATCAGTACAGTGATATTGTCGTAAATAACATTGCCACGGTTCCCTTAATGGGTGGAGTGTATGTTTGTTATAACGATAATTCAAATTTAAAAAACTGTTTAAGCGAAGATGGTTCAGCAGGGACAATTAATGACTGTCAACCAAATATCACTATTAATTTCACTGATCCTGATAATGAAGATTTTCATTTAAAAGACGGGGCGGACTCAGAAGCAAAAGGAACAGGACTGCAACTCGCTTCTGATTCTTATTATCCTTTTAATGTTGATGCACAGAATATTCAACGAAGAAAACGATGGGATTTGGGCGCACTTGAATTTGAAACAAAGAAAGTTTATTTCGCTGTAGGGTCATCAACAAATGATTTTAAAACAATGCCTTCTTCAGGAACGCTTGATTTTAATATTACTTTAACAGAAGGAACCAGGCCGGAAGAAATACATAGTGTAATTGAATTTGGAAATGAAGATGGATTGATTGATCAAATAAATTCGGGATTAGGAGTGGGAAATGAAATTGTCTCTCAAGATATTCCTGATGGGTGTTTGTTAAAAGAGAAAATTGATTATTCACATTGGATTGTGACGGATTATCATGGAGACAACATTGCTGCATGTACTGGAAATGTAGATCAAATAAAAAGGCCATTTAACGATCTCGCAACTGCATTGGCAAACGTATGGTTTAATTATCTTACAAGTAAAGATTTAATAACCCAAAAAGTCCAACTTAATATAGCGTGCTATAATGATGCGGCCGGTTTTGCTAGTGATCCTGGTCTTGCAAATACCGCATATATTTCATCAGACAATAATTATTATCTTAAAATATATACACCAGTAGATACGCAGAAAGAAGTTAATCTTCCCCAAAGGCATGATGGATACTTTGGGTGGATAGGTGAAACGTTTCATTCCGGATTTTATATAGACACTGCGGGAGAATACGGTCTGAATTTATGGGCAACGGATTATGTTGAAGTTGAAGGTTTATCAGTAATGGCGCAGAATGGGATCGCCTCGCATGGAATACAAATTTCAAACAGCAAAAGCTTTGCTATTATTGGAAACATAGTAAAATCGTGTACAGGAGATGGAATACGCACTCAAGGGTCGCGGATGAATGCCCGTGATTTTATAATAAATAATTTGGTGTATAATTGCGGTGGAGACGGAATAAGAACCGGATCATTTGTTCCGGCAACAAATTCGAAAACTTACATTTATAACAATACGGTATATAATTGTAAAAGGGGAATACATTTTTGCAATGTGACAGAAGGAGATTCAATAATCGGAATCGCTGTGAACAATATATGCCAGAAATCGAAATATCAGGATTATGTTGATGAATATTCAGGAATCAGTGGATTTTTCTCCGTAGATAATTGTATAAGCAAAGACGAATCTGTTAAATTTTATGATGGGGATTTGAGTTATAAAAATACAACAATAAAATTCTCAAATCTTTCTTCTGAAAATTTTAATCTCGATAAAACTGATTATACAGCCGTAGATACAGCAATTGATCTTTCACAAGTTTCTCCATATAATTTCATAGATGATATTGCTCTAAAACCAAGAGAGCCGGGTTATTGGGACAGAGGAGCTTTTGAAATTATAGAAATTATCGGATCCGGAGAACTTGGAATGGCGCCTATTTTAATGGAAAGGTATGGAGCTTCTGCAGGAGGAGCGATACCGACACTTGTACTTCATTTAAGAGAGCATCTGTTGGCCGGTGTTGATCCGGATTATCAATTCACAAGCATAAGTGCTTTAAATACATTTTTAGATAATAATGATTATTATGATTCTTATAATCTTGAAATAAATGTAGAAAGCAATATAGCATTCAGCGGAATTTTTTCTTTAAGAAATCGCGGGACAACGCGGGAAGTCATAATCCAGACTTATGCGGAAGAATTGAAAAATGGGCCGGCTTCACTTAAATATCGTAACGGACCGTTTGTTGATGACGCTTCTGTTGAAAAGAAAATTGTTTGCAAAAATTTAAAAATATATTCTGATCCTGAGTCTACAACTCCAAACGATTATTTACTTGGTGTTGCCGCGCTTACACGTCAAATAGATTTTATTAACTGCATAGTGCAGGTTAATAAAGATGCTGTTGTAAATACAGCGCCAAGTTGCGTAATAAATACAATTAATTCAATAATCGTTTATGCCAATGGAGATATATCGAACATATTAGTTCTTTCAAAAGAAAATGCTGGAAATTTCATAGGTAATTCCACTATTCTTACTTATACCCATCTTGATGCGATAACATTTAATACTACAACAGCAAACTCTACCGACATGGTAAAAAATACTTTAACTTATAATTATTATTCGCATGGAAACATAACATTTGAAATATCAAATGTTCGTAAGTATAATTGCAAAGAAAATATTAATCCTTTATTCCGTACATTGTCTATAAGTTTGCCATTTGATATTGAAGAGGTGATGTCGGATAGTTTTAAGCCAAGTAACGATTCTCCTCTTATCGATTCGGGAGACAATGCGTCTCTTGAGTATTTGCCTTATGTGATAGAAACTGACATTATTGGAAATGAAAGAATATATAATTTCGGTGTTGTGGATATCGGTCCGTATGAACTTCAGCTTCATATACTATCTTTTAAAGCACAAAATATTTCTTCTATTTTTCAGGCAAAACTGTTTCTTGATGAAGAAAGTGATCCAAAGAAATACATTTCTCCTGATTTAAAAATAGTGTTTATCGACCTGTATGATCAATTTTATGATAACCCAGATTACCGTGAAGAATTTGTAAGAGAATCAAAAATTATTATAATGTTGAAACCTATGAAAAGCGATTATATTATCAAAACAGATAAACAAAATCTTCTGGTAAAAGAATTCGAAGCCTATTATGACGCAACACTTGAATCAATAATAATTACGAAAGGCAATGATCTTCTCGGTAATCTTTTTAATAACATATTTACCGACAACAGGTATGTTTTTGAATTCAACGAAATAACTCATAAATTTATTGTTTATTTTTATGATACCTATGATAAAGGTGTTTCTGGAGATAAAAATCCAGTGAAAAATGTGCAATTTGGCGGTACATCTCTTATCTTGAATTGAGGAATTGTGAATTTTGTAAATCCATCAAGATCAACATATCATCACAACGTAATATCAGCGCTATCTGATGAAAACAGATTTGTGGCCAGTGGGCGTGCAAAAGGATATGCTGTTGACAGTTATTCGTGGCTGGCTGATTTTCTTTTTAAATATTCAGTAAACAAAAGTGTTAATCCTCACGTAGCGTATGTTTCTTTTTTCAGCGACAGGGAAATAATGTATGAGGAATTTGGAAATGTAGAACATTTATATATCGCTTATCCTTTTTTAACTTCTTATTCCAGGCAAAAACTTCCTTCAAATAGTTATGAATTGACAAAACAACAATATTCTGCAATAAGTAATAGAGGCGCGGAATTCGATATAATAGAATACCTGAACATTTCTGATCAAAAAAAAGTAAAAGAAGAAACTAATCCAACTTCATTGAGTTACAATCATGGTTTTTGGAGGGCGCCGGCTTTAATTGCCTCTGGGCGACGAATGAAACTTGACCACGTTATTGACCAGGGGGCCAGCGCTTTATACAACAAAGCTGAAAATTATAATCGTTATTTCTGGGCATATCAATGGGCAAATTCATCCCATATTGAATTAACCAATGCCGATATTATTCTTGGAACATACGATGAAGATCTGCTGCAAATGTATCCTAACGCCGCCTGGGATGAAATCAATACTTATACATCTTTTGATGCGGGGCATACAGAAGAAATAAGAAAACTGATTGATGTTAAATTCAACGTGGCAAATCAAAAATATTTCTATTTTGATAAAATGATTGAATGGGTTGCATATTACAACGATACTGTGCATTATTATGAACAACAATTTATGCCATATTATGGATTTGTGAATTTTTACAGTATTGACTGGGCAGAAATACACCCGTTTACATATTTGGGAACATCCGAATATGGGCAAATGGTAAGTTTTTTTCCTGAAATAATAAGAAAAGGGATTGTGGAGCCCGCAAAAGTCATAGCGAATTGGGGAAACCGATCAACCCCTGATGGCGGTCAACTTGTTTTTAATAACGGCGTCCACATGAACGATCCTTCAGATCAATCGCGTATTGTTTATAATGCATGCCGGCATATGTTGAATAAACCGCAATTCACTAATTATACCACAGATTTCCAGGTATTCAAGAAAGATCTGGCTGGAAATATCTTATACTCTGGAATAGATATTGACACTGAACGTAACAGAAGATATTCAGCCGTTGTCATGACTGAACCTTATTTTGTCACTGTGCCAGTCGGAAACGGTGAAATAGTAAATTACATGTTTGTCACTAAAGATAATTCTCCAATGACTATTAATAATGACCCCACTTCAATGTTTTTAAAAATTAAAACAACAAAAAGCATGATTGCAAAAATAGACCAACTTCTTCAAACAGCTGATTTTAATACCGACATCATAGAGACATTAACAATTAATGATCCAAGAAACGTATCAAAAATATCTAAATTTCTGGGTTATTCAACATCCGAACAATATTATTGTGATTTTGCAAGCAGTGATGAGCAGTTCATAAAAAGGCAGGATGATTGTCTTGACGATTTGATAGGAGGAGACGGCACAACTCGAGGAATTGCCGGACAAGGAAAGCATGTTACTTTTACGGTATCTGACGGTTCAGAGCAATACAGCGGCGCACTAAGAAAAATATGCGGACTTGGCTGGATAGCGAAGACCGTGATAAATAATAAAAATCAGATATCAGGAGTTAAAAACGAACTTGTTTTGTATTGTACGAATTATGAGGCTGTAAATTCTCCTGGAGAAACACCTATAACGAATATTTCGAAAGAACTTATTTCAGATTATACCATAATTGATAAAACTGTTCCGTATGAAACTTTTAAGCCAATGCTTAAGCTCCCTGGAATCAATGGATATGTTAAAATAATCGAACGAAACCGCCATTTTAAAATTACCAGAGCAAGCGATGGAATGTATGAAGTCGTCTATAACGTAGAATTTCCGTATTGCCCGGGGTCTTACACTGAGCGCGTTACAATGAATTTTGCTGGAGATAATTGGTATAATAATCCTGTTCCAACTTATAAACAAACATGGATTTTAAAAAAACTGTCATATATACCAGCCGGTTCCCAAGAAGTGTTTTTATCAGACGAAGATTCCAGACAAGATATCAGCAATGACCGTTATGCCCCATTTGCCGATGATTCGTTTTGTGTTCATAGTGTTCTGGCTCAGCGCGCAGCATCAGGTTTAATAATTACGGAACCATTTCAACTTGGCGGCGGAGAGGAAGACGTAATAGAGACTCAAAAGAATCTTGTTGAATATCCGGCTGATTTGGTCTGGATGCTTGAAAAATTTAAAATGCTTTCTTTAATCAAATCGAGGGTTCCAGGATTTGAAAGATATGGAACATACGACGTTATGCTTGTTGATGATCCTGACAACAACCATTATTCAAAAGATATTAAACTTTTGGGTTTAGTGGATAACAGGCAATGGAGATTTGCAAAAGAAAAATTCAGTTCATATATTAATAGGGAAAATCCATCGTATGTATGTGAAATAGATGTTTCTGCATTATTCAATGATTTCAAACAGTATCAGAAAACAGATTCCGGAGTTCCGGATGTAAAACGCTGGTTATACGGATATCTTGCCGGATTTGCGCATACAATGGCCGACGCCGATGTTTCTGTTGATCATTCTGTAGAGATAATTGATGACTTTCCGGTTACCGAAAAAATATCAACAATGCAAAACAATGATTTGGAGTCAACCTTATCCGAATCAGATATAGCAATAGAAATATGGGACAATAAATCATTATTAGGCATCGAAGAAGAAACCAATATATATGGCGGAAACTGGCGCCCATTTTCTCCTATAAGTTCTGATACCCAAAAAGCTCCTGGAAAACTTATTATTGAGGGATTGCAGATAAGCCATATAGACGGCAGCGCTGTTGACGGCGTGACGAATATTTTTGGAAACATATATTCTGTTTCCATTGGTTATCTTGATAGTTCTTTCAGCCTCATGTTTCCGGATTTTGTCAATTTTAATAAACCTTCAAATATTTTGGAAGGCAGATCCAATCTTGCCCTTTCAATCGGGAATTCGGTTAATGGAATTAAATCATATCATATAATTTACATAACAAAGTTAACGGATGATCTTGGAGTAAGACAGCTTTTCAGGGCATATATTTACTGTGATGATCCGGACGATCTTCCTGTATTTGATCCTGAAAATCCTTCAGGAAATCCCGGTCCATTCAGTATTTATGAACCTAAAAAACAAATAAGCAAAAACGTCACATTTGATTTATATACCAGCCAAGTAATTCAAAATCTAGCTGATAATATTATTGTAAGATATATTGACATGCAATCAACTCTTGAAAATGAAGATCTTTCTTTGCCTGATCGTGAAAAATATATTGATAATAATAAAAAAATATTCTTTCGAATTCGTGTTATTAAAAAGAAGAATTATTCAGCATCCAACGATTCGAAAGACATAAGCTCCATTCAGTATAAGGGCCCGGCTATAGACGATGAAGATTTAACGGTTACTCAAAAAGAATGGAGTAATTTTCCATGGGCTACCGTAACCGGCGATACCGTAATTATAGATGAAAAATTTGACTGGAGAAAAATTTTAACTCAGGAAATTGTAAGAAAACTTGGAATGACTTATTTCAAATGTTCATCTAAGTAAGTTGATTAAATAAGGCAAACATTGTATTTTGAAGTATGGAGGACCCGATGGTCGCAAATTTAAGGGCTGAACCAATAGAAGGCCATGTTACCGACAGCGCCGGGAATGTATTAAGAAATGCCGTAGTGGTAATTAAACAACTTACCCCCACAGGCAGTTACGTTGTTGATACGGTTCAATCGGACGATGACGGGTATTTCATTTCAAAACCAATTCCGGCAGGCGTTTATGATATATACGAATCAGGCATTAAAATTTCCAGAGTAATCCATCAAACAATTGGTGGCGGAATTCAATGTTTTAAAGCTGATACAGAAAATTATGATCTTACAAAAATAGGGAATTTTCAAACCCTTGCCGAAACAACACCTCCGACATTACAAAAGTATAAAGCATTTATTCAACTTGAGCCTGGTTATATTGATGTTGCTCATTATGGCAGCATATTCCCTATTTACGATCAGAATATTTTAGCAGCCCCTGAAGCACAAACACTAAATGAATTAAATGAAATTGCGAAATTTTTTGATTTTTCAGACAAATCAAGAATAACTGTAAGTCGTTTTGACGTGGAGTATTTTTCTCCTTTAACAGCACTGTCATCTTCGTATAAACGAATACGCTGGGCCGGCGTTCCGGCAATACGACTTTATGGAGATTCAAAACTTATAATTCCGCTCGATTATTTTTCAATTGTTCCAAATCTTCCAAAGATCACCCGGCCAACAAGCGATAGTTTTGGCGCAACCGATATAACGGTTACATCCTATGACCCAAATTACATAACAATTACCGAAGGTACAGGTAGCCAATTATCAGAATTGGTGCAATTGATTTCGCAAGGAGACATTATAAAATTAAGAATGAAAGACAACACAACGCCGTGGTATTGGTATGGAATTGTTGTCAGCATGTCTTCTAATAATGGCGTTGAAAGTATCACTCTTGAAAAATGGAAAAGTTCGCGATTTTTGTCTGATGATTCAATGGCGGCAGGAAAGATTGTAGATAAGCTTTTTGTATTCGATGGGTTATTTCCCAACATCATGAATATTGATGAAGAAATCAATCAAAGATTTACTATTATAGAAAATATTTTTGCACAAGACAGCGATACCGAATTGTATAATTATAATAATCAATAAACATAATGGGTGGCCTTTTAACATTAAAAGAGGAGGAAAGTGTTTATGAAAAAGGAAGAATTAGCAGAAGTTGACAAGGAACAAAAATCAATAATTGCGGTTGCGTATCTTCTGCGCCATGTAGAACTACAACCCGAAGAAACAAAATCTTTATTCAAAAAGCTTGAAGAATACGATAAGGGCGCACGAAACATTCAAGCAACAATCAGAGAAGCTCAAAAATCCATCACTGAACTGAGATCAAACATGGACCAGGTTATCGGTTCCATAACTGCCGTTTCAGAATTGATTTCAGAAAAAATTCCACCTGAAAAAATAGATGAATTCTGTCTTGCTTATACCCCGCCAATGGAAGTTCAAACTGCAATGAGGCGTCCTGTTCCAAGGCCTTCTGCAGAACCCGACATGGCCGGGTCGACGGCAAAAAAACTTCCTCCTATGCAGCCTCTTAAAGGAGACATTAAATGAGGAGAGTAAACATAAAAAGCGGTCTGAAACAACGTCTTCCTGATATTCTGGGAACTGACGGCGCTTTTGTTGCTAATGACGCCGTGGCAGAACAGGATATCTTTGAACTTAATCCATGGTCAATTCAGGCCGCGTTGCTTTCCAATATTGAAAGACTTGTAAAAGCAGTTGTTGGAGATTCATCTACGGGCAGGCCCATGCAGGGCCTGCTTTTATCAAAAGTTACAGCGTATCAGTATCAAGTAAGCGCAGGATATGGATTCACTCCTGATGGAAAAATCATAACAATTGGATCGTCATTTACTATGTCTGTTCCAATACCATCAGGTGATTTTTATGTTTATTTAAAACATTCTTTAGCAATAGCGCCGGAAGCAAACCATGTTTATGGAAAAAATACCACATTTGTAGCAGAGACAACCAGAAAAGAACTTGTCATAGATGATTTCGGCGAAGTACATAAAACAGACATTGTAAATTATTTGAACGATATAGTTGAAGCTGGAGATGAAAAACAGGATTGTACCGGATATGTTTATCTTGGAAAAATAACTGTAGCAGGAGGACAAGGAATAGTAGCAGATTCTGACATCATAAACAATCCCAATAGAGGATTGCAAAATGATGTTGTAAATACCGTCGCTGCACAAGTAATTTCTGAACTTGGAGAAACAATATTATCCGGAAATTTTTCAGCCACTTCTCACACTTCAGAAGAGATTAATTTACCTTCTGGATATTATTTTACCAATTGTATTATTATTGCCGCTCATGTCGTTCTTCCAAGTTATGATGTAGATAATCCAGGTGATACCACGGCAAAAAAAAGAATGCTTCCCTTTTTATGGACTGATTATGAAGATACAGGATCTCTTGTAATTGTTTCTGCAACATTATTAGATACCGATAAAATACGAATTTATGCAAATAAGCACAATGGGAGCACTAATATAGACCTTAATGGTGGATCATATACTTTTGTTTTAAAGAAAATTTCTTAATATAAACGTTAACGACGGAGCAAACCAATGAAATACGCCATTGATGGAAAGTATCCTATTGAGACCAAAGATCAGCTGGAAAAAACAGCTGCCTATTTTGACAAGTTTCTTCCAAGATTTCATCCAAAAGACAGAATTAAAATAGCCTCAACGATGGAAAAGCGCGCGGAAGAACTTGGTGTAAACCTGACTCGTGACTGGATAACAAATTATTCAAGGCCGTTAAGAGGAACGGCCACGGTGTCTCCGGATTTCGAACGCAATATTGAAATGCGAAAACAGGCATGCGCAGGAAAAACACTTACAATTTCAGGGCAACCGGTTAAAGCTGAAGTGCTACTGGAAAAAATCGCAACCAGCATAAACGAGCATGGTACTTTTGTCATTGTCGATGAATTGTTCAGTTTTGACAAATTGGCCGGCCTCGAATATCAATGGGACAAATCCATTGTCGACCCGGTAATGACGGTTTTCGGAAGCCTTTCCAATCCCGAGTATGATGCGGTTAAAATATTCGATAATATAACAAATTACGGAATAAAGAAACTGGCAGTAATGGGCGGCGAAGTTGCCAGAGTTCTCACACAACGCCTGGGTAAAGACACGACAAAAGCCTTCCTTAGAGATCCCGAAGAAGCAATGCACAAACTCAACGATGATCAAAAAACAGTCGCAAGAGACGTATTGCACCATTACGGAATGTAATAATGCAAAAATTATCTCAGTCTTTATTAGATGCCCAAATTATCGGCAATAAAGAAGAAGCCGATAAAATAAAGGCACAAATAGACGAAAGATTCAAGGGCGCTCTTCCTAAGCCAAAAGAAAATATTGTCCGTTTCAATACTATTTTAAATGACGACAGAGCCCCGGCAAAAAAAGTATATATCTTTTTAAACAGCGAACTCGGAACAAACTGGTGGGAATGGGAGATGGAGACGGTCGATAGATTGCTCTGGATGAAATTCGGAATAGCTATTGAAGATATTAACCGGGATAAAATTTTTGCAATAAGACATCTGTGTCGAAGCGATCTTGCTTTTAATGATTGGTGGGAATTCAATCAACTTGCTCTTTCATTTTCAGGAAGTATTGCTGATTTTGATATGATACGAAAGCCATCAATCGGAATGGTTATCAATGCCGTCAAAACCATGAACATGATACGCCCTGAAAGACAATGGGTTTTCGGAAAAGATGTCATTTCTTATATTTGTATTCTTTTAAAAGAAGATGGAATTTACGCTCCTCCTCCATCACTTGTAAACTTAATAGAAGAAAAATTTGTAACAATGATTTCTACGGAACTGCAACAAAAGTGGCCGCTTATTAAGGCCCGTTATATGGAACTTGTTGAAGAAAAAAATACCGATATTAAAGAAGATGTTGTTGATATACAGGCTCGCAGGATTTTTTCTGCTGAAGCCGCATCTGTTTCTTATGGCGCATAGGGGATTATATGTATGAAGATGTAGGCGGCGGTACTATAATATCTCCTGCTACTGGAACGGGATTGCAGGGTGGAGGAAACATTCAGGTTTCTTTTTCCCGTGGCAGCATCCGTTACGACAGCCCTTTTCTGGACATGACGTCTACATTTATTCCAAGAACAATTAAAGGAATTCTTAAATTTATTGCCGCTTATGTATGCAGTGACGGATTGTTAAGTCAATGCATAGCAAAAATGAGTGAATATCCAATTACGAATCTTATTTATAAAGATGATGACCCCTCTGCGCTTAATGATGATGAAACAATAAAAAAATGGAAAAATATTCTTGAAAATTCGATGGGAATTCTTCGTTCTCTTAAACAGGCGGGAATGGATTATCATGCATATGGAAATTCAATTGTTTCCATAAATTATCCTTTTAAAAGAATGCTGCTATGTCCAAGATGCAAGAAAAAGCATACCGCGGACGGCTTAAAAGTTAAATTTGAAATGTTTAAATTTAAAGCGAAATGTCCAAATTTGAAATGCGGATATGAAGGAGAAATGGATGCAACCGATCTTAATACAAAAGAAATCAGCAAACTCGGGATTGTACATTGGGATATTCTTTACATAGATATTAAATACAATTCAATTACCGGAGACCATTTTTATTACTATACAATTCCTGCCGATCTTCAATTTGCGATTCGGCGCGGAGATATGGACATTGTAAACGGAACACGTCTTGAAATTATTCGAGCTGTTGAAAAGCGAAAACAATTAAAATTGATGGCTGATAATGTGTTCCATCTTAAACGTCCGGCGCCACAATACATCGTGCCTGGTGAAAGAGGATGGGGAATTCCTGCCGTCATGCCTGTGCTCAAGGATGTATTTCATACGAAGGTTCTGAAAAAAGGAAACGAGATGATCGCATTTGATCATATCGTTCCGCTTCGTATTTTGTTTCCGGAAGGCACTGGAGACGTAAGCCCTCATGCGACAATTAATCTTTCCGATTGGCGCGCGAAAATTGAACAAGAAATACGTCGATGGAGAAGTGACCCCAACTACATATCGATAGTTCCCATTCCTCTTGGAATGCAAAATTTCAGTGGGGACGCTCGCTTGTTAATGGTGACGCCTGAAATAAAAGCAACAGAAGATACAATAATCACTGGTATGGGTGTAATACCTGAGATTATTCGTGGAGGAGCATCGTGGTCTGGAAGTAATGTATCCCTTCGAGTGATTGAAAACAGTTTTATCAATCATCGTACCGATATGCACAGCATGATAGATTTTATTGTTAAAAATGTATCCAGTTTTATGGGGATACCGAAAATCAGCATCAAGATGGCTGATTTTAAAATGGCAGACGATCTTGAAAAGAAAAAGTTGATGATTCAAATAGCCAGTCAAAGTGGAGCTGATTCTCTTGTTTCGAAAACTTCAGTCATGCGGGAACTTGATCTCGATCCTGATCAGGAATATAAAAATATTCAGGAAGACCTGAAACGCAGATTGGAATTGAAAGTTCAGGAAGCTGAAGGACAAGCAGAGGCTCAAGGAGCAGCCACGATCATTCAGGCCCTATATGCTGCCGACGCCCAGATAGAACAAAACAAACGGATGGAAATGAACCAGAATGAAGCTCTGCGGAAGCGTGATGAAGCCAACGCTAAACAAAGCCAGCAAAATGCTCCTGGAGTACAACAGGATGTGGCTGCATTATCTCAAAAACGTGGACAAGACCCATCCATGGTATCCATACCGAACCTGATTCTTATCATTACTCAAAGGTTCGCAAAACTGGCACAATTTGATGTTGGTGAGTTTAAAATACGCATGCTGGCAATGAAAGCTGCGACTCCAAGTCTTTATGCAGAGGTTTATAAGAACCTTAAAGAGATGAATCTTATAGCTTTAGATACATTACCTCAAGAACAAATAGAACAAATGGCTAAAAATCCCGCAGCTCAAGAGGGCGCCTTACCAACTCACTCTCAAGGGGCAGACAACGCAGAAACGCCTGCAAGCCCTGCAGAAGCCGGGGCAGACCCAAACGTAGTTGCTGCTGAACCTGTTAGACAACTGCCTGAATCAAGGCCTCCACGTTCTTCTAAAGCCCCAATTTAGGGTTGCGGCCGCCACCCAGTCCTCCGCCGCGATCCGTGCGGTGGCCCAAAGTGGAGAAATCCATCTGGGCCACCCATTTATGTTCTAAATTGAGACATGATAGGTAAAAAAAAGTTCTGATGATGGGTAAAAACAGGAACCCTTTCGGGTTCCTTTTCCGGAATACGAAAATGGTTAGAAGACATTATCCCACCGGCGTTCCCACCGACTGTTCCGACTGATACGGGTCAGAGTTCATTAACGCTTCGAGAACCGATTTTTCAAATGCTTTCAGAGAATTTGTCTCCAAAACCACACCGGTCTCATCGAGAATTCTGAACAATGTTTTAGGGTCAACCTCCAGATTACACACCTTTCCACCATAACACGAATGAATAATAACTTCATTTGTTTTCTGGCCTCCAGGTTTTCCTCCGGCAGAAGGTTTACCATACCTGCAATCAATCGAGCCAATCGATGAAAATGGGACTATGAATGTCTTCATACCATTTTCGCCCAATTGGATTATGTGCAGTACCATACATGTTCTTCTTTCCTTTTTTGGTTAAATCAAGGGAGAATTTCTTCTCCCTTGATTTTCTTTACACTCGATTGATAGAAACGCTCGGAAGATCAGTTGCCTTTGACGACTTGGCTGCAAATGACGCGTACTTTGCCACTCGACGGCCTTTGCAGAACGTAATCGATTTTTACAGGCTCGTTAACGCCGGCAATCCTGAATTCGAAAGCAGGATCGCCGTTGGCCCGGAAAAACGATGAACGGTCAGCGTCGGGAAGCTGATCAAGAGTTTGTTTGATGGTATACCCGTCCATGGCGGGGAGGGTTATCCCCCTCCCTCCGCCAAGACGGAGAATTTCGACCTCGAACGGGTCCAGGTTGCCCTTGACCATTTTGGAGATATAGATCACATCGCCATCGTACAAGGTCGTGTCAAGGTAAACGCGTTCCTGCCGGCGAGTTACCTCGCCTTCGACGAATTCCCGTTCAGCCTGTTCGAAGAGTTTTTCCACCGTCGAATTCGGTTCGAGGGCGAAACTTTGAATCTCCGTATTCAGCTGAACAATTTTTACTACGATATGATTTGGCATGATTTAATACCCTTTCCAGTATTTTGTTGTTATTAATTACATCACTTCTGTTGAAATTGGCATAGCTAATACTGGTTCTTCGCCGAAACATCGTAGATAGAACGTTTCAGGATATAGAGAGAATTGAACTTCATTCCACTGCATATAACCCTGATCTTTTCCACCTCTGATATTATCGTCTCCGTACCGCATATTAAAATGTTGAATTATTCTTCCAACTGCAAGACTTGACAAAAAACTTACAGTTGAAACTATTGACTGACTTGTTCCGCATAAGGAATTTTCAGCGACGTCATCGGAATACAACGTCTTTTTCCACTCTTCAACGTGCGCACCATTGTTCGGGTTAAACGAATAGATCCGACCATCTTTCAAACCCATTCTCGTTTCTACCAACAAATCAGTATTAAACGGGAATCGCAAGTGTTTGTCGAAGATTTCCTTCCTGCTCGACATTGTGTCAGTTAGCAAGAAAACGTAAGTGGATCTTAATAGATCCGAGTTGGTTTTGTCATCAACCATCTGATTGTAAGCCTCGATTTTGAAGCCGCATTTTCTTAAAATTATTTCATTAAGGGCCTCAACTTTGGGCTTTCCTATGTGGCCTTCCTCATAAATCTGATTGGCTAGATTGTGAGGCTCGACCTTATCTCCATCGAACACACGTAATACTCCCTGGCCATGGGCGGCGTCTCCCCAACCCATTTGGGCAAGAAGTAGCGCGACATACGAACCGGTCGCGCCGACCCCAATCAAGGAAATTGATTTATCTTTAATTTGTTTAGGATCGAGGAGCCCAGATTGGCGTGAATAATCCATGTCAGAACTCCTCGTACCGTTCCATCATTCGTTTTACTTCTGCTTCCGTGGCTTCCGGGTGCAAGCCACGGTACATTTCATCTTCTTCATCCATCGCTCCTCCATTAAATTGTGGAGGTGTAGCTCCCGGAAACACCTTCGGAAGAGGAGCGCGATAATCATCACGATGATAAACAAATGGAGCCGTGTAACTTGTCGGCTCAGGAGGTATATTAATTTTTTTAAGTTCTTCGATTTTTTCTTTTATTTTTTCAGATTCCGGATCAGCTGTGCATGCTTCCATGATTTTTGCAAGTTTCAATCCATGGGCAAGGTTTGAATCCAGAACTCCTTTAATTTCTGTAAGCTTTTGTGTTAATAATGTTTCGTTGTCGAATTCCTCGGCAGACCAAACAATATTGTCAAATCTTATTTGTTTTGCATAGTCAAAGAATGAAACCGACATTAATCCGTCATTGTTAACGATAACCCTGATAACATCGGCTTTTGTCGAAGACATTCTTTCCAATGCTTGTGTATCGTCTTGACCTGAAGCGAACACTCCCATTGAATGATGGGAATGTCCCCATAACATCATTTTACTTATATCTTCTTCGCGGCCATGTGAAAGAAGCCATTCTATTAATTTCGCTTCTCCCTCAGAGGATATCTCACACGTAGCGGCTGACGCTAATTGGTGTTTGGGATAGAAAATATCTCTGACAAAATAAGAATATTCCGCAACCTTGTCGACAACCCCATAAAACCCAATTTCATGGGCATGTAAATCGACAAGGTTTTCAATCCATTTCAGGGAAAGCCGTGAGAAAACGATCGTCGGGGGAGTCTTTCTCTCAGGCTTTAAAATTATATATGTTGGTGCTGTTTGCGTGTTCTTCATCATTGTGCGGCCGCCACTTCAACCTGTTCATGATAAAGTGGAAAATATTTTGCATGGCATCCCCACCCGTCATCAAGATCAGGATTTTTGATAAATCTGATTAATATTTCTGAAGCCATGACAATGTCTTTTTTAGAAAAAGCGGTAAACAGTTGTTCAAACGCTTTTCCAAAACAAACATCTCCACCATGTATGATATGACCGCCGTCCCAAGCTTCGCCGCCATATTCAATGTGGCGAGTCCTGTTTTTGATCTTTATCAGATCATGAGGGATTTGTCCTGAGGAAAGTTCGCACAATAGGATGTTTGAATTTATTAGGATTTCGTATTTTCCAAGGTCGTATCGATTGCCGTTATTCAACACCTCTGTTATCATATTTTTAGTCAGCAAAACGATATTTCCTGTAACATCTACATAGACTTCTTCGAGGAGGTTGTCCTCTGAATTAAGTTGGTTTATTTGTGCCAATATTTTTTCTATTTGAGGATTGGCATTAATTGGTTTTGATAATGTTTCTATTTCGTTTTGAAGAACAATCATTCTTGAAGAAAGTTTACTGAGTTCCGCGATTCTTTCAAATAATATATTGCTTGCTGACGCCATTTGATTACGCATTGCTTTTGCAAGAATAACAGAAACTATTCCTGTGTCAGCCTTTTGATGAGCCGGAAGCAATGTCGAATATTCTTTAATAACAGCCTCTTCGCTATAATCATCTTCTTCATTGTTTCGTGGGCCATCGTCTTCACGAAGAATTGGACCACGCCGGCGCACTGTTATCGCAATATTTCCTGGTGGCGGAACAGGATGCGTTCTTTGTAGCGGAACAGGATCTGTTCTTTGTGGCGGAACAGGATGTGTTCTGCCCATATCCAGGCCTCTTTCACGTACAGGTTCTTCAGGCTGTGGAGGCAATCCTTGCACAGCCACGTACGGGCCTTCATCCATTTCTCTTGCAGGAGCGACTTCTTCTTGCGGAGCTTCTTGGGGAGCTACATTAATATAAAAAGTATCTCCTTCTCCGCCGCTAAGAACTAATGCGCCATCTGCATGAGACGAATATTGGTTTTCAATTATGTCAGCAACCTCGTCTATATGAGCACTATCAATATCAATAACAAGATCGCTGCCGATTTGTTGCATTCCTTTCGAATATTGGAAAATATCGGAAGTTACATTGTTTATGTTAATTCCTGTATTTCCCTTAATCATTAATATGGCCATGCAGACTCCTTTGCAGTTAAATGGTCACTCTCACCGGCAGCGCATCTGCCAGCAAATCATCAAACTTCTTTTCTGTTTCTTTTTTCTTTTCGTAAATTAAAAACTCTTCATGATCTTCGCCCAAAGCTACGGATTCAGGGACTTCGGGCCATGTATTGACATGTTGTCCGGCCCCATCAGACGTGTTTGCCGTCTGAAGGAATATGAGAATTTGATAAACCAAATCAAATAGATTTCTTTGTCTGTATGCTTCAACCATGCCTGTTGCAAGGTTGCCATGACAAGCGTGCCCGTCTTCAAATACATGGGGCGCGTGAAATCCTGTATTCATTCCCATACCGCCGGTAAATTTTGTATTGAAAATTCGCACAGTGTTATTCGTGTTATAGGAAAAATCAAGCATACCAATGGTGATATGAAAAGTTCCAATATCGTGCCATTTTTTGCTTCTTTCATCCTTCACGTATAAATTTTTCGTATATACATGAACGGTTCCTTCACGAATATAAATTGCTGAAACTTTATTAATAGCCATAGTGTCATTATAATTACGAAGCGCCTTTTCTTTTTCCAATTCTTCAAATCGCTTCATGTCAAAAGCGCCAAGCTGATCGCTGTATCTTTGCATTAATTTTGCGGCTTCCATCGCTTTATCCATGTATTGTTTGAAAAGCGCTTTTTGCTCTTCATGAAGATGCTCAATCGATTTATAAACACTTTTTGAAGCTTCCAAAGAAAATTTTACATAAGTTTCCATATTGTTAGTATTTAAGTCACTAAAATATTTTTTGTCGATTGCAATCAGTTCTTCATAAGGAACATTCATGTTAATTCTTCTGGCAAGTTCTGTAAGAACTTTAAATAAAAGCCGGCCCTCTTCATCGAAATATTGAAACAATAAAGTTATAATACATCGGTTTCTTACAGCGAATATTATATTCGTGTAAGTGTCTTTAAAAATACAATCATATTTAAAAAAGGGCGAATTTTCCCTATTCTGAAGAATAATTTGAATTGCCTTTTCTTTTTCTTCTTCAGTCCCTTTTCCAGTACGAATTTTATTTATTTTTTCATTTACATCAGAACCGGTAATTATATAATGTTTTCTTATTTCCTCACCAAGGCAGATCGTCATAGCATTTCCGCCTCTTGAATTGACCGGTTGATGTGCGACAAAGCCTTCTCTGTCGTTTGATAAACTCGGCGAAGGATCAATTATTACGGTGTGCTTATACACATCGTTGTCATTAATATTTTTAAGGAAATTTTTTATCGCAGCAATGTGATAATATTGGGACATTATTACGTTTTTATTTATTTGTCTTGCAAGTTTTATTATAGCTTCACTTTCTTCATCTGTCACGCCATCATGAAGCACTACAAGCCCGTTTTCTAAAACATGTTTTACAACACCTTCACGGGCCAATATAGTATAGATTTGATCAATAAATTGTTCGTTTGTTTTTTTGACTTCATTTTTTTCTTTTGGCGCCATGTCTTTCAAAAGTTCCTCCGCAAGTTTTTCTTCATTACTTAATTCATTAACAGATGCGCTTTCTGAGAATGTTTCAAACGACGGGTTAGCATAAGGGCTGGGTCCTTCAGAAGGGGAAGGACTAGGTCCTTCAGAGGATACAGCCTCAGAAGGCATGGCTGCTCCCAACATTTCTGTTAATCTTCCTATAGGCGGTATAGGTGTTACATAGGTTCCACTTCCTCCACCTCCACTTCCACCAATACCAGCACTTATGTTTCCTATGGCACCTATAATTCCTCCAGCAAGACCTTGACCACCAGAACCCTGAACTGTTCCTAACTGATCAAGACGCGTTTCAAAAGGAGAAGGATTAGGCCTTCCAATATTTCTAAGTTGTTGTACTGCTTCAGCTTGTTGGCGTCTTAATTGGTCTTCGTATGCATTTTGTCGAATAATTTCTTCCTCACGCATTTGCCTTAATTCTATTTGCGCTCTTTCAAGATTAAATCGTGGATTGCCCAATCCCATAAAATATCTGAATACTGAACTTTCCTTTATATGGCCATCAGTAAGAGAATATAATATACTTTCGTCAATCCAATATTTCATGAATATTACATGCATTCCCGCAACGCTTGAAGAAATTATTTGCGGTTGAAGATTGCTGCTTTCGTTTTCTCTAGTATGAAGATTTGTAAGCAATCTGACGGCGATATTTGTGTCATCTTTCGAAATAATGTAAGCGCATAGATTATCAGCCAATGGATATGGATCACTTAGGAATCCGAATAGCTGAGGAATCCATGACTCTACAAATGAGTACATTCATCCTCCTTTTTGTAAAAAAAAGAATAAATCTTTCTATAATTGTTATTTCATATCTTTTGAGATAATAACGCACGAGCATTATGGGCTGTTTCAACATTAGGACGGGTTATTCTAAGAATTCGTTTTATTTCAACCCACTCTTCCCAGGAATGGCAAACAAACACCTTTGCGCCACATTCGCGAAGTTTCTGTATTTTTATCGATTGTAATTTCTCAGGACCGCCGGCGAGCCTTTTCATTTCCACAAGAACAGGGCCTGTAAGGGCCATTGTGAAAAAGATATCGGGCTCGCCGTTGTCACTGGTTTTAATAATTTTAAAACATTCGCAATATTTTCCGAAAGAACGAAGATCGTTTAAGACTTTCGTCTGGTTTTTGGATTCTTCTGCCATATATCGGCCGCCCATCTGATTAGTTTGATAAAAAATTTATATGTGGAATATGTTCCGTTTTTTTTTCTAGGCTGGTACTTGCGCAGGTCCACTTGGAATTCTCATGGCGGATTTGAATTCTGTATTCAACGGAACAAATGTTTGACTTGTCGCTTGAGGATCTTTGGAAACATACAACCATCCTCCCGGAACCCTTACGACAGTTGTAAAACGGTCAAGTTCGAAAGATTCACCCAATTGGGAAGAATGGAATTTTTCAGCTAAAGCTAAAGCCATTGGAGTTAATTCTTTGGACTGAATAATATTAATATTAACTTTAAGTGCAACAATTTTTTTCTTTGCTTCTTCAAAATATGTTTCAATATGATTGGCTATCCATTCCTCTTTTGTACTATAATCCATACCTGGGCCAATCTCGCTTATTTCCATGTCTGTTTGTATTACTTCATTTTCGTAGGCATCTTGCGCCATAAGCATGATTACATATTGAAGAAATTCAGGATTATTCAAATTGTCCATTGTCCTCCCATGAAAAATGTAAACATCTATTTAACTGTTAATTTATTTATGATTCGGTAGATGGTTTGAACATGAAGCTTGTATTCTTTTGCAAGATCTACTTTTGTTTTAAGGCGGCTTACATATGCGGAATAAATCAATTGATTTCGTTCTTTTTTGGCGACACTTGCCTTATATTGAACTATTTCATACTTCGCTCTTAATTTAGCTACTTTTACCCTTTTTGATTCAATACTTTGCTTTGTTATCACCTCTCCCGGGACAAATAAATGCAAAGCTATTTCTCTGTCAGTTTTATAAACTCTTTGCATTTCTAATAACTGTCGCCGTGTTATTCTTATGGATTTTTTCATTGGCCTCCTTGTATTTTTGAATAATACCCACATTCAGTAGCGAGTTTGAATCCGCAATCACAAGCAGCAACGCAGGTTTTACATTTACTTTTTTCCCATTTAACATTGAATTCTTCCGCGTGATTTTTAATCCATTCAATGATAAACGCGTCACCTGGATCCCTGTTTATTCTTACGCCTTCATCCCATTTATCCACCAGAATTTTTTTAATTTGAATATCAACTCTTCTTTTCATTTCTTCGCCGCACATAAGCAGCTCCTTGAAAAGAATTATAATTATTCAGTCGGAAGCATGTCTTCCAAAATAGAATCACGTTCAGACGTGTCTTCGTCTTCAGGAAGACTTCTATCCGCATCTATTTCTTTTTCTTCCTCCGGATCTCTTAAAATTAAATCCGGGTCTAATTCTTCTTGGAATATTGGGTCCATACAAAACTCCTTTAAATAGCATTTTTTATAGCAAAAATTTTATTCATTTCTTCTGGATTTTTCAGGACTCTTGAAAGTTGAGACAGACTTAATGCCATATCTTGTTTAGCAAAAAGAGCTTTTAATGTAATTACATCCATAGAACTTTCTGCAACAAGATCTATAGCAGTTACTTTGTCTTTTTGTCCTTTACGGTGTTGACGACCAAGAGCCTGATCTCGTGTTATATATGATCGTGAATTACTATAAAATACCTGGTAATTTGAAAATTGGATATTTTGTCCAACTCCCATTTTTTTAGGATTTGCTACTACATATGGAACTCCGCTTTCTCTGAATATTTTTACCTGTTCGAAAGAGTCTTGGTTTCCATAACATGTTATGAACGAATTTTTTCCATATGCCTTTTCAAGAGTTTTTGATATCAATTGAATGGCTGGAATATAATTCGTCCAAATAATAACCTGCCTTCCATCAGGTATATTATTCAATGTAGTCATAAGCAAATCCATTTTAGGGTTTTCTTCTAATATAATAACATTCCTGTCATCATGTTCGCGACCAAAATCATCAATAGACACTCTTGTATTAATATAAAATCCAGAAGCTATCTGATGTAGTTTTCCAACAAGTACAAGAGCATTTTTTGCAACCAATTGAGCCTCGCATGATCGGTCGCAATTTTCTTTTCTGTCGCATTTGGAACACATATCATCAATGACAGCAACAAGGTTTTCTTTCATTTGATTGTACAGTTTTAATTGCCCACCAAGCATTTCACAACTGTATTTTTCAAATATTAATTCAGGAAGATCGATGCATTCTTCCTTTTTAAACATAACAGATAAATCGCCTGTAATTTTTTGTATTCGCTCTTTGGTGCCAGCGCAAGGAACCCAAACATATTGATCCGGATCAACAGGATACATATATCTTCTTCTAAACTCGTTATAAGTTGCGTACGGAACTGTATCAGGACCAAGGAAACGAAACGGCATATAAAATGACATTGCGTTGTTGGCATGAAGCGTACCGGTAACAATGTATTTATATCGAGCGCTTTCGAAGATGTTTATAATCGCCCGTGTCTGCAATGAAGTTGGGCTTCCTATTCTATGCGCTTCATCTAAAACTATCATGTCAAAAAAATCGTCCGGTATATATTGGGCCAGTGTTCTCATCGTTTCATAACTGACCAAATAGATATCATAATCACGATTTTTTTTAGTCATGGTAAATTTTTTGTTGATTATTTTATTTCCAAGAGCGGATGAATTTATAATGGCCCCTGTAAGATGGGGAGTTTGAACACGCATTTCCTCAATAACATTTTTTTTCAAATCAGCCAATGTTATTATGAGTGCGTGTTTAATCATTCCTTTTTGAATTCTTTTATCAATAGCCCATAAATATGGGCCTGTTTTACAAGTCCCGACATCAGCTATGATCGCCGATACGTCAGAATAATATATTGCATTAAATATTATTTTTTGATGGTTCAGTGGAGGATAAATACCCTTGCATTCATAATCGAATTTTATCGTTCCGCTGTATTGTTCTTTAATTTTCTGTATGTTTGCTATTCTTTTTTTATGATGTTCTATAAGAGTGGAAATTACTAATTTTGATGTTTTATCAAATTCAATTCCATAATGGCTGAATTGGCTAATGTGAACTCCAGCCTTTATAGGAATTAATATTTCGTATTTTCCACGCACTTTTTTTCCATCCATGACGGCCTGCATGGTCTCAAGAATATCGCCATCCAAGCATTCGATTATAAAATTATTCTTGTCAAATCTTGAAATTTTCATCTTAACCACTTTCTAGTTAACAAAGTTAAAAAACCCGGTCTTAATATTATTGTTCTCAACTATGCAAACTAATTGTAGTTTTTTTTCGTTACTCCAGCTTTTAAGATCTATAGTATATCTAAATTCAATTCCATCCGGAGTATTCTTTGATTTATCCTTAATGAAGTTACCTTTCTTGCGTGCATCAGCTATCAATGTTATTATAAATGATTTTAAGTTGGAAGGCATTAATAAACATTCAGATTTTGCATCTTTGAACACGTCCTTGTAAATAATAGAATTTTCCAATGCAAGGCCTTCCAAACGTTCAGACAATTGTTTAAAAGCATGAGCTGACATATCCAGTCCGTAACTTCCATCAGCTCCTTCCTGAGACAACTCGTCCCTGAGATCGTCAATTATTCTATGCATATTATGTATTTTTAATTCAAGAGTAAACAGGTCAGTAAGCAATTCCGCATATTGAAGATATTTATCTTCTAGAGAATCTTCCATTATGTTTCCTCCTTAAAAACTATTGTTCCGTATTCGTGTAATGGGTCAGGTTCGGTAGAAACATATTTAAAATCATTAAGATTTTTTCTAAAATTTCTGACAATCTCCGGTAGATTTCCTGTTTTTGCATACAGGCCAGAATATGTTTTTTTCAATTTAAAAGAAAAATAAGATTCTTCTTTTGAATGAATTAAATATGCCACCAATTTTCCGGATGTTAATAAAGTATGCGTATTATCAGCAAACGAAATATTATAATTAAATGCGTTTTTAATACCATGAGTTACGATATAATGTTTAGACAAGGATATTGCTCCACTTTTTGTAAAATGAGGATTTATATCAAAATAACATTGCGGATTATTATTAAATTCTTTTTTCACAAAAATAAAATCAACTGGTCGAATTCTGAATATTTCGTTCTTTATTAAAAATGTATTTTCGCAATAACATTGAACTTTTTTTCCTATATAAGGTTGAAAAATAATCGGTGTTTTTATAAATATTCCTTTTCCTACTTTGACTTTACAATACAGTCTTGAAGAGTCTGTATGTTCATTTGTTTTGGCAAGAGCGACAAGAATTGTTTTATTATCCACATCACGGATAAAAATAAATTTTATATATCGCACGCCAAGATTAATAAGTTTCAAAATTATCTCTTCATCATTGAAGTGAAAATTTGTTTTTCCAATAACAGATTCAATCATGTTTGCCTTTCTGTTAAAAAAAACGAGAAAGCTACCTATGTAGCTTTCTCAGTTTTTTAGCCACAGCTTTAATACTTTTTTTGACGTGAATTAATACAATTAATTTTGCTGATTCTTCCGCGACTATTGTAAGAATACAAGTCGCAATAAATTTAATCATAATCCTCCTTTTGGCATTTTCAGCCTCGGGGAGGCTTATATGCGTAAGAAGGATTATGGATTTATAAATCCTTTGCTTGTTGCTTCTTCTGAAGTAAAAGCATCAAACGTGGCTTTTGATTTTACCTTGGAAATAGAATCAAGTTCTTCTGTAGTTAATTCAATTCCTTTGTCTTCCAAAAGATCCTTCAATTGTGAAGGAGAAATACTGAGATAATTGATGAATTCAGTCATTTCTATATTCTTTCGCAAAAGCAATTCTACCGTTTTTCTCGTATCGTATTCACGGAATTTGGTTAAATAAAAATCCAATTTTGCTTTTTTATCAATAACAATTGGATCTTCACATTGCTTTGTAAAAGATTTGCATAATTTTGAAAGACGTTCTATTTCGGCTTTATTGGTTTCGATTCTTTTCCAGGCAGCTCTGCATTCATCCACGCTTGATACCGAACAGGCAAATGGATCATCAAGTTTGCCTGATATCAGTTTGTTAAACAAAGGACACATGCCGTCCTCACCTAACCAACAAGTATGACAATACTCGTTTCGCGTAGGTTGAAAAGCGGTTCCATCTGTTTTAAGTATTTCCTGTTCTATACTTTGTATCGTTGTATTTATCCAAAGAAGTGCTCTTTCAGCAACTTCTTTTGGATTGTTTATTTCATATTCTATTGTTTCTCCAAACCTAACATATTCTATTCTTACTATAATTTTATTAAAACTTCTCTCAGGAAGAAATTTATACGCAAGAAGGATATATGTCATTGTTTGGTGATCTTCCATTAACTCTTTTATACTCATCATTTTTCTGGATGATTTGTAATCCGTGATGACGACATAATCTCCGAAATAACTTAAGACATCTATGATTCCTCGGAAATAAGCATCATTGGCATAAAAGTCTTTAAGCGATTTCCAATCTTTATCAAAGACAAGTCGTTTTTCTGTCAAAGTCAAATCACCAGGAGTTAATGAAAAATCTTTTAAAGTGTAAAATCGATTCATAATATTTCTTACTTCAAGAATGACGTCGGGATCTTCGCATTTATAATAATTAATAGCATTCTCAACCATGGCGTTATAAGACGCGAGATCCGGCATTGATGGCTTTTCATAAGTATTATGATCGATTGTTTTGTCCATGTCAAAAATCAAATCAGAAATTGTAACCAAACCAGGAAAATAAGAAGAAATTTTTGTCCGAACATCGTAAAGATATTCTGCAAGTCCCCTTATTCCTTTATTTAAATATTTACTCTCTATGATTTTTTCATCTTCAGGAAAAATTTTAATGTGTTTTGATTCTGCATAAATACAGAATTTATTTTTAAATAATTCTTCATAACACCATTCTCCGGCTTTTTCAGCAATTCTATGACATATTTTTCCTGTTTTAAAATAATTTTTATCAGGTTCTTTTAAATTCTTCACATATTGCATATACCATTTAAAAGGACACTGATTAAAAAGATTTAAACGGGAATAAGAATATGTCTGAGTAGCAAACATTTGCTTGTCACGTTCTGAAATCACAACGCCAAGTTTAAGATTATTTATGTCTTCAGAACTTGCGAGATTTTTAACAACACTTGTTTCTGCTGAATAAAGTTGTTGCACTTCGGCCGGCATTGCAAATAGTGGAGCATCCATTTTTTTGATTCTTTCCGCTTCTTCAGAAACAAATAACTTACAATAAAGTTCGATACATTTTTTAGCATCATATTCTGAACGGTGAGACTCAGAATCGTTCCATTCAATGTTTGCTCTTATGCAGGCAGTTTTTAATTTATTTCCACCTCTGTATCTATCCCTGCAAAGCAATAATGTATCAATTACTTTTTTTGGAGAAATGCGTAAAAATTTTATATCGAAAGACAATACGTTATGTCCAACAACAGTTCTTTCCCCTATGAACGCGGCTATTTCTTCTCTTATTCCGTCAGTAAGATAATTAGGACAATTTTTTACCATGTCAATAGTGATATGGTTGACGGCGGTAGCTTCGGGGTTTATATAATTGGACATTGGTTTACAAAGTTTTGTAATAATTTTTCCGATTTTATTACTGCGATTAAATTCAATTGCGGTTACTTCAACTATTTCGTCTTTTTGATCATTTAATCCGGTTGTTTCAACATCTACAGATACAAGGTCAAAAACAGGTGTTAAATCCACTGATGCTCCTTTACACTTGGTCTGAAGGTAATGGCGGTGGTTCTTTAGATTTCATTATATCTTTCATGTACTTTTCAAGTTTTTCAATTAATTCAATATAAAATTTAATAGTAGAAATTTGAACATAATCTCTTTGTATTAATTCTCTTAATCCTGAAGACATGGCAAACATTTCATGTTCGTTAAAATTTGTCACTACTTTAGTTATTTCATTACGCAAAGTAATTCCGTGGGATTCCTGTATACCATCTTCTAATTCCAATACTCGTTTTCGGTATCCAACGGCTTGAGCAGATTCATCGGCGAACATTTTTTGAAGTTTACCAAGATGTTCATTTTTCTGTACTACATAATCACATAATCGTTTATTTAAATCAGAAGATTTTTTTTGTTCTTCTTTTATTTTTTGATATAAATAAACAACCCATCCTATAAAACCTATAATTGCTCCTATTAAAAAATTAATTATAAAAACACTCATTAACCCCTCCTAATTGTTATTTCATATCAAATAAATTTAATAACCGTGAAGTTCTTTCAATTCTTTTAGTATTTCGTATGCAGTAGCAGTGTCGCTATATAAATGAATGTTCTGCTGTATCCAGTGGTAATTCTCTACTTTGTCCATAGGAATATTCAATAATAGGAGTTTTCTTTTTACCTCGTCGAATCGGATAACCCACGAATCTATTATCTTCGGTTTCTCTTCCATATTGCCATGCCTTCTTTCTTCCTCTTGCTTCTCCGACTTTTTTGTAATCTCCAGTCATTACATAATACGTTACTCCTTTAGTCATCCCGCCATGATGTTCTAATTCTACACAACTTTTGAATATTTCTTTGACATTGAATTGCCTACCTATAAATCTACCATTATACCAAGATGTTGGTAAAGTAGATTTAATAATTTCTATTCTGCACATAGGCTTGTTTCCTTTTTAGATAATGTTAAAAGGTTAATACAACTAAAATAGACAGCGAGAAGACGATCCGGCGAAGCACCTGAGCCAGTGCTGCTGACATCTCAAATCGAGTTGAAGCGCGCAGTGCCGACGACACGAGGCGACAGAAGTAATGAAAGAGTTCATGATACGATGAGTTGGATGCGGGCAGGCTGAGCCGAAGGAGCAGCCGGACCTCAGACAGCTCATCGTGAAATGAACGATTTTCATTACTTCAAGACGAGTGCAGGTCGGAAAATCTTCAGCGAAGGATGACGCTGAAACACCTGAGCCCCTGACCGCATGGTCGAGGGGCCGAAGGCTTGTCTCATCTCCAGGCGCCCGCGAAGCGTGGCGAATATGGAGATGAGATGTTTTGAGGAATCCTGAAGCAATCGCGGGCTGGTGGCGCATAGCGGGAAGGGCTCGGGTCCGGCGCCTAGCGCCGGATAAGAGCCCTGAAGCTCAATTGCGCCATCCAGAACGCGGTGGTGAAGATTTTAACGAGCACTTCGAATCGATCGATGTCAGCTGCTCTGGCGGTGGTGCTGGAGCCGTGTGAGGTGACGAGTGTGTTTTCTTTCGTCATTGATTGGCGAATCACCAACCTGGCAATAAACTTGTATTAACCTCTTAACAAATTTGATAAAGTACAACTAAAAATGAATACGAGGGCGGGCTAGATTCTCCAGGAGGAGTAGCTGCAGTGCAGCATCAATCCGCCGACGCGGGGTCTGCACGTCGGGAAAACAGACCAGTTTTACTGGTCTGATGAACCGACTGCACGACGCCGCGCTGGCGGAATTGATGCGAAACGCAGCGGAGCCTCCAGGAGAATAGGGCACGACGAGTTGTAATATTATTATCATCGATCGCCGAAACAGCGATCAAAAATGCTTGTACTTTAGTTTGATGTTTCCACATTCAAAAAATAGTAACCGTTTTCCATTTTATCGCTTATCATTTCAGAAGCTAAACCAACTCCTGAACATGAGATGGTTCGAGATTCGGTATCAACAACAAACCTGATGCCTCGAAATGAAAAGTGTAAAAATTTATCAAGTTTGTCAGCCGCTTCCGCAGGAGTATTTTCTGTTTGTTTTGCAAAAGCAGCTTGCTTTTTTCTATCGATTATTTCGACATCTTTAGGTGTAAGAGCCACAATACATCCATCTGCATTTTTAGGTTCTCCCATATAATCATTACCTTCAAGTATGAATTTTTTAACATCTACACCTTCATTAAACGCGACAACCGCGTGAAATGTAATTTTTGCGTTTACTTTTGTGCTTTTTTTTCTCTTCGGTTTTTCAAGCAATTATTCCTCCTTGGTAAAAAAATATGAAAGGGGAGATTTTAATCTCCCCTCTCTGTTTGCAATATAACTTGATTGAACGTGATGATCTGCTACGGGCGAGCGACGGACCAGTATCCTTCCTAAGGATACCTGGTCCCGAGCGAGCCCGTTGCCAGATCAGAGCGGCTTCCTGCCCAATTGGGCAGGAATGGGCTTGTTTTGTGCTATTAGCACATACCAGGCGAAACACCTGGCGCCCTACTAAGCTTATATTGCAATTTTTTTATATGAAATTAATACAACTAAATTCGATATTTTCTAGGGGTCATCAGGAGACTGTAGGGACCAAAAAGTCTGGTGCGCAATGCGGGCAGCAGAATTCTGACAGTCGTCACGTTCAGATTTCTCGTAGAGACATCGGAACGTGACAATCGTCAGAATTATGCTGACGACATGGAGCACCAGACTGTTGGTCCGGGAAGGATCCTGATGACTGGGAGAAAATCCCATAGTTACTCTATAATGCTGTCGAAACAACAACGTAAAAAATCTTGTATTAATTTCTAACAAATTTGCATAACTAAATTGAGCGGTAACTTCGATATGGAGAAAAAGGCTGGATATTTTACAAATTTCGCAAGGAACCGAATTGAACGGCTTGACGGACGAAATTTGCCAGCTGGGTGGACCTGAGATCCGTTGAGTCGTGCCCATGAGGTGGGGAGCAAAAGGCCGAAGGCCTTGTGAGCCACCTTGATGGGCAAAGACTCAGAGGATCGGTGGTCCAAGAAGCTGGTAAATTTTGTCGACTAGCCGTTTCAGATTCCGAGAAATTTGTAAAATTGATGCCGGTTGGTCTTCTTACGCTGCGAGCGCAGTCCGAGGGCTTTTACAATTTCTTCTTCAGGCTGAACCTGAAGAAAAATTGTAAAAACGTAGGACAAGCGAGGGACGTAAGAAGATCAATTTTCGACATATCGAAAAGGACCGGGACATAGCCTTCGAGGATGAATCAACGCAAATTTTCGAGTACGAACGTTCAAGCGACGTTCCAGACAAAGCTCGAGAAGACCACTTCTCGAGCTCTGTCTGGAAAAGGAACTGAACGTCCGTGCGAAGTAAATTTGAATTGATTTATCCGGGTAAGAAGGCGTTCATTTATAACACTTATTCCTGAACGAAACATTCAGGTCGAGATCGGGGACCTCGAAAAAACTTATGCAAATTGTTTTAAACACAACGTTTGCGCTATGCTGACGTGCCGGTTCCTCCGGCATGTGGCTTTAGCCCTTGCAGCATGGCGCTGTTAGGTGCTGTAAAATTTGTTTCCATTATTTGTTTTTGCGCCTCTTCATTAATTTTTCTTTTTCGGCTGACGTGAGCGAACCCAGGTCGAGAGAGCCGCCAATCTCGGTGGGCAGTTTCAGCCCAGCGGCTGACGTGAGCGAACGCAGGTCGAGAGAGCCGCACTTTGTGGGCAGTTTCAGCCCAGCGGCTGACGTGAGCGAACCCAGGTCGAGATAGCCGTCAATCTCGGTGGGCAGTTTCAGCCCAGCGGCTGACGTGAGCGAACCCAGGTAGAGAGAGCCGCCAATCTCGGTGGGCAGTTTCAGCCCAGCGGCTGACGTGAGCGAACCCAGGTCGAGAGAGCCGCCAATCTCGGTGGGCAGTTTCAGCCCAGCGGCTGACGTGAGCGAACCCAGGTAGAGAGAGCCGCACTTTGTGGGCAGTTTCAACCCAGCGGCTGACGTGAGCGAACGCAGGTCGAGAGAGCCGCACTTTGTGGGCAGTTTCAGCCCAGCGGCTGACGTGAGCGAACCCAGGTCGAGAGAGCCGCTATATATTCCATTTTTGCACGTCTCGCCCATTGCCCAATTGAAAAACTCAACGAACGACGGATAATGATTTTTCAACCGCTCGTTACATTCCTGCTCAGTTATTTTATCAGTAGGGGCAACGCGGCAGACTATTTGTCCGCTCGGTAAATAGTGCCCTTCGCGCCATAGCTTTTCGTTCAACTCCAATTTCGCTTGCGTCTCGCTGTGCGATTCTAAATTAAAAACCGCGACGTCCCCATTATCGGGGCGATGAAAAAAACTGATGAATTGGCACATTGTATTTCCTTTCTTGTTTTAGGCGCAAAAACCTATTTATATTGCCTTGACAAATTTTATTGCATCCCAACTGAGATTTGATTCGTGATGGTTGCGCGAGTGGAGGTTGGTATAAAATACAACGTCTGCGTCGGTCGCAGAAGCGTTGTATTTTAGACCTACCGACTCGAGCCAACTATCGCGACCATTAACAATATAACAGCTCGGTCGAAACAACCGAATGAAACTTGTGTTTATTTTTCTTTCGGAACACCCTCTCCGAGCATTGTGTCGGCGGCTTTTTTGCCAAGGTTTTCCGGAATTATTGATTCTCCCTCAGGCCGCTCTACCACGTCTCCGGCAATATCCCCTTCGTCGGCATCAGGAGGAAACTGAACTGCGATATCTCTTTGCTCGTCGATATTTACTGGAACAGCCCCTTCAACATCAATAGCTTCTTCCATAGCGGATTTTGAAGCCTCAAGAAGTTTTGCACTTGCGTCTCCGAGTAAAGATACTGCGCCGGCTTCTCCTATCATTCTGGACTGTTTTGCTTTCGATGCTAATCCTCTTTTTATCGGTTCCATTACAGAATCGATAAACTCTGGAGTCGGCATTATATCCGTAATGAACACATCACGGCCGCCTGACTTTACCTTACGATGAATGAGGAATAGTTTTGCTCCAAACATCCCATCATAAGGAAGAGGTTTTCCCGCTTCAATTTGTTTTACCATGTGGGCTGCTCTTAGCAGCATTGTAAGATCTATAAATGCGGATTCGAATCCGACTATTGTGTTAATGCTACGAGTTTCAAATCTGTAAGGATTAGGAGCTAAATCAATAACAGGAAAGCATTTTAGCAATCCCATTTGTTTGCATTTTCCTGCTTTAAAATCAGGACATTCATGAAACAGACATCCGCTTTCGGGAAATCTTATTTCCCATTTGCGGTCTGTTGCCCCAACAATAAGTTGTTTTGCTTCGGTGCCTTTTCCGTGAGACTTGCACAGCAGGCCTTCACTAGAAGAATATTTTGCCAAATAACTTTCCCACATATCAGGAACTTCTTTGGCAAGACAGCATACCTCAACTCTTCTTGGTTGAGGACTTTTATTATTTGCTGATTCCAGCATTTTTTGAATAGGTTCATTTAAAACCCATTCTTTTACTGCTACAATTTTCTGTTCTCTCCCGATGCGTTGCGTCTTTACTATTTCTTTAAGCATTCTATAAAATCCACAAGCGACTGGAGAATTAACAGTATTTGGCGGTTCAAGAGGCCCGTATCCAGTGGATATTTTTCCACGATATTTTGTTACCTTGGTGGGCTCTCCATTTTCATCATGAGTCATTCCTACTATCAAGAGCACCTCCTGTAAAAAATAAATCTGTTAATTAAAACGCCCTTGCGTCAACACAAGGGCGTTCCCTTTTTGTGTTGATTAAAAATCTTCTACATCAGGAACATGAGGAACCGCACTCGCATCTTCTCCAATTCCAACATCTCCGTGATCTACTGCTCCAGCGAATGATGGAGCATCGGAGGTATCAGAAGCCGGCGGCGGCACGCTTGGTCCTGGCAACACGAAGGTTTCGCTTTTATCGCCTTTTCTTGCCTGGACAATATTTTTAACCGTAAGGCGCGGTTTGCCGTCTCTGCCGAGAACTTCATCTACTATTGCCATTATTTGTTCCTTCATCTTGTGATCTTTCACAAGTTTGAAAGAACCATCGCGCTGTTCTTCGAAATCAGCCTGAAGATACTCGTGTATCCATTCAGGAGTTATAGAAATGCTCTTTGCTCCGGTTAATGCATAAAGGCGCGGTTTTGTAAACCTCATTATTTTATCAATTGCTTCTTGTGATGGCGGTTTTCCATCCGCAGTGGGACCTGGAGAAAGAACGATATTCATGAAAATACCGGATCCTTGTGGAACGCGCGGCGTTCCATCTACGACTTTTAAATTAATGGTAAGATTAAGACTTTTCTTTTCAGCTGATATGAAAATATCAGGAAACTGTTTTGCATCTTCGCCTTTTTTACGATAGGCAAAAGTGGTGATTTCGCACAGGTAGTTTCCGGGTGCCGATATAGGAATCGCCTTTAATTCAATAGGCGCCCTATCAACAGAATTTTGTACCGCTTGTTTTTGCTCTTCGCTCTGAGCTGAAAAAAAGCGACTTAGTGCATCTCCCATTTAATCCTCCAATTCAGGTTAAAAGTACCATAATTGTTATTACAAAAAACTTAAGCTAATAACTTATTAAAAAGGCAATTCATCATCCTCAGTTACATAGGTTCTTTGAACGGTATTAGTCCCTATTGGATCAAATTGAGTCAGGAACTTTTCGACATCGATTTCAGGTCCTTTTATTTTTTCCCAATCGGTGTCTATAACGTCTATTGGGTCTCTGCGTCCCCAAAACTCATATTCTATCCTTATTGGATCTATTTCAATTCCAAACGGTTCAGGATCGAATAATTTAAATTTGTCAAGAACCCATTGAGGAACATACTCTTTTTTATGAGCATTTATCACATCATCATCAGTTGCTAAAAGAATGGCGACCATTTCCCTTTCAAGCCAATCTCCTTTTTTTAATACATCTATTCTGAATACAGAATGAACCTGGAGATATTGCTTTAATCCTGGGGAAAGGCTGATTATTTCCTGTAACATTTTTTGACGATATGAATTTCTTTTTGTCACCTCAAATAAAAATGCAGTATATTGCTGAGCAGTGTTTTCAATTCTTTCGCAAAAACCGCAATTTATATAAAAATTACATAATTGTTGAAGCTCGTTGTTTTTCCAATCATTCCAATTTATATACTCTTTTTTTTCCAAATTTTTAACTAGCTCCGAAAGCCTTCCGCGCCTCTTGATTGATTTTAGCATTAGATTGAGCCGCTGAATATTCGAGAATATTAGATGTCTGTGCATTGTCTCCAAGCTCCAATCTTTTTGTCAACCAGTTATTGAATTGGATTGTTTTTCTATACGTTCCTTTTTTTGTTCTTGAAAAACAATTTCTTGAAGTCAACAGCCCTATTAATTTGGGAAGTGCTTCAAATATTTTTAACCCCGTACTGGTGCTTTGATCTGTTTTTGCATCAGGTATTGAGACGAGCCGTGTTTGCACTCTTTCAAGATAATCATAAAATACCTGTTGAATATGTTTATCTGTAAATTCCTCTTCGTGGACAAGTTCTTCAACGTCGATATATTTACAGATATTCTCCATGAAAGACATATCTCCAAGTTTTTCCTTCTTGTATTTCATTTTAGAATAATCATCCAATCGCATGTTTTTGTGGCAATATAGATAATTAAGAAACTCTACAATGAAATCGATATGTTCTTTCTTTACAAATATTTTATTCCAATCATCATCAGGAATTGAATAAACCATAGACGCCACTGATACTGAAAGGCGCACAAGTTTGGCTCTCATTTCTTGATTTACAAGTTGTGTGGATGAATGATATCTTTGCATCATTTCAATTTGGGCTTCATTGATTTTTTCTTCAAAACCCTCTTCGAAAATAATGTCTTCCGGCTTTCTTGAATAAACCCACCGTATCAATGTTTGGCACTGAAACTCGGTGAACTCGGTGGCTATTGCTTCATAAGATGCCGAAAATTCTTTTACATCAACATCATCTTCCCTTACCACAAACCCAATATCGAATCTTGCAAGTATTTCATCCTTGAAACACAAATCCTTAAGGAACTGTATTCCATATGTCGGACTTTTAACATCCTCGGATTTCCATGTTCTTTTGTTTGACAACATGATTTTACGAGTTCTTGCAACCATTCGTCCTGAAACAATACCATCGATTGACGCTATTCCGTCTGATCGGCATCCGGTAAGGTCTGTTAATGTTGATTCGGTTATATTGCTAAGTTCGTCTATTATTACAAGCCCGCCATCATTCATGGGTATTTTTCCCCATGAAATTCCATTTTTATTATTGAATGAAGTCATGCCGCCAAGCAACCCGGACCTCGTTACCGCGCTGGAACCAATGATGAAATCTCCAATTTTATAATGATTATGAAGAAATCTTGACACCATTGTTTTACATGTGCGGGTATCTCCGGCTATGATGGATTCAAGCCATCCTCTAGTTATTGCCGGCAATAATTTTTTGTTGTGAATTTCCAATGGGGAGAAAAAAGTGAGATCGTTTATAAGGAAAAGCTCACGTCTTCCACTTACACCTGCCGCATTGGCAAAAATATCATGTCGTCTTTTGATATGTTCTTTAAGTGTTTCATTTGCTTTAGGCCTGAAAACCTGAAGAATTTCATGAGTAGCTTCGTCCATTTTAAAAGTTTCAATGCATGTGGCTATAGGTTCAGCCTTGTAAATAAATAAAACAGCTTCCTGCCCATCCCACGCCTGAGTTTGAAATGCTTCAAATTTATAAGACCTATTCGGGTAGATATCATCTTCTCCGTCCATATAAGCTTCGATATCTATCTGCGCCCCGCCTGTGTTTACAGACTTCTGAGATTCTCCATATTCATTAACATCCTTGGATAGCCGCACATGGAGAAGTTTTCCGGGAGGAACCGAACCTTCTCCTATTACAACGGAATTACATCTTGAATTTATTCCGCATAAATCCATCTGTTGTTGTACTTTTTGTTTATGCGTCACTTCTATTAATCCAAGAATGTCATGTTCCGTTATTTTGATATAACTTCTGTCATTCGTATATTCTTTAGGAATTTCTCTTACAAAATTAAATGTAAGAGAATGTTCTGTTTCAAAATTTGGCAATGTCGGTAACATGCAATTAGCGCACATTCCCATCTTTTTCTTTTCCATACTGCATCCCATATGAAGGCATTCTACTACCACTTGTTTGGGATACAATAATGCATTACAGTTAAAATCACTTACAGACGCTATAAGTTCAACAGCCCTTGTTCCTCCATTAGAGAAATATTTTGGCATTCTGCATTCCTGTATAGTAACTTTAAAAATTTCTTTTTTAGTCCTGTCCAAATTTTGAGTATAAACCATTAATGATTCGACAAGTTTTTCAAACCTTAATTTTGCCGTATCATTAAAACCGTTCTTTTTCATATAATCAGTAAAATCTTTTTCAATCCTTTTAATTTTTTTCTTATCACCGACAGTGATTTCTTTTACCAAGTTAGGATCTAACCCATATGGGTTAGTCTCTGACTTATCCAGATTGACGATTTTGATTTGCTTTGCGTACGGATAGAGGGACTTGGCGAGTTTGCCGGCGGCGATGATTCCCGCCTCATCTGAATCGAGGCAGATGACAATTTCCTTTCCCATGAATATCTGCCGTGCGCGCTCCTGCCCGAAGACCCTGTCGACATCTGTTATTGCTTCAGAACCGAACGTGACACCGTTGATGCCGAAAGCGTTGGCGCAATAGGTATCCGGCTCTCCGCCGAAGAAATAGATAACCTGATGTGTAAAATTGTTGATTGGAACCGGGCCGTTTTGATAACCCTTATAGGGATAACTCCATTTGTAATCGGGATTTCCGCGCGGATCGTACGCCTTGATGTTGATGCAGTCACCTTCCGCATTAATGACGGGGAAGATGAACTTGCCGCGGTCATTGACGCCAAGGCGGTATTTCTTTATTTCTTCAGGAGTGATTTTTCTTGTTTCGTACAGATAGGCCAGATCGACAGGACTGTTGAGAAGTTTTTCGACATATCCATCGATTTCCGCTTTCGGAATTGTTATCGCTTGTTTTGCGAATTCAAGAAGTTCGCCTGATAGTATGTGTCTTTTTCCCGTGCTTTTAAATCTTTCGTTTTGCAGCATTTCGCTAAGCGTGCGAAGTTCCTGGCAGTTTTTCTCGTAATCAGGATCAGTTGTTGATGTTGAGAATTTTATCGATGCGCTCGCCGCGATTCCTAGGAAGTCGATAACCCAATCGGTATAACTGTCGCAATTTGGTCCTTTAATATTTTCTGTCCAGTAGCTTTGAAGATTTCCTTTTATTCCGCACGCAAAGCAGTGCCACTTCCCCGTCCTGTTGTCCACCGATAGCGATGGATGAGTATCAACGCCTTTACCATGGGCCTCTCCATTCCAGCAATGGAAATTGCCGTTGGCACCCTTCTTCCACCCCAGCTTTTCATAAAGCTGATGATAATGATTCTCCGATAATATTTCCACTGTTGCGAACAATGCCTTTAAATCATCTTTTTTAATTTTATATTTATCTCCCATAATACCTCCTAATAAATAAAAAGACCTTCAGAAATGATCTAAAGGTCTTTATGATTTTGCTGGTGCGGGATTTTGTGGTGGAATTTGCGGGCCGACGCCTGATAAAAGATCTTGTTCTTCTGGTTGTTGGTTTTGTGCAGGATGGTCTGTTTCTTCTGCTCTTATTGTCACCCTTCCATTACTCATTGGGGCTACTTCGATATTTCCATTTCTTTTAGGGATTACTGTTATTACTGATACAAATCTGTCTTTAATTTTAATTGCTATCTCCGCATTGTTTGAAAAGCCCTCTGACTGATGAATTTGATACTCAATTCCATTTGACAACTTGCCTGAAAAAACTATTGTTTCTGCCATGAGGTTATCTCCTTTCTTAAACGAATATACAATTCAAAACAATGACTGTCTATAAAAAAGAAGTTAATAATTCATTTAATTTTTTGCATAACAATTGGTGGTATATTGATTAAAATATACCACCACAAATTGTATTTTTAGTTAAACGCTTTTTTTTGTTTTTTCATTTTTTTTTCTTTCTTTTTCTTTTTCATCATTAAACTCCCTTATCCATTTATTTACCGCCTTTATCACCGTCTTGTCAACTTTCCATAGACGGCCAAGAAATACACAGCAGGAAACTCCTTCAGGTATTCCGTGAATATTTCTATGTATTCTTTTCCATTCTTCAAATTTTATGGTGGCTCTTCTATAAGAACACCATCTCAATGCCTCTTTATTCGTTGAACATAATCTTGTCAAAAACCACCTCCAGCCCGAATGGAATTACAAACAACTCCGCCGCGCAAGGCGCCCATAACACATTTTCGTCCATAAGCTGGGCATTCCTTGCATTGAGGAATTTGATTAATTTTTATTGATTCTTGTATTTTTTCCATTGCTTCTTTTCTATTAACTCCGTCAAAAATGTTTATAATCATTGGGTTGTTTAATTTTTTTTCAAATTCTTCTTTTATGCATTTCATCATATAAATAAATTTAGCCCAGTCGTTTTCACTCATTGTTAAAGCTGGGGTCAACGAGACAGTCGGAACAGACATGTTTTTTATAATAGCAGCTAATTCTATTGCTTCTTTTTTTAATTCCGTATTGACCATAGTTTCTCCTGTTTATTTAATGTTTTTATTCTTCACTATCTCCTAATATTTGTCCGCCCCCAGTTTCCCCTTCTGCGTCCATTCCAAAAAGAGTTTCTGATAATTTTGCTATTAAACTTTTTACTATTTTTGTTGGAATATTGGGATTTTTTCCATCATGCATTCCATCAGGAATTTTATATAAACTATCAACAGGGGATATGTTCATTTTATAAGCAACACACAAAACAGTAAAGCGTTCCAAATCGTGCGTATTAAAGCATGAATGTGCTGCTAAAATGTGTATTATTTCTGCAGATTTTTCTTTTACATAATCGTAATAATCAATAAATTTTTTAAATTTTTCGTTGTTTGGATTTTCTATTTTTCCCAATTCTTTTATTATTAATTCAGTCGCAGTTTGATATTCATCAATCTGCGCCATTTTCTTTCGATGAGATTCAGGAAAAATGGAAGGATCGATTTTATATTTTTCGATAATCGGAATATGAATATTAAGAAGATTTCTTCCTGTTTGTGTGGCTTTAATCATATTTTCCATCATGTCCTTATAAAACCCGTATTCCGCATATCCTATTTTTCTTTTTAATGATTTATTTATGCATATTACCATTATACAATCCAGTTTAAAACCATCATTCGAAAGAACGCTTTGATCGTATTTTTCAAAAAAATTAATTCCATAATCTCCTTCAGCCTGGTGTATGCTTTGTTTTACGGATTTTTTATCAAGCCCTAAAGAATCAGACATTTTATAAAGATCTAATAGAAAATTTTTTACAGAATAATAATAATGTTTTCCTTCTTTTTTAATATCACTTTCTGTTATTAAAAATCTTTTCTTTTTTCTTGTAAAAAAAGATAATAAATGCATGGTATTTTCCCTTCAGTTTAGGTGTCGAAATTTAATTAAAAATAACACTTTTTATGTTACAAAAAAGATAGGTTTCATCGCTTTTTTGTAAAAAAATAAAATTTTATTAATCGATTAAATTAAGAAACGCTCTAGTGAAAACTATCATTTCCGTAATTAAGAAATCAAATTACAAAAATGATAGATTTTGCAAAAGCATTTTTTAATTTAAACGTTTAAAAATACTTTTTGGAAAAATAAAAAAACCATAAAACCTAACATTTTCGTAATTAATATTATTTATTAATAGAATTTTATATCTTATGTTGTATCAAATAATTACAAATTGGCTTAATTTTTGCTTCGTATATACGTGAAAAATATATACATAACCTGTTAAAAAATCAACATGTTATATATATACATTTTCACGTATATGTGTGTGTTTTTCTCTTTTGAGTCTTATCTTATTTTTTAAAATATTTTTTTTAAAAGTTCCCTTCGTTTTTTATGTATGAAGTTTCAGAATATTCATTTGTTTTTTTTATTCAAACCCCAAAAGAGAAAACCTGAATTTTTAATAATTTTAATTTAACGTTTAAGTTACCATAAGACACAAATTAAAATCAATGCTATCACGCGTCCTCCAATCTTGAAGCAGGAGCCGCTAGGAAGGCCTCCAGCAGCTCCAGGTGATATTACTCGATCAGGAACCCGCTCCAACATCAACGGCTTCCTGTACCTTCAATTCGGGCTGTCCGTCAACGTTCGTAATGCTGTGGATTTCCTCGGATCCTTCCGGATTGATATCCACACCTTCACCTGGCTTCAGGACAATCAGGTCGTCCACAAACCTGATTCCAGTGTTTTTTCTGAAACCGGTGGCTTCAACAATGATTACAGGCTCGGGCTTATTGTCCATCGGTTCCCACGACCCCGAGGTGGGAATTTCCGACGCTGTTGATGTGCAAATTCGAAGCAAAATGTTGTTGGTCTTGTGCCGGCACGGTTGTTCAAGCACGACGAACTCGTGTTTGGTTTTTTTAACGACAATTTTCTTTGGCTCCGCCTTGATAACCCTGCCACCAACCACCTTAGCGGGGTTGGATTTATTTAGACCAACTTTCCGGCAAACTGAGCCGGCGTCATCGATCCCTAAAAGTAAGACCTTCCCAAATTTATCGTCATTACTCATCGTTAGCCCTGGAGTGATTTTTCCATGGCAATACTCGAATGTCTTCATGATGTTGGATCCTTCTGTTAAAGTTGACTAAAAATGATGTTGTGGACTTTTAAAACGCTTCAGCATACCTCCTTTATGCTGGATGAAAAATTAAATTTTATTTTAAAGTTTTCTTCCAATATTGTTATGTCATATTTTTGCGAATAATATCATGAATTATTCAGGTTGTAATAGAAGATGTTTTAATGCTATATTATATAAGAGATATTCTAGCTATAAGGTAAAAAGGCATGCCAACAGAAACCTCCCAAAAAACCCTGGAACAACTCTTGCAAATGCAGCAGGACGCCAGGAATAATCTCATTATTAATACCACTGTAAAAGACACAGTTGGACAGATTCTTAATTCTGTCGAGAATGATGACGTAAAACTTAACATTAACAACTTAAGGGTTGTTGAAAAATATGATAATAAAAATATTGCTCAGCAGAAAGAAGTAAGAAACAAAGGACAATCGTGGTCAAATGATCTCCGAGGCGATATTCAATTAATAGATAAAAAGACGAATAAGGTGGTAGATTCAGTAAAAAATATGAAGGTTGCCGATATACCTAAAATTACCGATCGTGGAACGTTTCTTATAGGCGGTATAGAATATCAATTTACGAAACAGGCACGATTAAAACCGGGAGTTTACACAAATAGAAAAAGAAACGGGGAAATAAATTCCTTTTTCAATGTCGATAAAACTGTTGATTTTGAAAGAGGATTTAATAATAATTTTAAACTGGGCTTTGACCCTGAAAAAAAAGTATTCATGATGACATACGGAACTAAAAATGTTCCGCTGATAAATGCATTAAGAACTGTCGGCGTCACGAATAAGGAACTTGAAGATACATGGGGAAAAGATGTTTTCAGCGCAAATTCAAACGCATATGATAAATATCAGGATATAAATCAAAACAAATTGTATGAAGCTGTATTTGGAAAACACCCACCCAGAGAACTTAACCATCTTGACGTTTCGAAACAAATTAAGGAAAGATTATTTGCCACAGAACTTGATCCGAAAGTAACAACAGTAACCCTTGGGAAGCCGTATAAAGAAGTTAATAAAGACGCCATTCTCGACGCTTCTAAAAAAATACTTGATATAAACAGGGGCGTTGTTGAAAGCGATGACCGGGAGGCACTGATATTTAAATCGTTCCATGATGTCGAAGACCATATAAGAGAAAAGCTTATTAAGGGTTCTGATAAAATTATAAATAATATTAAATATAAGCTTGGGAAAAACAGGACGATCAACAAGTCGTTAAGTCCGCAGATGTTTAATTCTTTTACTATTGGGACAATAACAAATAGTAGTTTGTCAAACCCCCCATCCCAAACAAACCCTCTTTCGATAATAGGTGAGAGTTCAAAATTCAGCATTATGGGAGAAGGTGGAATTGGATCAATGAACGCGGTTACGAATGAGGCCCGGCAGATATCCAACAGCCAAATGGGATTTATTGATCCTCTTCATACACCAGAAGGCCCGGGCATAGGCGTGGCGGTTCATACAACGCTTAATACGGTTAAGGTGGGTAATGACATTTATTCAAAATTTTTAGATCCTCACGGAAAAAAGGTAATGCTTTCACCCCTTGATGTCTATAATAAAAATCTTGCATTTCCTGATCAATTTACTTTAAAAAATGGAAAACCGATCGCATTATCAGATACGGTAAAAGTTATTAACGCTGGAAAAATGACAGAAGTCCATAAAGACAAAGTTGATTTTATAGTTCCAAGCGCCATGGGAATGTTTGACACTTCCGCCAATTCAATTCCATTTTTAGATTCTATACAACCTAATCGTGGCCTTACAGCTTCTAAAATGCAAGAGCAGGCGCTATCATTAAAGCATCGCGATAAGCCATTATTTAAAATACTAAACGACAAGGGAACTCCATTTTCAGAAACACTTGCCGATGTTATGGCGTTACCAAAATCCCCTGTTGATGGAAAAATTAAAAAAATAGCTCGTGATCATATTATCGTTAAAGACAAGCGTGGAGACGATCACAAAATTCATCTTTATAATAATTTTTCCCTTAATACTGAAAGTTTTTTTCATAATGAACCGGTTGTAAAAGAGGGAGATTCCGTAAAAGAAGGAGATCGACTTGCGGACAATAATTTTACAAAAGATGGACAGTTAGCTCTTGGGGCAAACCTTCGAGTAGCGTATATTCCGTACAGAGGATATAATTACGAAGACTCTGCCATAATGTCTGAGTCAGCTGCTAAAAAACTAACCTCTCAGCATATTTATGATTTGAAAACAAAACGCACGGCAAAAGGCGTATTTTCTGCAAATAAATTCAAAGCTTATTATCCAGAAGAATTGACAGCAAATAATATTAAAAAACTGGATAAGGATGGTATTATTATTCCCGGCCAAACAGTTGAACACGGCGATATTGTAATAGCACATCTTGAGAAAAAAGTTCCGACAGCCGATGATCTTGCAATAGGGCGACTTGATAAACAACTTAAGCGTGATATGGCTGATCATTCAGTTCGATGGGAAAACAATCATGTCGGCGTTGTAACTGATGTAAAAAAACAGGGAAACAGCGTTATAGTAAATATCAAAACAGAAGAACCTCTTAAGGTGGCTGATAAAATTTCTGGACTTCACGGAAATAAACATATCATATCGAAAATAGTTCCTGATGATCAAATGCCGTTTGATCCTAAAACAGGAAAACACATCGAACTTACAATGAGCCCTATCGGAGTATCTGGAAGAATAAACACTTCGCAATTACTTGAAAGCGCAATAGGAAAAATTGCTGAAAAAACCGGGGAACAATATCCTATAAGAAATTTTTCCCCTGTAGATAATTCTCGAAAAATTCTTGAAGATTTGAAAAGTGTTGGCTTGTCTGATAAAGACATTCTTGTTGATCCTGTTACAAAAAAACCTTATAAAAATCCTATAGCCACTGGCGTCGCCCATATACTTAAATTAGAACATAAAGTCGACCATAAATTCTCCGCAAGATATAAAGACGGGTATGATTCGAATGAACAACCTGTAACTGGAGGAGAAACCGGAGCAAAAAATTTAGGAAGACTTGAAATAGGAGCGCTTCTTGCAAGAGGCGCCAATGAAAATTTAAAAGAAATGTATACTATTAAAGGCCAGCGAAATGATGAATATTGGAAAGCGATGGAAACCGGGCAGTCTCTTCCTCCTCCTAAAAATGCTTTTGTTTGGGATAAAATGCTTGCTATGATGCATGGTTCCGGAATAAATGTTCAACAAAAGGGAAAAACATTTACTCTTAAACCAATGACAGATGCAGAAATTATAGAAAAATCAAAAGGAGAGCTTTTAAGCCCTACTGACACTTATAGGTTTAAAGATATGGCCCCGATGAAGGAAGGACTTTTTGATCCAGTAAAGGCTGGAGGAATATTTGGAGAAGATTATACTCATTTTAAACTTCCGGAAAAAACACTTAATCCGATAGCGGCAACCGCAGCGGCAACTCTTATTGATCTGCCATTAAAAAGATTAGAAAACATTGTAATAGGAAAACAATTTGTAGATAAAACAACCGGGCAAATAGTGGCTCCTGGAACCCCGAATTCTGTATCAGGTGGTCCAGCGCTTGAAATTCTTTTAAACTCAATTAAACCTAAAGAGGATTTAAAGCAAGCTATAGAAATGCTTGATAAGGCAAAAAATCCCACCGAAATTAACAGGCTTAATAAAAAAATAAAATATCTTAAAGCTTTGGAAAAAAATAAGATGAAACCGACGGATTATTTAATACAAAATGTTTTAGTCATTCCGTCAAAATATCGTCCTGTTTTTACAATGGGCGCAAATGATACCGTGATAACTTCCGATGTAAATGACCTGTATCAGCAAACAGCTCATACAGCAAATGCTTTAAAAGAACTGAATGCTCAAATTAGTTCAGTCGTCAAGGATGAGGATGTAAAAAATCTTCAACTTGCCGAAGCGCGTGGTCAGATGTATCAGGATTTAAAAGCTGTTTATGGCCTTCAGGAACCAACGTCATATCTTAACAGGGTTCATAATAAAAAGGGTTTTGTGATGCAGATAGACGGTGGAGAAAAACAAACCAAAGAAGGATATTTTCAAGATAAGGTTGTTTCGAGAAAACAGGATATTGTAGGAAGGTCAACCATTATTTTAAATCCTAATCTTGGTGGAGATGAAATTGGAATACCGAAAGAAATGGCTACAAAAATATTCCAACCCTTCATCATGAAGAAAATGGTATCATGGGGGTATTCTCCTCTTGAGGCCCAAAAACATATCACTGACGAAACGCCAATATTTGATAGAGCAAGACAAGTAGTTACGGATGAAAAACTTGTGATAGCTAATAGGGCTCCTTCTCTTCATCGTTGGAACATGACCGCATTTAAACCAAGATTGGTTGAAGGAAAATCAATCGAAGTTCCAACGGTTGTTGTTCAGAGAAACTTTGGAGGCGATTTTGATGGAGATACATTTCAGATTCATGTTCCTATTTCTCCAAAAGCCCAGGCAGAAGCGGAAAGAATGAAACCTTCTGCCAGTATGTTAAAAGTAGGATATGATGAAGTTCTTAACAGGCCATTAAAGGATGTCATTACCGGGGCCTGGCTGGTATCAAAAGGAAAAGGCGGAATAGATACCGGATTAAAATTTGATAATCTTAAAGACGCGCAGCAGGCATATAAACAAAATAAATTTGATCATGGCGATAGCGTCCAAATAGGTAAAATAAAAGCTCCTTATGGAATGCATGAAATAAACAGTGTTGTTCCTGAAGGTGATAAAAAATGGGATATTGAACTTAATGACAAAAATACCCAAGGTTGGATAAGAGATATTACAAAAAAACATAATGGAAAATTAGGGCTTGCATTAGCAGATAAAATAAAAGAAGTTGGAAATAATTATGCCACTGATTTTGGATTTACTCTTGGCGTTTCAGATACGGTTTCTCATAATGATTTAAGAAACGAATTATTAAGAGAAGCTAATAAAAAAATAGATAAAAAAAATCCGATTACTATATTAAAAGCGTATTCTGATATATTGCAAAAAGGTCATGCAGAATTGGCGAAAAATCTTGGCGAACACACAATGGTTGGAATAGGAATAAAATCAGGAGGCGGAAGAGATATAAGCAATACAGCAGCTATTAATTTCATGCCTGGAATAGTGACAGATGCTAATGAAGTTCCTATTCTTATGCCGATAACAAAATCGTATTCTGAAGGATTAGATACAGTTGGGTATTGGGCAGCTTCTCATGGTGCTCGTGGTGGTAATATAAAAAAATCAATATCATCTTCCTTGCCTGGCTGGATGACAAAAGATCTTATGAGTTCTTTATACGAAACAAGAATAGTTTCCGAAGAACCTGCGGATCAAAAAGGAATTGAATATTCAGTTGAAGATAAAAAAGGAATCATGAATAGATTTCTTGCAAAAGATGTTAAGACAACCGGAGGAAAAATTATAGCAAAAAGAAATGAAGTTGTAAGTTCAGATGTTGTTAATAAATTAAATCAACATAAGATAAAAAGTGTATTTGTTCAATCACCTCTTACCGATCCAACACCTGGAGACGGATTTTCATCTTATTCGTATGGGACAGATTATAACAATAAACTGCATAATATTGGTGATAATATCGGAATTATGTCTGCCCACACTGTAACCGAACCGGCTTTAAACTGGGCCATGAAAGCATTTCATACAGGCGGTGCATTAGAACTTAATAAAAAAACAACAGGAACTGTTTTTGATAAATTATGGAATACTTTAAAATTCACACAACTTCCAAATAAAGCAACTTTGGCGAGCATGCATGGGGTCGTGGATGGAATTAAAAAATCTTCGATTGGTGGTTGGGACGTGATTCTTAATGATGGAAACAAACAGGATGTCAGGTATATAAACGCGAACAACGAACCTGTTGTAAAAAAGGGAGACATTGTAAAACCGGGAGATTTTCTTTCGACAGGAGACCCCTCTCCTCATGATATACTTAAATATAAAGGAATGCCCGAAACACAAAAATTTCTTGTTGATCATATAAATGAAATAGTTGATAAGAAACTGGATAAAAGAGATATTGAAACGATGGTGCGAGGGCTTACAAATACGACCAGAATTCTTGATCCTGGTTCACATCCGAATTTTGTAAAAGGTGATACTGCATCCCTTACAATGATTGAAGATTACAACAACAGGAATAAAAAAGAAGATGATCTTGAAAACACTTTTGGCGATCATCTTGCTCGAAATTATGGACATTTAAAAGAAGGAACTAAAATAGGAAAAAAAGAAATTGAAACAATAGGAAAATTAGGGTTTAATAGAGTGGATATTTACAAAGACAGAATTAAACATGAACCATTTTTAACCCCTACTGGAATTCAAGCAAAAGCAAAAGTGTCAGAAGACTGGATAGCAAGATTGGCACATAATAGATTAGATGCCGTATTAAGAGAAGGGGCAACGCAGGGATGGAAAACCGAAATAACTTCTACATCTCATCCGTTGCCGTCACTTATAACAGGAACATTTTAAACTGGTTTTAAACTAAAACAAAGGTGGTGTTATGGAAGACAAAATTGAATTTCTTTCAAAACTTGCAGCGGAGGTTGAAAAGGATGAATCCGACAAAGGAAAAGATTCCAAGTCTTCGGGAGATAAACCTGACTCTGGAGAAAAAAAGGAATCAAAGAAAAAACCTCCATTTTTTGCTAAAAAAAATGGAGGCGATGCTGGAGATAAAGAAAATAAAGGAGATGGTGGTGAACAACCTCCAGCAGAGGGAAAAGAAGAAAAGGGAGGAAATCCTTTCGCAAAAAATCAGTCAACTGGAGAAGGAGATAATGCTGAAGCAGGAAAAGGAACGCCTGGAGAGGAGCAACAGGAACCTGCTCAAGGCGCAGGGACAAATCAAATTGATCCGGCGGCCATTATCGAGTTCTTTGCCGGAAATCCAACCCCAACAGACGAAATGTTCCATCAATTTGCAGAGTCAAATGGATTCGATGTCCCCGCGGCAGAAGCTGCCGCTTATGTTCTCGCAGGCAAATACATAATGTTACTTAGGGGAGGAAAGTCCGGAACGGCCCAGTTGGATCCAAATTCTGTAGACCCTCAACAACTTCAAATGGGAATTGAAGTCGAGGCAGAACATACTGATGATCCAACAACAAGGAAAAAAATTGCTCTTGATCATCTTACTGAAGATCCAGAATATTACACGAAGCTTCAACAGATGGAAGGAGGGGGAGAGCAAATAGCGGCCGAACCAACAGATCAAGGATCACAGACAGATCAGAAACCACAACCTCAATCTCAGCAGCCCCCACAGTAATATTTAATTTTTTCAATGTGTAAAAAAAGCGCCTATAGAAAAGGCGCTTTTTTTATTTATAAACGTCTCGCAAAAGCACGAAGTAACGCTTCGTTATTTAGGCATCCGCCGTGCTTTGCGTGTTGGTGGATGTGCCTGCCGACTCCTTGTTTTTTTTCAGCGGGCGCATCTTCAAATTCAAGAACTTCGCCGTCGAATATTGCATCTATAACTTGGTGCCAAACCTTTCGATCTTTCAGATAATTAAAATCCTCATCCGACGGCGAACTACCGCAATGGCCCGGGAATATGAATCCGCCGGTTTCGTCAATTTCAATATGATAACTTGGCATACTGTTCCTTTCTTGCGCCCGCCTACAATCTCGCTCTCGGCAGGCATTTACACCAACGTTCAGGCGAACGGCTGTACGTGGCGGTAGCGGGAGACGTAGGATTATCCCTACAACGATCTATTACTACGTCCACATATCGTTGACTTACCGCCATGACAGCCTTTGCCTTGTTGTGTGCTGTACTGTTGGCAAAGCATCGGGAATCGAACCCGCTTCTCTCGGCTTCCAAAGTAGCTAACTTTGGCATGGTTGAGCGAGGTACCATCGGACTACTCGCGAGACGTACCGACATTTATCCTCCCTGCTCCTGCCAACAGTATTGCACACAACTATACGCATTACGGCGTAACTGGCGCATTATGGATTACGCCAGACTTTTTAGGGCCGGTCTTCAGTTTTGACCGCGGTTTCGACTTCGGGCGCGGTTTCGGCTTTGAGCGCGATTTCGACTTATGGCGCGATTTCGACCTTGATTTTGATTTCGATTTTGATCTCTTTCTGCGTGGCGCCGAGTCGTCATCGTCTTCTTCATTACTTTTTTTCCTTGTTCTCATAAAGAAGAAAGTTCCCAACCCTCCTGCAAGAATACCGCCTGCAGCTGACAGACCCATCAATACTTCTTTTCTTAAACCCATCGACACCCTCCTTTTGGTTAAGAATTAAACTAGTGGCTTTATCGCCACATTTGTAATTTCAAAATGGCAGGGGAAAGGACGGGTCTACTGACCCGCCCTTTCAGGGACCTGAGTTACCCTTAACCAAAAGGAGGTTTCAATAACTCAGATCTGCCCTATCCCCCTGAATTGAAATTCAGAATTAAAGATCTTCAATATAGTTATTCCATAATTTACGTCAATATCACTTTGGTCTTTTATGTTGAAAAAGGCAAGTTATAAAGCTATATTTAGAATATGGAATATCAGTTATCAGTAGTGCCCCATATATGCAACGGTGTCATACACAACAAAATAAAAGACACCGAATTATACGAAGTAACTATACACGAGTCTCCATTAGGTCCTCTTGCAAATCCAATTTACGCAACCGCTATTCATCCTTCAGGACTTCAAGGAAATTACAAACAAGGCGATTATGTAAAAACAATGATCCACTTCACATTCAGTGGTTCACAAAACAAAATTATAGGCGTAAAGGATGGATCATCTGTTCATATTCTCGGGCATTATAATGAAAAATCGTATCTGAACAAAAAAGTAGAAAATCCTCTTACAGCTTCCGGAGAAGATAAAACAACATTTTCAAATAAAAACAGCGGAGCAGGAATATCTGCCGGAGATAATGGAGAACTTAAAACAGCATCTTCCGGGTCTGTTCATACGTTGCTTAAAGCTTTTGGATATGGATTAAATGAAGATATCCATCAAGTGTGGGCACAAAATCACAAAAGGGTAATAGGAAATAATTCTCCATTTTATCTTTGCCTTGAACAGTTTGGAATGTACTCTGGCTCGGATGACGATGATAAATTATCGAAAACAACTGATGAAGACAATCTTATTATTTTCCGAAGATTTGTAACACAAACGCAATCTCCGAATAATTGGATTTCCACATGTGAGGGAACATGCGCTCCTTTGGTTGGGCCCAATAATGATTCTGATTTAATTGAAGTGTCTAAAGAAGTTCTTTTTTCTAAAATAGTAAATCATGGTGCTTCAAGGGCCACTATCGAAATGGGAGAACCTGGATCATCGTTTATTAATTTAAGAATAGATGATGTTAAGCGTAATGAAGAGATTAGCTCCCATGCCGGGTCCCCGAATGCTACTCCGGCAAAATTAGGAAATCGATTTAAATTAACGATAAGTGATAAGGGCGCAGTAGATATTAAAGCTTCCGGAGAAGGAACTCCATTTAATAATAAAGACGGTTTTCATCTCAGTATTAGCGAAACAGGAGAATTAAAAATACATAGCAAGGGTAAGATAAGTATTTCTCATGGAGATAATGATGAATCAAAAAATTCAATAGTTCTTGATCCTAAAAAAGGAATTGATATTACAGCAAAAAAAGGATTCAGGGTAAACGGACTTGAATTAGTTACAAAAAAGTTTATCGACTGGATGAATGAAAATAAAAAAATGTTATGTCAAGTAACCTCAATAGGAGGTCCAGCTCCAATTCATCCTACTGCAATCCCAGGTTTTACACAAGGCGTCGCGTCAATGAACGACAACAATGGGTTTACAACAAAAAATGAAGGCGCGGAAGCGTCAGGAGAAATAAAAGATAAAGATGATACATTTCATTCTATTTAATAAAAGGAGGGTGATATGAAACCCGTTTTTATCGATCGTGAAAAGTTGATGGATTTTGATATTTTCGGGACCACGTCGTTTGGCTTTCTTGGCGGACTTATCAGGTTTGTAACATGGGGTATACCTGGTCTTGGAAATATGAAAGACGCCTCTCATACAGGGTTTATTGTGAAATACAACGGGGTCTGGTGTGCCTGTCAGATGATGGGAACACAAGAAGTGCTTCGTTATGTTTCAGGAGTTTTAAAAAAAGTAATAGAACCGGACGAATGGGCTATATTACCGCATGAGCAGCAAACCACTTACAAACCGGTTATGCTGAAAAACGGTCTTCAAATGGACCCTCTTTCAATGTATGAAAATGATATTTTTAAACCTCATTTTGTCTTTGTTGGAAGGCACCCGGACATGACAAATGAAAAAAGAAAAAAAGCAATGGAGTATATTCAACAAAAACTGGATAACGGAATTCCATATGACATTGAAGAACTTGTAGGTTTTCCATTCGGAAAAGATAAAAATAAAGTCGCCGACATCTGTTCACGTCTTGTTTATAAAGTCCTCGATTTCCTAGGATTCGCTCAACCTGCTCCTTGGAGAGATAAGGTTGCGCCGGCTGATTATCAAAAGTGGTACGTACTAAAGCTAATTGATTGGAAATTGAGTATATAATTTATTAACCCCAAAGATTACCACCGCCGTTCAAGCGATGGAATCATCAGCCGGGGTGTCCCCGTACTGGTGTTATTTTTCTTTGCAGTTACAGCCGCCCGCTTACTTTGTCACTCGTCGGCCTGTAAACCTTCAAGTGTTTTCCCGCCTCGCGCGCCTACTTTGTAGGTTGGCTTATTAAGACAGGGGTTGCGGTAATTAGTATCATCCGCATCTATGTCGGACGATAGACATACGAACGGCACTTCAGGCGCTAACCCTCCATACCATTCAATCTTTGGGGTTAATAAATTACATCAATATAGTTATACCATAAAATGGTCATTTATCACAAGTGATATTAACTTATTTGTTTAGTGATTTTTTTTGAAGTATATTGTATTATATAATATATCAGGAGGGATTGAAAATGCCTCAAATAAGATATACAAAATCTTTGCTTGGGCTTTCTATTAAAAATGAGGTAAAACAATTTATTCTTGATAATGCTAATAATTTAAAAAATGATAAAGAAATTACCACAGAGCAATCGGCTGAAATGCTTTCAGACGCAATTTGTTTTGCCATTTCAAAAGCTTTATCATCAAAATCAGTTTCGGCGGCATTTGCTGTAGGACTTGGGCCACAATCAGCAGGCGCTTTAATTTATACGACTCCGGCAGTTGGGTTGCAATTTCAAACAATTGAATTATAATTTCAACACGATATTTTAACAAAGGACATCCCTATGATAAAACTTTCAGACGCAGTCATTCAAAAGCCTTCATTCGTTAAAACAGCGGATTATGAATTGTCAAAAGACGTCTCCGAATGGAATGAACAGATCCTGAAAAATTTTTACGAGGAAGTAAATTACCTTCCAAAAGAAATCGGGGTTAACGTCGTCATAAAGGATGTCGATGAAAATAATGGATACGCAAAAGGAAGCATTATTGTTTTCTTTAATGGAAAACAGATAAACTTTCCAATCATTGTTAAAGAATACAAACTCAGTCCATTCGATGTTTTCGTAAAAAAAGAAGGCACGAAAGACATCTATTACCCTGCGTCTGAAGAAAATATTAAAAAGTCTTTGATGGCCGACCAGATAGCAACTCTTGAAAATCGCTGGGACCAAGCGCGCGGATATCAGCTCATTAAATCTCCTGGCGGAATCATGCCCAAGCAATCAGTAAACCTATACGATGCTCCTGAAGAATCGATTTATCCTCCGTTTGCAAAAATGTCCAGATGGCCATTTCTCGCACACAAAGAAGATCTTGAAAAATTCGGCGCAACGCTTGGTAACTGGCCTGAAATCGCATCTTCTTTTCATGATAATACAGGAGACCTGGTTACCAGAATTGTTGAACTTAAAGACTCTCAACGCGAAGAAGTCATGCGTAAAGACCACCGCCAGGGTATAATCGATCTTGGGAACGTTATCAACGCGAAGCAGGCGTTGACAGCTCTAGATTCAGAACTCATTGATACTACCAAACTCGTTCCTTTGGAACCACCATGCGTGGCAGAAGTGCGTTTATACGAATATCCTTCAATGGAAGATTTCATTGGCAGCGGAGACAGTGCATCAGAAAGATTCATAGCATCTAAGGTTGGAAAACCAATAACAGGAATCCTTCTTGATCTTGTTGATCGCGACAAATTTTCAAACGATTGTTGTGTGCCATGCTCTGTTACCAGCTCCACAGCGACAGAAGAGGAAAAACTGAAAGCTGTGAGAAATCGCAGAGATCAAATCTTTTTCTCTCTCTGTGGAAAATTCTACAGTGAATTCAGCGATTATAATAAAACCGGAATAGGGTTCTACGGAACCAGTATGCTCAATATGCCGGAAGCTGTTGAAAAAGCGGTCGGAATGCTCGCCCTTGTCACAACAGATGATTTTGTCAATACCAATCCGCAAAACGCCAATGATGGTTCAGACAAACTTTTTGCCGCTTTCAATACTCTTGATCAGGGTCATAGTGACCACGGGGACGGCGGCCGGATGCTCGAGAACTCCAGATACGGAAGCACCTATGATAAAGGCGTCTTTATTGTATACGGCGCCGGCACTTCTTATGAATGTGTGCGAATAGATGGTATTTTCAAAAAATACCTTGTAAATGATTCGCACGTTTATGTATCTCCGGAAGTGGTTATTATTCCTGCGAACATTGCTTCTGTTCAGAAAGTCTGTTCCGTGAAAGACCCTGTTTATAAAATGATTGTCGGAAAAGCAAAAAATATTTATCTCATTCCGGAATCTTCATTAGTAATAAACAGGCAGTTTCTGAAATCTCTTAACGAGAGGGATTTCATGCGCCCAGATCTTTCTGTTCAGCAGACATACGAAAAGGCGAATATTACAAAGGTTGCTCTTTATATCGCATCTGACGGAAAAAATATCGGTTATAAAATCGAAGGGAAACCTTTCGAGTCATTGAAAAAAATAGCCAATCTTAACGGACAAATGCTCAATACGATAGAAACAAAGGCCGCTTTAAGAGTCATGGGAATGAGTAAAACAGCAAGTGAAAAAGCCATGGCTTGCGCATTGAATAAATTCAGCGATTATAACCAGAAAGATAAAAATGTTTTTATCTGGGGAGTAAACAGCGACTATATCAATCCGAACGTATTCGAAGGGCAAGAAAAAATAGCACTGGTTAAATCAGTCCTTAAAGAAATCGCTTACAATTTAAGGCGCGATCTTACTAAGGAAGCAAGCGTTCTAACGGACCCGAATGCTGTAGATGTCGTGCTTTCACTTAATTTCATCAATGAGGAAAGTCTGGGTAATTACATAGACAGCGTTGATGATATGAAGAAAGTTTTATCCGACCTGTCTCAAATTCTTGTAGCATCAAGAATGGGACTTTCAGACATTGATGAAACAGCTGTGAAAAATGCAATCAAAGGCTTGTCAGAAGTAATCAATGGTCTTGAAAATGTAAAAATGGCAGTCAGATAAAAAATGCTTGGAATCAAAAGTGAATACTTTGAAAAAACGGCAAGAGAGATCCCTGAACCGTTGAAACGTTTATTGTCAAAAGTCAGAGACGATGCCAAGGATACATACGACTTGGTTACCAAGCTTCCGGGAAATGACACATTTGTAAGCCAGAATCTTATTTTTTATACTCCGCATATTCAAGTAGCAAAAATTAAAGAAAAACAAAATGGAAAAAAAAGAAAAATAGGAGTGTTTAAATTCGGAGAATAATATTATAATTAGGTACATCGGTAGTACCTCCTTGGTTAAGGTGGGAAGACGGCTCTAGAACATCAGAGCCGTTTTCTTTTAATGGCTAAAAAAAAAGAGCCTCCTGGGTCGGAGGAGGCTCTACAAACCAGTTAACACTACGGAACAGAACCTGACTGGGGTCGGGGGCCAGGAAGGTTCTCACCTGACTGGCCCCGCCACACGGAAGCGTAAGCTTATCGTGTGGACAGGCAGACGACTTGACGCGCGTCGCGAGCCGGAAAGGTAAGCGAGCGACGTCAGCCGTCAATGATCATCCAGCGCGGAACACGCTGGTTGAGAGTATTTTATCTCTCCTTCCGCAATTAACTGGCAGGATTTTGATCGGGATTTTTATGAAGCTGTTTTACGACTTTTTTTATTTTTTTAATTTTTTTTCTCGTGTTTTTTTTTGTTTTATGATTTTTTCTTATTCGTTTGATTGTTTCGGAGACATACGGAAATATCGCTTTCGCAAAATTTGCCGTAATGTCAACTATAATGTTGAATGCTGGCGATCTTTTATTTAGAATCGCCTTTGATTCAGGCTCGTTCATAAAACAGCCCTTTCTTTTGGTTGGTTTGTGAGAAGGTCTCTTAGAGACTCATCCACATGAATATTGAATTTGCATGTGGAATGTCCTTTGACCCATTGGAATTTGAAGCTCTTGAACTCGGGGGTTAACCTGCAAAGCTCCTTCCAAAGGTCAGAATTAATAACACCTCCTCCTGATGATTTTCTCCAACCATTCCTTTTCCATTCCTCTGAATATTCGGTAAAATTATCGGACACGTAACGCGAATCGGTAATAACAATACAATTATTATTCGACGCTCCGTCATAACTTTCTTTTAGAAGTTTTATTAAATCTTTCAACCCTTCAATTACAGCAGTCAATTCCATACGATTATTGGTTGTATTTGTCACTATATCTCTTTTACTCGAAATTTCATTTTTTGCCGGATCAAGAATTATATAAGCCCATGCGCCATTACATCCAGCGTTTCGTTTGTTTCCCGAACAACCGCCGTCTGTATATATTGAAAACTCCATTATGCTGCGGCCGTTCTAGGGAATTTTTTATTTTCGAATTCCGTTAGTTGGCGCATGTATTTGTTTCCTTTTTCAGGATTTACCGACATCAAAAACGATGCCCACCCCTTTAAACATCTTATTCTTGATTTTGTCGTATGATCAGGGAATTTGTATATTGCATGATGAACTTTCGCCCTGAATTTTTTGAACAGACTTTTCTGAACATTGGGATTCTTGTTTATAACTACGCCGCATATTTTAAGCCTCGAGCCTTTTCCTCGGTATCTTGTTTTTTCTCTTTTGGGAGAAAATTTGAACGCCCATAACAATGCGTACGCTTTCTTTTTTGTTTTTTCCATTAATTCCAATGGTGATAATGTGGGACTGCTAAACGCCAGATCGTCTGCATATCTGGTATACGTTATCCCGTGTTGTTTGCAATGTTCGGTCATTGCTATGTCAAAACCGCGCATCACTATATTCGCAAGCATGGGAGATGTGGGGAAGCCTTGGGCCGTAAACCCATTATATGTACAGGCTTCTATTACTCTTTTAAAAAGAGATTGATAACCAGTTTCGTCACAATAATTTGGTATGAAAATTGCTTTTATTTCTTCGCATTTATATTCGAAATTTACAACCTTATTTTTATATAATGACGGATGGCATTTTCCATCAAGCATTCTTGTGTATTTACTGCAATATCGGCAAATATTTTTATTGCCGAACAAACAGTTTTTCAGATGGTCAACCGATATCGAATCAAAAAAACTTTTGATGTCTACTTTTCCTAAAGATATACATCTTAAATGTTGTGTAGCATTGGTTACTATTCCTCTTTTAGGAACAAACCCGTGCGCAGCTTCATGATATGAATATCTTTTTAGGAATCTGAAATAAACGAATTTTTGGATATGTTTTAAATCATCATCAGGGGCTATAACAACTCTTTCGGATCCGTCTTTTTTGGGAATTGTAAAACGATGAATATGCCTTTCTTTGTCATTAAGAATGGCATCGACCTCTTCTCTCGTTTTCCCAAAAATCATTTTAAAATCAAAGTTGCTTGTCCTTTCCGGCTCCATCAACTACCTCCTGTTGGCCTGGTTTGATTGTTTTAACAGCATCTTTTCTTGCTTGATTAATGTCTTTTGCCGATCCTGTTTTAATCAGTTCATCTGCTTTTTTCTCGACCGGATCGGTTGGATCTACTGCATATTTTTCCATAGGTTCGATCTCCTCTTCTTGGTTTAATATTTTTGACATATCTTCTACAAATCTATCAAGCAATTGATCTTTTACTATTCCGGCGCCTACGTTATAATGACCGCCGCCACTTACTAAATAATCAAAACTTGAGAATGTTTTTCCTATATTTATTTCATTTGCTTCTTTTTGCCATTGATTATAACCAACTTCTACATAAACATTATTGTTACCAATAGGTGTTATTCTTAATATGTATTTAATGTTCGGAAATATTAATAATTCGGCATATCTTGGAAATTGTCCTTTTCTTCGTTGGTTTACTATCGACATTTTTTTCGCCAGGACAATAGAGTTTTTTATCTGCAATGCACTTTTTTCAAGCTCTCTCACATAGTATGGACCTATCCTTAAAATATAGATAGCCTCTTTAATATCAAGTTTTGTTTTTTCAAGAACTTCTACTATTCTACAATAAGTCATTTCGTTTGGAAAAGCTCTTTCGATATAAGCTCTTAATATCATCATAGGGCTTTTATCCATAAAAATCTGATTAATGTTTTTATAGGAAGCCGAATCAATCATATCCACAAGCGATATGAACGACTGGTCATAATCGAAAGTATCATTTAATCTTATAGTATGCACAAGCCTTGCCGCTGAAGGGCTTTTTGGATTATAGATTATTTTATTATTCTTGATTTCGCACTCACCAAAGTCGGGATTAAAATGATGATCAACCCATAAATCAGCGTCTTTATGATATTGAAAATCTAGGATAATTTTAAAATCACCTTTTTTTTTAATGATACTGGGGAAAAAAATATTAAATTTAGAACCTCTCCATGACGACGATACAGGATATAACCTGTATCTTCCGCGAACAACATTATGAAGATATAAGGATGCAGAAATAATACCATCTATATCGTCGTGGAAAAAGACATGTTGCGTTCCGTTCATTTTCCTCCTTAAGCAAACAGTTAAAATTCTTCTACTATAATTGTTATTACAAAACAAAGTTTAAAATAACACAAGGAATAGAGAAAACAAAAGAGAGGATTTATCTCAATGTTTTTCTTATTGGAAGGTGGGAAAGGCGTCTGTCTTCAAGATGGCTTAAATCAGTTGTAGACTCTGCTACGACCTGCTGAGTGTCGGAATCCATGGGCTTGCCTATTATCCCTTCATCCTGGTGTAAAGGCTGTACATCGGCATTTGAGCGGGCTTTATGAATGGTTCCCTGCAGGTTCCTGCTATTTCTGCTGTAAGTTTTTATACCGGTCACAGCTTTAGGATTGTGTTTAGTTGAAGTTTTAACTGTATTTATAGAGGAACTTTCACTTGTCGAGGAAATAGATTTTGCTATTTTCTCTATCAGTAATTTGTTATTAATCAAATATGAAAGATTTATCATAAATTTTGTTTCTTATTAAAAAGGCGTAATAGTTTTCTATTACGCCTTCGATATATAAGCAAAAAACTGATTACTTTTTTTCTGTGGCTTTCGCGCCAACTACTCCCGCTCCTGCGCCACCAGCGGCAAGGCCCGCGCCTATTGTCACTGGATGTTTCGCAAGTCCTTTAACGGCTTCCATGCGGTTGGGCCCCAGACTCTTGATCATTTCTTCATTCACCATCTGCCCTCTTCCCGTTCCTACTTTGTATTTCTGGTGGCCGCCCTTCATGAGCTTTGTAAGTCTTGCCGCCTCTGATTTTTCTGCAGAAGAGGAACCCATTACCGCTCTCCTCAAAAGTCCGCCGTAACCTTTAAAAGGATTTGCGCCGAGTTTTTCAAGCTCGTCGCGCATGGCTTCTTGGCGAATCATGTCATAAACACTGTCTGAAGACTCTTTCTCCATCAGTGCGCGTGCTCCCATGACTCCGCCTGCGCCAGCCCCTGCGCCGGCTGTCCCGTAAACAAGAGGATTTTTTGCAATGTTTTTGAGGTTCTCGCCGGCTGCTCCACGAAGACTCTTCCTCACCCACGACGGAATGGATTGATAAGCCTGTTCGCCTTTTCCGGTACGAATATTTTTTTTCACATCCTTGGAAAACCCTTTTCCAAGCTTTCCTTTCATCGGGCCGTATTTCGGAGCATGGAAAGAGGCTCCCATATTCCTGAAAAATTCTGCAGTCTCGTGCATGAGCCTGCTTGCAACATTGGCCTTTTTTGCACCGAACTTATCAAGAGCGGATTCTTTTTCCATCAATGCTGTACCGCCCGCGGCCCCGCCGGCGCCGATTCCAAGCGCGCCTGCGCCAATGGTAATTGGATTTTTCCCGAGTTCTTTGAGATGGGACATGCGCTGATGTTTGAAACCCTGTTCGACCCACTTGGGATAGAATTGGCCACCTTTCCTTGCGCTCACTATCTTTTTGATGGCCTCCTTATCTGGACCTGAAAAAACGCCTTTTACGTGCGCGCCAAATTCCCCGACGGCCTTTGGCATTTTGAAACCGAGTTTTTCCAAAACAATACCAGCGGCATTGGACAGATCTTCCTGAGTGATTTCAGCTGACTTTTCCACGTTTGCCTCCTGTAATCCGCGATCATAGAACTCGCGGGCGATTTGTTGGTTTTCTATTTCATTTTGTTCTGAGAATGCTTGAGTTAATGCGTTGGCGGCTTTTTTGGCTCCTACTCTTTTACCGGCTTTATATCCACCAAATCCAGCCCCACCTGCAGCAGCAGTTACGGCGAGTGTTTTTGCAACGGTTCCAAGAGTACCTCCTATTTTTTCTTGAGCCATATATTCCGTCCTTTGATTTTTTTTTGGTTATATGGTATACTTAATATGGATAATATATATCGTACATGAGTTTAGGCGCAAATACAACTAATGGTAGAAACCTTTTACTAATGCCTTTAAAAATATTATATATTTCATAATATAAAGATTGCAACATAAATTATGAACAAGATTCCATTCAAAAGGTTCATCATAATCTTTTTGCTCTTCAATAAGAGTATACAATTCATTATTGAAAAACTCAAGGATTTTGGATATTTCATTACTGAAAAAGAAGTGTCTGACGTTTTTGAGGAATTAAAAGCCATACTTCCTGCTTCATTATCAGAGCTTATAAAAAATGGCGGAGTTTTTCTTACCACTGATGAATCCCATGTTGAAAAATTAAAATACTTCGGAATCTTTGAATTTTATGATTTCATTTTAAGAAGAGATTCCGATAAAAATCCTCCCGAATATTTTAAATGGTGTAGTGATTGTCTTTGGATACATAGTTACAAGGATGTCATGTGCCTTATTAATATACTTCTTTTTAATAATGAAAACATTGAAGAAATTTCAAAGATCATTACATTTAAATATAAAAAGAAAATAGGTGTAGATACAATTAAAATGTATCAAGACATTTTTTGGGACACCACAACGATATCCGCAAAGGATGCTTTATACTTCTGTCTTCCTTTCAGAAACAACGCTCTTGTGATAAGAAAAATGCGAAGCGGAGAATCTGAAATAATGATGCATGAAGAGTGTGATGATGGCTCAGATGTTCCTTTTATATTTCATGACAATGGATATATTAAGTGGAAAATAGGATATAAAGAAGTAGAAATCCCTGATGCAAAAGGATTTATAAATCAAGTTAAAAAAGACAGTTATTATAAATATTATGAAGCAATGAATATGACTCAGAGTGTTGATTCTGAACATGAAGAAGGAACAAACGATAGATTCGGCGCATTCGACAGGACTCTTACAAGAAAGAAAAACGTAGAAGAACAAAGAGTTAAAATGGCCAAAAACTGGCTTGATATTTTTATGAAAGCAAATGAAGTTACTTCAGATGATGGCCGGCATTCTGCTGATGATTTCTTTGAAAAAATGCAACAATTGGAATTGGATTTTGAAACCCCGGAGGATGAAAAGATAGCAAAAATATCCGAAGTCCCTGAAGTATTAAAGGATATAAAAGCGGATATGTCTCAATGATTGTAACTCCTTCAATTTTTGCTACTAATATTTTTTGTCTTGATGGAGCGCCTTTAAAGCTTCCATTCAATTCAATGCGTCATCTTTTTCCAATTTACAATAGACCTTCCAGTGCTACTCTTTTACGATTTGCGCGACAAACTCACAAATCGACGACAGTGGCATTTAAAACAGCTCTTCCGTGTTTAAAATATGAAAACTACCATTCTCTTTATGTTGCGCCAACCGGCAACCAGGTGTCAGTATTTTCTACTGATAAACTTGATAGCGCTATTAGAGGATCCGATGTAATTCGTGATAATTATACCAACACTCAAACAAAAGACCAGATTTTTTATAAAGAACTTTCCAATGGAAGCAAAATTTATTTAAGATCTGCTTTTCATTCCGCCGATGCAATTCGTGGTATATCAAGTGATCAGTGTTCCATTGATGAGGTTCAGGATATTTGCAGTGACCATATTCCTGTCATAGAACAGTCTATGTCTCATAGTCTAGCAAAATGGGAGAACATGAAGGAAAGATTTCCAAATCTTCCAATGCATTTGTTCAATAGCAGACTTTATGCAGGAACCCCAAAGACTATAGAAAATACAATGGAGCGTTATTGGGACAAATCAACTCAAAACGAATGGATAATTAAATGCCAGAACCATGGATGTAAAAAATATAATTACATCGATGAGAATAATATTGGTTCAACTTGTTTAATATGTAGAAAATGCGGCAAACCAATATTTTATGAAAATGGCCAATGGGTTTCAATGAATCCTTCTGGATTTATAGAAGGATATCGCCTTCCGCAAATTGTGTTGAAATGGATTAATAATATAAACAATCCGCAGGCTTGGCAAATAAATGTAGTTAACACAAGACAAATTTATTCTGCAGAAAAATTTTTTAATGAAGTTTTGGCACTTGCTTACGCTGCTGCAAAACATCCAATAACAGTGTCAGAATTAATGGCGTGCTGTGATACATATGACATGGTTACCGAAGATACTCATGACGATAATAAGATGCTTCGAGGCGCAGAAATAGTTACTGCCGGTATAGATTGGGGAAAAGGAGATACAGCATCAGGAACATCTTATTCTGTTCTTACAATAGGAACATGGCATAAAGGAAAATTCAAAACTGTTTTTATGAAAAAATATATGGGAAGAATGTCAGACCCACTTGTTCAAGTAAAAGACATGTTAAGGATAATTTTAAAATTTGAAGTTAAATTAACCATAGCAGATACAGGAGATGGACGAACATCAAACGCGATGATGGTTGAAACGCTTGGGCCTCAGAGATTTGCTGAATTATATGAACACGGAACAATACGTCAAAAAATGAAGTGGGATAAAGAAAAAGGACATTATATAATTAATAGAACAAGAATCATTACAGATGTTATTATGGACATTAAACGCGCGAATGTTAATTTTTTTAGTTATGATCAATTTAAGGAATTTCAATCGGATTTTACCGGTATTTATTCGGAATATAGTGAACGTACAAGAATGATGCGTTATGACCACAATGTTCCAGATGACTGTTTTCACGCATGGATGTTTTCAAGAATAGCGGCAGGAATTTTAAGAGGAGAATATAATCGTTATTTATTTGGTGGAGTAAATGAAGACTAAAGGAGGGATCAATGCCATTTGAATCAAAATCACAAATGAAAGCCTGTTTTGCAAAGAAATCACGCGGAGAAGGAAAAGGGTGGAATTGCAAAGAATGGGCGGAAGCAACTCCAAACCCCAAAGCGCTACCTGAACATGTTAAAAAAGCGGAACAAGAATTTATTGATTGTTTTTCAAAACTGGCTCAGTATCTTGTTCCAAAAATTACATCGCCGAAACAGGTTTAATAAGCCCAGCTTCTTTAATATAAATTTCAGGATTGATTTGAAGAACTTGGTTCCCTTTAATAACTGAGTCCATTCCTTGATGTCTTAATGCGGCTAATGAAAGAATTTCCTTTACAGTATCATCGAATAATTTATCATATTGTTCAACGGATTTTTGATATTCAGCAAGATCGGTTCTTCGAAATTCATTAATGAGGTTGTTTTTAACCTGAACAAGAGCATCAAATGGAATACGTCCATTTGCCACAACTCGTTCAAATAATTTAGCCACGTATGCTTTGAAAATGTCTACCAGAAGCTCGTGGCGATCAAGTTTAGGGTCTGCATTAAAAATTGAATTTTTCAGTTCTTTTTGAAAATTGTACTCTGAATTTGACATGTTGCCACCCTTTCCATGTATGAGGTACGATTAAAATATACAACTTAAGATTCATTATTTCAACAGAATTTGTTGATAGTTTCAATATATAATGTTATATTTTTCTTATAGACCACAACCTGTAGGGGCTTTATGGAAAATCAAAATTCGAATATAATGGCGTTTCTTTATGTGATGGAAAAGGATGCGGGCTTTTTACAAGCGGCTTCAAGCCCAATCCTAAGATTCGCAAAAGGCGCTTTTACAAAAGCGCGTCCAACTGGAGAATGGAAATCAGGAACTTTTTCTGCAGGAAGAAATGTAAGAAAATTTGTAAAAAAACAAATTACCGATCCTGTCGCAAGCGCCTTCAAACGAAATCCTGAAAAAATGAAAGCCTACAATCAGGAAATAAAAACCTGGCAAAAAAATAAACCGAAAAAACCGTTAAGCCCCGCTGCGCAAAGAGGCAAAGATGTAGTAGGCAGTGTGCTTGAAACTGGCGCGATTGTGGGAGGAATAGGGGCGTTAGGCGCCGGCTATGGGATGGCGACAGCAAAACCGGACATATCTAACGTTATCGGAAACCAAGGATAATGTCAGAAATAATTCAGAATATAAAAGAAATTGCACATAAAGTTTCCGAAGATTACTTGTTGTTCGGAAAGGATATGAACGAAGCCCTTATTTCTGCATATGAGGGTGGGGAAATAGAAAATGAAGAAGTTTTAAAAAGGATTTGTGAACATGCAAATCAAAATGTTTATCTTGGTTTATTTAACGATCCGGCAACCAACAAGGCAAATATAGCCTTTAAAATAGCAGACTATAATTCCATCATCCCAATAATAAGGGAAAGTGAGAACGCCATGAATGCATTAAATACTCCTCCAGAAGATTTCAGGAAAAAATTGTCGACTACTGTAGAGGCAGAGCCAGAAGAAGAAGGCGCCGAAGAGAGCGAGCCGGAAAACAAATTCGGATTGCAAAAGCAATCAGAACTTCAGACTGTCATTGAATATAGAAATGCAATCAAAAATCTTCTCGACAAAGTTGATATGATGAAGTGCGCAGAAGAAAAGGTCGCAGAGGAAGCGTTTAACAAGATGAATAAGGACGCGAGAATCCTTGTAGCAAAAGGAGATTCTCTCGGAGATATATCAAAAATCGCGGTACGCTGTGTCAAAGAAAAGGGCGGAGATTTTGAAAAGATAGCGCAGGCGTACGATCTTATTCACAAAGACCTGACTGATAACGGGTTTTATGTGAATACCGAGTTTACAAAAATATCTTCAATGAAAATACGGTATGATTCTGAAATCCTGAAACCGGTCAATGATTTTTCAATGGCGATTATGAAGATTGCAGGTTTTCAGGAAATGAGAATGAATCTCGCAAATACCGTTGCTGTTTTTGACAAGGAAATAAAAAAAGAACTTAAAAAATAATGAACATTCCTACTGAAAATATTAAGGATAAATTAGACGACCTGCAGGCCGCTGAAAGAGTTTTTATATTGAAAAAAGTGGCACCGGCTCCGACTGAAAAAAAAGTTAACACTGATTTTAAAACAAGAGCATTATTGGCCGGATTAGCAGGCATACCTACTGGGGCCGCGGCGTTCGCATTGTCAAAACTTTTCCGTGCAGGTAAAATGGGAAATGTAATGGCTTTAGGAACTTTGGCGTCTGGAACGGCGGCTGGAGCGTTTATTCCTGATATTTATAATACAATGATTTTAAATCGACAAAACAAAATTAGTGATATTGAATTAAGAAAAAGATATAAATCGTATATTCAGCAACAACCGTCTTTCGATTATTTTACAAAAGAAGCTGCCAGAGGAAGAGGGCTTGCAAGAGGAGTCGGCAGTATAATTGGCGGTACAGCACGACTGGGAGGAAAAGTAGTCAGAACGACATTGGGAGCATTAAATCCATTTGTGCCTAAAAAAATGCCATTAGGAAAAAAAGTTTTTAGATATACTGTACAGGGCGCTGCTGCGGGAGGTGTGGGTTACGGGATGGTCAACGCCGGCCGCGCCATAACAAGGCCAGGTTCTCAAGGAGATTATAATACGCATTTAAGAAACAACCTTCTTGCTGGAAACATATCTCCAAATGAAATTTCTCCTATGGAACAACGAGGGGTTGCTGAACTGGGGACAAGATGAAAATAAAATACTGGTTACCATTTTTCAGAAATGAACTTGAAAAAATAGCCATACCAATGATGCCTGTTCTTATGGGAGGCCTCACGGTAATGCAGACAAAAGGCGATATAACTGAAACAAGAAAACAAAACAAACTTGAACCATTAAGGCAGAAAGAGCAATCTTTACAAACACCAGGATCAAATCAGTATCAATTCGAAGGTGGAAAAAGAATTGACAATCAAGCAGCCACAGCTGCAAACTTATATTAAAGGGAGACACTATGTCAAACGGAATAAAAGAAGCAGCAGACACTCTTTTAAAAAGTGGAAAAATCACGAAGGAAGAATATGATTCTCTTGATTTCGAAAAGGTGGCTGTAAAACTTAATTCACTTGAACGTTATGGAAAATTTGTAAAAACATTGTGGCCGATACCGGTTACTATAGGAGCAGGTGTTCTTGCTAAAGAACTCATTGTTGATCCAATAGTCGCTAATCAACAAATAAACGCTTCTTACAAATCACTTGCAGAAAAAACTCCGCAATTAGCCGGAGAAGATCAGGCAAAAATAAGAGACTATTTTGATGTTGTAAGAACATATTCTCCTCATTCAGCGGCAAATCCTCTTGTGGCTGGCGCGCTCGTTAATAAAATGATTCAATTTGGCGGCGTCGATCATAAGTTGATACAGGATATCATAGCAATACAAGAAGGCAAATCAGCTCTCAATGTTCTTCCTCCTGTTATAACTGAAGGGGCGAAAACTCTTGCAAAAGCTTCGGGTGGAGGAGATAAAACAACATCTATAATTAATAAAATATATCCATAATTATGAATACAATAAAAACACTTCGAATAGCAATGGAAAAAGACGCATCTCTTCCAGGAGATATGGCTAAGGGTGTTTATAATTTTGTAAAAAAACAAAACCCTTGGGTTGTATTAGGTGGAACGGCAGGGTTAATAGGAGCCGGCGCATTAGCGACATATGCGGCTAAAAAAGTTCTTCCTACATTTCTTATATGGGATCAAAGCCGAAAAAACGAAGCAATGGATTACCAAACAATGCTATTAAGACAAATAGCTGATTCTGTAGAAAAGCCCGCGGCCTTACAGCCTCCAGGGACAGTTCCGGCGCAAAAATTACTGGTTGAACCTTTAGAATAGAATATGATTAAATTCGTTGAATACGAAGCGTTTGATGAACATGGACAACATATTGTTCCTGTGAACAGTTTATATCATATGAACAAGGTTGCCTCTGGTTCATATTCTCCAGAATTAATGAAAGTAATTCTGAATATGAAGCGTAGACAGGATCGGTACTATGTTGTCATTAACGCATTAGGTTCGTATGAAATATGGGGGTGCAATAGAAATGGTGATGCATTTCCTGAAATAGGATTAACTCATAAATCCTTAAGAACAGATATGGGAACACCAAATGATTATGGATATAAAACTTTTGAATATTACGCAAGACTTTACAAGCATCATGTAAATAAAGATCCTAATAATTCTTTCGGAGAAATAGTATTTGCACACTGGAATCCCGTCACGCATCGAGTTGAGCTTATTGTTGCTATTAACATGGAGAATGGAAAAGATATTATAGACGCCCTTGAAAAGCAACAACAAGTAGCTGTGTCGATGGGATGTAAGGTAAAATGGGACCGATGCAGTATATGCGGAAACAAAGCGGCTACGAGAGAAAAATACTGCAAGCATCTCAAAGACTATATGAGAGAAGTTGTTGATAAGGATTTGTCTGAAATATGGTCAACAGAAACTGGTCGAAGAATTATTCCTGGAATGCAGGTTTTTGCCTACAATGATTTTCCAAGATTTTTTGATATATCCAGAGTCTATATCGGCGCAGACAGAACATCATACATACTTGGAAAAGCGGCGTCAAAGGGATATACCGCCTATTCAGCAGACATTGCCGACGCATTAGGCGTCACTGATAAAATGATTGATAAATTAGCAATAGTCGGGAAACAAGGTGAAATAGAAAAAGAACTTGGCGGAGCTGTCAGCGAAAGCGACATTGATAAGCCTGACACTGACGGTTCAGTTTCAAATATCGAGGAAATGAATGTAATAAGAAAAGCCCTTGATGAAAAAATAAGACACACAATAGCCGCAGAACCGAAACTTCCAAATAATTTACTGGATTCGATGTCTGCGTCTTTACCTTTAGAAACAATTTTTTCTACTTTATTCGGACTCGGAATACACCCGAAACCGGTTGAATTCCAAAGAATCATCCTTGTAAAAATAAACCAAAAACCTCTTGCTGATGAACTTGAGGAAAATAATACGGTTTTTGATTACAATGATGATTCAGAAACCACTCCTATTGAGTTGTCTAATTCTGATTTCAGCGACACTCTTGGGAAAGCGCTCACTCCATTTCTTCAGGAGAGAAGTTGCTTTCCAAGCATGCTTGGACCAAGAATACGCGCTGTTATCATCAAGACAGCTCAATTAAATAGGAATGGCCAACCTTGGCCGGAAACGGAAAAAAAGGAAATGAGAATTGATCCTAGGCTTGCTGCTCTGGGAGGGTTAGCTGCACTATATTCTGGATTAAAATTAAAGGCGCTCGGTTATGGAGCAAAGGATTTGGCAGCAATTTTTGCCAATAAACCTTGGTTAAGAACTCTTTTTGGCGGAAGTGTAATGTGGAAAATTTATGATGAAATTGATAAGGGAAATATAGAAAATCAAGCATTACCTTCTGCAACCGCTTACGCCAATATTTTACAGAATACAAATCTTTCAGGGCATATTGTTAAACAAGCAGCTCGTTTTATCAAGCCTAAATTCAGGACAGACCTTGGCAATTCTTTAGGATATGGGCTCCTTACAAGCGCAGTTGCGCTTCCATCAGCCTATGTCGCAAACGCCTGGAATCAGAAGTCAATGTATGAAAAAGGTGTTGAAGTCTTTCCAGGCGCAAACAAATTAACATCCAATCCCATAAGCACCGCCATAGTTGGCGGAGGTGGAATTGCAGCGGCTCATTATGGTGGAACTAAAATGATTGATAAGATAATGGGGCCCAAATTTGTAGACAGGGCTGGAAAAGTAATTAAGAGCGGAATAAAGAATGTCTTGAAAAGGTAATGCCGAGGTTTTATAATTAAATTGCGTCCTGGATATTATCTAAGTTATATTATTAACTGTTGAAACTGTTTACAACCTTTTTTTCCTAAATAATGGAGGATCCAAATGGAACGCAGAACCAGTCATTTTGAAGACCATCTCAGTGTCGTCGAAGCCGGCCACGAAAAAACCGCATCGAAACTCTCAGCAAAAGGACAAAATACAACCCTACTCGCCAAACTCGCCGCAGAACTCGGGCTTGAAGGCAATCCGCCAGTAGCAGAAGGACAGAAAGAACTTCCAGGACGCGAACCTTCAGAGGCCAGTACCGAAGTCGCTGCCGCAATGGACGGTGTCGCGAATCCGCAGCTTGTCGCGGCAGGGACAGACGTCGCGGCCCAGGCAATAGGAATGGAACCCAAGGTCGTCGGTGAGACCGATCCAGTCCTCATTGCGACAGGCGAAGGCGAAGTGACCGATGCCGAAAATCTGAACCGTACCGAAGAGGCTGTCGCGGCCGCCGGTCGCGGAGCAGGCGGGGCGCAGGAAGGAAAACTTGAAACGGCGGCTGTCAATGCTCCTGAAAAAGCGGAAGCCGAAAAAGTCGGCCAGCTTATCGCCAGATCATTCCAAGCAACGTTGGAAAAAGACGCCGCGGATATCGAGTACACGGAAGCGCTCAATTTCCTCGCTGACAGGGGTATGCTGGACAATTATACGATTCGGGATCCCGGCCTCGAAAAAGTAGCATCGGAAGAAGTTGATGCACTCGAGAAAATCGCAAGCGGTCAGCCGCTTACGAGGGATGATGTCATCGCTGCCGCTGCCCAATATATCGAGGTCGAAAAAATCGCCGAAGAGGCAGATGCTCAAGGCCGCGCGGAAGCGCACGAGCTTGTGGAACAGGTTGCCGAGGAAGAGAAGCTTGCAGAGCTTGAGAACGAAGAGCAGGAAAAAATCGCCGAGCTTATGCAGGACGAGAACGTAGTCGCCGCGGTGAAGGTTCTGAAACAGTACAACCTCCTGTAATCACTCGTTGATATAGGAGCGTTCGATGTTGATGAAAGAAACAAATATCGGCCGCCTTATCCTGGAAAATATCCCAATGGTTAAGGTGGCCGATAAAAATAAAAATTTCGACCCTTCCAGGGCTGTTGTAATCGCACAGGGATTGGCCAAGGTCGCATCATATCAGTACAATGAAAAGGTGTACCAGTCAGTCCAAGAAATGATGAAAATAGCCTCGGAATGTCTTGTCAATCTCAAATCCGCGTTCGACGAGGCAATGGAGAAAAATGCTCAGCTGCGCAAGGCGGCTGAAGTTCAATGCATCATAGAGGACATGATGCTTAATGGCCTTGTTGGAGAACACGAAGTTCAAGAGAAGGTCGCCGAACTTATGGGCAAAACTCCTGAAAAGCTTGAAATAATGAAAGAGGCTGTCAAGCTTGCCAGTGGCGGAAAGAGTGGAAATATTTTTTCATTGGAAGCGGATTCTCCTATAATTAAAACCGCTTCTCAGAAACCTGGTATTTTTGATTCGGTAATTCCACAGTAATCACAAACAAAGGAGTATCACATGTTGGAAATTCTTACCCCACTTAATAAGTGCGAACGCGTATCTCGGCAGATCGCCCCTGCAACATTTGTTGCAAAACCGGGCGAATGGGCTCAGGTTGAGTCCGACGGTTCACTGATCAATGTAGAGGCCGGCGTAAATGCAAAAATCAACAAACTCGTTATTGGCAGTGCATCATCGAACCAATACGAGTCTCATGACGTTGAGGTGGGGCGCATCACCTCGATGGAAAGCCATGGAATCCGCTGCAAGGTCGATACTGTTGGTTTTCACGATGTTGTTTCCCAGGGCGACGAACTCGTCGTTTCGAGCGCGTCGGATTCCCTTGGCAAACTGATGTCGGTCAACAGGGCAGCTTCGGGAACATACGAGGTTGTTGCAAGGGCAGAAGAAGTGAATCTCACAACCGGCTATCTCATTTTCAGAACCGTGTCTCCGTATATGAAGGCCGTTTCTCACGCAAGTACGAGCGCGAGTGCTTCGGCCAGCCCGTCGGCAAGTGTGTCGGCGAGTCCTTCCTAGTCAATAAAAAGGTTGGGGCCGTACCTTTAAATCGGCCCACGTTTAACTGAACGAAATCAGTAAAACTAAAAGTTTCTAAACCAAATTAAAAGGAGCCAAGTATGTTGCGAGATCTTTCTGCGGTCCAGTTTAACGAGGCCTTCCTCGAAAAAATTGCGACCATTGAAGGGCAGGCGCAACTTACAGAGGCCGGTCGTCAATACGTCAAGACCGAGCTTCTGGAAGCTGCGTTTTCGCGCGCGATAATTCCCCAGGAACCAGTCACGACATCTGATTGTCAGAGGAACATCAACGACAATTCCCTGTACATCATTCGCGACATCGAACCCGAGGCAGCGGCCGTCGGCGTCGACAACCTGGGTGAGCCCAATGGCAAATACGTGAAGGGTGAAAGGTACATCATCCCGATCGTGAACTTTGCCACAAACCGGTTCCAGATCACCGTGGAAGACCTTCGTGCGTACCAGTACAAAATCACGAAGCGTATCGAGGACAAATCGGTGCCAGTCCTCGAAAAATTGGAAGACAAGTTCTTCCTTCGTCTCGTCGGCGCCGCTGTTGGTGTTGCCTCTGCCGGTTCCCAAAAAGCCGTTGCATACGCGGCCGGCGACAACACTCTGGAAATTTCGACACGCGACATCGTCAAGATCAAGAACACTCTCGCGTCTGGCATCAATGGCAGCGATGCAAAGCGCAAAGAGGTCGGCTGCATTCTCATGTGCCAGGAAGCATTCGAAACCGCAGTCATTCTGCCGAGTGCCGGCGATGACTTCGGTAAGGACCGTGTTCTGAATGGTATCTCTTCGGATACCCTCTTCGGAACAAAGGTCGTTCGGACAATCAAGAGCGATGTTCTGCCGCGCGGCCACATGTGGGCCTTCACGACCCCGGACTTTTTCGGCCACAATTTCGCATTGGGCGATCCCAATTTCGAAATCAAGTCGAACTTCGGGCTCATCGAATGGCAGACGAAGGAATCAATCGGAATGGGTATCGGGAACGCCCTTTCCGCAGCGCTTATGACTCTCAAGGGTTCCGTGAATCCGGGCGGGTCGACCCCTCTCGTGGTTACATCAGACGGAACAGTTCCTCAGGCAATTCTGGATTACTACGCTTCTCTAAAGGTGTAAGCCTGAAAGAAAGCGTATCGTTGGCGAAAAAAAAGGCCTGGCCCATCGGCCGGGCCTTTTTGACAAGAAATAAGAAGGTTTATTATGGCACTATCATTAAGCGAATATAGAGATGCGTTGCGCACGTTTCTTAAGGATAGCCCTGAACTAAATAGATTGTTAAAATTTGAAAAAGAAAACACAGATCCTCAATTGGATCTTTATTTAAATATGGCAATTGGTTTCTTGAATTCAATTCCACCTTACATAGGGCCGTTTAGTTGGGAAAATTTTCCGATACCAAATCTTGTAATACATCAAGCCACAATTGAATCTTTAATATCAAATAGTATTGTTCAGGCAAGAAATGAATTAACTTATAATAACGGCGGCGTCACTCTTAAAGTTGCAGACGGCGCAAGATACGTCACGATTATTCAATTAATATATCGCGCAACCGATCAGGAAATAAGCGCATTGAAAAACATAAAAATAGCCATCAATATTCAACAGGGATATGGCGGCGTTTCAAGCCCATATTCCTATTTGCATGGAAGATCAGCAATTCTTAATCCCAATTCAATATTGGCTGGATAATTAAAAAGGAGTATTCATGGAACAGACAACTCTTAAAAAACAGGCTTGTGATGCAGGCAGAAGAGCAGCTTCTGCAGCTAAAAAAAGCATGCCTATGAAAAAACTCGCCCAAGGAGATTCAACAGCTTTTGACGAACGTGTTCCATCAAACGATGTAGGAATGCAAATGTCAGAAACTCAAGGTCAACCCCAGCCAATGAAAGAAGCTGACCTTGCTCCTGGTTCAGATCAATATGCAGCCGTTCCAAACGCAGAAGGATTTCAAAATGCGGAAGGAATGGATGAAGGATTGCCGGCTGCGCCCCCGGAGATGATAGGGGCGGCCCATTCGTTTTTAGGCCCGGATGTCATGCAGGCCGCAATAGGAGGCGACCCAAACGCTCAGGACCTCATAGCGCGAACAGCAGCGCAGGTAGGAAGCGCTTTCATGACTATGTCTGCCAATACCCAGCCTCAGCAGGATATGGGCGCACAGCCAGGCATGGAGGGCATGGAAGGTCAGGAACAGGCTCAGATGGCTCCGCCAGCAATTACCTCTCCTGAAGAGGATTTGGCGGCCGAACTGGTGCCAAATGTGATTTCTCCAGTCCCACAGGCCGGAATGAATCAAGGGATGGCAGAACCAATTCCTGGTCAGTCCGCTCCAGAAGGGGCAGCTCCTGCCGAAGGAGAGCCAGAAGGTGAAGGAGAAAATCAGAAAGTCGATATAGGAACTGTTGCAAAATTAATCAATCTTGCGAAAGCAGGAAAAATTTAATCTGAATTTTCAATCAACTTAAAGGAGAAACCTATGGCAGATTCACCGTCAATCAGCCCGTCAGCTTCTGAAAGCACATCGGTAAGTCCCTCAGGGTCAGCCAGCGCATCGGTAAGTCCCTCAGGGTCAGCCAGCGCATCAGTAAGCCCCTCAGGGTCAGCCAGCGCATCAGTAAGTCCCTCGGGGTCGGCCAGCGCATCAGTAAGTCCTTCCGGATCGGGAAGTCCTTCCGGATCAAAAAGCCCGTCCGCGTCACCAAGCGCTTCGCCGTCTGCGGCAATACCGGAAAAACCCATGCTCGAAATTTTAACACTGATGGAAAAGATCGAAAGGGTTTCCCGGTCGATAGAGTCAAGTTTTGTGGCCTACCCAGGACTCTGGGCGGTACTCAATAATGACGGCTCGATCGAAAACATCACAGAAGGGTCGAATGCGAAGGTTAATAAACTCGTTATTGGATCCAAGTCATCCAGTGTCTACGAGTCGCATGACACCGCGGTCGGAAGAATAACGACCATGGAAAGTCATGGCACAAGATGCAAAGTCAATTCCGGCGGATTCTACGGCAAAGTAAACCAGGGCGACAGGCTTGTGGTTTCGAGCTTTGCCAATTCACTCGGCAAGCTTGTATCCGTTGAAGAAACCGCAGAAACAGGAGATCATGAAATAGTTGCGCGGTGCGAAGAGGTCGATCCAAACGGCGATTGGATCGTCTTCAGGACAATGTCGCCAACAATCGTTTCTCTTTGATAATTAAAACATTTTTAAAGTCCATAGAGGCAATAATACTATTTATCGTACTATTGCCTCTTTTGGCTTAATAAGGTAGATAAGATGCGTTTGACAATAGGTATGCCAAGTTATAATAATTTTTCTGAAGTCTGGTTTACCATTCAGGCTTTAAGAATGTATCATAACTTAAAAGATTGTGAAATACTTGTAGTCGATAATTTTGGTGAAAAAAACATGGAAAAATTTATAAAACAAAATGGTAAAGGAATAGTTAGATATGAAAAATTTGTAGATCGCGTAGGAACAAGTTGTGCTAAAAATAAGATATTCGAACTGGCAAAAGGCGAAATGGTTATTTGCATGGATTCTCATGTTTTACTTAAACCCGGGGCTCTTGATAATATTCCTGTTACAGATGACTTGATCCATGGCCCATTAATATACGCCAGTACAAATTATTATTGTTGTGAATGGCTGCCGGTATGGCGCGGGAATATGTGGGGAATATGGGGAAAAAGTGTTACAAAACTGCCAGACAAACCATTCGAAATATGGGGAATGGGGTGTGGATTTTTTTTAACAAAAAAAAGCAGTTGGCTTGGTTACAATAAAAACTTTAAAGGATTCGGAGGAGAACAAGGATATCTTCACGAAAAATACAGAAAAGCAGGAAGAAAAGTATGGTGCTATCCTCAGTTCGTATGGATGCACATGTTTGATAGAAAAATACCTTATCCATTAGATATGTCATTAAGAGTGAGGAATTACATTATAGGATTTCAAGAATTAGGGCTTGATACCACTCCAATAAAACAGCATTACGGAGAAAAACTTTTTACAGAAGCAATGGCTAAAATAAATGGATAAATTAATAAGCGCGCTTTGCATTACTTATGGAAGGCCCAAATTGCTGGAAGAAGCAATTGAAAGCTTTCTCAGGCAGGATTATGCAAACAAAGAAATGGTCATTGTAAATGATCTTCCTGAACAGGAATTGGTTTTCGATCATCCTCGAATAAGAATTTTTAATCTTAAAAAACGGGTTGAAACAATAGGGGAAAAAAGAAATATCGCCGTTAAGCTGGCAATGGGAAGCATCGTTATTTGCTGGGATGATGACGATATAAATCTTCCATGGCGGATGTCTCAGGTTATGAATGTATTTAATTCTGATAAAAACATTAAATATTTTAATTTAAAAACAAAATGGTTATGGAGAAAAAACAATCTATCATTTAAACAAAGTTTGTGTGTTGGATTGCCGGCAATAGATAAAAAAACTCTTTTATATATTGGTGGATATAATTCATTAATAAGGGGAGAAGATACCGATTTAAATAAAAGAATAGCATTCAATTTGTTGTCACAAAATATTAAATTAATAGCTTTTTCAAAAGAAGAATGCCCAATTATTTATCGACAACATACAGGGTATTATCATCTTTCTTCAGTAAGCCACAAACCTGATGCAATGAAAATTATAGAAGATTCTGTAAAATCAAAACCAATTAGCGAGATAGTTGTTCTTAACCCTCATTGGGAACAGGACTGGTTGCAATTAACCAAGGAGGCGACATGTTATCAAAAATAACACAAAATTTTTTCTACAATGAATTTCGTCCAGCTGGTGCTCCTGTTACGTGGATGCCAATTTCTGATTATCAAAATATATTGATCACAATGCTGGCAAACAACCTGCAAATAGTACGGTCATCTATGCCTCCAGGGTCCACTATGACAATTTCATGTGGAGTAAGAGTTCTGTCAGATTTTAATCGTTTAGTAAGTCAGGGATATCATCCGTCTCCTACGAGCGATCATTTTTGTGGAAATGCTGTGCCGGTAGATTCTATTTCAGATAAATTCAAAAGGTATGGTCCTGTATATTATTTTTCAGTAGGAGCCGCGGATATAATTCCAAACGGAATGGATAACGATTTATTATTCAGAATGGCAGTGCAAATGACATTAAGAGGAGTATGCAGATTCGGACAGATAATTAATGAACAGGATATTAAAAAAGGCACAAAATGGGTCCACTTCTCAAATGATTATTCGAGTATATTCTCATCTGATATGGTTAAGTTTCTTAATAAACAGCCTTTTTTAACAACAATCGATGGAGGACTTACTTATACGCCATATCTTCCGGTATAGATTTTTACTCTGTTAATTTGTATAATTAAAATAAACGCTTGGATCAACTATGCAATTCACATCTGTAGACGTTGTAAAAACAAAAGAAAATTTTTATTATATTGAATGGGGATTTGCTCCAACAACCACGACTCCAGTTCCAACAACAGAGGCCCCTACAACTCCAGAACCGTTGGTTACCACTACCCCAGAACCGCATCATCCAGGCGGATTGCCTACCACTACCACCATGCCCCCGCTGTTTGATACAACGACTACGCCTGCGCCGGAATCTCCATCAACATCTCCATCAAGCAGCGCATCATCATCTGCCAGCCCTTCTCCTCCTCCAGAATCAGTTGATGATTATAATTTCCAAATATGGTGGAGCAGGGATCCTATTTCAGGATTTCTTGCTGTTCAAGATGTTAATGGGGATCCAATTGTAATAGATGGCGCGGTAGGTCCGCTTTGTTATACGCATCAAATACGTCAATACGATTTTAATCAAGATAATTATTATAAAATTCTTGCTATAAAAAAAGTTGAATTAACTCAATTTTTCTCTGAAACTGTTTTTATCGGAATGTTCAGCGACGGCATTCATGAGGTAATGAAATACAATGAAGAACTTCTTTACCAGCATTATCAAGGCGAACCATGTCTTATAATCAAAAGAAAAAGCTTTGGCGCGCGTTGCCCTGTATGCTGGTCTAAAGAACGCCAACAAATGATAAGATCTCATTGCGATACATGTAAGGGAACCGGATTTGTTACAGGATATTATCAAGCAATTAGAGAACAGGTTTCCTTTGATTCGGATCCTAAAAAATCTGATTCTCAAAAAGAATGGGAAAATGTATATGACACAATAAGGGCAAGGTTATCAAATTATCCTTTAGTGAGGCCAAAGGATTTAATTGTAAATCTTGACAATAATAAAAGATTCGTTATCACTCATGTTGAAACAACAAAGCTTCCAAAATTAAGCGAAAGCAAACAGGTACTTTCAAAACAAAATTATATTTTAAGTCAATTACTCACCCTCGAAGAACTTAATCCGGATGATAATGAATATTTCATAGATGTGGACCATATTCCTGAAGTTCCGCAAGGGGATGAAGGTGGAACAGGAAGCACTATTCCGTTTTTTAATGATCATCTTCCGGTAACGGTTGATCCTCCATTATCAATTACAGACAACCATCAACATGTAGTTTTAAATTACAGTTCGGATGATTTTAAATTAATAAATGGAATACTGGCTCTTAAAAACAGCACCGGATCGATAGGCACGGAAAGTTATATAGCCGCAGAGGTAATAGCGCCCGCTCTGAAAGTAGTTATTACAAACGGAGATGGAACAATATCTATTGCAGATTCTTCAGACAAAACGCAGGTTGATAAAGTTGTAGGAATAACATTGAGTGAAGCGGCTATGGGAGGATTGGTTGTTGTTCAAAAACTTGGAAAACTTGTGAATGTATCATGGAATTGGACAATAGGAAAAGGAATATTTTTTGATGATAATGGCAATTTAACCCAAACAGTTCCAGTAGGAGGTTATTGGATGAACATCGCAAAAGTGATAACTCCAACTATAATAGAGATTCTTTTACGACTTCCGGTAATACGGGTTTAGGAGAGTGACACATGCCAAAAACCAGTGTTATCATACCATCCAGAAATGAAAGATTTCTACAAAAAACAATTGATGATATTCTTTCAAAAGCTACAAAAGATATTGAGGTCATAGCTGTTCTTGACGGCTATTGGCCAAATCCAGCATTAAAAGAACATAAAAATTTAATACTAATCCATGTAACAGATCCGAGGGGAATGAGGCCGGCAATCAATTCTGCCGCTCAAATAGCGCGTGGAAAATATTTAATGAAACTAGATGCTCATTGTATGGTCGATAAAGGGTTTGATGAAAAATTAATGGCGGACTGTGATGACAACTGGATTGTCGTTCCAAGAAGATACAGTCTTGAGCCGGAAAAATGGGAAATAGCTAAAACTGGAAAAGCCCCTGTTGATTGTCATTATCTTTCTTATCCATATCTGAAACCGGAAGAAATCGGAATGCATGGAGTCCCATGGACCGAAAGAGCTAAGGCAAGGATTGATATTTTAATAGACGAAGAAATGTCCTCTCAAGGTTCTTGCTGGTTCATGCGCAAAGATTATTTCTGGAAATTTGGCGGAATGAGCTGTGAGGGATATGGAAATTTTGTTCAAGAGGCTCAGGAGCTTGGATTGAGAGCGTGGCTATCTGATGGAAAAATGATGGTTAATAAAAAAACATGGTACGCGCATCTTCACAAGGGGAAAACATATGGAAGAGGATATTATATATCACAACCTAAAATGGTTGCAGGCGCAATATATTGCGCAAATTTTTGGATGAGCAATAAATGGAAAGAAAGAAAACACGATATGGAATGGTTTATAAATAAATTTTGGCCCGTTCCAACGTGGCCTGAAAACTGGAAAGAACTTCGATTTAATAAGGAAACAAATGAATACTCTTGATCGCTCAGAATGGGATAAAGGAAGGGTTGGAGAATTAGGGTTTTGGAGAAATTTTCTTAATAATAAATCTAAAAAATATTTAATTAATAGACTTCTTCATCCTAGACTTCATTTTATGCTGGGGGATAAAAAGGAAGTCAGTATCGCCGATATTGGCGCCGGAGCGATATCTATTATAGGAAACACTTATGAAGGCGTCAAACTCAATATAACTCCTTCTGATTTTTTAGCTGACGAATACAAACAATTATTAAACGAATTAAATATCCATCCTTTAATTTATACTGAAAAACAGGACATGGAAAAACTAACTTATGACAATAATACTTTTGATATAGTTTATTGTCAAAATGCTTTAGATCATTGTTTTGATCCTAAAAAAGCAATATTGGAAATGATACGAATTTGCAAATCTAATGGATGGATATATTTTCGGCATTTTCCGCATGTGGCAAAACATCATAGATATCGTAATTTTCATCAATGGAATATTGACAAAACAAATAATAATGATTGCGTTGTCTGGAACAGACAGGAACAATTTTTATTATCAAGTTTGGCAAGTGGTTTTAATACTGAAACAGAAACAGGACGCATAGGGATGGTTGTAACAACAGGTAAAAAAGAAAATCTAAAGGAGGTGTCGTGAATTTAATTGAATGCTTGTCGCAAAAATATTCTTTTGATTTGTCTCAAAAATCACCTATACAGCTTCCATTAACGCGAAACGATCTTACAAAAATATTTAAGGAATTGGGATTTAAAACAGGAGTTGAGATAGGCGTTCAAGAAGGAATTTATTCCGAAATTATATGCCAAAACAATCCAGAAGTATCTTTGTTTTGTGTTGATCCATGGAAAGCTTATCGTCGATATCGGGATTTTGTAAGTCAAGAAAGACTTGATAAATTTTATGAAACAGCGAAAAAGAGATTAGAACCTTATAACTGTACATTTATAAAAAAATTTAGCCTGGATGCGGCTAAAGATTTTGCAGATAAAAGCCTAGATTTCGGTTATATAGACGGAAATCATGAATTCAGATATGTAGTAGACGATACCGATGAATGGATAAGAAAAATAAAAAAAGGCGGTATCATGGCTGGGCATGATTACAAACGATCAAAAGGCGATGCTCCATATCATGTAGTTGATGCTATTTCTGCTTATACTTATTCACATAAAGTGAAACCGTGGTTTATTACAACAGAAACAGATCATGATTTACCTAGGTCTTTTTTCTGGGAGAAACAATGGATTTAACAATATTATTTTACACATCAAATTATATAAACGAATCCTTCGCCAAGGAAATAAGGGATCAGTTAATAAGAGCTTCCGAAGGAATTCCTATAATAAGTATTTCTCAAAAACCAATGGATTTCGGAGAAAACATATGTGTTGGAGATATTAGCAGATCTCATCTTAATATTTATAGACAAATTTTAATAGGAGCAAAAGCAGCCACAACGGAGTATGTTGCATTGGCTGAAGATGATGTATTGTACTCTCCAAGCCACTTTACTTCATTTCGTCCAGACGGAGATACATTTGCATATAATTTAAATAAATGGAGTATTTTTACATGGGTAAATCCTCCAACATTTTCTTATATACCGCGAATGGTTATTAATGCATTAATAGCCCCAAGAAAACTTCTTGTTGAAGCTTTAACAGAAAGATTTACAAAATGGCCTGATGATACAAAAACACCTGTTAAATATTGGGGAGATTTAGGTCGTTATGAAAATTATCTTCATGTTACAGTTAGAAAAACAACAACTTTTAATTCTTCTCAATGTAATATTGTGTTTTCGCATACAGATGCGTATGGATATCTTGGATTAGGAAATAGAAAAAAAATGGGAGATCAAAGAGTAACAGAATTAGACGGTTGGGGAACCGCATCGGATATAATAAAAATCTTCAAGGAAAGAAACCATGAATAATATAGAAGATATAATATTTACAAATAAAGGTAAATGGCTCATGAAAATGAGCGAACGGTTAATGATATGCGGAATGGCTTCATTACTACATCCTGCCAGTATTTTAGAACTTGGGGTTTATCTTGGAAAATGTTCTGAGCAACTTTCAAAATTAACACCTATAGTTTATTGTGTCGACCCAATGAGGCATGAAGAATTAGCATTACCTTCAAATTGTTATTTTATACAATTAACAAGCGATGAGTTTTTCAAGTGTGTTGCTAAAAACAATACATATGATTTGATTATTGTCGATGCGGATCATACAGAGGAAAATGCGTACAGGGATTTAAAAAATTCTATTCAATATGGAAAGTACATTTTAATGCATGATAGCGCGAATCCTGAGTGCAGGCAAGGATACAAAAAGGCCATACGTGAATGCGGGGATAAAATAAAATTTAAAAATCTCGATTTGCTACCATGTTCATATGTTTCCACAAAAAATGTTCAATGGGGCGGATTAGGAATAGTAGTAACAAAATGATACCTAAAATTATACATACAGCATGGACATCTAATGATTCTTTTAAAAAAAAGTATCATAAGTTCAGAGAGTCATGGATAAGATTCAATCCAGATTGGTCGTTTTATTTTTGGGATCAGCATAATTTTCCATGGGGGAAATTTGACAATATATCAAAAGAGTTATTATCGTCAAACAAGGTTCATTACGTTGTTAAATCAGATGTAATCAGGTATGAAATATTAAGACTGTATGGGGGAATCTATGTCGACTGTGATGTTGAATGTTTAAAATCGTTTGAACCATTATTAATATACGAATCGTTTGTAGGATATGAAAGATATCCTGATATTATAAGTAATTGTATTATCGGTGTTGAAAAAGACAACCCAATTATAATAGATATTTCCAGAACATTAAATGAAAAAATTCTAAATCATCGCGATTACAGCAATAAACATCCTCATGTTTACGGGGTAGGTTTCGCCGGCAGTAAATTAAAAAATCTATCTATGGTTCTTCCTCAAAACGCGTTCTGTCCATTTTTAGGAGAAAGTCGTCCTAAAAATGTCAATTCTAAAAATTATCCAGATGCCTATGCTATTCATCATTTTTCAGGAATGGATGATGATGGATGGGTTAAAAACAGAGAGGTATGATTCATGAAAGTTGCTTTGATATCTGCTAATCTTGGAAAATTCTGCAACCATAATGAATGGGAAAAACAGGAAATAAATCCTGATATCGAATTATCGATATTTAGATTGGATGATAATAATTTTCCTCCCAGAGATAAATCTCTTACTTCAAGGATGCAGGCGAAAATACCCAAAGTATTTGGATGGCAGATGTTTCCAGGATTTGATTATTACATATGGATAGATGCGCGCTTCGAGGTAAAAAAAGGATTTGTACAATGGATGGTTGATCAAAATAAAAATTTTGATTGTTCGTTCTTTACTCATCCATGGAGACATTCGATAAAAGAAGAAGCCGACATGATGAATATTGCATTAAAATCAAAATTTCATAATCATTATGATTATATTCAATCAAGATATACTGGAGAATTTATAGATGAACAACTAGAAATAATTTTCAAAGACAAATCTTATAAAGACAATTACCTTCTTGCGGCGACAACTTTTATTTATAAAAATAACGATGTCATGAAAAACATATTATCAGAATGGTGGCTTCACATTTCAAGATACTGCATCATGGATCAGTTTATTCTTCCTTATTTATTGAGACAATATAAATGCAATCTTAACATTATTCAAGACGATGTTTTTCATGCTAAACATGCTAAATACATCAAATGAAAGGACATCAAAATCATGGACCTGTCAATAGTAATTCCTGCCCGTAATGAAGAATTTTTGCAACAGACAATTGATTCTATTGTAAAAGGAATCAAAGCTGATACAGAAGTAATTGCCGTTCTTGATGGGTATTGGCCGGTAGGGGGAATTAAAGATCATCCGAGAGTAAGGCTTATTCACCATTCTGAATCAATAGGACAAAGAGCCGCCACCAATGAAGGGGTAAGATTAAGCGAAGCAAAATATATAATGAAGATTGATGCGCATTGCGCCATCGATGAGGGTTTCGATGTAAAATTAATGGCTGATATTCAACATGATTGGACCGTTATCCCAAGGATGTACAACCTTCATGTGTTCGACTGGAAATGTCAAAAATGCGGAAATAAAACTTATCAGGGCCCAAAGCCAATAAAATGCGAAAAATGCGATAATAAAACTGAATTTGAAAGAATAATCGTCTGGACTCCACGCTGGAATAGAATGTCGGATTTTGCCAGGTTCGACAGCACTCTTCATTTTCAATACTGGGGAGAGTACAAGCGTCGCCCTGAGGCGCAAGGCGACATATGCGATACCATGTGTCAGATAGGCGCATGCTGGATGATGGAAAGAAACAGATATTGGGAAATAGGAGGACTTGATGAGAATCATGGATCTTGGGGACAAATGGGTGTGGAAATTTCCTGTAAATCATGGCTATCAGGAGGAAGGCAAGTAGTAAATAAAAAAACGTGGTTCAGTCATCTTTTCAGAACACAGCCCGGTTTTGGATTTCCTTATCCCAACCCAGGAGTAAATAAAGCAAGAGAATATTCAAGACAATTATGGATGGAAAATAAATGGGACAAAGCAATACATAAACTTCCATGGTTAATAAAAAAATTTGCCCCGGTTCCTGATTGGCCAAGCGAAACCGATAAAAAAATATCAAAAGGCGTAGTGTATTATACCGACAATCTTTGCGATCCAATGATAAGAGATGTTGTTCAAAAAAATCTTAAACAACGTTGTAATGGTTTTGATGTAGTATCCGTGTCTCTTAAGCCAATTGAATTTGGAAGGAATATTGTTCTTCCTCTTGAGCGTGGAATCCTTACAATGTTCAAACAAATATTGGCAGGGCTGGAAACCAATACTGCTGAAATAATTTATTTATGTGAACACGATGTTATTTATCATGAAAGTCATTTTGATTTTATTCCACCAAGAAACGATACTTATTATTATAATGAGAATACATGGAAGGTCGACGCTACAACAGGACAAGCTTTATTTTATTATTGTAAACAAACATCAGGACTTTGTGCTTATCGCACTCTTCTCATAGAACATTATAAAAAACGTATTGCAAGAATGGAAAAAGAAGGAAGGTATGAAAGAAGTGTTGGTTTTGAACCTGGAACTCATAAATTTCCGCGCGGCATTGATGAACACGGGGCTGAGAAATATTTTTCTGAATTACCAAATATAGATATAAGACATACGACTAATTTGACAAAAAACCGTTGGAGTCAGGATGAATTTCGAAACAAAAATTCATGTCTTGGATGGAAAATGTCGGATGAGGTTCCGGGGTGGGGAAAATCAAAAGGAAGGTTCAAAGACTTTTTACTGGAGGTGTTATGAGTTTTGTAGTTGTATTCAGTAAAGCAACCGGTAGAATACGTTCGATTTTTGTTCCTGATGATGATGAACAAATAAAAAATCTTAAATATTTGGACGGAGAAGATCATGTTATTTTAGATGATAAAGATAAACTTCCACTTCCTGAACTTCAGGAATTAATTAATAAACAAACAGGAATTATCCCAAAAGACGACAGATATGCGGTAGTAGATGCGGCAGGAGAAGTAAAAGCTGTAATAATTGCCGATCCGTTATGTGGAGATGAAATAAAAGATCATGAATTAATTACTTCAACAGAAGCTGAGGTAGGACACACTTGGGATAAAGATGCCCATGTATTTGTTCCTCCAGTAAAGGCGGCAACAACAACTCCTGCGCCAACAACTTCTGTTCCAACAACTCCTGCCCCAACAACCAAAGACCCTTCAATTAAAGATGATTTAATAGAGGATTTTGTCCCTTCAGCGGGACCAGAATAATAAATACATTTTTAATTATGCGAAATAAATTATGGCATGGTATGCATACATATTGTCTGGCACCTCTTGGGCTGGTGTTGACACAGATGGCAGCAACATTACTGTTGAGTGTATTGGTGGTGGTGGCGGCGGAACATCAAGCACGACTGTTAATGATGGTGGTGGGGGTGGCGAATATCGTTCATCAGTAGTGGCATATACATCAGGTTCTACTATAAATGGAATTCAAATCGGACAAGGTGGAACTGGAGGAACTACTGGAGGAAATGGCACTCAAACTAAATGGAATACAAATGTTATAATTGCTGATAATGGAGATGGCGCAGCAGCTGGTGGGGCTGGAGGTTCGGGAGGAACAGGAACTACAGGACGAAATGGCGGCAGCGCAACAGGACCTGGTGGATATGCAGGAGGATCAGGTGGAGGTGGTGCTGGAGGGCCGGCAGCTGCGGGACAACCAGCTGGATCTCGTACTGGCGGTGGTTGGCAAAAAGGAGGTACAGGTGGTGGTGGTGCTGGAAATGGTGCAGCGCAAACTACCAATTCAAGTTCAGCATCAGGAACAGATGGTGGAGATGGGCCTGGAGGAACAGGTCATGGAACCGGAGCAACTTCAAATGTCGCGCCAGGAGCAGCATCATTAGGTGGTGGCGGAGGTGGAAGTTATTATAGCGCATCTGCTCCTCATTATGCCGGCGGAGACGGTTCAACAGCAAATACTTGGGATACCGAATATGGGCCTGGCGGCGGTGGTGGCGGTGGTGGCGGTTTATGTAACGGTGGTAATGGTGGAAATTATGGTGGTGGTGGCGCAGACTCTGGATATCGTCAAGGTACTGAAACAGGAGGAAACGGCGCTCAAGGTATTATCGTCGTTACTTATAAAAAATCAAGCGCATCTGCTTCAGTTTCTCCATCAGCATCAAGAAGTCCTTCCGCTTCAGTTTCTCCATCTGCAAGCGTATCAGCTTCAATAAGCCCGTCTGCTTCTGCGTCTGCATCTGTTAGTCCTTCAGCCAGCGCAAGCGCCTCTATAAGTCCAAGCGCATCAAGAAGTCCTTCAGCTTCAGTTTCTCCGTCTGCCAGTGCATCAGCATCTATTAGCCCTTCAGCTTCAATAAGTCCGTCTGCATCTGTATCTGCATCTGTTAGTCCTTCAGCCAGTGCGTCTGCATCTATTAGTCCGTCTGCTTCCGTATCTGCTTCAATAAGTCCGTCAGCATCAAGAAGTCCTTCAGCTTCAGTTTCTCCGTCTGCATCTGTGTCGGCTTCAGTTTCTCCTTCAGCAAGCGCATCAGCGTCTATAAGCCCATCTGCTAGTGCGAGCGCTTCTGTAAGTCCAAGTGCTTCTATTAGCCCGTCAGCATCAATCAGTCCTTCTGAAAGCGCTTCTGAATCTGTAAGTCCATCAGAATCTATAAGCCCATCAGCGAGTGTAAGCCCTTCTCCACCACCTCCAGTAACTGTTTTTATCACTTCAGGAACAGTATGGAATGAAGAAACAGATGAATCTGATATTGATGTTGAATGTATAGGAGGCGGAGGAGGTGGCGCCGGAGGTGGTGGAGAATATAGAAAAAGCACTATATCTTATAAATCAGGTTCTAATTCTATTATTCAGATAGGACAAGGTGGAGGTCCTACACTTGATGGTACGGATACAAAATTTATAGGAGATTTTGAAGGAATAGGAGAAACACCAAGGTATTGGAATTGTATTACTGTTGCGCCTAATGGCGATGTATATGCTAATGAATTTGGAGATATTTATAAACAAACAGGCGGGGTTGGCCCTTTTGTTGCTTTAGGACAAACAACTAGACTTTGGGAAGCAATGGCTGTTGCTGCTAATGGTGATGTTTATGTTGCTGTAATTAATGATGATATTTATATACAAACTGGAGGTATTGGTAATTTTGTTGGATTAGGCCAAGGAAATAAACAATGGGCAGGAATGACTATCGCTCCTAATGGAGATATTTATACTGTTGAAATTGGTGGTGATATTTATAAACGCACAGGCGGTGTTGGTAATTTTATTGCACAAGGACAAACATCTCGGTCATGGCAGGGAATCGCTGCTGCTCCTAATGGCGATATTTATGCAACAGATGCTGGTGGTGATATTTATAAAAGAACTAATGGCGTAGGCGATTTTATTGCATTAGAACAAGAATCAAGATCATGGTCAGCTATAACCGCTACCCCAAATGGAGATATTTATGCTCTTGTAATTTTTGATGATGTTTATAAACAAACTGGAGGGGTTGGAGATTTTCTTCCGCAACATTGGTCGCAAGGTTCTGTATTTTTAGCTTCTGATCTTAATGGAATTTTATACGCTACTCTTTTTACCTTCATATCTCCTGTTGATATATATAAACAGAAAGTAATAATAGCTAAAGCCGGTCATGGATCTTCATCAGATAGGGCAGGAGGAACAAATGGTATAGGTGATCTTGGATATGATGGTGGCGCAGCCGGTTCTAATGATAATGCTGGCGGTGGTGGCGCTGGAGGGCCTAATGGTATTGGCGCTAAAGGCGGAAATGGCAGCGCAAATGGAGGAGGAGGTGGTGGTGGAGCTGGAGGAGGATCGACTGGAAATAATGGAAGCAATCCATCAGGTGGTGATGGAGGAAATAATTATTTAAGTTCAGGTCATGGAAATGGAGGAAATCTTTCTGGAGATCCTGGCGACAACGGATCAGACGGTGGTGGCGCTGGTGGCGGCGCAATTAATGGAAAAGGTGGAAACGGTGGAAATGGTATAGATTGGACAGCAGAATATGGCGCTGGTGGCGGCGGAGGTGGTGGAGGAAATAATGCAAACGGTGGTAACGGCGGAATTTATGGAGGTGGCGGAGGCGGTACAAATAATGGAACCGCAGGTACTGGTGGTCAAGGAATAATTGCAATAACATACCGTCCCAAACCTTCTGCTTCTGTTTCTCCATCAGCAAGTAAATCTGCTTCAATTTCTCCAAGCGCATCAGTATCTCCGTCGGCAAGCGAGTCCGCTTCAATATCACCATCAGCTTCAGTGTCACCATCAGTTTCCATTTCTCCATCGGCCAGCGCATCGGCTTCTATAAGCCCATCAGCCAGCGCGTCAGCGTCAGTTTCACCTTCAGTGTCTGTTAGTCCATCGGCAAGTGCATCGGCGTCTATTTCTCCATCAGCTTCAATAAGCCCGTCTGCAAGCGCTTCAGCTTCTGTTTCTCCATCTGAATCTATTAGTCCTTCTGCAAGCGCCAGTGCATCTGTTTCACCTAGCGCTTCAATTTCTCCAAGTGCATCTATTTCTCCTTCAGCAAGTGAATCAGTTTCCATTTCTCCATCGGCATCAATATCACCATCTGCAAGCGAATCTGTATCCGTTTCACCAAGCGCATCTATAAGCCCGTCAGCCAGCGTTTCAGCTTCAGTTTCACCGTCAGCGTCTATAAGCCCATCCGCATCTATCAGCCCATCTGCAAGTGCGTCGGCTTCGGTAAGTCCTTCTGAAAGCGCATCAGCATCAGTAAGCCCAAGCGAGTCTGTCAGCCCTTCTGCAAGTATTTCAGCATCAGTATCTCCTTCGGCAAGTGTTTCTGCTTCAATAAGTCCATCAGAATCAGTATCGCCGTCAGCAAGTGTTTCCGCATCTATTTCTCCTTCAGCAAGTGAATCAGCTTCTATAAGTCCATCAGCATCAATTAGTCCTTCCGCAAGCGAATCTGCTAGTATAAGTCCTAGCGCATCGATAAGTCCATCAGCGAGTATTTCTGCTTCAATATCGCCTTCAGCGTCAGTGAGCCCATCAGAAAGCGCTTCAGCATCTATAAGTCCCAGCGCTTCAATCAGTCCGTCAGCATCAACATCACCATCTGCAAGCGAATCAGCTTCGATATCTCCATCAGCAAGTATTTCAGCATCCGTTTCGCCATCAGCCTCAATATCGCCATCAGCAAGTATTTCGGCTTCAATTTCTCCTTCAGCAAGCGTGAGCGCGTCTATAAGTCCCTCTGCATCGATATCTCCATCAGAATCAATATCCCCTTCTGCAAGCGCATCTGCAAGTATTAGCCCATCGGCTTCTGTTTCTCCTTCAGCATCCGAAAGCGCATCCGTAAGTCCATCAGCGTCCGTTTCTCCATCGGCATCAATTAGCGCATCAATCAGTCCGTCTGCTTCAATATCTCCAAGTGCTTCAGTAAGTCCCTCTGCTTCTGCCAGCGCTTCTATAAGTCCTTCCGCATCCGTAAGTCCATCAGCAAGCGAATCAGCTTCTGTAAGCCCATCAGCTTCAATGTCTCCATCCGCAAGCGAATCTGCGTCTATAAGCCCTAGCGCAAGCGTATCTGCTTCAATAAGTCCATCAGCTAGTATTTCGCCATCTGTAAGCGAATCAGCATCTATAAGCCCAAGCGCATCTATAAGCCCTTCAGTTTCAGAAAGCACATCTGTCAGTCCGTCTGCATCTATCAGCCCATCAGCATCTATTTCTCCATCAGCGTCAGAAAGCGCTTCTATATCTCCTTCAGCATCTATTAGTCCATCAGCAAGCGCATCTGCAAGTATTAGCCCATCAGCTTCTATAAGTCCATCAGCATCAGAAAGCGCTTCGATTTCCCCATCAGCGAGCATTAGTCCATCAGCTTCTGAATCAGCATCTATAAGCCCTAGCGCTTCTGTGTCGCCGTCAGAATCTGAAAGCGCATCGATATCTCCTTCGGCATCGATTTCTCCATCTGCTTCAGAAAGCGCGTCAATAAGTCCATCTCCATCAGTTTCTCCTTCTGCAAGTGAATCAGCTTCTATTTCTCCGTCTGCAAGTGAATCGGCTTCTGTAAGCCCGTCTGCAAGCGCATCAGCGTCTATATCACCGTCTGCAAGCGCTTCTGCCTCAATAAGTCCTTCAGCATCTGTAAGTCCTTCTGCAAGCGCATCAGCCAGTATAAGTCCTAGCGCATCGATCAGTCCGTCTGAAAGTATTTCCGCATCAATTTCTCCTTCGGAATCAATTAGTCCGTCAGCAAGTGTTTCCGCATCCATAAGTCCAAGCGCCAGTGAATCTGCATCAGTAAGCCCAAGTGCCAGTGTATCAGCAAGCATAAGTCCATCAGCATCTATTTCTCCTTCAGTAAGTGAATCAGCTTCTATAAGTCCATCAGTAAGTGTTTCCGCATCAATAAGTCCAAGTGCATCAATTAGCCCCTCTGAATCAGTTAGTGCTTCAATTTCCCCAAGCGCTTCAATAAGTCCAAGTGCAAGCGAATCTGCATCTATTTCCCCTTCAGAGAGTATAAGCCCATCAGCATCAGAAAGTGTATCGATAAGCCCATCTGAATCTATTTCTCCGTCAGCAAGCGAATCTGCGTCTATAAGTCCGTCGGCATCCATAAGTCCTAGCGCAAGCGAATCAGTATCGATATCCCCATCAGCATCTATAAGTCCGTCTGAATCTATATCTCCATCGGTAAGTATATCTGCATCTATAAGTCCAAGCGCATCTATAAGTCCTTCAGAATCTGAAAGTGCATCTGTTAGCCCGTCTGCATCAATAAGCCCATCAGCTTCTGAAAGCGTGTCAATCAGCCCTAGCGCAAGCGTATCTGTATCAGTAAGCCCGTCGGCATCTATAAGTCCTAGCGCCAGTGAATCAGCATCTATAAGTCCAAGCGCATCTATTTCACCTTCAGCAAGCATAAGCGCGTCAATAAGTCCATCAGCATCGATATCCCCATCAGTATCAGAAAGCGCATCTATATCCCCATCCGAATCTATATCCCCATCGGAATCGGAAAGCGCGTCTATAAGTCCAAGCGCATCTATATCTCCATCTGCTTCAATTAGCGCGTCAATAAGCCCGTCGGAGTCTATTTCTCCTTCTGTTTCAGAAAGCGCATCAATAAGTCCGTCACCATCAATTTCCCCTTCCGCTAGTGAATCGGAATCTGTTTCTCCATCGGCATCTATAAGCCCATCCGCTAGTGAATCGGCATCGATTTCTCCGTCAGCATCTATAAGTCCATCAGCCAGTATATCGGCTTCAATAAGTCCATCTGAAAGCGTCTCTGCATCTATTTCACCATCAGTATCTATTTCGCCATCAGCGTCTATTTCGCCATCAGCAAGTGAATCGATTTCAATATCACCTTCTGCTAGTATTTCAGCATCAATAAGTCCATCAGCATCAATATCACCATCGGAATCAATTTCTCCATCAGCCAGTATTTCAGTATCTATAAGTCCATCTGCCAGCATTTCAGCTTCGATAAGCCCTTCGGCATCTATCAGTCCATCAGTAAGCGCATCTGCTTCAGTAAGTCCTTCAGCAAGTGCCTCTGCATCGATTAGTCCTTCAGAGTCTATAAGTCCGTCTCCCAGCATCTCAGCAAGCATTAGTCCATCAGCTTCAATTTCACCGTCAGAATCAATAAGTGCTTCTATTTCTCCATCGGCCTCAAGGTCACCATCAGCAAGTATATCGGCATCAATAAGTCCTTCAGCATCTGTAAGTCCAAGCGCTTCTGCCAGTATATCTGTAAGCCCTTCAGCGTCCATCAGCGCATCTATTTCACCTTCAGCATCAAGAAGCCCTAGCGCATCTGTTAGCGCTTCGATCAGCCCTTCTGCATCAGTAAGCCCGTCAGCATCAGCAAGTGCGTCATTATCACCATCTGCAAGCATCAGCCCATCGGCAAGTATATCTGCAAGTATTAGTCCATCAGCATCTGTAAGCGCTTCGGTAAGCCCTTCTGTTTCTATTTCTCCGTCAGCGTCAGTGTCGGCGTCATTAAGCCCCTCAGCTTCCATAAGCCCGTCGGCAAGTATAAGCGCATCTATTTCTCCTTCAGCAAGTAGAAGCCCATCAGCATCGGTAAGCGCTTCGATCAGTCCTTCAGCAAGTATAAGTCCATCAGCTTCTGTAAGCCCATCGGCATCAGCAAGCGCGTCAAGAAGTCCTTCAGCTTCAATTTCTCCTTCAGTTAGTGTCAGCGCGTCCATATCTCCATCAGCAAGCAGAAGCCCTTCAGCCAGCGTCAGCGCGTCCATATCGCCATCAGCAAGCGTAAGCCCGTCCGCTTCAAAAAGCGCATCTGTTAGCCCGTCAGCATCCGTCAGTCCGTCCGCATCTATCAGCCCATCGGCAAGTGCCAGCGCGTCTGTATCACCGTCTGCCAGCAGAAGCCCATCTGCAAGTATCAGCGCCTCAATAAGTCCATCTGCGTCCAGAAGCCCTTCTGCATCAAAAAGCGCTTCAATTTCGCCGTCTGCCAGTGCCAGTGCATCAAGAAGTCCGTCAGCCAGCAGAAGCCCGTCAGCCAGTATCAGTGCCTCTATAAGCCCTAGCGCATCTATAAGCCCGTCGCCTTCAGTAAGCGCATCGGCAAGTCCTTCTGAATCTGAATCGCCATCAATCAGTCCTTCAGCATCGGTATCAGCTTCTATAAGCCCTTCAGAATCAGTATCTCCTTCTGAAAGCGAAAGTCCGTCAATTTCTCCTTCAGAAAGTATAAGTGCCTCCATAAGCCCAAGCGCATCAGCGAGTCCTACACCATGGATTCTTGAAGTAAAAATGGAACATATAGAAGATGTGCTTTTACTGCAAAAATTGATTTATATTAATGATGAAGGACATTTTGAAGAACTTGATATTAATCCGATACCTCCAGATCTTATAGATAGAGTGTCTCATATTGAAAATTTGTTTTCGGATTATAAACCAATCCATATCAATAATGAAGGAAATTTAGAGGAAATAGACATCTGGAATGTTATAATGAATCCAGGAGATCCTTTAGAAGCCAGGATAACCAGATTAGAGGATATTATTAAAGACAAACCTATTCATATAAATCCTTCTGGAGAAATTGAAGAAACAGATTTTAATAATCCTCCACTTCCTCCACCATAAAGGGAAAAAAAATATGGAAGATTTTCTTGCCTGGTTATTAAAACTATCACCTACCGCAGGACTTTTTGCTCTTGGAATAGTTCTTATTATAGTTTTAATTTTAAAATCAAAAACAATAGTTGAAATATTAAAATGGTTTTCCAGTAAAAAAACGGGACGATCATGCGGGGATTGTGTTTTAATATTGTTTGGAATAAGAGAAAAATATGAAACAGAAACTATTAATATTTCGAATAATATTCTTCGTTCACAAATGTCTTATTTTGAACAAAAAGCGCATGAATTAATATTATCTTTTATCAGATCATATCAGGAAGATCTTGAACTTCTTGGTGCTAATAAACCCGCCTCTTTACGACTTTCACAATTTGGAAATTATCAGGAAGCCCTCAAAAACGCCATGGCTGCCGTAAAAGATGAAGTAAGAAAAGCTTTTAAAGAAAACGGATTTGTCGATATGTCTGAAAGCGAATATAGCTCTTATGTAAAATCAAAAGTAAAAACCCTTATTTCAATAGTAATTTCTTATCTTTCAACTTTTTATATTCAAACAGACGAAATGGTTGTAACATTAAAATATCGGGTAGATAAAATTGATACTCATAAAATCGATGAAATGGCGTTTGATGTTTTTGGTTTTGCAAAAACAATAGTAAGGCAATCAAGGGAAGAAGGAAAAAAATTAAAAGACAAATTTAAAAATGAAATAGATGATTTTATTAAAAATTCCGGAAGCCATTGAAACAAAAAGCTATGAATGATATAATAAAGTTGGTTATGAATGGTTTGCGTTATTGTTCCCTTTCGACTTATATTATAGAGAGGGACTGGATAAGCTCTTTGAAATTATCGGAACGGGTTTAAAAATGCCAGCATCAATGATTAATTTTCCCATGGCCGCCGTCGTAGATGGCCTTTCAAGTTATATTCAGCATTTGTTCTCAAACCCCTTGCTTGTTCCGGCTGAATATAGATGGGATCCAGACGATAGGAAAAGCAGAATAAGGATCGGCGCCCCATTTGTAATAGATAATGAAAAACCAATGAGCGCCCCATTCATCGTAGTTGAAAGAGATGCTTTTCAAATCGACGACCGGATACTCGATAATGTAAAATCGGGAGACCCAAACGTATTCGACAATATGAAATATGTATGCATCTGGGATGGATACATTAATTTCATATGCGGATCAAGGGTTGCGGCAGAAGCATCCAGTATGGCAAATTTTGTATCAACTATGCTTCAGGCTGATAGACACGGAATAATCGAAACACTTACGTTTCTAAGAAATTTAAAACAACTTTATGTCGGACCTGAAGTTCCTGTAATAAAAGATGCTGAAGTAAGACGGTGGGAAGTAACGGTAAAAATATTTATATCAATTCAAATAGGCTGGATAAAAAGCCTTCAAGAGCCGGTGCTTTGGAAAAAATATTCTGTTACTGAAGGAAATTATGTTTCAGAATCACCTCTTTCTGTAAAAGGAATCATAAGTCAGGGATCGGATTTACTTGTCGACGTCACCAAAGATTTTGGACCATATGTAACAAACGATCCACAATTTTTAGAAAAAGAATTACAAAAAGGTTGGTACTATATAAAATTCACAGGAAACGACCAATTATACCCTGTAAAGGAAATTGTGAACAACAACACTTTAAGACTGTTAAGTCACGATACAGATAATCAACCAGTTCCATGGTCGTCACCTGAATCTAAAATAGATGTCAGTTATGATTTGTACTGGAATAATATTCACCTTTACATAGAAGTTCCTAAAGTATAATTAATCTCATAAAGGAGAACAGATATGGCGTCAACTACATATCAAGGCCCAAATGTTTCTGTGCGACAGGAGTTCGTAACGTCGCCTGGAGCAGTAGCCATTGAAAGTTTGCCATCTGTTGCGGTTGCAACAGCCTATGACGTTTTCAAGAAAAAATCCCTCGGCTCGACATATGGAATCAAGCCGACTCGTATCCTTCCATGGGGCACCACCAACAAAGTCATTTACAGCAAAGACCAGGCGGGCCTCAAAGTCCTCAACATGTATCCTCCAAAAGCATACGCGAACAGTCAGTTCGGCGTTCTCGATCTTGATGTTCCTGCCGGCGATATTTCAGAAGATGGAATGTCGCTTGACGTCGATGATATGTATATCGTTCCAGGAACAGAAAAAGTCGCCGGATCATGCCAAGCCATTATACCTTACTATCAAGCCCATCTCGAGACAAAAATATTCGAAACAGATCTCCGTACGGTTGTTGTTACCAATGGTTCAGTTGTCACGGCGCAGATAAAGCCAGGCCAAAAAGTATTCATCAAAATCACTTCAACATGGACACTTGTTGGAACGGTAGGGTCTGTCGGAACCGATGAAACAAAAATCACTCTTGCAGCCCCTTATACTGCGGCAGTAACCAACGGAACGGATATAGCTGTCGGTGCGGCCAATTCAGATTTTATCGATATTCCCAATACCTTATACGATAGTTCTGCAAATTTCGTTTCAGCAAAAGTGGCTGTCGGAGACATTATTTCCGTTTCCAGTCTTGCAATCTCCGGCTCGGTCGAAAACCCAATTCTTGCCACCGTGATCGCTATTATAAACAAAAACACTCTCAGGTTTAATACCGACACGGCGACCAGCGATCAAGACGTCAATCCGGGAAAAATCGACTATAATTTCCTCACGTACAAAACATTCACGAACGCCATAGGAACAACCGCCCAGGTTTATTCTTATTCGATTAACCGGCTCCTTGGCTTTTCTCAGAGCTATGGAGTGAAATTTCTCAACAGCACAAATGTCAGTTCTTCTTCTTCCGCAAGTTCTTCAATAAGCGCAAGTCCGTCTGGCACAACCAGCGGAAGTGTAAGCCCGAGTTCAACCCAAAGCCCTAGCTCAAGCCAAAGTTCAAGTCCCAGCCCAAGCGGGGAGGACTTTGTTGATCCAGGCGTGCAGGTGACAAGGCTTACCGATAATTCTTTCACAGTCCATAAATCAGGTTTTCCTGTAATTAAAAAAGGAGACGTTTTCGTTATCGCGGAATCAAACGTTCCTGAAAACGATAACGAAAGAGAAATGGACAATCTTCGTCCCTATGTCGTGGATACGGTCGTTACAGTGGGTAATCTTTTAAAGATCACCACAATCGACGTTATCTACAAATCCGGAACCGGGATGACTACGGAAGAGAAATTTGAAACAGACGATTTCATCCAGATATGGTCTCCAAAAGTCGAGACCGAAATCGTGGCTGATTTCAGAGCTGTTCGCGCCGAAGAACACGGTGTAACCCATCGAATCACAAGCCTGAAAGATATTTTTGATGCCTGGGTAAATCCACTGGAAACTTCAATCGATCCCCGTAACGAACTCGCTTTCATGATGTCAATAATTTTTTCGCGTTCCGGCGGGAAAGTGTGCTATGGACACAATGTCGACTCCACAGCTTCAAACAAAGCCGCTGAATATGCGGCAGCGCTTGAAGACCTTAAGCTCTTTGATGTTTATAGCCACGCGTTCGGGACGACCGATGCTGGCGTCAACGGAATCATCGGAGATTACTGCGATGAACAAGCCGACCCGTACGAAGGGCATGAGAGAATCGGACTCATCTGCTATGACCTCGAAGACCTTTATCTCATGGGAACCGACAGCGGTTCGATAAACGAAGATACCGGCGTCATCACAACTACCGGCGCATGCGATCTGATCGCAGCCGGTGTCACGATGAATGATAAGGTCGAAATATTCGGAGACGATGGTTTAATCTATACAGCAACAATACTTGAAACACCTGTCGCTCCAGAAATTCCAGGAAATCCATTTACGGTCGTTACGGATTTCAGGAACGATACGGCAGTATCAAGTCCGACCTTTAAATTCCAAAGCGGCAGGAAAGATGATCAGGCCGTAAGAGCGGGAAACATCAAATATGGAAACAGGCGTGTGGGCATGGTATTCCCCGGATGGTTCTATGCCGAATTCAATGGAGAGCGTATGTCTCTTCCTCCATATTTCATCACAGCGACAATAGCTGGAATGGATTCGGGAATCATAGCATCCCAGTCTTTTACCAATATGCCTTTCAGTATTCCCGGCCTGACCAACATCGAGTTGAACACAAGCACTTATTTCCGGAAAGCTCAACTCGATCAAATAGGCGGCGGCGGTGTCGACATCATGATACAAGACGCCACTGTTACTCCTGCAATCAAGTCGAGGCACGATCTGACCACGAATATGGACGCTGTCCAACTTCGGGAAAGGTCAATCACAAAACAGGCGGATGTTGCGGCAAAGACCATCAGGTCTGCGCTATCTCCGTATGTCGGGCGTTATAACATTAACGACTCAAATCTTTTTAGGTTCCTTGGGCAGGTATGCGCCATCGTCTGCGGGAAACTTGTAAAAGATGGAATCCTTTCAAAACTTGTCGTTACAAAAATAGCCCGAGACGAAGTCATTGACGACAAAGTCAATTTCTTCCTGGAAGCCACGGCTTACATAGCGGGTAATTATTACGACGTCACATTACTGGTGAAAACCCGTTAATCAACGGGTTTTCTCTTTAGCTATATAACAAAGATATACAGGAGGAAACAATGGCATCACCAAAAATAGAATTACAGAGTCTCATCGATCAGACTGGTGGATGGGATTGGGAAGATAAGCACGTAACAAACGCTTTTTCTACTCCCAGCGGTCCGCAATACAATACGCATGGAATCGGCATCAGTGACATAATCGAATCAGGAACAGTGCTGATTGCCGCAGGCCCCGCCGATCTTGACAAGGCAAGCGAGAATATTGACGATGCAAACGGCGCTGGCGGATTCAGAGTAGTCCCGATCGGCCTTGTTGAAACGGCGCAAATCAGTCTTAACAAGCCATTGAGTAGAATTTTTGAAATCGGATCAAAACTCAGTTATATCATTCCAGGCCGAACGGTTGGCGGGATCAGCCTAAGCAGAGTTTTCTTCGATGGCCCCAGCATCCTGAAAGCGCTGTATTACGGCGAAGTGAAAATGGACGCCGCCACCGCAAATAAAAAATATGCCAAATTCATGTCGGATCCAAACGGCGAAGCAGATGCTTACAGGAAACTTGCGAATATCGGTTCCGGCGATCTGGCAATGAACCTGGCTTCTTCATTTTTCGATCAACCGATGGGCCTTGCTTTCTTCTTCAAGAATCATCAATTCAACACGGTCGGAGAAACATATTTCGAAGGTTGCAGGATCAGTACATATAATCTCGGAATTTCTGCCGGCATGAACGTTCTCACAGAATCTGTGAATATCGAATTCACACGAGTTCGTCCAATCCTCACATCAGATTCAAGAAGTACAGAAATCGGCAAAGATATTTCTGATCTTAACATTGTTTCCAATTCCGTTAACTGGTCAACAGAGATTGGAAACGATGAGGGGTAAAATCAATATTCAAATGATAGGTAAAAAAAAAGCCCCTACCGAGGGGCTTTTTTAGTAACAGTTATAAGCTTGCCTATATTCCAAGAACACCACGCTTTGGGATGACGAGCTTTTATTTCTTTATTACTTATCCACATTAAGGAAAGAACATTCCAAATTGCATGATGTAAATGCAGGTAGCCTGATTCATCATCGAATCTTGATTTTGATCGTACTGTTTTAAAATGCCTTAATAGCGCAGAAATATAACGCTGTTTTGAAACATTCTGCCAATTATTATCTGCATATAATTTTGCGCCATAAGTATAAACATCCACCACTTTTTGAATTTCATTAATATCAAACAAGTCCCAGCGAAACATCGCCTTAGACGCGTTTATTTCTTCGGTAGTATATGGTTTTCCTCTTAACATATAAAACATGAGATAGCCAGTCATTATAAGATCAAATTGATTCTCATGCAGTATATATTCTGTAATATGGTGCATTGTAATATTATAAATATCATTCATATTAAACATCGTTAATTCATAAGAAAGACCATTATTAATTAACGTTTGTGGAACAGAAATTATAGTTTTCAATTCGGTCATTGGAACTAAATCCCATCTGGATTTTCCTCCATCAAATTTTAATCCGAATTTTCTTGGATCATCTTTTGGGTTGTTTCCTTGAGGAAATTCCTTTTTCTTTTTACTTGGCACAATACCTCCTGAATGTTAATAAAAAAAAGCACAGCACACAAATCCACATTGATAGAAAGCGATTGTATCAGGTCTCTTCCTATCATTTGAATGAGTGTGCTGTGCTTACACTAACTGAGTTAGAACGCGACGTTCCCCCTGTCCCAGCGTTCGCCGAGCTCAGGATCCTGGGCCCGGAGCCCGCGGCGCCGCGCGCACGCCGGCCCGACATGACCGGTCGTCCGCCGAGGGGCGGCCGCCGTCTCCCGTCGCGGGGACTCCGCCCTCTGGGCGGAGAGGATCTACGCCTGCCGAATCAACAGGCATCCCCTCATCTTAGTGTATTTTTAAAATAACTGTAAACAACTTATCAATCAATATTTTTTTTTTTATCCTCTCTCTCAACTATTTTGAATGTGCGCACTCCACCTCCCAGAAGGCTCTTAATACTCTTCCTTCTGGAGATGTAATTCTAAGTAACATATCACTGCTTTTCCTCACTTTTCGAGGTATTACTATCGAAATTCGACGAATTTCGCAGGATACCACGGGTCTCGGGCGTGCGCCGCCGGCACCTGAAGATCTGAATTCTAAATTCAAAAATATCCCAAGTTGGAATATTTCAAGATTAGAATCTTAGGACCAAGCTTCTTTAAATTCACATCACATATAATTCGCACATTCCCGGTGATTCGCTACCGCCGGCGAAGCCGTGCGGTATGTCGCCGCAGGCCGGACCCGAAGGGTCCGAGGTCCGAGGCGACAAGAAGAACAAAAGGGAATGTGAATTAAGAATGGCGGAACACCATTCCGATTTTTCACAACTTGAGAAAGAAGAACATTACTTTAAGTATTTTAAATATCTTTCTACTGTATGTCTTCCGATAAGTCTGTCTTTTATAATACCTTCCTTATAAAGCAAAACTGTAGGAAGGTATTCAAGACTATATTTTTGAATAATTTTTATTTCATCATCATCTATATTGACAATAATAATTTCTATTTCATTCGGATCAGGCAAGGCATCGGAAATCACTTTTTCAAGACCTACGCAATTACGGCAATCCTTTTCTGAAATAAAGATTACAAAAGTATATCCCCAATAGTGATTTACGAATGCCTGCATTTCATCTTCAAACAGCCGGCGTATCACGTTTAGCCGCCGCGGTTGCTATTTTTTTTCCTCTATTTTTTCCAACCCCGTGACCTATAAAAGCTATTATTATTCCTCCTATAGAGGTAATTAACGATTCTAAAATTTTTAATAAAAAATTTGAATTATCTCTTTGATGTTTATATGCGGTTTGAAGGTTTGTTACTATGAACAATAATTTATTGTATTTAATTTCTATTTGTTGAACTTCATCCATTATAAGAAAATCTTGATTTTCAGTAGCAGTATAATTACGTTTATTTTTAGAACGACGATTTTTGGTTATTATTTTTGATTTTAAATTTTCTGTTGGCATTGGTTCTGGAAGGGAAACCACGGATGTATCAGCCTCGTTATATTCTCCAGCTGGATATTTTGCTGGAGCTGCCTTTTCAGATTTTTCAATAATAAAACCCTTTAACGAAGGCTCTTCCTGCATTGTTTTGCTTTGCATAACCATTGAATCGATATTCATTGTTTGTGAAAAGCCAAGGACAGAAAGAATGGTAATTAAAAATAATGTTTTCATTTAGCCTTCTTTCTTTGGCATTAGAGTTAATTTGGTAAAGGCTGGTGAAGCCATTTGATTCATTGTTTCAAGAAGCGCGGCAAGAAGAAGATCCTGATCATCAACCTTCTCTCCTTCGACTCCGCTTTTAAGAAGTTCCTGTCGCGTTTCCTGCATATTGGAAAAAATCTTAGCGACTTTTTCCAAACCTTCTTTGCTCATATATTTTCCTTTCCTAAAAACAATACTTGAAAAAACATCCCGATTTCATAGAGTGAAAAATGAAATTTTCGGGAAAAGCGGAAAAACGCTTTTCTCCGATAGTTCTTCTTGAACCATCGATTTCATTTTCAATATGGAATTTTTTATTCTGCTTATCGTATGAAATATGTTTTGATGATCGAACTCCAAAATTAAGAAGAACAAAAAATGATTCTCCGCCATCTTTACTAGCGTATTTTTTTAATTCTTTTATAGTTTTTACAGGTTTCGCTTTTTTAAGAATCGAAGAAACAGCCATGAAAATCCTTTCTAAAATCGGAGTGATAGGATTTGAACCTACGACTACCTGCGCCCAAGGCAGGTGCCCTACCAGGCTGGGCTACACTCCGAGTTATTCTCCAATTGCTTTCATTTCTATTACATGCGCTAAATGATCAAATCCCTCTTTGACAGAAACACTGAGAGCTTCTATAGCCCCCATTTCTGTGGCAGCATTTCCAGTACCAAGGCGATGAATTGCGCCAGCTAACGTATCGCGAATAAGTTCGCCAAACCCAGCCATTTGTTCATCAAAAATGTCACCATTATTAATATAAGCAGACGTTTTCCTTCGTAATTCTAATATCTTTGCACATTCAATAACATCTCTTATATTACAATCAGTTTCTTTAGATATTTCTTTACATTCTTCAACAAAATTTTGAATATCTTTTTGATCAATACGCATCATACCTCTTGGACTTTGATTAAAAAGCGTTCCCATAAAATCTCCTATTCTATAAAGTAAGCTTAGTAGCCGTATTAATAATCACTTGTTTTTTACACTCGTGCAAAAATGGCCACGGAAGTTCAGAATATCTTTTAGCGCGTCGAATTCCAAAAACAAAAGTATGAAACGCGAGTTTTCCTTCAGGAGTATTTTTTTGACAAACATCATAATGACGGATTGTTCCGCATTGTTCAGTATATCCAAAGCTAAACCATGTATCTGTTACTAAAGGATCTTCAGGAGACATCCAAAAATTTAATACTTTTATTCCCATGAAGACCTCCTTTCTTTATTTCAGGTTTATTATTTTCTGGCGCCAACGGGCTCGAACCGCTAATAGGCAGGACCAAAACCTGCTGGCTTACCATTAGCCAAGGCGCCAATAAAAATCCCTGCTCACAATCTGTAGGGCCGCGTGACAGCCTAGGACGCCCGGCGGTCGGTTTTGTGAGCAGGAAAAAGATCGGGTGGGCAGGTGTCTCACCTGCATGGTATACCATCGGCTTTTCGCCCCAGCCCGTAAATTAACGGGGGTCTCCTCCAGGCCAAAGAGGGCTACGCGCAACCGCGCAGTTTGCTGGCCCTAGGAGGACGCCAGCGTTCGGTCCTTCATAGAAAACCCCGTTAAGGGCACGAAACGGCGCAACGCAGCCGGCCATTATGCCTCGTTGTCCAGGATCGATCCATAAAAGCATAATCGGCTGACCATAGTATGGTTCTATACCGTTCAATGCCCTTTATATTTTATGATTTTCAATATCGATATATTGAGGAATATCGAAATGTCCCATTAGCCAATAGTCTCTTAAAAGACCTGATCCATGAATTATGGATTCTACATTTGCTCCGCATTTACAGAACATCTCATCTCTTGGTATTCTAGAAAAAGGCTTTCGAAACATTCCGATAAATTTATGTTTTGCAGGATTAAGTTCGTCATCATTGCAGGATATTCCGTTTATTAAAACCATAAATTCCTTTCTTCTAATCGATCATGGGCGGCATTTCAGCCGCCCCTCCTTTTGTTAAGGTAAGAAAAATGGAGCTAGAGGGAATCGAACCCTCGTCCGCAGCAAAGTCAAAACCAGTCTCTACGTGTGTAGAAGGATTGTATATTTCAGAATTACTAATCCTACAACCTTATTCTGAAATGCAAGAATGTAACTTCGGGCCGTTTCTTTCTCCTGCGCTTCACGGATCCCTACTCCGTGTAAAATGTTTTCAGGCAAGCCACGGATCAACCTGAAAATGCGCCATCTTTAGTTAGATGGCGACTGCGGAACCGACTCCGCACATCTCCGCGAAGGAGAGGGCGAAATCAAGCCCCATGATACTACCCTGTTTGTTGGCAGTTATCGTTTCTCGTTTTTTACGAGGCCAACGAGAATCCTCGACACGCTGCTCGAATCCCCTTTGCTACGTCGAAACCAATTTAGCCCCATGTCTGTAAATTATATCGTACACTTTTCGGTATCGCAATATTTTTCTCCAACCGCATCTCCAGTCAATAAAGAATAATCCGCTGGCTTTATTTTTGAAATCATATCCTCATATCTTTCGGCAGAAATTTCTTCATAGACAGGTTGTTTATATGAATGCTCTTTTATAGGAAGCATCGAAATTGATTTTAATCTTGAATCAAATATTGAAAGGGCATTCACTATATCTCTGACTTCATCTTTTTTAAATGTGATTGTTATTGAAACCTGATTATCAGACCACACTTTTTGGTAGTCTGCTGCATTTAAAAATTGCTCCCACATAGTAACTTCATTTTTTCCTTTAACGAAGTATTTGGTATGAATGGGAAACTCTATTAATAATGCAGTTTTATCAGTGACACTTTTTACAACGTTATATCCGGCATCTTTCATTATCTTCGCAAGTGGCGAATCTACAGTCACAGTAACTCTGCGAATGTAATATTCAGAATGCGGATAATGAATTCCGGGACTTACGTTTGCAAGAAGCGATACTGTTCCGCTTGGTTTGACTGAAGTAATCTTGATGCTCTTGGGAATGCATAGCCAATCAGCATAAATCGCATCAAGTTTTTTCAGATATGCATATCCTTTGTCACTCCATTCAAGAGTTGTTCTTCTTCCGTGTTTTGCAAATGAATCAATGATTCCTGATTGAGAAGTTCCTATTCGTCTGTTTCGCAACATGACAGCGTTGGTTTCTTCCCAATGAGTCGGTATAAGAGTGACTGTTTTTGCGTATAGATAAGCATATTTTAAAGTCAGTTGATATTCGTCATAAGTTTCATGACGTGATGGAAAAGTCTCCACCAAGCAGCACAGTTCTTTGCTTTCAAGAGTTTGTTCTCCACATTGACCTGTTAAAATACCATTAAACATACCCAAATGTCTTTTATTCTCAGTAAAGCAAAAAGTATCATCTATTCTGTTTTCATCAGTAACAGATACTACTTTAATAAACTGAGAAGCATCTCTATTCGGAGTATGATAATCATATTTTACTCTTTTTGGTCTCCATCCTAAGTCGTACAATTTTTTCAAACCATTTGATGTTACAATCAGCCTGTAACACGGGAGGCATTCATACTCTTTTAATTCTCTATTAGAATCGGGAAGAGTATGTAATCCACCATCTTTCATTAATGATACTTTACTATCAATACCTATAGTTTGAAGCATCAGTCTTACTCTAAGTAAAAATTCTTTATTAACTGATGATACTTGAAGTACTGGATTTCCATCAGCTAATTGTATATGACCGTCACCATCACAAAGACCAGCAAACCAATCAAGACGATCTTGAATTTTTATATCACAATAAGGAACAAAATACTTTGAATTCAAACCAGTGCATGTTATTTGAATTCTCATTCCATCTCCATACCCAACAGACAATTCTTTATACGATCCTTTGTTGTAATGAAGATTTTCTATAAGTTTCTTTTTCTCTTCAGAATACAACCATACATAGAAAGAATCTTCATTAAATTGCTGTCCATCAGCACAACAAAATCCATGAGTATACGGATGTTTGAAATCTTTTATTCCATTGATAATTGGTAACTCGTATTTTATTAACTTGTCACCTTCTTTGAGGTCTTTTGTTGCTTTAGTAACAACGTTTCCTCTATCTGTAAATCTATTTTGAATTTTAAACTCGTGCGTCTCTGTAACATCAAGAGATACTCCATTTGAAAATTCAACATGAAGTAGTTTTTTCTTCTCACCAGTTTTTCTAACAATAACTGAAGAGAACTCAAAACCGTTCCACACGTTAACATACTTACCTTCAAGAGGAGCTATTTCTTTATACCCCTCATCTGTAAGTGTTAATGTTTCAGGAGCTACACACGGATTAACTCCATCAGCCTTATAATCCAGGTCATTGGGCAAATCACCCATACGGCCGTATCTTCTTGCATTGTTGAGCCATACAACTCCCGGTTCTCCATTCTTTGCAATGCTCTCAGCTATAGCTAAATAATCTTGCCCAACTACCGCCTTAACACTATTGTTTGAAGCCCATCTGAAATTATTTAATTCTTCCTTGTGTAAAATCGGATCTTTGATTGTAAGAAAATCAATATCATCAATTTCCCCCAAAGAAAGAAGTGCGCTCCTGCGAACATTGCCGGAAACGACACACTTACCTATCATACAGCATAAATCCACTATATCTGTGGATTTTATTTTTTCTCCAATTCTGGAAATAAAAAGTTTCTCAATTCCTACAATAAGTTCTATTAATGGTTCAGGTCCGCTGGCCTCTCCGCCGAATCCACGAATAGAAGAACCTTTCGGTCTCACATTGCTGAAATCAAATTTCGGAATATCCGTTCCCAAAAGAAACCCGCTTAAAACAATAGCCATTGTTTCAACCCATCCTTCACGTGAATCAGGGACTATAGCTATTCCGTCAATTTTTTTTGGTTCTCTTATATTGATTTTTTCAGCGCCAAGAGTATCGAACCCCACGCCAACACCAAGCATAGACATATCCATTATGAATTTGAAAGGACCGATTGTGTCCCATGCAAGATTTTTCGTGGATACGAATGCGCAGTTGTTGAGAGCAGCCCCGCCGTTTTTATCTATGTACTCGGTTCCCATCATCCATAGACCACGGCCTGGAGGAGAAAATTTAAGATTGAATATCAGATCGAACATTATCCTGGCGCTGTTCTGAGCTTTAGTATTGTTCCATGGCACCTTATGCGCCTGACAGTGTTTTTTTTGAATGTTAAAACACCCTTCCACAACACGGCGCACGCATTCATGCCATCGTTCTTTTCTTCGTTTTCCACCTGATTCTATCCATCGTGAATAGGTGCGAAGAAAAGTAAATTCACTTATAGGGCTCCAATCAACCTTCTTATCTTCATATGATTTTATAAAATCATCTGATAGATAAAATGGAGTAATCTTCACCTCGCTTTTAGGTAGAAAAAATGCACTTTGTTCTACTTCCATTCGACACCTTCTTCTGCTGCTGATTTTTGTTTTATTTTCTCTATTGTTTGATCTTCTATACTTACTCCATTGCGTATTGATCCTGGGACCAATTCATAAACGCTTCTTCTTCTTCCGCATTCAGGGCATACTCTTCCTATAAAAACTTTATGACATTCATCGCATTTAGAAAAACCAAGCCTGGCATCCTCGAAAACTTCTGAAACATATCTTTGCAAAACATAATTAGATAATGATGATATTCCATTAATTGGCAACATAATAAATCTATCATGGTAAAGCCTGAGAGGATCGACATTAACCAGGCGATTTCCTATTTTTTGAAATATTGGAAGAAGAGGCTCCCTGGGCCAGTTCTCTTCTATTTCTTCAATCGGTATTAATTTTATCCTCACTTTCGCCCTCCTTTAATTCCATGTTTTTCGGTATGGCCACTATTTTTTTTTTAATGTATATACTTTCAATGACCACTGGCGGTTCCTTTTTATTCTCATTTATCATATTCAGATTTTTAAGAAAGTTTATAAATTTTTCTTTGAAGTCTTGAGGTATAGAAATTAAAAAATAGTACCGTTCATCCATACTTTATGTCTCCCATAAGTTAAACAATTTCACTATAATAGTTATTACAAAATTGGCTAGTCTATAACATCGCCAATTTGTTCACTATCATAACGGGGCTCGAAACCCAAAGGAGCCATTGCCCAATCTTCATTTTCGTACGCGGCTATCATTTGAGGGTATACTTTTCTTATTTCTTCTTGATTGTTGGCGTCTGCCTTCATTATCATCCTTGCCATGTTTGTGACGAAACTTCCGGAATTATGAAGATACCAGATAAAAGACCCTTGTTCCGATTTTTGATAACTAACCGGTTCACCAGGGCCTATATCTTCAAGGTTTACTATATCGTCAAATTCGCCTTTTGGCGCCTGATTCCAATCACTAAGATCATAGGCTTCTGTTGCGGCTGGATAGATTTTTTTTAATTTTTCCTGATTGTCTTTATCGGCTACACATATCGCGGTGGCAAGCAACTGAAGGAAAGTATTTGACGGCTGGCTTAAATAATAGTTAAAATTATTGCTCATGTTTATGCTCCTTGAATAAGGTTGTGATTGTATTTTTGTCTATTAACAAATCGAGAAGTTCTGAAAAACCTGGAAGCTTTTCTTTTATTATTTTATCAAAATCTTCTGGTTTTAAAAAAGCTCCTACCGGCATATTTAAAAGAAGAGTTTTCAATTTTGCCTTGGTTGGATTATCAGAATATAAGCGGATGAAATTTACAAAGATTTCTTTAAATTTATCTACAACAAGCCCGTCCCATTCTTTCAAATAGGATTTTATCTGTTCGGATTTCATTTACTTTTTCCAGCTTTTCTTTATGCTATGCCCCTTAGTGTGCCTATTAATTTTCCTGGTTGCGTCTGCTATCCTGCGGCGGATTTTCTTCATTCTTATACGCCGGCCGGCAAACGGATCTGTGTTTCCATGCCCTTCTCCAGGCATTGGTGCTTTTTTGAATTCAGCGCCCGGCCTCATCATCCTGGACGCTAAAATGTCTAATATGTTCATGTGTCCTCCTTATTAGTTTAATATAATTGAAATTAAAACATTACAAAATTGTTAATCAGTAAAAAAAAGCCCGGATTTGCCCGGGCTTTTTTAATTCAAAGATCAGATGATTAAAGCTTTGTTTGATTGAACGCTTTCTTCATCTGATTAAGTCGTCTGGTATTATCAAGGAAGGTGTCGGGGGACCCAACCAGGCTTTTAACGACTTTGTTCATTGAGGTCTTGAATGTTTTATCTTTTGCAAAAAGCCTCAACACATCAGGGGCTGTGGAATTGACCCCGCGCAAAAGACTGAGTTTTTGATAATTTAATCTTTTCATCCAGTTGCAGCAATCCATCTTATTTGCCGCGCTGGACATGACGTAGCCACGGACGTACATTACGCCCGACATTTCATCGCGAAGGATTCTTACAAAATCATATACCGTGCTTTTCGACACGTTAAAATGATTTGCAACATCCCAAGCGGACGCATGCGGATTCCTGAGGATATATGCTTTTACATCCTCTTTTAGGAGCTCGGTGTGAGCGTGCATTCTTCTATTTCCTTTCTCCGAAGGTTAACCGATTCAGACGCAAAAAGACTCGCGTCTATAATAGCCTGAGCAAGCCGTGAATGCTTGGTAGCCAATCTTTGATGTTCCAAGTATTCGTTGATTTCATTTTCAGGCAATTGCGACAACGCTTCAATCGACGCAAATTCAGTAACTGTCGCAGACTTACTGAATCTGTTTGCCGTTTTCATCATGTTCTTTTTGGAAAAGGGGCTCTTGTTTGCTTGAACATTTGTTGCGGGGTTTTCATACATCCACAACTTCCCTTTTTTGATTATCTTGTTTTCGCTGTGTTTATTCAACACTTCGATAACTCTTGCTATATTCGTAATTTTCAGAGCTTTTGCCAATTGGCCGGAAGTTACCCCTTCCGGGTGTTTCTGAAAAAATGAATACTTTTTGTTACGGCGCAATTTATAGGCGCTTTTTACATATTTTTTCTTACGATAATAAAACGGGCCTTTACGAATAATTTCCCCGTTTTTCGCAAGACCGGTAAGGCAATTTCTTACAATTGTCATTGTCAGTCCAAGTTTGCTTTGAATATAGTTGCACCGTACGCCTTTGTTTCGTTCGACAACTCTTTTTACTCGTAATTGATTTGCTAATTTCATTTAGTTCTCCTTAGTTATTAAGTATGAAGTTTAATGTGTTTGTATCCTTTTCTGCTCCACACGTCCGGACAATCGCTTTCGGAACGAATTCCTCCTAGTCTTTCGTCTCCGTTTTTAGTGATTTTCCATGGACTTTTTTCCTTATATTGGTTAGTGGCAAAATTAATTATTTCTTTTTTTTTCCAATCTCCTGGCACGCATAAATACAGACTGCCAGGGTGATAAGTAATCACCAATGGTCCTTGGGACATATTCCTCCCAAATTTTATGATTTGTGTTTTGGGCCGGGAAGAAGAAGTTGGCCCATATGGCCATCTTTAATAGCGGCTTGCAATTGAGGCATAAGTTCATTAATCATTGTATTTCCATTTGGCAATACGATATCACCAAAGAACTCATGTTCAAATGTGCGGATTCCGCTTTCCACACATTCAAGTTTTGCTTTGATGATTAAAAGCATTGCGCGCCATCTTTGGCGTGTAGCCTGTTCCCAGGCAATATAGGCATTTTGTTCATTACGTTCCCTGCCATTGCTTGTTGTTTTAAAATCTTCTTTCTTAGGCATAGGAACATTTAGCCTTATATGATATTGTCCAAGTTGAAAAGCAAGAACGGCATCATCTCCCTTCCAGCCATACATGAAACCGGCGGCGCCATATCGTATTAAAACCTGCTCGATTTCATTTCTCGACCGCTCTGCCGAAACGGTCGTTTTATTTGCATATTTCATTTCGCTCCTTTCGCGCTATCGCATTTACATTTGTCTTTATTCTGATAATATTGAAGTATTAAGTTATGCATCAATTGTCCTTTTATAGGAACCACTTCTTTACTGGTGCAATGATCCAGAATAAATATCTGTTGAGCAAGAGGGTCGATTTTTTTAGAAATTATTACACCCAAATTCCAAATACAAGCAATTGACAAAAAACCTATTGCGAACATTATCATCATGCCTGATTTCATAATATGTTCCTTTACCATCTATCAAGTTTAGTTAATTCATTTTCTTTTTTAGGGCGTTCTAAAACTTCTATCATTTTCCATTCAGCCTTGTTGTGCTGCACGATTGCATCAAAACAAGTCGTCGGAATTGTTTCAGGATGACATAGAGATATGCATTTGCGCCCGCACATCTTGCATCCCCATAGACGGAGCACTTTTACATCTTTTAAACAATTCATACTTCCCCGTGTTAGTATAAGCACAACTCTCGCCACCTTTCTTCCTCAATATGTTTTATATAAATCTTTTTAACAGTGCTTGATTTTATCCTGTTAAAAATGAACTCTCTTACGCTCCCGTTTTCATCAATATCTTTTTGAGTGATACTGATAACAATTTCGCAGTCGCTAGTTGCTATTTTTAAATGATGAATACTGCGTTTCATTATTATCCTTTCATAAAAGATAAAAAGAATGCGCAAAGCATTCTATTATTGTTATCCCCGAATATTATTAATTATAACATATGTTCGAATAGGTTGGGGCGATTATTAAACCGCCCCTTTTTGCACGAATCGCTTATACTCCCACCGGAACGTCGTCATTGCTTTTAAACATCTTCTGTCCGGAGATCTTTTCAAAAACACGCTTCCAGAAATAGACTCCGGCAATATACGAAGCGATAACCAATGCAAGTCCGGCAATGAGAATAATCCTCTGCTTAATCATGGCAATTACTCCTTAAACGCTTAAATTGTGATTTGAAACGACAGAATTTGACTCTGCCAGTGATTTGCCCTTACAGACCGCGTAGGAACGCGGCTACGCTACGATCTTAACCCCGGTCGAAGGGAAGGTGCTTAAGCACCAACCCCTAATTTGAGCCCCTTTAAGGCTGCTTAGGATTCCAGATACTTTCGTGCGTTTGCCACCCTAATCCTTTTATCCATGAATTCATCAAACGACTTGAACTTTATGGGCGGTTCAAAACGTGATATATAAAGGTTTACAACCCCGTTTTTATGGACATAAATAACAGGGATATCATTTTCTTCTTCTTGAAGATGAACAGCTATCTTTATTCCTGAATCTGTTCCATGATGCCGATCTTTGCATACCATTGTTTTTACATAAGGTTTTATTAAATGAAAATATTTTTTTGCTAATTGAAGACTTTCAAGATCGCAGTTAATTTTAAGAGCCCGTTGTTGGGTTTCCTGCCAGTAACCAAGACACGAAAAACCAGCCTTAAGAAGAGTGGCTGTTGAATATGTGTGGCGCTCCATTCCCTCACGATGATCTATTTCAAGAATCCATTTCCAATGTTCAGGTTTTAAATTTTCAAGCCGTTTAGGCATTCTTGCAATTATTCTTCGAGTTTCCATATTTTTCCGATTTTCAAGCATGTTTATTAATGGAGTTATTTTTTTATCTATTTTATTTTTTTGTTGAAATAAAAGTTCGAGATTTTTTTGCACATCTATTATTTGTGTTTGAATATCCATAAACCTTTTTAACATAATTCTCCTTTGTTTAAAAAAAAAGGGAGAGTCCAGGTACGGACTGTAACTACACCGTTCCGGGTTTAGCTCTCGGGCCATGGAGTTCCGATGCTTCCCTGAAGACTCTCCCGAATAAAAAGGACGGCGCTTCCCTGAACAGTTGACGTTCAGGGGCCCTGCACTTCGACACAAGAGGGTCGTGCTGATTACCCTCAAGCCGGTCAGCAGTTAACAAGAATTGAGAACAGCCGTTCAATCTCGATAGACTTTGCGCCGTAACCCAAAAAAAAGTGCGCCACACAATCAGAAGCGAGGACGCACCGAGCTTTGTTCTGATAATTTAGCCCTAAGCCAACTCGCAATAATGTGGCGCACATTTCAATTTATATTTTCCAGTATTGACCCTCATATTCTTCAACCAAAATTTGCTCTTTCTTCAAATCGGGATAATGCTCCATAAGCATCTCAATAGTCATCCCGTATTGTTGAGCCGCAAAGGTCAATACTACTTTTGGTTCTTCCTGATCACCATCTTTAGTAAAGCGACCTCTTATTCTGCATACAAACCTCCTTATTGGTTTATGCTGTTAATGTTTATTTTTCCTGAATATCTTCTTCAGGAATTAAAATCCCTACATCTTCACGTCTTAAAGTTCTAGTTATAATTGACGTATGTTTAAAAACGCCAGGGCTCGTTCTTTCTAAAATATCAGGATGAGTTCCGCCGTATATAATAATAGTTCTGTTTGGATAAACTTCACAAGGCCAAGGATATTCTTTTGTTTGTTTTACTATTAATGGCATTTTTTACCTTATTTCTGTTTCAAAAACTTTTCACGTACTTCTTTTGCATCTGCAGCATCTTTTACAATAGGACAAAGATAGTCTTTACATGTATATCCAGTCACAGAACACATCCAAACATTATGAAATCCTGCATTTGCAGCAGTAGAAGAATCTCCTTTTAATTTACATTTCAATGATAATTCGCGAAATTCTTTCTGGGAAAGGTCTCCAGTATTAACGTCCATAGTTTTTCCTTTTATTTAAGATTTATTATTAAATGAACAATTTCCCCTTCTGGAACTGGATATGCAGGCTCAGGACCGTTACCTGAAAAATATGTCAACTTAGCAGGATAACCATCCACTGAAAGCCATTGTTCTCTTCCTCCAAACCCTCCTTCTAAAAACCATGGATTATTTTTAAAAAATTCCACCTCCAAGTGGTGAAGGTTTAAAAATCTTTTTACTAAAAATATCAAACGGTTTTGTTTTAATTCGTCTTCTGTTATTCCCAATTCTTCCAATGTAATATTTTTTTCAAATTTGACAGTTATTGTATCGGGCCTTCTTGGATCTATAAAGCCCCTTGAAAAATAATTAAATTTCATTTTTATCCTTTCTTAAAAAAAAATCATGCTGCGATGATTTACTTAGATTTCTTTTTTTTTATTATAAACTGCGGTGAGGCGAGTCTTTTTTCAAAAGCATCCATCAGCGCCGCTTTTATATTATCACCAGTCGGATATGATTTTTTACTTATATACATATAGGCTGAAAGGTTCTGAACAAACAAAAGTTGGGACTCTTCGTTCAGAATAGGCGTTGCAAACGCCCGAGTATTACTAACTGCTCTGCCGGCTGATTTTGTTCGCCCTATTTTTTTACAGAAGATATCTTTTTCATTGCACTTGCAGACACCCCATCTGAATTCATTTAAATTATTTGTCTCAATCATTGCGAATGTATATCCTCCGCCTGCAAGTAATTTGCCTTCAGATGTGTACTTTCTTACATGAAAAAACTGCATAAAGTCTCCTTTTAAAATGAAAAAAGCGCGCCACTCTGGTTTACCAGGAACAGATTTTCATCACGAAAATGCCGTTCCGTGACTATCCTGACCCAATCCGTATGACATTCTGGGGGATGAGATTCGCAGATACGCAGAACCGGTTTAAGCTTCCATTATCTGCACTCATATGACGCGTGTGTTTTTAATTGCTAATTTATTTTATTAGGTTATATAAAAATCATATTTAATTTCGTTTGATGGATAAGGATAACGCCAACAATGCTGGCAATTAATATTTAAATTAACGCATTTTGTTTTTTTTATATCGCATTTAGGCAAATGCAATCCGGCAGTATTGGAAATACGTTTAACAGAAGCCACGCCAGATAACATTCTGATAGCGTTCATGTTCTGTTCTATAATTAAATCGTCTAATGGTTTTCCGTTCGATTTCCGTAATTCAACAACCAAATCACCAACCGCGCCGAACTGCAAGATAGTTATTTCTTTAATTGTAAATGAATCGCCTAATTGGTTTTTTGCTTTATCCAAACAGGAATTGCATAATGACATGCTGCCTATCAAGCCGTCTTTGTCTTTTCTCTTTTCAGTAATTATTACAGACGGACGATTGGTACAGCGAGTCCGTTCGCCAATATGCCCTCCCATGGAAAAAGCCCCGACCTGACGTTCTGCCTGGCATTGATTTGGATCAGGTGGTATTAATTTGGGCTTCTTTTTTTTATCCACTCTTTCCTCCTAATAGTTTAAATAGTGTTTTAATTAAAGTAGGTATTTTACTATTTTCTTGTTTTGCGATTTCGAAAGCCTGTTTTTTAGGCAAGCCGGTATCAAGAATCATTTTACATTTTTTGCAAAAAACTCCATATCCTTCTTTATATGGCCAGATAGTTCTTGCAACCCCAAAAGCATGTTTACACATTTTTATCCTTCCTTATTAATCTGCATTTTGCATTGGTTCCTTTGGGCCTTCCATACTGCTGACAAGGATATCTGCAAAGATTAAAGCCCATAGAATGCCTTGTATTATGTTCTGTTTTATGCGGACAATCAACTTTGCATTTTTCCCATAAAGGACAGATATTCATAATTTTTTCCTCTAATCAAATTCTATTTCATCATTAATAGTTTTTCCATTATCCAGATTTTTTTCGATATTCTTCAGCATACTTAAAGCCATTAATAGTTCAACCGGATCTGGATTAGGGTTTATTTTATCCATTACAAAATGGATAGCTTCACGTATTGTTTTTTTTCCACTCATGTTTTCTCCTTAAACTTTAATGTTCACTCTTCCTAAAGTAACAATTTCGTCATCGACCGCGATGTCAGGAATAAAGCTTCCTTTCAATACAATGTCTGCTTTAAGGCCAAGTTTCTCAGCCCATCGCTGTGCGTAATCAAAACCTGATCCCGACCAGATGAACATATCGCAGCCGAAGTGTTCAAGAAATTTATAGAACCAAATCACATCATAGCGCGGAGTGTCTTCTTTTTTTCCTACCTGATGGATAAGGGTCCCGTCAACATCAAAAGCTACGCTAGGCATGAATTCCCCTTATTTTATTTTTTAGTTAAATAAAACAATGTTTGCATTTCTTCCATAGTCAATATTGTAGTATTTCCGAAATCAGTTTTAATTCTATATCCTATAAATGAAACTATTGCTTTAACTTTAGAAAATTTATAAAATTTTGAAGATACGATTTTAGCATTACCAATTTTTCGCCCGTCTTTTGTATAAAGAATAAGACCGGATCTTAATCTTCCTCTTTTATCGAAAATCGGCAAACGTCCAGTTCCACCGCAATGTAAGCATTTTTTTATTATGCCTTGGCACGATGGACACGGAACAGTATCTTTCATAAGTCCTCTTTTCTGTTAAAAACAAGGTGGCCAGACGTCTCCCACATAGCTTACGGAGTTGGGCGAATGACATCGCCGCTACCTGTACCGTATGCATTTAAACCCTGCCGCCTGCAATGCGCGCACCTACAAGCGGCGCTATTTGCATACCGCCATATATTTAAAATGGGTTCGTCGACATGCCTGTCTCCCCCAAGTCGTGGTATTTCACCGGCGACCCGACCACCTAATTAATATTCAATGTTATCATGATTTTCTTTTTAACAAGACAGTACATGTCTCGTGCGGCATTTGATTCCGGTGTATCAGTTTGAAGATTTTGCCAGTATCCCAGTTCCTGCATACATTCAGGCAACTCAGGAAATTTAAGAACAATCTGTTTAGCTTTTATTAAGCTTTTGATATAACCGTTTTTTACAACAGTCCTATGTAAAAATATGATAAGAATAAAAGGTATGAGATACAATATCGCTAATGAAATTATAATTATTTCAGGTTTCATTTAGCCTCCCATTCAGTAAGATCATAATTATCTTCAATTTTATCAGTAATTTCTTGGACTTTATCCCATCCTATATTATGACCCTGATGCTCTTTATAACGAGCATCTTCAACAGCGTCATAATATTTTATAAGAAGTTTTAACACTTTAATTGCGTATCGTCTTTCATTTTTTAGAAATTTTATAGCATGCATACAATTTGCTATTTTTTCTTTGTATTTTATCATCCCGTATTGAATGGCTGCAACCCATCCCTGCCGGGACAAAGTTTCCCGATCTTTCCAACGCTTATGACATCCTTTAATAATCCACCATTGACGATGATTCATATTTTTCTCCTAAACTATTTCTGTATTAATAATTATAATGATTTTATCAATCAACCAGTTTTTTGATATTTCCCAAAATTCCTGTGTTGTATTAACTGGGTTATGTTTGTATTTTGCATTACTGTCTCTATAAGTTCTGAACTTACCATCAGGATCCATTTTAAGACAATACCATTTTCCATTATCAAATTTTACAAGATCGTATTGGCCATAATGCCCCATAAGTCTTCGTTCAGGAATAAAGAGACCTTTTTCTTTTTTTTCTTTAATATCCTGTTTATCTAAAGTTTTTCCACAACGAAGGCAATAATTAAATCTTTGCCAAACATATGTGAGAATATCATGTTCCATACCGATAACGCTTGTTGCCCTCATGTTTTCTCCGGTATAGGCTTTCATTACGTTTTTATGCCCCCAGAGAAAACAAATTAATTTTTTAATCATTAAAAAGCCTCCCAGTATTTTTTATTTACATATGGATGTATCGGGTAAGAGACTCCATCGGTGTCTTTATAAACACTACCCCATCCAAGACATACGTCACAATTTGAGGTGTCACCATATCCACGAGACAATCTGAATTCTCCACCGCATTGCCAACATCTGTGCTTTATGTGAAACATGAATTGAATAAATTGTTTAATTTTTTTAAACATAATCCTCCTTATATATCCAGTTTAAATAAATCTTCAAGACTCATTTGTAAAACTTTTTCACAATCAGATTCAGTGATTTTAACACTGTTCCCATATTGAGTAGCGATTCTAATAAGGTCTTCTTTTGTAATAGGTTTTTTTTCTGAACGCAGTTCTCTTTGGGCTAATTCAAGACACCGATACGCGGCCCAAATTTTTTCATTAGAAGTTGCCATATTAGCTTATTTCCGGATAATCGTCATTATAAATCCATATACCGGCCTCTTTTGCTTCTTCATGCATTCCCATATCTTTGAAAAGTCTTTGAAGCATTTTAAGAATTCCATTGTTAGTTCCAATATCTTTTAAATCGTCTGAATCGAAATCTGCATCATTTGCACTATCCATTACAAATGAATTATTCATTGATATATCTTCGCCAGCTTGCATGGCTTTTACCATTTTATATTGATAATCGTCTTCTGTATAATTGCCTAAATAATCTTCAAGTTCTTGAGCATCGTCTTGATATTCCAATACTTCATGCATTGGGGAATCATAATTTTCTTTTACTGTATCTTGGATAAAAAGTTTGCATCTGAACAACATATCCAGAAGGGTTCTTTTTATATCCTTTAGCATTCTTTTATTAACTTCAGATTCTGATACAACTTGAGTGTCCATGTTTACCTTTCTAAAAAGAAGAATGGATGTGAAAGTCACTAAAATAAAAGACCAAGGCACTCTCGTACCCTACTAACGCAAAACAGACAACACGACAACCTAAGACCGAAGAAAGGTTATCAATATCTTTTTGCTTATGTATTCTACCTTCCCTTGCGGAAAAGATAGCGCCATTATCCGTTTCTTCAGACGTAAGTCTTAGGAAACGGCAAGAGGACATTGTCGGGCTTTCACATCCAAATTGGTTAAATTACGATATCTGTAGTGGCATTGAAAGTATCGAGTTCGTCGCTGATGTCGTTGATTTCCTGCTGACGGCCGGAAACGATTTCATTCTTGCGGACGCGGGTTAATTGAGAAACATATTCTATTGCGATGTCGTTTCTCCAGTTTTCCTGGACACCGTTTTTGGGTTCGAGTTCTCTATAGAAATCGAGCAGGGATTTTAGTTCTCCCATCTTAAGGATTTTTCCGAACACCCCACCGGCGATGTTTGCTTTCATGACAGCTTCTTTAAGCCCCATCATTTCATTTGTTTTCGCGGCGAGTTCGGCATCAAGTGTATCGAAGAGTTCTTCAAAATCGTTTCCTTTTACGGTATTAAGAGAGCTTGAAATACGTTTCTTCAACTCTTTGATTTCGCCTTTCAATCTGGCGATCTTTTTTAGTGCTTTTACAATTTTCACGATTCCTCCTTCTTTAATTGTTTTTGTAATAATTCTTCAAGTTTTGTTGCATTTGGTTCACCTATATTTTTCCATTCACATGTGTTGTCTAAAACTGATTCGACAAGGTGCTGCCAATCATGGCAGTATTTACAATAACGATAATGAGCATTTAGTCTCCAATAGAACCAATAATGAATCCCAAACAGTTTGCATAATAACCATCTCATAAATGCTCCATTTGATTTTTTAATTTTGAAGAAATTATATCAACAAATTGAGGATTTAATTCCATTTTTTGTTCTTCTTTTTTTAATTCTATTTTATGTTGTAATCTTTCAATTTCGGCTTTAATAATCGCTACGCTGTCAGGATTCGTAAAACACATCTGCCAAAGAAAACAAGCGGAAGCCTTGGGAAGGCTGCATTCATTTTCAACAAATTCGCTAGTAGGATAGTCTTTATCTATGTTCATCTTCGACTCCTAATTCTTGCGCCAATTGCGCCAGTAAAGTCTGTCTTTTTGGATTTTCTACAAATTTCTTAATTCCCTCTTCAGTAATTTTTATAATTGATTTAGAAGGTTCACCTAAAACAAATTGCCCCGGTTTGATTACGCAGTCAAGCCCTGAATGATAACCATATGCTCGCCCGCAATTAGCGCATATATCGATCAACCTATAAGCTGCCATATTTTTCCTTTCAAATAAAAAAAAGGCCAGCTGTTACGCTGGCCTTTTCACTGTCTATATAAACCGAGACGTTTATCTGCGGTTGCTTCCCTGGTATTCTTTTTTGGGACGTTCGCGGGCTTCGTTGACAGTAAGCGCTCTGCCCGCCACTTCTTTTCCGTTCAGCCCATCGGCAGCAGATTCGGCGTCTGCTATCTTTTCGAACTCCACAAAGCCGAACCCTTTGCTCTTGCCGCTTTCGCGATCCGTTATTACTTTGGCCGACTTCACGGTCCCAAAGGATGAGAACAACGAAGACAGACCTGCATCATCTACGCTATAGGGAAGATTCCCCACATACAATTTTGGCTTATCCATTGACATTTCTCCTTTTAAATGATTGACAAAAACAGGTGAATTAAATTATTGTTTGGTTCTACTGATATCAATTCCTCCATTCTTCAGCAGGTTAAAGATTTATATAAAATAATTAATGTTGTTTCTGTTCTTCGAATAAATCTAATTGAGATCCGTCCTTTTCTCCCGCAACGGCAATATGGACTTTAAATACCTGCCCTATATTGCGTTTGTAATATTTATAATCTTGCAGGAAGAATTTGCGAAGTTTTGTGAATAAATCAAGGCTTCTTGCCTGATGAGCATGAGTGGGTTTCAAGAATATCAACATCATGCATTTTCCGCCAGACGGCAGTCTTATATTACCCTCATCACTTTCGTAAGTAAGAAAGTATTTAGACAAGTCAGCCTTGTCCACCAGAATCACATCCAGGAGCCTTGCCTCCTCCACTGTCTTTCCTGATTCGTCCCATAATTTCCGACAAGCCTTGCTGAAATTTATCCTTTCCATCTGTAATAGCACCTCCTGTAATTTCTTTGATAAATTCTCCCGGATCTTTAGCCATTACTAACATAATAGAACATTTAAGGTCTTCAGGAATCATATCCGAAATTCCAAGTTTTGCCAATAGTTTTAATAGAGAAGAAAGTGATGCATGGTATAAAGCGCATGTATCACATTGAATGTCTTCTATTTTCTTTAGTTCCATAGTTAAAAATCTCCTTTCTATATTAGTTATTTCATAAAATAGTTATTATTAACATAAAAAAAAGAATGCGCGTAACGAAACGGTGCATGAAAAAATTACGCGCACTCCTGCTGCAAGAATCCGATTCGAACGGACATCTATGGGTTATGAGCCCAATCGACATACCATTAGTCCACCTTGCAACATCGTTTATTATTTCGCCCGCCTGTGAATGAACATGCATAGGTTTGCCACGTCCACACATGCGTCTTCAACGTTTTTACCTGCATCCATCTCAGCCAGATTGGATTCGATATTGGTCCTGAAACTCCATGCAGGATCGGTGTCCCAGCCTTTTTTGCCGGCAATGACTTTTTCAGCCAATGTCGATTTCATTTCTTTGGCAAATGCGTTCACTTCCCGATTAAGCCGTTTGATTTCAGACTCCTGTTCAGGCGTGACTTTTGCTGTCTGTTTTTCTCCGGCTTTTTCAATCTCTTCCGGAGAAAGACCGCAATGGCCGCATTTTCCTTTTGAATCCAGAGCGACTTCGCCGTCTGTTATATAGCACGGCGCCAACAGGTTCTTTTTCCTTGGACATGTCTTTTCCTTTGCCATTGTCAATCCTCCTTGGATTGGGTTAAGATTCGTTGTATTTTTCTTCGTATTGGATAGTATTGTCCCATCCGCAATTCGGGCATGTCGGGCCATCTTCCCACGGATAGGTATGCCCGCATTCTGAACAAACCATATCTGCCGGCATCTTAAGCCTCCGTTTCTAAATCTATAGCAGCTTTAAGTTCTGCTTCTTCTGCAGCTTTTTTTTCTGCATCTTTTTTATCTTTGTGTCTTTTTCTTCGAAGTTTTTCATTGTCCACCGTTTTAATTATCGCTTCGAGATTGTGAGGAACATTAAGCTTTTTGCAAATATTGATTATATCGGTAATGGCTTTTTGTGCAGCCTCAATTCGCATTTCATCGCCTGGTTTTGAAATATATTCATCAAGATTTTTACGGCGACGAACACAAGCGTTTTGCTGCCTTGCTAACCTTTTATTCATTTTATATCGTATTCTCCTTTCCTTTCTTTACTTAATTCATTTGTCATAAGATTCAATGTTTCGAGAAACAACGGGTCTTTCGGATATTTTCTGGCCCACTTATCAAGAAGATTTATCATCTTTAGGGCTGTTTCTCTGAATCGAATAATAATTTCACACGCTTTGTCAAATTTATTTTCAGGTTCAATAACCTGAGTTTCGTCATCTTTTTCAGCCATGTTTTTTCCTCATTTTAAAATCTTTAGGAAGCAGATTCGGATATTCCTTATCAACTTCTTCCAAGACTTCCTCCATAAATTTAGTTGTTTTTTCAGGAGGATCAGTGATAAATTTTTCAGGGACAAGTTCTTTTCTCTGAAGAATATCGATTATCAAAGATGAGGCAAAACCCTGAGCTACCGAATCTTTAATAAACCCTTCAACTGGAACAGGGTCGTTTTCCATTTTTTTAGATATTATTACTTTTTTATTTTTTATTTTATAAGGAATTACTATCAGCCTTTCGTTATTGACATTCTTAAAATCAATAACAGAAATAACCAACGCTTCTTGTTTTTTATTGGGTGGAGATTTTTTGAATTTTTCCCAATGTTCCATAACGTATTGAGCGTCTTTTTTATTTGAACATTTTGTAAGGAATGAGTCAGAAACAAATATTATTTGATGCGCTTTTTTATCATAAGTAAGTTTCCCAATTTGTTTACACATATTTTCTTTTTCTTCATCGCCCATAAATGGAGTAAAAACAACACTTATTTCTTTTTCGCTTAATATATTAAAATTAGTAGCAAATTTTTTGTTTTTTTCCCTTGTAACAATCAAGCCTTCAGTAGAGGCTTTTACAATATCATTTATTATATCAGTTGTTATTTCCGGCATTTACACCTCCTATTAATATGAATAGATCTTATTTTAATAAATCATCAACAATCTTCATATGCAATATATTATTTAACTTTTCAAAAAATAGAAATATAATGCATTTTTTTTCTTCCGCTTTCCACCATTGACATTTATCCTCGTCACAATCAAAACCTTTTTTAAGCGGACAAGTTTGCGCTGGCATAAAACTCCTTTTGTTAAAATAAATACCGCTCTTATTATTGATGCTGCCCCGGCGGGGTTTGGACCCCCGCAGGGCTGGCATCCTGTAATTTTTTTGGGCGAGCCTCTTTGTTCCCGAGGGTAGCCGTTACCGGCAGAAGCGGCCACAGACTGTATGCGGGTTAGACAGAGAAGATTTTGTTTTATTAGGCAAGCCCCTTATCTTTAAATCTTTGATACGCATCTATCATGTCTTTATTAGATGGGTAAAAATACCAGTTTGTCATATCAGAAAATTTTACAAGAAGTTGGTTTGATGGACTTCCAGAAAACCATTCATAAAGCTGTATCATAAAATGGTTTTCTGGAGCTTTAGACAGAACCTGGCCTTGCCACTTTACCTTTCCATTTTCATGGAAAGATAAAAACCATTTTCCAACTATATGATCTTCAGGTTGTTTTGGATTTAAATAATTCATAAAAATATTAAATAAATCCTCAGCAAGATTTTCTGCATTTTTAAAATCTCGGGTTAATGGTATTTTAGTCCATCCTACAAATGTACTGCTCTTACTACTCATATGTATAAATTGTTTTAATTCTAATATTTTTCTTATTTCAAAATTAATTTCTTCACGGTTATTATGAATCACTTGGCGCCTGCCAGGTGACAATGTTATACAATCCCAGTGAACTTCCGCGAATGGTCTTTTTGTTTTATAAATTGTTATAACCGGGATATCTTTCTTTTCTGCATCATTAAAAGCTTCAGAATCTTCATTCTTTTTTTTTATTATATAATACATAAAATCCTCTCTGTTTAAATGAATTTAATCCGTACTTCGCAAACACGGCGTCCCCATCCTTTTACTTCCTTTATTTTCGCAAGGACATTGTAAACGCCGTCGCCAACGCCTGTTGACACCAATACGCCAAGTCCTGGATGTCCTGCAGGGTAGTTAAACTGCATAACAGTAGGGCCTTTTGAATAATCGATCCTGTCACAAAACTCAGACCAATTATGCCCAAGGACCTTTGCGTTTGCTTCTTTTTCCGCGCCTTCTTTATGAAGGATATAACACGGATCGCCGATCCAGCAAAGACCGGCATCTACGCCGATAACGCCAATTTGTTCAAAGCCTTTTTCCATATATTCCTCCATGAGTTAAATATGATTCGTTTTGTTTTGCATAAGAATATTCTTAAAGGAAGGTATTTGGAAATACGCACATACTTAACCTTGCGCCATGTTCCGTCTGGAAATTTTTCTATTCCAATCATCCTGTTTTTATTTATTATACATAAACGACTTTGTGAATAAACCTCGTTTATCTTATCCATTTTATTTCTTCAGGACATAGAGATTTCGCAATAACATCAGCGATATAATCGCACATATTGTATCTTTTTTTTCTTCGCGCAAATTCATGCGCATCGCATAAATAATGTCCAAATAAATGCGCTGCATGCCATTTGCTTGTTATTCCACGAACAGGCCTTACACGTATCTGATGTATTGAAGTTACGTCGCATCTGTCTGTTGTAAAAAATTTAACTATTCGTGGCGTCCCCAATGTTATGGAAGTTTGATAACTGAAATGTTTACCAAAGAGTTTTCTTAATTCTTTTTTAACCTCTAAGTATGACGACATGAAGTTCTCCTTTAATTGAAGGGCCGGCCGCACCGCGCCCTTATCGTGCATTCGCAGTAGTGGTTATACGTTTGCACTTTACGGTACGACCAGCCGGATAAATAAAAAAAGGCCAGGTGCAACAAAGTTAAACCACATCCTGCAAGGACTGGTACAGCCTCAAGATATGGCAAAATGCACCTGGCACATGTTTTGTAAAAAAATCGGCTGCATACTGCCGGTGGGGCGGTGACTGCGTGCGCTGGTAAGAAGCGCCGTTGGTCACGTATGCAACCGATAATTTTAACAGGGGCGGGGCATACATTTGGACGATCTGCACAATCTCGCCATAAAAATTATGCCCTTACTAGTTGTGCAACTCTTGCCCCTGTCGATTAGATAAGACCTTATTCTGACGGGCGCGATTGTTTTGCCATATTCAGCACCGGTAGAGATATGGCGCAGGGTGGTCTACCAACAGTTTCTAGAAAACTGTCCGCTCTGGCGGGACCGCCAGAATAGGTCATAATTTACTGAAAATAGTCAGGGCCCAGGTTTTATTGCAATCTACCCAGGCCCCAACCAATCGTATCAAGACAGGCTCACCGCCCGAGGTTACCGGGCGAGTAGCGTCACGAGTAACGCCGGCAGGTTTTTAAAACACCTCTCGTAAGATGTTCGATTATCCCTACCTCGCTTCGCCTGCCTCTACACAATTTACTTTCTATCGAGCAGTTTATATAGCGTTATTGACTGCCCGGTATTATTGTCCTTAATCGTGATTTTCTCTCGGAAGCTCACGTCGTCCTCCGTGAGCTCTTTGTGTCCTAACAATACTATTTCCTCACCTTTGCGGACTTTATCCGCTTTGGTTTGGAAAACCTTCCACCAACCTACCTTCTCCATGACAGCGTAAAACGCCATGGTGATTCCTTTCTATGCCCGTGCCGTAGCGTGGACGGTGAGTTAGCATCTCTCTACATGAATCCGCGGTGAAACCTTACCATCGGCCCTGCCATGATTATAAACATCAACCAGCAAATCCAACCACTCTTGATCGCGGTCACACCCACTGATTCCATGAATCATATTAGCGCACTGTTCGGTTTGCTCCATCATGGATGAGTGGTTGTAATGGTAATCGTTAATCAGTTGAAATGCCGCGCGTAGAAAGGCTCGCGAACTGATAGAAGTGGGAAACTTCGGAACCAAATCCTTTATTTGTTTGATAAAGGATATATAGACCCGGAAATCCGTTTCCTTGAATTTATCATTCAATTCGCCACGCTGGAATGGAGTCCAGTCTTCGTTTTTGCGCCCTGCGCCTTGATGCATTAGGATGAGGCCAAAATCAATCGATATTGAATTCTGGGTGATAAATTTCCCAAATTTCATATATCCCTCGAAACCCCAATCCACATAGGCCGCCAGGAAATCCCCGGACGTCCAAGGCTTTCTCAAACACTGTCGTTGAGCTAAATCGAGAATAGTAGGCTTTTTATCCACCAACACAAATCGTATCGGCAGACCATACGAGCTCAATGCGTATGACCTGTTCTGGCCGTCGATAATCCATAATTTCCGACCGTCCCAGAAACAATCGGCAGGGGAAAATTCGGCCCCCTGTTTCAATGCCGCTACGAGCTTGTTGACAAACGGCATATTAATCAAACGATTCCATGAGAGTTGATTGAAATCGTTCCATTCTCGGGTTTCGTAAATATAACCCGAGACCTTGACTCCAAGACTATTCTTTTCCTTTTCCGTAAGAATCATTTTAATCCCTTTCTATGCCCGTGCCACATGGCGTGGACAGTGAAGTTATATGATATTGTGACGCTTTCCGATCGTCACGTATTCCTGGTATTCAGTTTCAGTAATTTTCTTTCCAAGTTGCCTTTCCAATGCTTCCCGAAATCCGTCAATAACTTTGTGTTTTCTCTGTTTGCGCTCGGGAATAGCGCCGGCCAAGGCTTCCATGTAACCGTCAAGAACTGCACAGTCTTTTTTAAATACCTTGTTCGCCTGCTCTAGTTCTTTTGTATTTCCACTTAAACAGTGGTGAATCTCTGCTATACGTTCGTCTAAGAACGCTGAATTCTGATTCATAATATCTCCTTGCCCGTGCCGTAGCGTGGGCTTGGTTTAGGTTAAAGTACATAACAAAATAGTTATCTCAGAATACAAGGTCGAATAACAAGGGCAACAACGGAGTATCGGCAGCCATCCCGACATCTCAAGAGCCGTCCCCAAAATATCAGCTCTGCCTGGCTACTTCCCTGAACTCCAAGCCACCAGGATAGCGACTCGGCATGGGGCCTTGCCCCTTCAGGTTGGAACGAATCGCTCCAGCATACCAGCACCTTAGCCCGCTGGGAAAACGAGCCATTCAGTCACGTTGTCGCCCTTTTATTTTATTTTTTATCTACCGGAGTTCTTTCTTTATACTCCGACACATCAACGTAATGAATGTCACGGCAATGATAACAATGCATCTTGTCGTATGCCGCTTGCACCACATCGCAAAACTTCTTGTCATACTGTAATTCATTATTATTGAAATACCCAATGTCTTCAACCAGGACAGCGTTAGCGTCTGACTCGTCGCCAATTTTTGTTATTTTTGATACGACAATCCCAGTGTTTTGGCTGTCATGATTGCCGGAAACGATATGATATCCAACCTCTATTGCGAAAATTGCATGAGGTTGATCGAACCTCGGTTTTGGCAGGAAGAGTGGTTTCAGGCGCTCTCCTTCTGGTCCGCACAGGACTTGGGCATGTCCTGTGTTGGTATACCCGGTTCCGATTTCGCAGAGTGTTGCGAGTCCGCTGCGGCTTCTGTCACATTTAAATTGCATACATCCTCCTTGGCCGCGCTTTTGCCTGGCCGTGGGTTGCGTCCAAACCGGGGAAGCCGGTTCTGAACAGTTTTTAATATTTCATTTAATTCAAGACCTTCGCCATAATTATCTATTGCACGATTTATTGCGCTCTCGTTAAGGAACCCAAGTTGGACAGCACGTAACACCGCGAGGAATAATGTAAGTTCCTCATGGCAGACGTCTTTATACAACATCCATACCCTTTCGGCGTAAATTCCGTGCGAGTCCAAGGCAAGGATATGAAGAAATGGATCCGCCGCGTCAGGATCGATTACGGCAGCATCCAACAGAATATCAAAGCATATACGCAAGGCTCCTGGATTCCCTTGTCCTATTTTCTTTATTGCGGAATCCATACTGTCTTTTAACGTGATTCTTGGCATTGTGCAATCCTTTCTTGGCCGCGCTATCTGCATGGCCGGGAATAAAGAACAAAGAAAAATAAAAGAAACCCGGCGAGAGGATTTCTCCTCCCGCCGGTCTGACTTTAGCGAAATTACTTCGACATCCGCTTGAGCTCTTTCTCGATAGCTTTGAAACGCGGAATCCAGCGTGTCTTAATACGTTTGTCGAGTTTCTTGTCGATAACCTCCATGATTTTGTTCGAGCGCTTTAGGCTGGGTTCCATGCGCTTGACGAGTTTCTTCGTCAGCGGCTTTATAGCAGCCTGAAGGTCATTCATGATGGGTTCCGCCGTAAGGTACAGTTCAGCGATCGCATCAGCATTGTCGTAAATAACTTTGCCGAGTTCAGCGATAGCCGGCTTCGTTTCCTCGCATACCACCTTGAAAGCATCTGCGAGTGCATCGGCGCCTGTTTGCCCGGCTACATAACCGATCCTTGAAATTTTGCGAATCTTGGCCGCAACGATCTTTTTCTTCAGCGCGTCAACGATTCTGATACTCATACAATCCTCCCTGGCCTTACGTTTTCACGCGTGGCCTTGGTTTAGGTTAGAAACACAGACATTAAAGCATTCATAATAGTTATACCAGATTTTAGGCCTTTCTAACTTATCAATAATAGCTAAAAAAAAGGGCGCTTACAACGCCCTTAGCCATATCGGAGGCCTGCCGACATCAGAATTAAAAACTTTTTATTTTGTTATAATAAACTCACTATGATTACCAGAAATTGACATTAGATAAGCGCCTGTTGATAATCCCGATATTGGAAGATTCAGGATTCCGTTTTGGGCCAGATGTGTGGCTGAATAAATTCTTTTTCCAACAACATTGAACAGTTCAACCGTTAAAAGTCCGCCAGAAGCTTCCGGCAATAATACGGTAACGTATTTTTTATTTACATTAATTCTGCATTTGCCGGAAATAGATTGGTTGAGATTGGACTGGCTAACACCGGTAATATCAAACTTTGAAGTCAGGATATCAGAAGGTCCAACGGCTACAAATACACCATCACTACAAGCTATAGACATTAACGCTCCGGTGGTATTTGAATTTTCCGGTATCCACACCATACCATCGGAAGATGACAAAATAACGCCCTGATACCCCACTGCAACAAACTTACCATTACCAGCAGTAATAGAATTAAGACCTATAAGCGTTCCCGAATTTTGTTGTGTCCAAGTTTTAGCGTCTGGAGATGTTAAAATCGATCCACGAGTTCCAACGGCAACAAATTGCTTATAGTAATAAACTACTGATTGAAGAATGCTGTTTTTAATTGACGTATTTTGCGTAGTCCAGGTTATACCATCAACGGATGTCGCTGTTACGCCAAATGCGTATTGGGAAGGAGCGTTGCCATAAAGGGAATCACCAATCCCCACTGCGACAAATTGTCCGTTACCATAACATATAGCTTTAAAATTATTGGTAGTATTAGTGTCTATTAAATTCCATGAAGTTCCGTTACCATTAGTGGAAATTGCAAGAACTTCACGGCCAATAGCAACACACTTACCGCTGGCGCAAACCGCAGTACAAAGAGGGCGTTTTTTTTGATGCCATCTGACGATCCAATCGCTGGTTATAGTGGCGCGTGTATATATTCCACTATCTCCACCAAAGACTATATAACCATTAGCACAACAAACTAATCCTGCAATTCCCCATGAAAAAGGTATTGGTTCACAATACACCCAATTTATACCGTCATTAGAAGATTCCGCATGGCTATCCCCAAGAGCCATAAATTCATTATCATGAGCAACAAATTTTAATTGATGAGTAGGGCTTTGTCTTTGCCATACGGTTTGCCCAAAACACATCGATACAAAAGCCAACGATAAAATGATTAGAATTGAGTTTTTCATAAAGCCTCCTTGACCTAAGTTTACACTATGGTCGTGGTTAAGTAATTAAATAAATAGAAAGGGCCAGCACTTTCGTACCAGCCCTACAGAAAGGAATAAGCGTGTCATCGTTAAATGAACGCGCTCAATATAGTTATACCATATTTCAGGGGTTTATAACACCCGTCTTTTCAGGCCCTATTTTGTGATTTTCGAGATATTTGAATACATCTTCAAGTTTTTTAAATCCTGTTGCCTCTTCATCTTCAACTGTAATTTCGTATTCATCTTCGATACTCATCCAGAATTCAACCTGATCAAGTGAGTCCATTCCCATAGATTCAGGCGTAGCATCTTTGGTAATTTTCTTTGGATCCACCCCTGTTCTTTCGATTAAAATTTCTTTGATTGTTTTAGCCATTCGTGCACCTTCTTTCTAAAAAACAATATGTAGCCCCAGCGGAAAATATTGTATGAAACTACACACCCTATGGTTATTATTAAAGCATAAATGATTTTATAGTTTATTTGTTCTGAGAAAACAACCGAAAGAAATATACCAAAAAATGCACATGCAATTGATGGTATAATCCAGAGAAAACCTATTTCAATTATTTTCTGCATTGTTTTCATGTTTTCCATTTCCCTTTAACTGAATCGAAATTTTTGAGTTCCTTTTTTAACATTTTTAATGTGTATTCACTTACTTCAAAAGACCTTAAGTTATTTACAGCAAGTTTAAGAGCGGCATCAACCATATACCTTGCTGAATAAAACACCTTCTGCATTTCATCCACAGCTTCTTTTGCAGTCAAAACATCCATTAAACCTCCTTATTTTTTTTTCCTTTTTTTAATTGTTTTTTTAGGATTTTCTGTTTCTTTTGCCGGAAGAAATAAAACCATATCTATTTTTCCAGCCTTAATTGTTATTTTCTGTATTTCAAATGAAGTATAAAGGTTAAATCGCTTTTCACTTAATTGAAGTTCTTTTGTAACAGAACTATAAGACAAAAATATTTGCATATTTCCTCCTTTAATGATTTCTCATCCAGCCAAAATTTGGAATACTTCTATAACTTCCATTACCCATATAATTACCATTGTATTGTATAGGAAAATAAAATCTACAAGAACTTATAAAACGTTTTCCAATTTGCATACTTTCAGGAAACAATCCTGATCTTTCAATTACAGGATCTTGAGGAATTTCTGTTGCTGA